>ENA-UOWG01004338-UOWG01004338.1-activated-sludge-metagenome-genome-assembly--contig:-NODE-4338-length-9953-cov-50.108002_pt1 | contig 9953 bp, 6 predicted proteins | sample MGYA00238147_ERZ761563 | MGnify/ENA primary metagenome ERZ761563 (study PRJEB28884, sample SAMN05720216) | anaerobic digester metagenome | isolation source: active sludge of municipal... | reverse complement strand
TTCTTGATGTAGGGCTGGCCCTGCGGAATCATCTTCTCGAAGCTGGCGTTCAGCGTCAGCCTGGTGACCGCCCCGAACAGAAGCACGAGGGTGACCAGCGCGCAGGCGATGACGACCGCCAGACGGTTGTTGAAGATTGCCCGTTCGAGAGCGGTTCCCGAGTTGGGGTTGAAATCGGTCAGGGTCCGCACAATCGGCATGCGGTCCATGAGGTCTGTGGCTACGGCCATCGCTTGGTTCTCCTGTCTCTGCTTTTTTGAGTATTGGTGTTCTGCTTGCTTACTGGATGGCCTGGGTGCGTACGCCGCGGGCGCCGACCATCACGGTGCCGTCATTGCCCAGGCAGGCAACCGCCGAGGCCGGGCTGGCCTGCTCGACCTTGATCGGGCGGAAACTGGCGCCGGCGTCGTCGCTGACCAGCAGGCGGCCGGCCTGGCTGACGAGGACGAGACGCCGGTCGCCGCAGCTGGCGGCGCCTGTGATGCCGTCCTGCAGGCCGGTCTCGACCTTCTGCCAGGCTTTCCCGCCGTCGGTGCTGCGGAAGGCGTGGCCGCGCAGGCCATGGACCAGGACTGCGCCGTCGCCGCCGGTGACACCGAAGAAACTGCCCTTGTAGCCGGTGTCGAGCGCAACGAAGCGCTTGCCGCCGCCGTTCAGCTTCAACACTGTGCCCTGCTCGCCGACGATGTAGAGCGCGCCGCCGACCTGGCGGATGGCGTATAGGTGCAGACGGTTGGGGTTCTCGGTGCGGTGAAACCACGGCTCCCAGCTCTTGCCACCATCAGCGGTACGAAAGATCTGGTTGAAGGCACCGACGATGAAACCGTTGTTCTCGTCGGCGAACCAGACGTCGAGGAAGGGATTCTCCGCCCCCTGGGCGCCGATGCGCTTTGCTTCGTCGACCAGCATGGCTGCGGCATCGGGCGAACCGAGGGTGCCGGCAGCGGCCTGTTCCGCGTAGTACTTCGCCAGCAGCTGGCCGGCACTGCGGCCGTCGAGCTGACGGGTCCAGGTGGCACCGCTGTCTGCCGTGTGCAGCACCACGCCGTCATGGCCGACCGCCCAGCCCTGCTCGGCGGTCGGGAAAGTGACCGCCACGAGATCGGAACTGACCGGCACTTGGGCCTGCGTCCAGGTTTTGCCGCCATCGTCCGAATAGACGATGTGGCCGCGCTGGCCAACGGCGACAACACGCTTGCCGGCGCTGGCGACGCCGTTGAGCAGCGACTTCGTTGCGAAGGCGCTCTCGCGGGCCGGCGTGTCGAGCACGTCGCGGTAGTTTGCGGTGGCGGAGGCCGCCAACGGCAGCGTCAGAACGAGCGCAACGAGCGGAGATACGATCTTCCGGAGGGACATGGCTTGCCTTGTCAAAAATAGGCCGGTTACGGGTGTCGACCGCAACCGGCCTCGTGGGAGAGGAATTACCGGATGCCGGCGCCGGCCAGCGCGTCGGGCGACCAGTCACGTTCCGACGCCGGCTTGCCCTGGCGGACGCCACCGGTTTCGGCGGTGTAGCCGGACAGCGAGTAGGAACCGGCGATCAGGTCGTACAGGCCGTGCATGTCGGCCCACGGCACCGATGCCTCGTAGCTCGGCGTCTGGTAGGCGAAGCCGGCACGGAACAGCTGGCCGCGCGCGTCGTACTGATCCGAGGCCAGGATCGCCCAGGAATCCTCGTCGATGTAGAAGGTGCGCTTGCTGTAGATGTGGCGCTTGCCTTCGCGCAGCTTCGCCTCGACGACCCAGACGCGGTGCAGTTCCCAGCGAACCTGGTCCGGATTCAGGAACTTCGGCTTCAGCAAGTCATCCTTGTTGGAGGCGAAGGCCATGCGGTAGGTGTTGTACGGCACGTACATTTCCTTCTTGCCGACCAGGTTGAAATCGAAGCGGTCCATCGAGCCGAGGAAGAGGAAGACGTCGTCGAAGGTCGAGGTGCCGCCGGTGCCCGGGTTCGGGGTATCGAAGGCGAAATCCGGGGCGATCTTCACGCGGCGTTGCCCCGGCAGGTATTGCCATGCGCGGCGGTCGTTGGTCGCGTAGTCGAGCGGATCGACGATCATCATTGCCTCGCCGGCGCGGCGGGCCGGACCGGTGTAGGTGATGCGCTGCTTGTAGGAAACGCCCGAGCCCGCCTTCTCGGCGTCCCAGTACGGGTATTCCTGGACGATAGAACCCTCGGTCGACACGGAGGGGCGGCCCGAGGCGTCGATGTTCCAGTTGCGGTACTTGACGTTGTAGGCGACGCCCTGGAAACGGACGAGGTGGTTCCACATCGCCTCGTAGCCGGTCTTGGGGATCGGGAACGGGATGCCGGCATGGCAGCCTTCCATCGAGCGGCCGCCGTTGGTGGTCTTGGCCGAGGTCGCGCATTTGGCCGTATTGTCGGCGACCCACTTCGGGTAGGCGACGCTGCGCTGGGTCTTGTAGACGTCGATCCGGTAGTCCGGATTCTTCTTCATCAGCGCCTTGGTGCCTTCGGTCAGCTTGTCGGCGTATTTGTCCATGTTTTTGGCGTCGACCGCGAACATGGGCTTGTCGTCGGCGAACGGGTCGGGACGCAGGCCGTCGCCGGCCTTGTACGCCGCCGGGGCCTTGGTCAGGCCGCCGGTATAGGCCGGGATCGAGCCGTCCTTGTTGCCGGCCTTCTCGGCGCCGGTGGCGGTCAGGGTCGAGCCGAGCTGTTTCGCCTCGTCGGCGCTGACGCCGGCCAGGGCGGCGCCGGAGGCGGACGCCAGGGCGGCGATCAATAGGGTTTTCTGGAATCGCATGAGTTGTCTCCTCAGAACGTGGTTTTAAGAGTCAGGCTGATGAAGTCACGGTCCTTCAACAGCGTCGTGAAGCCGTTTTGCGTGATGTTCTGCGCGCCCAGCGCGCCGCTGGCGCCGTAGTCGTTGATGCGGCCGAAGTAGCCGATGTACTTGAGATCGACGCGGTGCTTCTGGAAGATGTCGAAGCCGAGGCCGGCGCTGAAGTTGCCGTTGCCCTGGTTGCCGCCGAAGGTCGTCGCCGCGTTACCGCTCAGGCCCATCGAAAAGGTCATCGGCGCCGACATGTCGACACCCGGCATGACCTGGTACCAGGTCGGCGTGAAGCTGGCGCCCATGCCGACGTAGTTCTTCGTCGCGCAGCCGTCCCACTTGTCGCCGGCTTGGGCCGTCGGCTTGTTGAAGGTACAACCCTTGTAGCCGACCGCCTGGAAGGTTTCGGCACCGCTGGTGACGTCGAGCCATTGGCTCCACACCAGTTCGACCGCCCAGGTGGCCGCATCGAACACCGGGGTATCGGGAACGATGCCGACCGCGTTGACCAGGCCGTGCATCGTGTTGCCGCGCGGACCGGTCGTCTCGCCTTCGCTCGGCATCGGGACGTTGAACGGATTGGTGCCGGGCACGCCGAGAATCTTGGACAGCAGCGGCGTGTTGTGACGGTAGGACAATTCGCTGCCGAAGCTGATGCCGCCGATGTTCTTGGCGAAACTGACACCGTAGAGGTCGACGCCGTCGGCGTAAATCAGGTTGTACTGGCTGAAGGCCGACAACGGCACGTAATTCGGCCGTGCCGCCGTTCCGACGTTGCGCAGGGTCTGCTGCGTCACCAGCCCTTGCGGCAGCTTGTCGGCAAAACGACGGTAGTAGACACCGACGGTGCCGTCGAGCGCTTCCGGCGACCAGTGGGCGTTGAGGCCGAATTCGCCATTGCGCTGGGCCGGCTCGAATGGATTGCCGCGGGTATAGCCAACGCCGGGGGCGAGCAGGATGCGTTCCGGGCCGTTGAAGGCAAAGTCGACCGGGCCGAGGTAGCTGCCGCCTTCCGGGAAACGGTAGGCTTCCCACTCCAGGAAATACTGGGCACCCAGCGAGAGCGTGTCGGTTACCTGGATCTGGCCGGACACCTGGTTGAGCGGACGGAACAGTTCCTTGGCCTCGACGCCGGGCGTAGCGAATCCCTTCTGCAGGTCGAGCGGCATCTGCGAGTAGGAAATGCCGTGCAGGGCGCCGCCGAGGAAGAGCGATTCGCCCCAGAACACGGTGTGGCGTCCGGCACGCACCTTGACCGGCGTCTCGGCAACGTCGAAGTTGGCAAAGACGAAGGCATCGAGGATCTCGCCGGACGGACCGCGATAGTATTGCTCGATGTAGGGGCTGAACTGCTGGTTCGGGTAGCTGGAAATGCCGGCCCGGGCGAACTTGGGGTTGGCGCCGCTGGCCGTGCCGTAGGCGCCGTCGCCCCAGGCCGCGCCACTGACGCGGAAGCCGAGCTGCTTCTTCCAGGCGAAGTCGAATTCGGAGAACAGGTCGAGGCGATTGGTAACCAGGTCGCCCTTGTCGAAGAGATAGGTGCCTTCGTCCGAGGCGATGTTGTTGCCGATCAGGTTGTTGCGGTTCTTGACGCGCACCCCGGCGTTGTAGCGGACGGTAGTGTCCAGGCGCATTTCAATATCCTCGTTGTCGACATCGATGTTGAATGCGAGGGCGTTGCCGCCGGTGCCGAGCGCAGCCGCCAGTGCCAGCGCGATCGGGCGGGCCTGTTTCCTGAATATCCGTTGTCTCTCCATGGTGAGCATTGCTTTGTCTTCCTTCCTTTTTTGATGAATTTGCTGAAAGAGATGCGTCTTGCGACTGATTCAGGAATGGATTATCCGGAGCACAGCCCGCAGCACCCCCCCCAAAAAGCGGGGGATGGGGAGTTGATTGGGGGGTATGCACCCCCACGGAAATTCGGCCGACAACCTTTCGCGGCGGCTGGGGTAAAACTGTCGAGAGGCTTGCCGGATGGAGCTCCAGCAGATCGCGGGCGAGCTGATTCGCCGCCAGCGTACGCGGGGATCTGGCGCTTTTTTTCCCTGAAAACGAAGTTGACCGCAGCAGCCGGCCGGGGCCCCGCACACAAGAATTGAACGTACCGAAGTTACCGGCCCGCCGCCGGCGAACCGGGGCTATTTCCGATCCATGGGGGCCGGCACCACCCGGCTCAGGGCGGCGTGATCACATCCCGGCGGAAAGCGCTTTACTCGCCGCCTTCAAGCAGGCCGAGCAGTTGTGCGCGCCGCACGACATGCTTGCGCGTGCCGGCATCGAGCTTGCCGAAAAGGTTCTTCAGGTGCCATTTGACGGTCTCTTCGCCGACCGACATCGCCTGGGCGATTTCCTTGTTGGAGAGGTTGCGCGCCAGAAACTCGAGCACCTCGCGCTCCTTGGGCGTCAGGACCATGCTCGGCACCGCGCGCGGCGACGTGGCCTCGCGCGCCGGCCGCGGCCGGACGGCACGCGGCACCTGAACTGCGGCCGGCAGGTCGCCGCCGCCCTCTTCCTCCGCCAGGCGGCGCATCCAGTCGGCGATGACCGGGTGGGCGTCGACGAAGGTCCGTGCCAGTCCGAAGGTCTGCGCCAGGTTCATCGCCTCGAGCATCAGCACGCGTCCGTTCCCGCCCTGGCGCTCGATCGCCAGGGCGCGCAAGGCCATGACCTCGATGCGCAGACGGCCAAGCTTCATGGCATCGGCCAGCGTCACCGCCGGTGCGAGGTGGTCAAGCGCCGCCTGCCAGTCCTGTGCGGCAATGGCCACGTTGGCGCGGGAGATGATCTGCAGCAGCGCCACCGAGCGATGCCACAGCGACCCTTCCGGATGGCCGCTGTGCGCGATGATCTCGTCGATGCGATCGGCCAGTACCCGGCAGGTCTCGCTGCGGAACTTCCCGGCGTGGATGCGTACCTGGTCGGCGAGGCTGGCGATGCTCATCCGCGGCAGGCCGCGGGCGACGCCGACCGCACCGAGCGCCTCGAGCAGGTCGAGGGCGCGGTGCTCGATGCCCTGCGCCGCGGCGATGCGGGCCACGGTGCGGTAGCCGAACAGCGCCGTCTCGGGGGCGCCGAAGCGTTCGAGAACGTCGAGCCGGTTGGCAAGCAGCGCCGCCGCCTCGTCCAGCCGGTCACGCTCGTAGACGGCGACGGCGAGCAGCGCCGCCAGCATGCAGGCCTGCGGATGGCGGCGACCGAGATCGGCCTCGGCGCGCGCCAGCGCGGGGCGCAGGGTTTCCTCGCCGAGCAGCAGTTGCCCTTCCCATATGTAGCTGAGTCCGGTGAAGAACTCGCCCCAGCGCCCGGCATAGACATGGCCCTTGCCGACGCTGCCGCGCACCACCTGCTGCAGATGGCGCCGCGCCTGCGCTGGATCACCCTTGAGGATGGCGAGTATCGCCTGGCGGTTCGCATGCATCTGGAGCAGACGCGGCTCACGCAATGGCGGCGCCTCCGACCATGGTTCGAAGAGGGCGGCGCAGCGGTCCGGCTCGTCGGCAAAATACGCCGCGCCGCTAAGGATCAGCGCACACTCGTAGCCCAGATTGCTGTCGACATCGGGGTTTTCCAGGATGCGAGCTACCAGGCGGCCGGCCTCTTCCTGCCGCTCGCTGAGCGCCAGCGCCCAGGCCGCCGCCAAACGCAACTGCGGGCGACTGTCGAGATCGGACTCGGGAAGATCCTCGAGCCATTCGAGCACGGTGCCGTGGTAGCCCTGCGTCACCGCGTCGTACATGCAGCGCTCGGCCATGTCGTAGGCCTGCTGCCGCTGCCCGGCGGCATGGGCATGGCGCGCCGCCTCCTGGGTCATACCGCGCTCGGCCAGCCAGTCCATGGCGCGCCGGTGGAGCGTGCCCAGTTCGGCTTCCGGCAGGTCGGCGAGGCGCAGGCGCAGGGCGTCGCGGGCCAGTGCATGCAGGCGGAACCACTCGCCGTCATCGCCGACCATGAAGATCGGGGTATCGCGCGCCAGACGGGCGAGCTGCTCCGGCGCGTCGGCGCGGTCGAGCAGGGCACGGCAGAGATCGGGATGCAGCATGTCGACCAGCGACACGCGGACGAGAAAATCGGCATCCCCGACGGCGAGGTTGTCGAGCAGGCCGCCGACCAGCTGTTCGCTGTGCCCTTCGTTGCGCGCCAGCATGCCGTTGATCGCGGCACGCGGATCGCCCCCTCCCTCCGTCGCCGCCAGCGCCAGCTGGAGGCCGAGCGGCCAGCCTTCGGTGATCTCGTGCAGCCGCGCACAGGCATCGGCATCGATGTTGCCGCCGAAGCGGTTGCGCACGAAGGCGATCGTCTCGTCGAGACTGAAGCGCAGCATTTCCGGGCCGATCGCCACACCCGCCCCATAGGCGACGAGGTCGGCCACGGCATCGTCCAGGTCGCCGCGCCCGGCGACGATCACGCGCAAATTCGACGGCAAATTGTGCAGTAAATAGATCAGCGTCTGGAAATTGCGCGCCGGAAGCCGTTCGACTTCGTCGACGATGAGAACCATGTCGAGCGAGGTCTGCGCCACCTCGGCCAACCAGGCGGTAATGCCCTCGAGTTCGCCGCCCGGGGCACCACCGCCTTCGAGAAAATAGCGCCCGAAAGCCGGTCGACCGCAACCGATGCGCACCGCCAGCGTCAGGGCGTGCAGGAAATGCTGCGGATCCTCGTGGTCGTCGGCCGACATCCACGCTACGGCGGCCCCGCGCGCCAGATGCTCGCGCCGCCACTGCCCGAGCAGCGAGGTCTTGCCGAACCCGGCCGGCGCCTGCACGACCATGACGGGACGCTCGCGGAACTGTTCGGCATCGAGCCCGAGACGCGGCCGCAACAGTTGGTGCCGCGGCGCCCTTGGCGGCGTGGTGCGTAGAACAAGTCCGGATGTCATGGCGCCGGCCTGGCGGATGGCGGTGGTCATCGATATGCCCGCGTCTTGTACCTGGCTGGCGCCAGTTGTTGGAGAATTCCAGCGGTGGCCACGGCCAGTAACTGCCTGCGAAAACAGCACCGCACCACACCGAATCAGTGGGCAAATTTAAACACAGGCCACGATTTTCCGACAGCCTTCCCCCCCTTTTTCGAGGGGGGAAAATGGCGTCCGGACCTCCTAACATACGCTCCATACCAATACGTCAGGAAGGTCCGGGCCATGAAACATGTCGATGTCTGCGCAGTGGAAGATGTCCCACCGGGGAAATCGCGCCCGGTGCGTGCCGACGGCAGGGACATCGCGCTGTTCAACGTCGACGGCACCGTCTACGCCATCGAAAACAGCTGCCTGCACCAAGGCGCCGCGCTGAGCGGCGGCCAGCTTTGCGGCCACAAGGTGACGTGCCGGGCCCACGGCTGGCGCTACGACGTGACGACCGGTCGGCTGGCCAGCGCCCCGATGCGGGGCGTCGCCACCTTCCCGGTCAACATTTCCGGTGACCGCATCGTCGTCACCATCGACAACTGAACCCGGCCTCGCGCAACTTTTTACAGGAATAGCCATGTATCGACACCTGCTGGTCCCCATTGAAAACTCCGACCTGTCGACCGTGACCATCGGCCGCGCCGTCGAGTTCGCCCTGGCGCTCGGCGCCCGGATCACCTTCTTCCATGCCAGCGCCGACCACTCGGCGTCGATCTCCGGCGACGCCGAGATCGTCCGCATGACGGCGCCGGAAGACTATGCCTACAACTTCGCGGGCCGCGCCCGGGAATTGCTGACCAAGGCCGAATCGGCCGCCCGTGCCCGCGGCGTACCCTGCGCCGCGGCGACCAGCATCAGCGACTCGCCGTACACGGCGATCATCGCCGCCGCGCGCTCTGCCGGCTGCGACCTGATCTTCATGGCCTCGCACGGCCGGCGCAGCACGCTGGGCATGATGCTCGGCTCGCAGACGCTGAAGGTGCTGATCAATTCCGAAATCCCGGTGCTGGTGTCGGCGATGGCCGAGCCGCCGATCCCGGCCCAGGCCATCGGCATCATCCGCGACGAGCACCGTTCGCTCGCCGCCGTGCTGCATGCCTGGCAGCACCTGTTCAAGGATGCACAGGGCAAGGGCGCCCGGCCGGATGCCGCGCTGATGCAGGCGATGGTGCATTACATCCAGGCCTTTCCGGTCGCCCTGCACCACCCGAAGGAAGACGAATACCTGTTCCGCAAGTTGCGCGAGCGCACGGCGGAAGCCAACCCGGAACTCGACGAACTCGAGCGCCAGCATGTCCGCGACGAAAAGCAGGTTCTCGAGCTGGCGGCGCTGGTCGACCGCTACGCGGCCGGCGCGGCAAGCGTCGCCGACGTCGAACAGGCCGTTTCGCACTACGCGCAGACGATCTGGGAACACATGGGCCGCGAGGAAGGCGTGATCCTGCCGCTGGCGCAGCGCCACCTGACCGATAAAGACTGGACAGAGATCAACGAGGCGTTCCAGAAAAACCTCGACCCGCGCTTCGGCGGCGACACCGACGCCGAGTTCAAGCGGCTGTTCTCGCGCATCGTCAACCTGGCCCCGTCGTCTTCGCACTGACACGCCGTACCGCACAGATCAATAAAGACCATAAACAGGAGAACACCTTGGAAAAAGCAATCCGCTTCCACGCAACCGGCGTGCCGGAAGTCCTCAGGCTCGAGGACGTCGCCGTCGGCGAACCGGGCCCGGGCGAAGTCCGCCTGCGCCACGTCGCCGTCGGCCTCAACTTCGCCGACACGTATTTTCGCAACGGCACCTACCCGATCCCCCTGCCGGCCGGCATGGGCGTCGAGGCAGCCGGCATCGTCGAAGCGGTCGGCGCCGGCGTGACCAACGTCGCGGTCGGCGACAAGGTGACCTACACCGGCTTCCTGAACACCCTGGGCGCCTACAGTACCGCCCGCATCATCGCCGCCGCGCCGCTGATCAAGCTGCCCGCCGGCATCGAATGCGAAACCGCCGCCGCGATGACCATGCGCGGCCTGACCTCGGCCTACCTGATGCGCCGCATCTACCCGTTCCAGGCCGGCGACACCCTGCTCATTCACGCCGCCGCCGGCGGTGTCGGGCTGATCGTTTCGCAGTGGGCCAAGCTGCTTGGCGTGCGCGTCATCGGGACGGTATCGACTGAGGAAAAGGCCGCTGTCGCCCGTGCCCACGGTTGCGCCGAAACCATCAACTACAGCCATGAGGATGTCGCCAAGCG
>ENA-UOWG01004337-UOWG01004337.1-activated-sludge-metagenome-genome-assembly--contig:-NODE-4337-length-9955-cov-3.979697_pt1 | contig 9955 bp, 20 predicted proteins | sample MGYA00238147_ERZ761563 | MGnify/ENA primary metagenome ERZ761563 (study PRJEB28884, sample SAMN05720216) | anaerobic digester metagenome | isolation source: active sludge of municipal... | reverse complement strand
AAGCTTCTGACATACATAGTCTTGACACATGCTGTAGGCTAGATCTACTGTGTCAACGACTATCGTTTTGAACCTTTGCTTGCCCTTGGTTTTTTCAAGCTGTTCGACAACAGACTTGATATCCTGCCAGCCGGTTATTTCTACCTGGTAGATCGAAAGCGCTTTTGCTCCAGGCTCGCACATTAGAAACAGAGCTTCTGGCGCTTGGCTCCACAAGGTAGACTTACCGATTTTCTCACGTCCGTACAAGAACATTGTGTAGTCGGACAGCTGCGCTCTTGGTACGGATTTAACTGTCGGTAGTACTATCATTTAACCTCCTTTTTAGTATTTTTGAAAGAGCTGTAATTTCCCTGCGAACATATGGGCAGGAAAGCACAGCTTCCAAATTTTGACTCACACTGGGTTGTATTCCGGTACGTCTCTTGAAAATTACCGTCCTCCCATCTTTTGTAGTCTTGTAGAATCGTTCGGAGATCATTCATTACCCAATAGGTATACGCTTCTTTGGGAATGGAAATCTCGTAGCGGATAAAATAAAAGTCCGGTCTGGATTCAACGTCTTTCTCAAGCCGTTCCAGATATTGATCCAGGGATTCTCCGCTGTGCTGTTGAATTTGAGGCTTACGAACGATATTGTAAAGGACACCTTTCGGCAGCACATCATAGGTAAGCTTGTAACCATGCATATACATGAAGCTTTGGAAATCAAAATGCAGCATATCCAAAAGCGTGTCCATGATTCTGCTCTTGGTTTTGGTTTCCATTATCCAGTGATCCTTGCCTACCTTGTAAGTATTGTCCAGGTAACCTATGAGCTTCACATTGCTTTCTGGATCCCGAACTTCGAACCTTGTTTCGGAGCCAGTCCAAGTTTTGTGAGTGAAATCCTTGGGATATCTTTTGACATAGGCTTTTAAAAGAATATCACAGATAGCCACATCCATTTCAGTTGACGCAATGTCGTCAGCGTCAGCCAGCTCAATATGTTCATCCTTGTATTCTTTCAAGACAGCTTTGATAATGTTTTGGAGAGACTGAACAGAAGGTACCTTTTTGGATTGGACTTCCTTCAACTGATGAAGCTTCTCCATACAGCTATGCCACAAGCTTCCCATAACAAAGGCGTGCTTTTCCACTAACGGTGCCCAGCCTTCTATGGTCAGCTTAGCCTTCTTACGACACTCCACAAACCGCATGAGCGCTGACTGACTCAGCCCATGCTGTGACGGTATATACTTTTTCATTTGAACATCTCCTTTGCTTTTGACTCACAACATCTGTGGACAAGCCCGTCAGCCCTGTGGTTTTTGAATTTCACCATAGGACTGGTCCAGGCCGGTTGCCTTGGCTGGCGCGGATTCCACCATATCGTGCCGCGCTGACACACCATGCACAAAACCGTTCCTGCTCCGTTAAGCCTATTGGTAATTTTAGTCATGTTTCCATATCCTCCTTAATTTGGACACGTAATCTTTGTAGTCATAAGCTTTCGTTCCGCCGCGCCTAAGAAGTGCGGCTGGGTGCGGAAGGTCCACAATTTTATAACGATTGTCACTTTCCAAAAATGACGTGTGAAGCTGCGCTGACAAACCCAATCTGACGATAACCTTAGGCCTAAGGGCGTCCAATAACGCGATCATTTTTGGTAAGCAGGCCGATACTTCTGAAGAAATAGGCGCTCTATTCGGGCCGGTAACGCTGTCACACGGCCGGCAGCGTACGATATTGGTAAAGTATATACCTTCACGCTGAGCGTCAAAAATACTGACTCCCATAGCAACACGTAATGCCTCTTCTAGGAATTTTCCAGAAGGTCCTACGAAAGGTTCACCGATAGCGTTCTCCGCTCGACCTGGCGCTTCGCCGATGACAATAACGTAAGGATCCTGGCTCCCTCTTCCTATAACCATATGTTTCCTGTATCTATGAAGACCGCACTCAGTACAGCTCATAAGGTAACTCCTTTCGCGTATAGTCCGATTCCAACGGCGTCCCATCCGTGAGACGAAACACCTTTCAGGTTCGGTAATATTTTCACTATTCTGTCAATCACAACATCTTTAGGAAGCTGTCCTTTCCATTTAATTATTGGCACCATTATAGTTGGAACAGGATAGTAATTGCACAGTGCTCCTGCAGAAAAAGCAAGTTTTATCAAAGCGCCAGACGCTGCTGTTGCGTATCCTCCTGCTGTGCCTGAAAAGAATTGAGGTTGTTCGCAATATACTGTGGTAACCAAATTGTCATACCCTACGAACCTTCGAAGGTCATCAACACTTTTGTGAACATTTTCAATCCAATCTTTATTGCTGTAAGAGTAAGCGGCAACAGCCAAGGGGTATTTTTTTGAACTTTTAAAATTTTTAGCCTCCCAAGCCGCCACGCCAAAACCTGAGCTACCTGGATCGATTGATAATATTATACAGTTCAAAAATCCTCCTAGCATTGGCTCCTTTTTCCTTCTGAGCTTTTAAAATAGCTTCATCAGTGCTTCCTACACATACCAAATCTATTATGAGAGCCGGTGACTTCTTTTGTGGATGAATGATACGCTCTTCAGACTGCCTTCGGTGTTCATGACTGTATCCGCAAGAATAATATATCGAAGCGGCTGCGTTAGAAAGATCCAGTCCAAAAAGTCCAGTTTGAACCTGGACTAAAAGTACTTGAGAAATTCCTTTTTTGAAGGCTTGAAGAGCCTCACGCCTTTTATCAAACGGAACCTTCCCTCTGAGTTCCGAACAGCGGATCCCAGCAGCTTCAAGCTTCTTTCTAGCGCTCGCCAGCTCTTCCACAAACCGAAACCAAACCACCACAGGCTTGTTGGTAAACTCTCCCCGAACCAGGTCAAGCAGCTCGCCAACCTTTCCTTCAGACAACACCTTGCCTTTGAAATAACCTCCAGCAATTTGCGCATACCATACCTCCCTAACCGTATACCACAAGGTAGAATACTCCTTTTCGTCAACCGTAGCCTTGAAGTCCTTATCTAGCTCCCTATATAGCTTCTTTTGCGCCGCTGTAGCGTCTATATAGCGCTTTTCATACACAATCGGGCACTTCATACCGGCCTGCTGTTTATTCAGTGTAAAGCAGCGTTCTGCAACAGTGTATTCAAACACTGGAACTACGTTCCTAAAAAGCTTCCATTTAAAACCAGCAGGATACCCGTATGCATTTCTAAATTGCCAAAAACTGTTACACTTCAAAAACGATCCATCCAAAAACAACATTTGAGGTACTAAGTCCCACAGGCTTTCTGGGTTAGGTAGTCCAGAAAGTAAAGCTTTGTGATCCGCACGGCTGTGTTTAATTAAAAGTTTGGTAATGTCAGCTTTTGGATTTTTAATCCTAGTAGACTCGTCTATCACAATTGCATCCCAGTGTAATTTCAATAGCTCGCTGTTTTTCAATGCTTCAAAATTTATCAAAACCCAATCGGGACAGCCGGTACTCTTCTTTGAATAAAAGCCTATCCGGCTGTCCCATAATCCTTCCGAAACAAATTCATCACGCCAAGACAGGAGCACTGTTTTTGGCGCAACGATCAGAACCCTCTGCGTGTTGATAGCTAGGAGCCATGTAATGACGGTTTTGGACTTACCTAACCGCATTTCCATATACCAAGCAGGGTTCGCCACGGAAAGTCCGTAGCGAAGCGCTTTGATCTGATGAGGGAACAGTTTTCTCACAACGTTCCGTGATATCGCTTTGACATGGTATCCCTTATAATAGGATACGCTTCTTCAAGATGCTTGTCTGGAATATTTTTAAGTATATGAGCTATCGCACATAATAATCCTTTTGTATTAGCGTTCGCAGTAATGGCACCACAACCAGCGTTATTCTCCGTAATCACTAATACGAATGAAGTCTTGTGGGCTTCACCTATCAATACATTAGCTTCTAGTATACCACGTACTATGTCCAACACTTTCAGTAATTTTCTCGATCTTACACTCAGTTTTTTCATACAACCTCCACATTATATTATACATCACTTCACCCCCTGCCACAAGGTCCCAATTCCCTGTGGCAGGATGTTAAGTGACGCACTAGGCGTCAGTAACGGCCTCCTCAGCAACGGCTTTGACACCGCGCTTCATGGTAAGTTTCTTAGGTGCCTCGAGCTGCTTAGGCTCTTTACCGGCCTTCACAGCCTTCTTGGTAGCCTTGGCTTCCGCTGTAGGACTCATCCAGGGAAGGCCCTTCTCGTTGTAGCGTATGGAAGGCTTCGCCGGTGGCGTGTTGTTTTGGCCAGTGAGACGTCCTTTGTTGAAAAGGTTCCGTATCAACTGAACCTGGTCGTATATTTTGGACTTGCGGCCAGGAAAATTATCCTTCATTTTCTTGCTTATCTTCTCATCGGTTTCCTTCAGCTTGAAATTCTCAAGCAGGAAACGATACCAGCTTTCGCTCGCTCCTAAACCATTTTTCCCTTCCAGCTTTTTGAAGCTGTGCTTGGAATTTTTCATGGTTTTGGATTTCACTTCGGTTGCTTTTTTTGCCATACTGACCTCCGTCATTCTTAGTTTTAACAGCGTTTGCATATGCTTTGACAATCCGCTCAGATTAAAATGCACTGCAGCGGAACACCTTTCCTTCATTTTTTCAGGGAAGGGTTTTTTTGCCAAGGCATAGCCACGCCGTTGTAGTTCGTACTGATTTGCTGTATCCAGCAAAACGGGATTTATATTTGGCGGTACAGGCTTGCCAAATATTTCAGCATACTGGCTGCGGATAAATTGCTCTACATCAGCCGCTTTGTTAAGCAGCTTAGTGTATTCATTCCACAGACAATAGCAACTTGCATTTCTGGGCTGATCTGAAACTAATACTTTCCTTCTTAGTGTGAGTGCCACACGTCCTCCACATTACATTATATAGGTTGGTTTAACGCACCGGACCAACCTTCTAACCAGCGGTGCCTGGATCCTACACTTATATTATGCCTTATTATTTAACAAAAAGCACGTGATATTTTCACGTCGAGAAAACCTGTTATTTTTTAGGAGCCTCCTGGGAATCCTGTATTTTTTGCACACTTTCGCCAACCTGCCACTTAACCTGGCCATCCTTAAAGAAGCAGAAGTTCATCTTGTAAACTTTACCATTAGCGTCCGTCAAAGACATCCCGTTGGGCGTACAACCAAGCAGGCTGGCGGACTCTTCGGCCTTGGCTTTCTCCGACACGTGCTCACGCCAGTCCTTAATGAGCAGATACCCTTCCACCGCCAATGCCGCTACGACTACTGTTATTATTACTTTTTGCATTTTTGTTCTCCTTATTTTTGACGTAAACAACCACACCTTCGTACACTAATTGCCCGTTTGTGAAGTGTGCCGGCAAAGCTGTGCTTGGGAATCCAATTTTATCTTTGCCATGCAGACATATATTTCCTGGCGGACACCGGTAATGCGCGCAACCAACCAGGGCAACAAGTAGTAATATCAATTCTACGATACCCCACAGCGCTAGCAGGCAAGCCACTAGTCCTCCACCAAGAACGGCCATGCCTGACAGCACCTCCTTGTTGAAAATGAATCTAAGGCGTTGTATATTGGTCATACTATCCCTGCGACAACAAGCCCCTACGTGATTATTGATTTCATTTTTTACTCCTTTCGTATTCTTTTATTTTTTCGTTTAAGGCTTCTATTTTTCTGTCCAGCGTTCCCATTCTGTGCGCCAAGAATAGAATCGAAATCCACATCGGAATTAGATATGTCATTTCTCCCCCTGTAGATACTCATTTATTACCACGTGCTTATTCCATGCAGCTATTGCTGATTCCTTTCTATACTTATGCGGCCCCTGTATGCAACAGCCTGGACATTCTACAAAATATATAGTACCAGTAAACCATATATCATATTGAGTAGAGATTGTTTTACACCCACAAAACGGACACGGTTTAAGTTTTATTTTCGGCATATTATTTCGCCTCCCTATTTTACTGTCTTCCACCAAAGCCTAGCGGAATTGATACAATCTGTACATAAATCTATTTCATGCAACCCATCTAATTTATGGTCAAACAGATTTGAATAGCTATCTGTTTTTGAGTGGATTTCATAATTTTTACTGTCAATTACACTATTATTTTCTATTATTTTCCCGCACCTATCGCACTTTATTATTTGCATGGCTCCTCCTTCACCTTTTGGATTAGGTTATTGTCAATGAGATGCATGGCTGCGTCGCGCATATTTTCAAGCATAGTTAGACCTTTCCAAAAATTAGGCTCGGTTTTAAATAATAAATCAAGCAATCCGCAATCAATGGCTGGGGTTAACAAAATATTTTCTTCTTTAATAATTCTTTCATCTATGGCCTCTGGTGCTGATGTGTCAATATACATTCCGTCTATTTTTCTTAAAAACCAAACACTCCTGCCAAGTCTTGCATACCACCATTCCCACCCCTCTGGGATGGCTATATACAGCGCAATCTTCGCGCTATCCTCGGCGTTCAAGAATACGTCAGTCGGCTTGTACATAGTCCACCTCCGTTATATAATAGTCCGTATCTTCGTAATTTTTAGCATTGGGGTCTAGGGCATTTCCTGTTATCCATTTTGGATATTCTGTATTGTTTTTTTCGGCCTGTTCAAGTTCCATATCATATTTAGATTTATTTTTATCTGCTTTTTTCTTTGCTTTTTTGGCAAAGATTTCGGCTTGCGTAAAACACTTAAACGCTTTAACAGGCCACTCTCTGTAGTCTTCGTATTGACCACTAGTTGCAAATACTATGTATATTTTCATTTTCCCTCCTCGCCACTTATTCTAAATGCTCTAGCCGGTCGTAAACTTCTGATTACATCATGTGCCAGAAATCGCACTGTTCTTCTCGTGATAAATTTCTTGTCTCCGCATTTATCAATTCAATAATTTCAGTCAATATGTCGGCTATCATCTCACCTCCTCACACTTCGCCCACGTCTTAACCCCGCACTGGTCAACCTGCTGGCAGTATCCCAACTTAGCCATTGCAAGCTCGTGCTGGCAGATTTTATCGTCTTTCGACGGCAAACAGTAGAATATCACCGCTGTCAAAAGAAAAAAAGATAATGCTAGACATAAGCTATCCCAGTTAATTTTCATTTTCTCCCCCTTTCCCTACATAAATAAATTTTCCCATCGCTACAATCAGCAGAAAATACGCCGCCGCTCCGCCGATAATCCAGCAGGCTGCGATTAAGAGTTTCATGGTTTGGCCTCCTTTATAGGAATACATTTCACCAAGCATGTAATCTTTCCGCGCTTGCACAAATGCGACCAAGTGCAATCTTTCACTTTACTCATGGTTTCGGGAAGGTGCGGCTCAGCAGCAGTGCAGTGCTGGTTGCACTTGCCCAGTTTCGCGCGCTCGCAAATTACTAACTTCATCGATCCTCCCACAAGCGCACTGCATCCTCTTTTGTTACGGCTGTAGGGCCTTGAGAACCGCAAAACAAGCACCTTACAGAGAACTGGCCGTCTTCCTTATTAGTATGGATTTCCACAATCCGCTCCAAACAATAAGGGCAAGACGATTTAATCCTGGTAGAATCGTGGTCTGTCATCTCAGCCACGAACCGATAAAGGTTTTAGCATACCATAGCGCTCAACTTGAGCACCATTAACAAAATATCTACTATTGTCAACTTCAAACTCTTTTCTAAGCGCTGCGTTCATATTTTTGTACACAGTGTTTTTAGAAAACAACGTAACCCCACGCGCTTTAAAAATCCTTTTTATTTGCGCAAGGTCAACAATCGTTTTCATAGGAGCACGTAAATAAACGGTTGCCTGCCCTTTGTAAGTTATTGTGTCCAGCTCCACAGTTTCTGGTAAGGATAAACTGTGTATTTTTTCTGGTGAGAACTTAACGCCTGTTACACGGATTTTCTTTAACATACAACCTCCACATTACATTATATGAGCTACCCTACATATACATTATGCCTTATTATTTGAGAAAAAGCACGCGATATTATTGTTCTCAAGTCAAGGAAGGTACCCCCTGGCGATGTACTACTTATAAATTCAAATACGCCTCTTTTATAAGAGTACTGGGGGGAGGGGTCCTTTTCTTGACGTGAGAAGACTTCTACCGTCGAGAAAGTCTGAACTCAACCCCCTAAAAAGAGGACCTTAAAGGGTAAAATAGACCGGCTCTATATGAAAGGCTTGGGAGGATTTCATAACCCCATTGTGCTTACCAACATTGGCAACCATGGGAACGTCCTTTTGCCAGCTTCCAGAATACTGCATCTTTTCTGGGAAGATAACAGCCACATGGCCGTGGCCGGATTCGGCTACTCCGGCAATGACCAGCTTATCGTCCATAGCCATTTCGCACGCCAATTTTCCATCAACTTGGCGCCAGGAATTCTTCATGAGCGCGACCATGGCGTTGGCGTCCATTTTGGTGTTGAATTTGTCACAGCTCATTCCCAGGGCTATGCGCTGGACCGCCACGTTGCAATAAGTCGTGGTGATCCCGTTGAGTGTTTGCGGTTTCAATTTCTCATCAGAAAGAACGCTTTCGCATATCATTCTAAGCATTATCTACGCCTCCCTTGGTTGGCCAGTTGGATATCCAGAAGCTTGTCCGTGGTGCTGCGTATTTGGCTGAGCTCTTGCTGGATTAGCGCAATCACGGCGTCATGTTCTGATGTCTTACGCTCGAATTTTGCCACGTTGAAGCTTAGGTCCTGCGTGAGCCTTTCTACCTTTGCGTTGCCTGTGGTTACAAACGTTATGACACTTGAAAGCGGTATTAGAAGGCTGGCTATCACTAGTATTAGTCGGAGCCTTTGCAGACTTACCGTCATAGTCTCTTCACTTCCGTTGGGTTTTGCGCCGTACACTATTTTCACTAACTTAGTCATATGTACTCCTTGCTAGGATGTTTTAGCTTCAAATTTTTCAATATCGTACTCCATCATATCAGGCATGAACTGCAACGCAATCTCGCGCGGCGAAGGAGAAATAGCCTCGTACACGTACCCGTTGGAAACGTACCATATCTTTCCCGTCCTGTCTGTGTAAACGCAGACGGCATGTCCTTCCATTTTATCTTGGGGGTAGGCGCAAAGAAGGTAGCAGTTCCACCCCCATACCCAAAGACCATAATACATGAGACTCGCCTTGTCCCAGCAATCGCCATGCCCACGGATAAATGTACTCCTAGCCTCCGATAGTATGTCTTCGTCAGGCGTGTTTTCGTCCGTGTCAATGCTCTGGAGAATCCAATACGCCAAACCCTGAGGATTGTCTTTGTAGTAGTACACTAAAGCATCTAGGCTTGGAAATGTCTTTATTCCGAATACCTTCTCCCGAATCCAGGAAAGGACGCTCATATGAAAATCCTTCCCAGAGCTTCTGCGGCGTCCTTGCTTTCCCAGTATCCACTGTGTGAAGCAACCATCCAAAAGCCTGTGTTTACGTGGATGTCCTGCACTATGGGATTCCTAAACGCAGGCGAACAGTACCTAGCAACACCATCATGCTGGTCAATTAAATTGACCCACCTTTCCAGGTTTTCAGGCAGCTTCAAATCACTGGCAGGATGACCCATGCCTGCTGTGAAAATAGGAATGGGCGAACCCATAGTGATAAGTGCTTTTACTTTTATTTTCGGGCTTATTCTGAAGTTTTTGTCGAACCCGAACAGGTAGTCGAACGCTATGACACTTCCCAGGCTGTGCGCTACAACGTATACTGCCTCTGAAGCGTCCTTTACGGCCTCTTCGAAGGATTCCCTAACACGCTCGATTATCCGACCTCCCTTACGCTTCTCATCGGTATAGCGGAGTATCTGTATTACCAAGGGGTCAACACCTTTCTTTATCCCCTTCCAAATACCGTGTGGTAGGTTGTCGTACTGCAAGTGCAGATACTGGGATAACAAGTCGCCGGTGCAGTCTGCCCACATTATTTCTTTCTGAGCAAACTTCTGGGC
>ENA-UOWG01004327-UOWG01004327.1-activated-sludge-metagenome-genome-assembly--contig:-NODE-4327-length-9976-cov-4.980244_pt1 | contig 9976 bp, 10 predicted proteins | sample MGYA00238147_ERZ761563 | MGnify/ENA primary metagenome ERZ761563 (study PRJEB28884, sample SAMN05720216) | anaerobic digester metagenome | isolation source: active sludge of municipal... | reverse complement strand
CGAAGGCCCCTGGGCGGGGCCTTCGGCAACTTGACTTGGAGCGGGTGAAGGGAACGTCACCCGCTACATAACTCGTTGATTATCAACGATTTTCATGGAATCGATCTGCCATGAAAGACTTCATTCTGGACTTAAAAAACCCGGTCGGTCAACGTGCAGCCGAAGAAGTCCGATGAGAACCAGGGACGGCCGCTGACAGCCAATGTACGCGAGGCCCTCTGCGTGCCTCACGAAGACATCTCGTCGTCCTTCGGCCCGAGCACCTCACGAGCGCGCTGCATGAACCGCTTCATCGGCTCGGACGGTTCGCCTTGGCGGCGCAGCAGGTAGGTGGTCAGCGTCGGCGTGGTGCCCGCGAACGGCCGGATCGCGATGTCCGGGCGCTGCCAAGTCTGCACCTGCGAGCCGATCGCGAAACCGATGCCGTAGCCCGCGCTCACCAGGGTCAACATCACGCCCAGGCTGCTCACGTGGTCGGCCACCTTGGGTGACACCAGCGCGCCTTCGAGCACCGCCTGGACCTGATCGTGGCAGCCCGAGGAGGCGTCCGGGTGGCAAAGCACCAACGGGAACTTCAGCGCGTCTTCCAGCTTGATTTGCGCATGGACCAGCAGCGGGTGGCGCGCCGGCAGTATGACCGACAGCGGATCGCTCCAGGCCGGCTCAGCCACCAGCCCGTCATTGATCGAAGCGGAAAGCGCAAAGCCGATGTCCAGCAGGTCGTTGTGCAGGCCTTTGAGTTGCTGCGAGAACGGTAGCTCAAAGACCCGGATATCCAGCTCTGGCTCTTCCTCACGGCTGCGCGCCAGCAGCGAAGCAATGCGTGGCTGGGCCAGGCTGTCGCAGATACCGACACGCAAGTTGCCCTGATACCCCTCGGCCGCTGCCCTGGTCGCCTGCACCGCATGATCGACCGTGGCCAACACACGCCGGGCCTCGCCAAGCAGTACCTTGCCGGCCCAAGTTAGTCGCGTCTGGCGTGTACTGCGGTCGAACAACTGCACGCCGAGCGAGCGTTCGAGGTCGCGCATCGCGCGCGACACCGGAGACTGCTCGATGCCCAAACGCTCAGCCGCTCGGGCCATGTGCAATTCCTCCGCTACGGCGACGAAGTAGCGCAGCAACCTGAGTTCCATAGCGGCCTCCTCTTCGCGTTGTTCTGGTGTGGCCGATCCGCCCACTCGATCCGGCGCCTGACGCCTGCCCTTGTTCAAACGATGCACTCAATATACCATACCCCCCTATGCTAACAAAGGTCTAACGCCCATGAGTCACACCGTCAAGGAAAAGCCGAAGCTCCTCGCTCGTGTGCGTCGCATTCGGGGGCAACTTGAGGGGATCGAGCGCGCACTGGAAGCGGAAAAGGGATGTACCGACGTTCTGCACCAGATCGTTGCGGCCCGAGGCGCGCTGACCGGATTGATGCGCGAAGTGATCGAGGGGCACATCAACACGCACATCGCCAATCCGCAAGACCCCGGCGACGGCACGCGCGAGCAAGGCGCAGCCGAGTTGATCGCGATTCTTCGAAGCTACATGAAGTGAATCCAAGTCGCGCCTATCGCGCGCAAACCTTCCTCGGACTCAACTATGTCTACATCTCCACACCACGGGCCGCATGGCCACAACGGGCTCACCCAGCAGAACCATGAGGATCACGATCACAGCCATGATCAAGATCACCACGATCACGAGCATCCCTTCGATTGGAAAGAGGCGCTACGTATCTGCCTGGTCGCAGTCGCAGCCGCCGCGGTCTGGTTCAAATGGTGGGAGCCGTATCCGGCGATCAGCGTGATCGGTGTCATCGGTTTGGTGATCGGCGGCTGGCCGATCTTCAAGGAAGCGCTGGAAAACGTGCTGGCCCGGCGCATGACGATGGAGCTTTCGATGACCATCGCCATCGTCGCCGCGGCGGCGATCGGCGAATTCTTCACCGCACTGGTGATCACGCTGTTCGTGCTGATCGCGGAGGTGCTGGAAGGCATGACGGTCGGCCGGGGGCGCAAGGCGATCCGGGATCTGCTGGAATTCCTGCCCCGCGAGGTTTCGGTGCGCAGAACGGGCTCCATCAAGACCGTCTCGGCAGAGGAACTTTCGGTGGGCGACGTGATTCTGGTTTCCCCCGGCGGCCGCCTTCCGGTCGATGGCGTCGTCGTCTCCGGCCACTCGTTCACTGACGAATCGCGCATCACCGGCGAGTCGATGCCGGTCGAAAAGACCGAGGGTTCGCGCGTTTATGCCGGCGCGATCAACCAGTCGGGCGCGCTGGAGATTCGCGCCGAACGCATCGGCCGGGATACGAGCTACGGCCGCATCATCGAGGCAGTGGAGCACGCCGAGCGCTCGCGGGCTCCCGTTCAGCGAATGGCGGACCGGCTCGCCGGATATCTGGTGTACTTCGCGCTTGGCGCTGCCGTGCTGACCTGGCTCATCACGCGCGACATGCGCGCGACTATCTCGGTGATCATCGTCGCCGGCGCGTGCGGCATCGCCGCTGGAACGCCGCTGGCGATCCTGGGCGGCATCGGCCGCTCAGCCCGGCTGGGGGCCATCATCAAGGGCGGCGTCCATCTCGAAACACTGGGCAAGGTCGATACCGTCGTGCTCGACAAGACCGGCACGCTGACCTACGGGCGGCCCGAAATCCAGGCAGTCTCGCCCGTGGAGGGTGTGTCGGCCGCAGCGCTACTCGATGCTGCGGCCACTGCCGAGGTCCGCTCGGAGCATCCGCTCGGCAAGGCCATCCTAAATCGCGTGAAGGCCGAAGGACGAGAAGTCCGGGAGCCGGAGCACTTCGGCTATACGCCAGGACGCGGCATCTCGGCGCGATTGGGCGATGCCACGATCCTCGTCGGCAACCGCGCCTGGATGGCCGACAACGGTATCGACATGCCGCCGACCCGTGATCTTGGCGCGTGCACCGAGGTCGTGGTCGCCAAGGACGGACGCCTGCTGGGCACCATCGACATCGCCGACACGATCAGGCCCGAAGCGAAGCGGGCGATCGCTGCGTTGGACGCCATGGGCGTGCGGACCGTTCTACTGACGGGAGACAACCATCAGGTCGCAAACGCAGTGGCGGCAGAACTCGGCTTGAAGAACGTCGAAGCCGAACTGCTGCCCGAGGGCAAACTGGCCCGGCTGGCCGACATGGTGAAAAAAGGCCGGACGGTGGCGATGGTCGGCGACGGCGTGAACGACGCCCCTGCGTTAGCCGAAGCGAGCGTTGGTGTGGCCATGGGTTCCGGCACCGACGTAGCACAGGAGAGTTCCGACATCGTGCTGCTGGGTAACGACCTGGCGTGCTTCGTCGAGACGATGAAGGTGGCGCGGCGGACGCGCGCCATCATCTGGCAGAACTTCGCGGGCACGATCGGCATCGATCTGTTGGGCATAGCGCTGGCCGCCTTCGGATTGCTGGGCCCCTTGTTGGCCGCTTTCATTCACGTGGCCTCGGAACTGACTTTCATCCTGAACTCGGCGCGTCTGCTGCCACAGGCAAGTCGCAAGTCGTTCATCTCTCCGGCTGATGCGCCAACGGCCGGCCCCGCCGACGTTGCTACCGTGGGCCGACACTGAGGGCAAGGCTAATGCGGCTGTCTCGTCATCGCCATCTGGCTTCGTGTCGCAATTCCGCTCGACCCGCAGCGCCGAGCGACGCGGGCCATCTCTGCAACAAGTGGATAGGACAGTCGCGCCGTTCTGCAGGTCGAATTCGAGGGCTCTTGGTCCTCGTAGCGATTGCCGGCGCCGCAGCGCTTTGTTGGCTGGCACTTCACGTCTATGTCACGATCGTCACTCTGGACTGATCGCCTGGTCGCGCGGATTCAGCCCGCTACCAACGTTCTATGCCGATCTGGAAGCTGCTTGTACCCCCAACCTGTTCACGACACTCAGGCAGCGAATGCCGGGACAGGCAGCGGAGCAAGAGCGCTTCGCCGCCTAGGGCACGTGCAGCACCGCACGCGTCGCCGCGGCGCTACGAACAAGCAGACCCAGCGACTACAACGGCCGTCGGATGTCGAGATAGTCACCCTTGGTTCGCAGCACCACCGCCACGTCAGCGTTGCCCCGATTGCGCCAGAACCAACCATGGTTACCGGCGAACGCGGCCACGAGTTCACCCGCCTTCGACGGAACACCCCGGCCCTTCTCGTAGCTGATCGAACGCCCGCCACCATCGCCGTGTGTGTCGTAGTTGACGGCACCTTTTCCTTCAACGGCCCAGGCAAACTCCGCCTTGGCTCCTTCGTTCATGCGCAGTTTGATTTCGATGCCCTGTCCAGGGGCGAGCGTGAAGCGCGTCTCGTCCCGCCATGTCTTCTGCGCAGATGCGGTTGAGCCAGCGGCAGGCTCTTTGAGTGACATGGCGCCACTGCTGGCTGCCCCGATGGACGCGGATTTCTCCTCCAATTGCTTGGTATCCGCAGCAGCATCGTTGGCCGCTTCGGCGGCGAGTTGCATTTTCATCTCGCCCATCTCGGTCATCCGCAGCAGACGGCCGACGCCCGTGGGATCAATACCGTATTCGGCCGGCAGGACGACGGTGACAAGCAGGACCGAGGCACTGACGGCAGCCAGGATGGTGGAGCGCAGCAGTTGCTTCGACGAGGGCAGTTCGACACGCAAAGGGGTATCGCTGTTGTACATGGATGGAGTCCTTGGGAATTCAGGAAACGAAGTAGCCGGTCAACTGGTAGCCCACGAGCATGAAGCCCAGGCACATCATGACCACGTTGGCGCTGTAGGCGTGACGAAAGAAGCTGGAGGTCCGACGCCAGTAGCTCATGGCGATCAGGATCAACGCCAGCGCCAGCAACTGGCCAATCTCGACGCCAACGTTGAATGCCAACAGGTTGGGAACAAGGCCGTCAGGCGAAACGTCGTACTCCAGGATCTTGGTTGCCAGGCCGAGTCCATGGAACAAGCCGAACACCAAGGTCGCAACCTTCGTGTTCGGCTGAAATCCCAACCAACGCTGGAAGGCACCGATGTTGTCGAGTGCCTTGTACACCACGGACAGACCGATGATCGCGTCGATCAGGTAGCTGCTGATCCCTACGTTGAAGTACACACCGAGGATCATCGTTGTGGAATGCCCCAGCGCGAACAAGCTCACATAGATGCCGATGTGCTTCGGGCGGTACAGAAAGAAGATGACGCCGAGCAGAAAGAGGATGTGGTCGTAGCCCGTCATCATGTGCTTGGCGCCAAGGTAGATGAAGGGCAGTAGGTTTACCCCGGAGATTTCCTGGATGTACCCTTTGTCTCCCGCGGTCACTGCATGAGCAAAGGCTTCGCTCACACCGGTAGTGAGCACGATGATGAATGCGAGCGCAATGAAGAGAGGACGGCTCCGCCAGTTCAACCACGAAAGAACTGCCGGCCCGTCGCGAAAACGGCTGTGCATGAAAACTCCAAAGAAACAGGACTGAGAAAGAGACGGCTGCGGCACACGTATGCGTGCGCGCTCAGGCTCGATAGTCCGCTCGCGGAGGCCGTTCCAACCGGAAGACGAGAAGTCGCCCCGCCTGCATGTGTGGGCTGGCGTGCCAGACCGATGGCGCCAGGTTCCATGCATGCAAGCCTTCTGCCAGGACATGCGGGTTGTCGTGGGAATGGTCGTTGGCATGATGCGGATGCTCCGAGCCGACGCCCCTGCTCGTATCGCCTTCATCGCCATGTGAGTGGCCATGCGTTCGATCCAAGTCGCCGCCCGTGCCGTGATCCATGGCCGCCAGCACGGCGAAACCGTGTGAACTAGCGGCACCAATCACGGAGAACAGCATCCCGAACGCGAGCGTCACCAGCACCATCCAGCGCAAGGCGGGTGAACGCATCGTGTTGGTGAGCCGGGGTACACGTGGCATCTGCTGTCTGCGGGGATGGAGATGGTGGACAAAAAGGCGTATCATATCCTCTCCAGGGGCATAGGATCAACCACGCTTAGCTCATGCATGCACGTCAACCACATACGCACCAGTCACACCCCGCAATCGTCAAGCGGCTACGCCGCGCCGGCGGGCATCTGAACAGCATCGTGGAGATGATCGAACAGGGACGCACTTGCCTGGACATCGCGCAGCAGCTACAGGCCGTGGAGAAGGCAATTCAGCAAGCCAAGAAGGCGCTGATCCAGGATCACCTCGACCACTGCCTGGAGGACGTGATCGGCCCCTTGGCGCGCGACCAGCGCGACTCCATGGCGGAGTTCAAAGAGATCACCCGGTACTTGTGAGCCCGCGATGCTGTCCTTTCCCGAACTGATGCACCAAGGAAGCGCGGGCGGCTGACACCATGCGCCAGGTTCTTGCCAACCGCACCTACCGACACCTGTTTCTGGCACAGGTCATTGCGCTCGTCGGTACGGGGCTGGCGACGGTGGCGCTCGGCCTGCTGGCGTACCAGTTGGCAGGAGCGGATGCCGGCACGGTGCTGGGCACCGCGTTCGCAATCAAGATGGTGGCCTATGTCGGTGTGGCGCCGGTCGCCACTGCGCTGGCGAATCGCCTGCCTCGCCGCACGATGCTGGTCTGCCTGGACATCGTGCGCGCAGCGGTGGCCCTGCTTCTGCCCTTCGTGTCGCAGGCTTGGCAGGTTTACGTTCTGATCTTTGTGCTGCAAGCGGCGTCGGCGGCGTTCACGCCCACCTTCCAGGCCACGATCCCGGACGTGTTGCCTGACGAGAAGGACTACACACAGGCGCTCTCGCTTTCGCGCCTTGCCTATGACCTGGAAAGCCTCTTGAGCCCGATGTTGGCCGCAGCGCTCCTAACGGTCGTCAGCTTCCACAACCTGTTTGCTGGCACGGCCATCGGCTTTCTGGCATCGGCCGCGCTGGTGGTCTCCGTCGTACTGCCGAGCCCGAAGGCGAGCGAGCGTCTCGGCATTTATGACCGCACGACGCGCGGTCTGCGCATCTACCTCGCGACACCGCGGCTACGGGGACTGTGGGCCGTGCAGGCCGGCGTGGCGGCGGCCGGTGCGATGGTGTTCGTGAATACGGTGGTGTTGGTGCAGTCCGTGTGGGGGCTGGGGCAGACGGATGTGGCGCTGGCGTTGGCGGCGTTTGGCGCCGGTTCCATGGTCGCGGCCCTGGCGTTGCCCCAGGCGCTGGAACGACTGCCCGACCGGCCGGTCATGTTGACCGGCGTCGCCGTGCTGGTGCTTGGCCTGGCGGTGGGGCCTCTGGTCAACGGACTGCACGGCCTGTTGGCGCTCTGGTTCGTGCTGGGCCTGGGCTACTCCACCGCGCAGACTCCCTCGGGCCGTCTGTTGCGGCGCTCGGCCCATCCCGAGGATCGGCCCGCTGTGTACGCGGCGCAGTTCGCACTGTCTCACGCTTGCTGGTTGGTGTTCTACCCGCTGGCCGGCTGGCTGGGTGCGCAGGCCGGCTTGCCTTGGGTATTCGCGGTACATGCTGCTGCTGCGGCGGTGGCGCTCGTGCTGGCAATCAAGCTTTGGCCAGCCGACGATCCGGAAGTGCTCGAACATACACACCGGGCTCTGCCTGCGAGCCACGCCCACGCGCAAGATGCCCAAGCGCGCCCCGAAGGCCTGCGCCATGCCCATCCTTTCGTGGTGGACGACTTGCACGGCCACTGGCCAAGGCCTGAGCGATGAGCTTGGCCACTTCTACTCGACCAGGCACGCCCACGGCGCGCGCTACGCCACTCGGCGCTGCGGCACGCGCATTCGCATGGCTGGGGCGGCTGATCCTGGTGCTGCTGCTGGTGGTCGATCAGCTAGGTGCCCCACTGCATCCGCATGATCACGATTTCGGGGTTGATGGTCTGCCGCTCGCTGCGGCGCACGACCCATACATCGCAGGCGATCTGCATGTCGAAAGTCACTCAGAAAGTGGCGACGGCCATTCGGTCCTAGCCCTTCGCTTAGAGGCCAGGACCACCGTTGCTGCACCCGAGAAGACCGACACCGGCAAGCATCCGGCCTTCTTCCCGCTGCTCCTGTCAGAGGCAGCACCGCCGGCCAACACGCGCCCGCACGCCCGCAAATGGGCGGGACACGTGGGGCGGCTGAACCTCACGGGAGTAGTCCGTCCACAGGTAAGAGCACCACCACTCCGCGCTTGACGTCGGTTTTCTGTTGACCAGTCAAGGGTGTGTTCGCCGGATACGGCGGCGGGCCGCCACATCCGCGGAGTATTTATGTCTTACCAGTCTTCCCATTGGGCGCGCGCGCTCTGCATTCCCGTGCTCGCGCTCTCTATCTCAGCGGTAGCGTCGGCTGCTGACGAATTCGCTGTTTCTGCCTCGCAGATGCAGGCCCTGGGCGTTCAACTACAACGTCTGGACAAGCCGGCGGCGATTCCGGGCATGACGTACCCAGCCCGAGTCGTGCTTCCCCCCTCGCAGGAGTACGTCGTCAGCGCACCTCTAGCCGGCGTCGTCGATCAACTGCTTGTCGGTCAAAACGAAGTCGTCAAGCCAGGCCAGGCTCTGTTGCGCTTGGTGAGCCCCGACTTGGGCGAACAGCAGCTCAAGCTGATGGAAGCGGCTTCGCGCAACCGTCTGGCGCAAAGGACTCTGCAACGCGAGAAGCAGTTGGCCGCCGAAGGCATCGTTCCGGATCGCCGGGCACAGGATGCGGAACTCGCCGCTGCCGAGGATCAAGCCCGGCTGCGCCAGGCGGAAGCCGCCTTGCGGCTGGCAGGCCTGGACGCGGCTTCCATTCGCCGCGTCGCCGAAGGCGGCGCCATGCAGGATGCATTGGTCATCCGGGCACGCGCCGGCGGGATCGTGACCGACTTGGGCATCAAGCCCGGCGAGCGCGTCCAGCAATCCGATCCCTTGGTGCGAATTGCCGACACGCGCAAGCTATGGCTGGATATCCAGTTGCCAGTGGGGCGGCAGTCGCAGGTAGCGGCGCGCGGCGGCCAGGTGAGCGTCGTCGGCCGAGATGCCGGTGCCGTCACGACGAACCTGGGCACCACCGTCAGCGACAGCCAAACTGTCGTACTGCGCGCGGAGGTCATGCACGGCGCAGCGTTGCTTCGGCTGGGCGAATTCGTGCAGACGCAGGTGGCGTTCGCCGGTGGCGGGGAAGGCTGGCCAGTGCCGGTCGCAGCCGTAGCGCGGCAGGGCGACAAGGCCTATGTCTTCGTGCGAACCGAGAAGGGCTTCGTCGCCACACCAGTGGAGGTTCTGGACAGCGCCGGCCAAGCCCTGCGTGTCAAAGGTGCGCTGCGCCCTGGTCAGGAAATCGCCGTCAGTTCCGTGATTGGTCTCAAGGCCGCCTGGCTCGGCAAGGGTGGGGGCGACTGACATGCTGACCCGTTTCGTTCAGTTCGCGCTCACGCAGCGCCTGTTCGTCCTGCTCGCCAGCGCATTGCTTGCCGGTGCGGGCTGGTATGCCTTCCGCAACCTGCCCATCGATGCGTTCCCCGATGTATCCAGCACCCAGGTCAAGATCATCCTGAAGGCTCCGGGCATGACGCCCGAGGAGATCGAAACCCGCATCGCGGTGCCGATCGAAGTGGAGATGCTGGGCATCCCTAACCAACGCATCCTGCGCTCGATGACCAAGTACGGCATCGTTGACATCACGGTCGATTTCCAGGACGGGACCGACATCTACTGGGCGCGCCAGCAGGTGGCAGAGCGCCTATCCAACGTCAGCGCCGATCTACCGGAAGGCATCAGCGGTGGCATGGCGCCGATCACGACGCCGCTCGGTGAAATGTTCATGTTCACCGTCGAGTCGCCGGAGATGTCGCTGGAGGAACGGCGCAGCCTGCTTGACTGGGTGATCCGGCCCGCTCTGCGTTCGGTGCCAGGCGTGGCCGATGTCAACGCGCTGGGCGGCAAGGTGCGCACGTTCGAGGTCGTTCCTGATCCGGTGAAGCTGGCCGCGGTGGGTCTGTCCACTGCGCAGTTGCGGACCGCCATCGAGGCCAACAACCGCAACGACGGCGCAGGCCTTTTGGGCGAAGGCGATGAAGTGCTGCTGGTGC
>ENA-UOWG01004323-UOWG01004323.1-activated-sludge-metagenome-genome-assembly--contig:-NODE-4323-length-9981-cov-3.347673_pt1 | contig 9981 bp, 7 predicted proteins | sample MGYA00238147_ERZ761563 | MGnify/ENA primary metagenome ERZ761563 (study PRJEB28884, sample SAMN05720216) | anaerobic digester metagenome | isolation source: active sludge of municipal... | reverse complement strand
CAGGATGCCGCAGGACGAATATTTTTCACAGGTGGAATGGCTAGTCGCTTACGCAATATGCGCGGGGACGGTTGCCCCGGTTTCAAGCTTATAATTTCGCCTGGCGCCGCGAGTTCGGTTGCCTCGGTTGGCGCGCGGGCATCGGACGAAGGCAGCGGTATCGCAAAACTGAAGGTGCTGCCGTGTCCCAAGCGGCTTTCTAACTTCAATTCGCCGCCCAACAGTTGCACGAATTCCCGGCTGATCGTTAATCCTAAGCCTGTGCCTTCGCCTTTGGCGATGCCATCCTCGGTTTGATAGAAGGCGTGAAAAATGTGCTCTTGTTGATCCGCCGCGATGCCTGGGCCGGTGTCAGCGATTTCGAAAAGTACCTTTTGATCAGCTTCCGGCCTGACGCACAAGCTCACGTGGCCGTTATCGGTATATTTGACCGCGTTGCCGAGCAGGTTGATCAATATTTGACGCAAATGGTGCTCGTCGCCCAGTACGCAATTCGGCAAATCGGGGGAGCAATCGATCAACACGCGCAGGCCTTTTGCTTCGGCCCGTACCCGAATCATTTCCAGGACCGTTTGTATGCTGGCTTGCAAGTCGAAAATCTCGGTGTTGACCCGAGTACGCCCGGATTCGATCCGGGAGATTTCCAGCACATCGTTGATCAGTGCCAGCAAATGCCGGCCGGAGCGATTGATGATCTCGATGTTACGGCGTTGTTCTTCCGGAATGCGTTTATCCATTTCCATGATTTGGGTAAAGCCGAGGATCGCGTTTAGCGGCGTTCGCAATTCGTGGCTCATATTGGACAGGAAAACGCTCTTGGCGCGATTGGCGGCTTCGGCGTTGAGCCGGGCGCTGTCCAAATCCGCGGTGCGCTGCTTGACTTGGGTTTCCAATTCCAGGCGATAGTTCTCCATCAGCGTCCGCGCTTCTTTGTGGGCAATTGCCGCCCCCAACAGGCCGGCTACACCGAGCAGAGCGTCCAACAGTTCGTGCGACGGCGTTTCCTGATTGGTGAAGCCAACGCTGAGTATCATCGACAGTTTGCCTTGACTCAAGATCGGCAGAAACACGAATTCGGCTTGACCTATTTCTAGCTGATAGTCTTCAACCGCCAGAAATCCCGTGTCTAACACCTGTTGCAGGCCGAGTTCGAGTTCATCGGCTAGCGCCGCGTAGATGGCAGGATGAGAGGCGCACTGCAATTGGGTTTGCAGGCCTGTCACGCGGTAAATGCCCGCACAGTCCGATTTGAATATGCCGGTACAAAGATCGACCGCAGCTTGGTTGATGTCGGCATCCGGTAGCAGGCTGGCCAAATACTGAGACGCGTGGATGAAGGCGCCAAAGCAAAAGACCGCATCCTGTAAGTTGCAGCCAGTCTCGGTTTGATTATGCTCAGGATTTGCAGGCAGCTCGTTGCAGGCGCACAAATAAAGATGATGCAAAAAGCACTCTTCGAAGGCCTCGTCTTTGGATAGATTCAGCACATTGCTTAGGGAGCGAATAGACTCCAGCTCCTGTCTGGCATTTTCGGATACCAGCCAGTCCTGGCAGCCTTTCAAGGCCGTATTGCCCAGTAATCTGATCTCGTCGGCCGAAACCTGCGGCAACAAGCCTATGGCGATCGCATTAACAGCGTCTAGGTCGCGGCCAAAAGCGCCGGCCACCACAACGTTCACCAGTTGATCTACGGTAAGGCCGGCCCGAGCCAGCAAAAGTTCGAAACCCGCCGCGATGGCCGCTTTGGCGCGCTGTAACATATCGACGTCTTGACGCGACAAGTGGAAATTTGTGTCAGGCAGTTCGAAAAGGCTAGCGCCATCGCGAAAACGCCCCATCTCGTCCAGGGTGTCGGAGGCGCGCAAAAGCGCCAGCAGGTCGACCAGCGCGGGGCCGCAAAGGCCGATTGCTTGTTTGCCGGCCAGAACCTCATAGCGCCAAGCCCCTTCAGGCGTATTGTTTACATGGATGATGGCGCCGGGTTCGGCCGCCATGCCGCAGCTAATCCCCATGCCTTCGAAAGCCGGTCCGCCTGCCGTGGATGTGAGTAGAAAACGCTGGCCCGTCCATAGCGCCATTTCGGTGTTGGTGCCGAAATCAAGAAACAAGCTCGGACCCTGCGACCGGTGTGCTTGCGCATGCAGCAAGCCAACCGCCAAATCGGAGCCGATGAAACCCGCCATGGGTTGCACCAGCTCGATAGGTGTATCCGGCAGCAGGTTCCATTTTTCCCGCCAACTCGCGACGTCAGCCGGCAACTCGCAATGAAAAGGCTCGGTCCAATGGGCCGGTTCGAGCAAGGGCGCGGGATCGTTGCCGGCCAAAATGGTCAGCATCGCGGTATTGCCGACGATCGCAACCCTCGCTACATCATGCAACGACAGCGCCTCGCGGCTGGAAATGTCGAGTAGACCGTCACCTATGGCATCGACCACCAAGGTTTGAAGGTGCAATGCCGTTTCCGAGGATTCTTGCGCCGCGGTCAGGCGATTCAGAATATCGCTGCCTTCCGCCGCTTGCGGGTTGGGGCCGTAACGCAGGGCCAAGCGGCGCCCGTTGCGCAAATCGCAGAACGCCAGCGAAATATGCGTGGTGCCAAGATCGATTGCGACGCCGAAACGCAAACCGCGGTGTGTATGCTGCCCGACTGAGAAGCGGCTGGTATATTCGACCTCGGTCAGGCTGCGCCAGGCCGAAGGTGGAGCAATGTTGATCAGCGTGACGCGAAGGTCTGCCTCGGGATGGATTTGGCAGGCCAGGCGCTGTCCGCTTGCCAGTTGTTCGTCGCTCAGGTGGAGTTTTTCGGCGAGTTTGGGCGGCGGTAGTTCTCCTGCATCGATGCGAATCAGGCAGAGGCCGCAAGCCCCATTGCCCCGGCACGCCGAGCGAATCCGAATGTCTGTCGTGTTTAAAATGTCTCGCAACGAACAGCCGGGTGCAAAGGCTACTTCCTCAGTCTTTCCATCTGCATGTAAGGTCAACTTAGGCTTAGACATGGTGCAATGCAAAATGGGCCGTTCGAAGAAAATACCGCATGGCGTCAATTAACCATGTTGGAAGCATGCGCGTTTGGCCGCCTTGACCATGGCTTCGATGTTTTCAGGCTTGGCTTCAGGCGGTATTTCGCAACCGGAAGACAGGATGAAGCCACCGCGGCTGGCGAAACTGTCGATCAGGCGACAGGATTCCGCTTCTATCATGTCCGGCGTGTCTTCGACGAAGGCGAGGGGCTTGATGTTGCCGTCCAGACACAGCGCTTTCGGCACAGCGGCTATCAAATTCTCCGGCTCGACCGTGTAATCGAAATTGCCGATGTCGGCGCCAATCTTCTGATAAAACGGCAGAATCGGCAGGGCGTTTCCGGCGATATGCAGCCAATTGGCGGACGCGCCGGCTGCCTTGAAATCTCTGAAGATGTTGGCTATGCGCGGCCCAATCCAATCGGTAAAGAATGGGACTGGCACCAGCTCGGGGCACGCCGCAGGATCGAATACCAGGCAAACATGGGCGCCGGCCGCCAGTTGCGCCTGGCCGAAGCGGGTGGCCACGGCTGTGGTAAAGTCCAGTAAGCGCTTGAAACGCTCGGGATCGTCATGCGAAAGCAACAATGCGGTTTCCATGCCCAGGAATTGTATGGCCAAAGTCATGGGCCCTTGCACAACGCCTACGACCAATGTTTCGTCGCCTACGGCCTGGCGCAGATTACCGGCCAGTTTCAAGACTTCGGGCATGCGCTTGGCCGTGGCAGGATCGGGTACCTGCAAACTGTCGAAGTCGGTATCCGGCTCGAATGCGGGCCGGGTGACCGCAGGGTAAATGTTTTGCCGGTATTCGACCTCGCAACCAACCGCGGCCGACTCGACACAGACATCCAACGCGGCGAACACCGCATCGGCTTGATAGCGTTTGAGGGCTTCCAATTGGCAGTTCGCGGCAATCTCTCCGGATGAGACATAAGCCTCTATGCTTAGGCCTTTCAACACAGCGGCATGCGCAAATATCTGCGGTATGACCGGCGGGCGATCGGCTTGGCCAAAGCGAAGGGTGGCGAGTATGCGTTCTACACTGTTCATGAAGTTTCTCCCCAAAATTGTTCCAGCCAAATGGCGCCATCGAAAGCAGTCTGACCGACATAATCGACATCGAGGGCCTCGGCATTGCTTTGTTTCAGCGCGGCGCCGCCGGCCAGCAGCCGCACATGTTGCAAGCCGGCGGCATTCAGCGCGGCGCGTACGCTACGTACTTTCGGAATCACACTGGTGATCAAGCCGCTGATGCAAAGGGCTTGCGCGTTTTCGGCCTGCACTTGGGCTACGACGGTGGCGACCGCCTGGTCCTTGCCGCAATCGACGACTTTGTAGCGGTGTACGATCAACACCATCCTCAGGATGTTTTTGCCGATGTCGTGAATATCGCCTTCCAGCGAAGCCACCACGACGGTTGCCTTAGGATTGGGCGGCTGCGAAACTTCCGGAAACAATTCTTTGGCAACCGCTGCCACCGCACGTCCGGTCAGCATGATTTCCAGCAGATTGAACTGGTCTACCGTACATTTGCTGTCCAAGGCTTCCATGGCCGGTTGTATGCCTAATCTGACGATGTCTTCGATTGACATGCCCTGGCTCTTTAGCGCGACCGCCTCTGTCTGCGCCCGTTTGTGATCGCCGGCTAACAGCGCTTGTTTCAGATTAGATATGTTTTCGGCCATATTGCGTCCTCGCTTTATTGATGAATCGCGATATTCCTAAGCACACCCGAAATCTGGAACAGGAGTGGTGTGTTGAATAGATCGCGATAAGGCATAGGATTATTGTGGTTCAGAAGTTTGGTTCAGGCTTCGAATGGAATCCTGAAATGTCTGCAGCAATTTCTTGGCGCTATTTTCCAGTTCTAATTCGGTTTGGTTGCCGTTAAATACGCGGGTATATTCGGCAGTGATTTCGTCTATGGTTTGCATCGCAGTATCGAGTTGGCGGACCAATTGCTGATTAATGCGTTCCAAGCTTTGAGTATTTTCCGGCGCACTGGTTTTAGGCATGGCAGACAGTTTGGCTAGTAAACTGCAATAGGGTTCCGATAGGTCGCCGATGCATTTATCGACTTCGTTTAACAAAGTCATTTCTCGCTTTAAAAACAGTTCTATGACTGTTTTCATTAAAGCCCGTTCGTTGTCGCTGACTTGTTGCAATGTTTCTTGGACTTCTTCTTTTCTTAGGCCACAGACTTCGGAAAGTAAACGATTCAGCGGTTGATTTCTGAATTGTGCCTGCTCGTTCATTTGGTTGACAAAGTTGTCGATGGCGCTGATTTCTTTATTGCGCTTGTTTCTTATGACCCAAAACCATGTTCCCGCCAATACAAGTACCGCCGCCAATATTTCCGCCATCAGTATCACTAGCGCAGAATCTAAAGCCATCATGCCAATTTCTCCATTATTTGTTGTTGTTTTTTTACTTTGGCTGATTTGAGTTTTCTGAAAACAATAAATCCAATGCCGGCGAGCAGTATATTCGCAATCAACACGATGCCGATGACCAAGCCCCAGCTATTTTCGGTTTCTGTAGGCGGGTTTTGGGTTTTTGTTTCGGTGTCGGGGAGTGCGCCCGCTGCTGTTTCATGGTTGGACGTTTCTGTCGCGGCTTCAGCAGTGGGTTGTTGGGTATCAGTTGCGATAAATAGACTTTCGTCCAGCGTAATAGGCGCTAACACCGGTGTGATCGCTCTACCATCTAGGGTTTTGGCCATGACATTGAAATGAATGTGCATCGGCGGATCCTGCGGCAGGCTTTCTAGTGTCAACGTCCATTTTCCATCTTGCTCGGTTATGGTGCGTGATTCCTGGGGCGCGTCGCCGTGTTGAAGGAGGGCAATGATAGACAGCGAGTTGCTATCCAAAATGGCGATGTCCGGATTGAATCGTAGCGTAACTTGCCGCTTTGCCGCATCGATCTGCTTTTCGAGCTGAATTGGTGAGGTGACGACTTCTAGGTCTTTGTTGATCTCGCGTTTGAAGGTTTTGCCGTCGGCAATGAAATTTAGGCTATGTCGGCCTTTACCAAGGCCTTTTAGAGTTTTAACGAAATCACCGACTTTATCGGCCGAGGCTGGGATGTTATCGGCTTCGCGTTGGTCGATGGACACAGAAACCGTGACCAGATCCAGAAAGTCTTTTTGGCTGATCACTTCACCTTTCTCGGTGAAAAATAACCTTACATCCAATGCTTCGTTCTCGCCGATGAAATTAGGCAATTCGTTCAGGTTGAGCTTGAGGTCGGTGAGTATCATGACTTGATTATCGGGATCGATGTCCGCGACGATCTGCCAGGTACCAGAGGCGGGGTGCTTTATCGTGATCAGATCGTAGCTGGCCGATTCGAGCCAGGAAACCTCGGGGGACGCCTGTTGTTTGCTAATTTTTTGTTGATCGGGTGCGATCAATTGCGTCGGCGGCGCGCTTGGTTTTTTGAACACTAAAACTGAAAATTCCTGAATATGGCTGTCGATGTTGAATCGATTGTCCATGATTGGAACCGTATCTTTAGGGGCGACTTTTTGCGCCATTTTTAAAAATAACCGTTGTAACTGTTCGGCCGATTGTGCGGTTTCATTCCAACCCGCGGTATCAAAGGCCAGTTTTTCCAACAGCTCTTTATCGGCTTGATCCGACAAAGCGATGGTTTGGACTTTGATTTGACGCTGCCGCAGGCGTGGAATCCATTCGCTGATTATGCGTTCTCTGGAATCGGCGCTGACCATGATGTCCTTGGAAATATCAACCATGCCGTCGGTCAGAATAATCAAGTTGTTATTGCCTGCCGCTGCGAAAGCGTTTTTCATCACGGTATCGATGGCGCTTTCGATGTCGGTATAGACACCGCGAGCATGAATGGACTGGCTGGCCTGCAAAGCTTGTTCGCGCCATTGCGCGTCGATGGCCTCGGTTTTGCTCAAAGATTGGGTTTTTTCCGAGAATAACCATAAACCGGCCTTGGCACCATTCGGTAATAAATTGATCAATAATTCGGTTGCGCTGATTCGGAGGTTATTCGGATCGTTTTGTTTCATGCTGCCGGATACATCGATCAATACCTGAATTTCGCCCGCCTCAGTTGCAAAAGCAGGAGGAAAGCCAGCGATTAGGCCCAAATTGAAACAGAATATAAAAATGAAGCGGTTCATGATGACGACACGCAGTGTTGTTGAGTCAAAAAACTATAGTTCAAGCTTTTGGCCTGGTTGTTCAGGGCAATCACGCCATCATCGTGTAGGTGCGACGAATTTATTCGCACGATCAAAAGCTTGCACGCGAATAAATTCATACCTACGCTGGCCAGGCACCTGTTAAGCTTTTTAAATCAATTGGCTACAGATGATGACGCGGTTGCCCTGCCTAGTAGCGGTATAAACGTACCTACTCCGGCAATTGTCTTTATAATGTAGCGGTTTTTTCACACTGAGGAGTGTTTATGTCTATCAAGAGAATGGTCGATCTGGACTTGGCCGGAAAGCGTGTATTGATCCGCCAGGATTTGAACGTGCCCGTCAAAGACGGCAAAGTCACCAGCGATTTGCGTATTCAAGCCAGCGTGCCGACTGTCGAAGCGGCTTTGGCGGGCGGAGCGGCAGTGATTTTGATGTCGCACCTGGGGCGTCCGACCGAAGGAGAATATGACGAGGCGTCTAGCTTAAAACCGGTTGCCGAGCGTTTTTCGCAATTGTTGGGCCAACCCGTGCGTTTAGTCAAAGACTGGCTCGAAGGTGTCGAAGTCAAACGCGGTGAAGTGGTGTTGTGCGAGAACGTACGTTTCAACAAAGGCGAGAAGAAAAACAGCGATGAACTGGGCCAAAAAATGGCGGCCTTGTGCGACATTTTCGTCATGGATGCCTTCGGTACCGCGCATCGCGCCGAAGCCTCGACTCACGCAGTGGCCAAATTCGCGCCGATCGCCTGCGCCGGCCCGTTGTTGGCGGCAGAATTGGACGCTCTGGGCAAAGCCCTGGAAACCCCGCAAAAACCGCTGGTCGCGATCGTCGGCGGCTCGAAAGTCTCTACCAAACTGACCGTGCTGGAGTCTTTGTCGACCAAAGTGGATCAATTGATCGTCGGCGGCGGCATCGCCAACACCTTTATCGCGGCTGCAGGCTATTCGGTTGGCAAGTCGTTATATGAAGCGGATCTGATTCCAGAAGCCAAAAAACTGATGGCGGCGGCCAAAAAACAAGGCGGCGAAATTCCGGTGCCGGTCGATGTGGTTTGCGCCAAAGAATTTTCCGAAAGCGCCGAAGCGACCATCAAAAACGTGGCCGATGTGGAAGATGATGATCTTATTTTGGACATCGGGCCTGAAACGTCCAAGCAATATGCCGAAATCCTGGCCAAAGCCGGCACCATCGTTTGGAACGGCCCGGTCGGCGTATTCGAAATCGATCAGTTCGGCGAAGGCACCAAAGCCATGTCGATGGCGATCGCCGAAAGTCCGGCGTTTTCTATTGCCGGCGGCGGCGACACCTTGGCGGCCATCGACAAATATGGCATCGCCGACAAAGTATCCTACACTTCAACCGGCGGCGGCGCGTTCCTGGAATTCCTGGAAGGCAAGGAACTGCCGGCGGTAGCGATATTGAAATCTCGCGCTTAAGGCCCATCAGATAACGGCGGCCCGTAAGGTCGCCGTTGTTTTAAGGGATGAGGCTGATTTAAAAATCCTACCAACACCATAGGCTCCGATGCGGTGAGGCACGAACCGTATCCATCGGGAATGCGGTGGCTCCTATCGTCACCGCATCTTGAGGGCTAGAAATAAGTCAGCGGTAGGTTAAGCATCGCGACCATAAAGTATAACGGCGCTAACCAAAGCAAGAAGGTACGCGATGCGTACCCTACCAGGCTTTCCGTTCATCGGTGACCGTCTAGTCATCGGCAAGTTTTGCGCGATAGCCCGAGGCGTTAAGTTCATCATGAACGGCGCAAACCACAAGATTTCCGGCATTTCCACTTATCCATTCCAGATTTTCGGCAACGGGTGGGAAAAGGTTATGCCTCAGCCCGATGACCTTCCGTACAAAGGCGACACCATCGTTGGAAACGACGTCTGGATAGGGTATGACTGCCTCATTATGCCCGGCGTAAAGATCGGCAATGGAGCTATCATTTCCTCACGCTCCGTAGTTGTTGCCGATGTATCACCCTATGCCGTAGTCGGAGGCAACCCCGCAAAGACAATCAAGGAACGCTTCTCGCAAGAAGTTGTATTGGCGCTGGAGGAAATTGCCTGGTGGGACTGGCCAATTGAAAAGATTTCAAAGCACTTGGCCGTTATCGTGTCCGCAGACGTTGAAGCCCTGAGGGCGTGCACCGATGTCTAACCTTTCATTCCACCGGACCTGCGCGAAAAGCCGCGCAGGCCGGTGAATTCAAACATTAGGCTCCTGCGAGTGATCGTTGCATCGGACATCCACGGAGTTCACGAGCGATTGCGATCGCAGCTTGCAGTCCTCGGCAATTTGACTATTGTTTCGCCATGGCCTGGCGAAGGACATCCGTTTGCAACCGAACAGGATGCTGTGGCCGAATTTCATCTGCGGGATGGGCTCGCTTCCTACGAGAAGAAGATCGCCGAGGTAGTGAACGGTGAAGCGGCCGAGCTGATTGGCTTTAGCGTTGGTGCAACGAGTCTTTGGCGCTATGTGGCTAGCGCTCAGTGCAACCCAAATAGCAGAGCAATTTTGTATTACGGATCCCGAATCAGGGATTGTGCTGAACTAGTCCCACGCTGCTCTACCTCAGTATTCTTCGCCGAACATGAGCCGTCATTCGATCCACAATCGGTAGCCGCATCTGTGAGAAAGTCTGGCGCCTTGTGCTCGATCATCGGCGGCACTCATCAAGGGTTTATGAGTTCTGCGTCAAATCACTACCGCCCAGATATCGCCCATGAGCATTTCCGCCTACTCCTGCGCGGAGTTCAAACCTAAGTCCAA
>ENA-UOWG01004312-UOWG01004312.1-activated-sludge-metagenome-genome-assembly--contig:-NODE-4312-length-10002-cov-4.499246_pt1 | contig 10002 bp, 9 predicted proteins | sample MGYA00238147_ERZ761563 | MGnify/ENA primary metagenome ERZ761563 (study PRJEB28884, sample SAMN05720216) | anaerobic digester metagenome | isolation source: active sludge of municipal... | reverse complement strand
CCGAGATTCGAACTCGGGTCACCGCCGTTCTCCAAAAATATCAAGAGTAAATACCCTTGAGGTTCTGGGTAGATAGTTAGACTATCTGGACAGTTGTGTAAGACACAAGGTTTATCCTTTCAACAAGGTGAAACCACTGTTTTTGAGAGGGCGGCATTCTTGGCCTCTGAACTATCGGGGCTTCTGTCTTAATTATAGGCTTTGCTGGATTTAAAAGGATTATGTTAAGGTTAATTTTTTATACTCATCTTCTCTAGAAAAAATATAGCCTCGTAGTCTAGTGGTCAATGATTCGGGACTCTGAATCCCGAGACCCAGGTTCGAATCCTGGCGAGGCTATTAAAATTTTAAATACATAAATTATAGTAATTCTTTTAAATAAGCAGTATTATAAACATAACATGTTCAAGAAAAAAAACTGTGGAAATTGCGGGAAAAAATTAGGGGGAAATTATTCTTATTGCCCCTACTGCGGAGAAGAGTTAAAAAATAAAAGAAAGACAGAAGAAGATTTCGGTTTACTTGGAAAAGATGATTCTTTTGAAGAAGTTGATCCATTTCGCGAAGTGGGCTTTGGATTGCCTGGAGGATTCAACATGATTCTTAATTCTCTTTTAAAAAATTTAGAAGGTTCTATTAAAGAATTTGACAGAGCTGACAAGCTTGATGAATTTGAAAGAATAGAAAAAGCAACAAAAAAACAGCCAGGAAATTTCCGCCAGGGAGGGTTTACAATTAACATTTCCTCTGTTGGAAACAAGCCTCCTGTAATAAAAATGAAATCTTTTGGAGATTCTGATTTATCTAAGCAGTTTAAAGGAAATCTTCCCGCTAAGGCTGAGAAGAAAAGTTTGCCTTTAAGCAATAATTTGTCTTCTGAAAAATTCAAGAATTTTTCTAAACTGGAAAAAAGCGAGCCAAAAGTGAATATTAGAAGGCTTCCTAATAAAATTGTTTATGAAATTGAGCTTCCAGAAGTTAAATCTCTTGAAGATGTCTCATTGATGAACTTGGAAAGTGGAATTGAGATTAAAGCAATTGCAGATAAAAAAGCATATTCTAAAAAAATTTCAGTTAGAGGACTACCTCTTGTGAATTACAAGCTTGACGAGGGTAAACTTCTTTTAGAATTCAAAACAGCTTAGTTTCTCTCTTTTAATCTCTGAACTTTTTTGGAAACTCTTTTTGAAACTTCTTTTCGAATTATTCTCTGATATTTTCTTATAAAATAATATGAGCCTGCACGGATTTGAACCGTGGACCCCTGCCTTATCAGAGCAGTGCTCTAGCCAGGCTGAGCTACAGGCTCATGAGAATATCTTGCTTTTTAGCATATTTAAAACTTCTTATGTGTTTTTAACAAGATTTTTAAGCGATTAGATTGTATAAACCTCATGGAAGAAAAAAAGGGGATTATTGTTTTAAAAGACGTTAAGAAATACTATCTTCTGGGATTAACTGAAGTCAAAGCGGTAGATGGAATTAGTTTAACAATTCGACAAGGAGACTTTGTGGCTATTATGGGTCCAAGCGGAAGTGGAAAAAGCACAGCAATTAACCTTGTAGGAAGTTTAGATGTTCCAACTAAAGGAGAGATATATTTGGATGGGCATAATATTTCTCATTTATCTGAATCAGACTTAGCGCAAATTCGAGGAAGAAAAATAGGTTTTATTTTCCAGCAATTCAATTTAATTAGAAATTTAACTGCAAAAGAAAATGTCATGCTTCCGATGATTTTTCAAGGAACAGATGAACTTGAAAGGCAACAAAAAGCAGAAGAGCTCTTGAAAATTGTTGAATTGGGGCATAGAATGAATCACTATCCTTCTGAGCTTTCAGGTGGAGAACAGCAAAGAGTTGCAATTGCAAGAGCATTGGCAAATGACCCTGAAGTTATTTTAGCAGATGAGCCTACTGGAAATTTAGACACAAAAACAGGGGAGAAAGTAATGGAATTCTTAAACAAATTTAACAACGAGGGGAAAACAATTGTAATGGTCACTCACGCTCCTGATTTGGCTTTGAAATATGCAGATAAAATTTACTGGCTTAAAGACGGAAAAATAGACAAAGTCACAAAGAAAACAAATAATCAATGGAAAGAAGTGAAAGAGTAAAATGAAAGAGTATTTTGTTTTAGCTTCTAAGAATTTAAAAAAAAGAGGAATAAGAAGTGCACTTACTCTTTTAGGAATTTTTGTGGGAATTGCGGCAGTTGTGTCTTTGATTTCATTAGGAAACACTTTGAAAGCTACAATTAACTCTCAGTTTGATAATATTTCTCCAGATATAATCAGTGTTCAAGCAGGAGGAATCTCTGGAGTTGGTGCTCCAGGAACAGGTGTTTCAAATCCTTTAACAGAATCAGATGCTGAAGCCATAGAAAGAATTGGCTCTGTGGAATTTGCAGTTCCGAGAAGCATAGAAACAATCATGGCAGAATTTAATGATAAAGTTTCTTTTTTGAGTGTTGGCTCGCTTCCAGATAGCTACAGAATCGATGATATTTATCGCCAGCAAAGCATTGAAGCTGCTTCAGGAAGACTTCTAAGAGCAAATGAAAGAGGTAGAATTATCATTGGTGCTAATTTAGCTTCAGGAAAAAATAATGGCTTTGAAAAAGACTTGAAAGTTGGAGATGAACTTCTCGTGAAAGGGCAAGAGTTCCTTGTAACAGGAATAATTGAGAAAAAAGGAAGTTTTATTGTAGATAATGCTGTTTATATGAATGAAAGGCAACTTAAAGATTTAAATAACTTAGGGGAAGAAGTTGATGTTATCACAGTTAAAGCAAAAAGTGTTGAGCTTGTTGAAATTACAAAGCAAGAAATTGAAAAGTTATTGAGAGAAAGAAGAGACGTTAAAATCGGAGAAGAAGATTTCGAAGTTTCTACCTCCGAGTCTATTCTTGCTTCAGTCAATCAAATTTTAATGGGTGTTCAAATTTTTATCATCATCATTGCTTCAATGTCTATTGTTGTTGGTGCAATAGGGATTGCTAACACCATGACTACTTCTGTTTTAGAAAGAAGAAAAGAAATAGGCACAATGAAAGCAGTAGGTGCAAGAAACGAAGATATTTTCTATCAATTCTTTGTTGAAGCAGGGCTTTTAGGATTTGTTGGCGGTTTAATTGGAGTTTTACTCGGAGAAGGAATAAGCTATCTTGGGACATTTGTTTTAAATCAAGCAATTGGAATTAGCACTAAGACTAATATTAGTTGGGTTTTAATTCTCGGTTCTCTTGCAGGCAGTTTTTTAATTGGCGCTGTTTCAGGAATTATCCCTGCTATGAAGGCAGCTAAAGAAAATCCAGTGGAGGCAATAAGAGGATGATAATTAGCAAAGAAAGTGTTAAGTATTCGTTGAATAACCTGAAAAAAAGAAAGTCAAGAAGCTTGCTTACAATAATTTCAATTCTTGTTGGAATAACAACAATATTTGTTTTTATCAGTTTCGGATTAGGGCTTTATAATTACACAAATAGTTTTGTTACAGGCTCTTCTGCAGATAAAATCACAGTTATGCCTAAAGGAGGAATGGGTGTTCCTGGATTAGATGATACTTTTTCTCTTACTGAAGCAGATTTGAGAGCTGTTCAAAGAGCCAATGGAGTTTATGATGCAGAAGGAACAAAATGGGGTGTTGCTGAAGTTCAACAAGGTTCAACAAAAAAATATGTCTTCGGAATGGGCTATAATCCAGACAAAAGCATGATTGTTGAATTCTCAAATCTAAAAATTATCGAAGGAAGAGAATTGGAGAGTGGAGATTATGGGAAAGCAGTTCTGGGTTATAACTTTTTTGTTGAAGGCAAAATTTTTCCAAGAGAAGTTGAACTCAATAATAGAATAAAAGTGAATGGAAAAGAAGTTACAGTGATTGGATTTTTCGATACTCTCGGAAATCCTCAAGATGATTCTTCAATTTATCTTACAAATGATTATTTCAACGAGGTTTTTACAGATACAACCGGTTATGGGATGATAATCGCAAGAGCAGACCCCAATAAACTTTCTGAAGCAGTGGAAAACATTGAAAAAAATTTAAGAAAATCTCGAGAAGTTGAACAAGGGAAGGAAGATTTTACTGTTTCTTCATTTGAAGATTTGTTGGAAAGTTACACTTCTGTTTTGAATATCTTATTTGGGTTTATTTTCTTAATCGCTTTAATTTCTGTTTTTGTTTCTTCCATTAACACTGCAAATACAATGATAACTTCTGTTTTAGAAAGAACGCAAGAAATAGGAGTAATGAAATCAATTGGAGCAAGAAATTCAGAAATATTCAAGATATTTTTATTTGAATCAAGCGTGATTGGTTTTGTTGCTGGCGCTTTAGGAGTTTTGCTTGGAGTGTTTTTAACTTTAATTGCTAAACAGATTTTAGTTCAATTAGGCTGGAGTTTTTTGAAGCCTTATTATTCTTTCTGGATGTTCTTTGGGTGCATTGCTTTCGCAACAATCACCGGAGCTGTTTCAGGAGTGTTCCCTGCGCTCAACGCAACAAGAGTCAGCCCTGTTAAAGCGTTAAGATATGAATAAGAAGAATTAAAATAAAATTATTAAAAGAAATTTTTCAAATTAATTTTTTCTAAGAGTTGCTAATCTTCTCTTATTCTTTTGTTTTTTATAATACCAATAAACTCCAATTCCCAAAACAAAAGCCAAAAGTATAAATGTTGTTGTTCCTGAACTCTTCTTGCTGTTTTGTTCTTTTAGTGTAAATGGTGTTGAATTAAACAAAGTTTTTTCTTCATAAGTCCTTCTTGTTCCGGTAGCATCGTTATATTTTACAATGAACTTTAATTCCCCTGATTGAGCATCTGCTTGGAATGTTGTTGTGGTGTACTCATTTGCGTCCAATACCCCTATTATATTCTTGTTATTTCCTAATACTTGAATATTCTCTTGTTCTGGAATTTCCAAGGAAAGAGCGTCAACATCCTGATTCCCTGTATTTAATATTTCCAAAGTAATTGTTTGTTTAGCTTTTGAATAATCTTTTACATGTATCTCAAATTCTGTTTGAACATCTTCAATTTCAATGTCAAAGCTTTTTATCACTTCTAGAACATTTCCAGAACTCATTATTTGAATATCCAACTTAGTTGTTTCCTCTTTCGCATTTTCATCGATTCTAAGAGTGTAAGGCACTAGCCAGGAATTTGAATAATCTCTTACATAATCTCCTGATTGAATTGTTTGCAAAGCATCACTGCTTGGGTCGAGGCTAAATGGGAACTTTTCAATTAAATTCAAGGTGACCTTTCCGCATTCACGGTTATTTATTCCTGTAACTTGGAATATTATTTTTACATTTTCTCCAGGCGATACTGGATAGGGGTCTTGATTAACTAAGCTAACATCCAATACGCATCCTGCTTGAGTGAATCCCAAGAGCAATACGATTAAGAAAGATGTTAAAACGTAAGACAAGAGCACCTTTTTTGCATTCATGTGAAAATCAATCTTTATGCGCTTTTAAAACTTTCTTTAAGAGCTGAAGTGAATTCAAATAATATTTAATTAAGGACATTTGCGATATTTAATAATAAAGTTTATATATTGCTAAAGTAATATTAATCTATAAACTGCATTAGTTTGATTAAAAGAGGAAAATGAAGAAAACCAAACAAAAACAAATTAAGGAAGCTAAGAAAGCTATAAAGGACGCACGAAAAGAGATAAAAGAAGCAGAAGTTGCGGTTAAAAAAGCTAAAAAAGAAATTTTAGAAGCAGAACAAGCAACAGGCAAAGCACAGGATGAAGTTGTTGAGGCTGCAGAAGTTACCCGAGGCAATAAAAGGATAACACTCACTAGAGCTGCAAGAGATTTGGAAAAAGCTGTTTATTCTGCAGGCGAATCTTCAGAAGCAACTGAAGAAGCAGAATTTAAGGTTTTAAGTGAATCAAAGAAAAATGGAAAGAAGAAGCCCTCAAAGAAATCTGCAAAGAAGCCAAAGAAAGTCAGCAAAAAAAGAAAATAAGGCTAGAATCTGTTTTTATCTTTAATTAGCTCTTTAATTAGCAAATTTATGAGTTGAATAAAAAATTCTTTAGTTTTTTGGTAACCCTTAAACTATGGCTGTTTTTTCAAAAGATATCTTTTTATATTGATTTAATGTATTTTAATATTATGAGAGATGAAAAAGAGGTTTGCATAGAGTCAAGCAAATCTTTTACTAAGAAAGCTTTTTCGTTTATAGGAATACTTTTCTTTTTTTACTTGTTTATTGTTTCAATTTCCCTTATTAAAGATAGTTCAGTGGATTTGTGGGGGGAATTCATTCGAGATATAAGCAAAAACATAAATTTTGTAAACGCGTTTGGAATCGGGTGGCTTTTTGCGTTAGTTTTGCAGTCTAGCGGCGCAGCAATTTCTAGCTTGCTGGCATTGAACGCTCAAGGGATAATCAACCCTTCGCTGATTCCTTATATGGTTTTTGGAACAAGAATAGGTGCAAGTATGATTTTCTTTCTTGCAATATTCATGATTAAGTCTCTAAAAAGAAGAGATTTTAGACACACTTTTGAAATCGGGCTTGCAAATATCATTTATGCCTTGCCTATCGCGATTTTACTTTTTTTTGTTGAATACTTTTTCAGCCCTTTTTTTAAGCTGAGTCAATTGCAAATTCCAGGAACTCTTCAAGAGAGTTTTTCTTTTGTTGGACTTTTAACTTCGCCGATTTTGCATTTAGCTGAATTTATTCCAAAATCAATTTCTCTTTTGTTAGGATTTATTTTTCTTGTTTCCAGTTTGAATTTTCTTTCAAAATTAATTTTTAATTTCTGGGGAGAAGAAAAAATTAAAAAAATTATGAATAAAGTTTTTAAAAATGAAAGAAACTCTTTTGCTTTAGGATTTTTTATCACTTTAATTTTAATGTCCACGGGAATCACTATCACTTTGATTATCCCTTTTATTGCTAAAAGAGTGATTAACCTAAAAAAAGCCTTGCCTTACATGATTGGAGCAAATCTTGGAAGCATAACCGATGTTATTCTGGGGGGATTGGTTGTGGGAGCGAGTTCGATTCCCGGAGTTTTGGCTTGCGCAATTTTCAGCTTAATTGGATTAATTTGGCTTTTCAATATTTCTTTAATGTTTAATCTTACCAAGTACATCTCCAAGAGAGTGATTCATGTTTCAAAAAAGAGAGTTCTTTATTTCATTCTATTTTTTGTGCTTGTCGCTCTTGCTCTTTGCTTTGTTTAAACCCTCTTTGAAAATTTTTATTTCTCGCCTATAAAAAGATATAAAAAAACCTTTTTCTTAAGGATAATATGATTAAAGCAATTTTATTTGATATCGACAACACCCTCCTTGGATTCAGGGAAATGAAGCGTGCGTGTTTTGAAGAGGCTATTGATGCGATGATTCGAGCAGGTTGGAAAGCCAATAAAGAACGAGCGCTTAATGATTTAGTTGAACTTTATGAAGAATACGGAATGGAATACGAGAAAACTTTTCAAAAACTTTTAGAAAAGCAAGGCGGGAAAGTCGATTACCGTTTGCTTGCTCATGGAATAAACACTTACAGAATTTTCAGAGTGAACTACCTTATTCCTTACCCGAATGTTCTTACAACTCTTTCTGAATTGAAAAAGAAATACCATCTTGCGGTTGTTACAGATGCTCCAAGAATTAAAGCTTGGATGAGGCTTGTCACAATGAAACTTGATGACTTCTTCGAGTTGGTTGTTACGAAGGGGGATGTTAAACGAGAAAAAACCAGCGAGACTCCATTCAGAAGCGCTTTAAGAATTTTAAAACTGAAAACTAGCGAAGTAATAATGATTGGAGACAGGATTCCTCGAGATGTTAAAACTCCACAAAAGATGGGAATTAAAACTGTTTATGCCAGATATGGAGATTCCACCCCTGTTCCAAAGGGAAAGAGCGGGGCTGATTTTGAAATCGATGATATAAGCGAACTTCTGAAGATAATGAAAATTTTAGAAAAAAGAAAAACAAAGAAATAATTTTGTTTTGAGAAATTTTTCTTATTAATTAATTCGAAACATTAAAAAGACTAAATTGCTTATCTGATATTCAATTAATAATTCATAACATGGAACAGAAAGAAGAAAAGAAAAAAATAGAAGTTAAATACAACCTTAGTAAGTACTGGGAAATTGTAAAAAAGTACAAATGGCAAGTCGCATTTCTTTTATTTGTTATTTCTCTTGGAGAATTAGTTAAAATTGCTGAGAAGTTTTTGTTTAAAGCAGTTGTTGATTACGGAACTGATTTTTCTTCCGGAAAAATTTTAGTGGAAAATTTTAAAGTTATCTTATTAACTATCGGAGGAATTTTTATTTTAACTCATACTATAAGAACAATTTGTAGCTGGTGGGCGCAAAGATTAATTGCGAGAACAGAGGCGGATACGATTTCAGATTTAAAACTGAAATATTTCAATCATATAATCTCTCTTTCGCATGGGTTTTTCACCACCCACAAAACAGGAAGTTTGATTTCAAGGCTTACTCGTGGAGCAAATGCAATGGAAAGGCTTTCAGATGTTTTCATCTTTAATGTAATTCCTTTGCTAATTCAATTCGTATTAACTTTTGCTTCAATTGTTTATTTTGACAGTTTGTCTGCAACGATTACTGTAATAACTGTTATTCTTTTTGTTGCTTGGAGCGTATTCATACAAAAAAAGCAAGAGCCAATTTATGTTTTTGCAAATAAAGCAGAAGATGCTGAAAAAGGGAATATCTCAGACATATTCACTAATGTAGAATCTGTGAAATACTTCGGAAAAGAGAATTTCATAAAAAAGAAATTTAATAGACTTGTTGACACAACTCGAGAAGCTCTTTTCAAAACGTGGGATTTTTATAAGATAATGGAAACAGGGCAAGTTGCCATACTGGGATTAGGAACTTTGTTCTTAATGTTCTTTTCTTTGAGAAAATTGATTGCAGGAGAAATAACCCTCGGTTCTGTTAGTTTCATCTACACTGCATTTATCGGATTAACTGGGCCATTGTTCGGATTTGTTTATGGAATTAGGGGATTTTATAGAAGCATGGCAGATTTCCAAGAATTGTTTGCTTATGGCAAAATCACTCAAGAAGTTAAAGATGCTCCAAATGCAAGTGAATGCAAAATTCAAAAAGGAGAAATTGAATTTGATAATCTAACTTTTGATTATGGCAGCAGAAAAATTTTCAAAAACTTTTATTTGAATATAAAAGAAAATCAAAGAGTTGCCTTAGTTGGGCATTCTGGAAGTGGAAAAACCACCCTTGTTAAGCTTCTTTACAGGTTTTATGATGTCAATAAAGGAGGAATTAAGATTGATGGAAGAGACATTCGTGAATTCAAACAGGAATCACTAAGAAACGAAATGGCTATTGTTCCCCAAGAATGTGTTTTGTTTGATGACACTATTTACAACAACATTTTATTCTCAAATCCAAAAGCTTCCAGAAAAGAAGTGTTGAAAGCAATCAAGCTTGCTCAATTAGACAAAACAATTGCAAATTTCCCCAATAAAGAAGAAACAATTGTTGGCGAAAGAGGTGTTAAGCTTTCCGGAGGAGAAAAGCAAAGAGTTTCAATTGCAAGAGCTTTGCTTGCTAATAAGAAAATACTTGTTTTGGATGAAGCAACTTCTGCACTTGATTCTGAAACTGAATTTGAAATACAAAAATCTTTGAAAAAATTAATGGAAGGAAGAACAACAATTGTTATTGCTCACAGACTTTCAACAATTATGGCTGCAGATAAAATCGTAGTTATGAGAAATGGAAAGATTGAACAGATTGGAAAGCACAGTGAGCTTATTTCCCAATCAGGAGAATACAAGCATCTTTGGGAGCTTCAAAAAGGCGGATACTTAGTTCAAGGGAAAGATTAAACTTTTTAGATAATATCCACAATCTCTCCGAGATTTTTCTTAAGAGAATAAAGCATCGGAGGACGATAGGAAACTTCTTTGTTTATTCCTTCTTCTTTTAATATGTTCAATGAAAGAATTTT
>ENA-UOWG01004308-UOWG01004308.1-activated-sludge-metagenome-genome-assembly--contig:-NODE-4308-length-10013-cov-3.939144_pt1 | contig 10013 bp, 10 predicted proteins | sample MGYA00238147_ERZ761563 | MGnify/ENA primary metagenome ERZ761563 (study PRJEB28884, sample SAMN05720216) | anaerobic digester metagenome | isolation source: active sludge of municipal... | reverse complement strand
GTTCGGGAATCCGGGCACCGAAATACCGTTGTAGGCGGCGGGTTTACCGTCCCACACCTCGCCGATCGACAGCCCGTCGCGGCCGATGATCTCCATCGGGGCGAGCACCTCGCTGGCCCGGAATCCGGTGGCCAGCACCAGCACGTCGGCGTCGTGGCGTCCGGAATCGGTGACGATGCCGCCGGCGTCGATATCCCGGATGGTCTCGCTCACCAGTTGGACGTGCGGGCGTTTGAGGCAGCGCAGCCAGCTGCCGTTGTCCTGCAACATCCGCTTGGCCATCGGCGGGTAGTCCGGGGTCACCCGGTCGGCGAGCTGCGGATCCTCGGCGAGTTGTTCGGCGATCCAGTCGGCGAAGACCGCGCGCCGGGCGGCACTGGCGGCGTTCGCGGTGCGCGGGAAGTCCGGCCAATCCTCCTGGGCGCGAACCAGTTCCAGCATCTTGTCGCTCGACTGCAGCATCAGCATGAACCGGTACCAGCGGGAGTAGCCGGGCAGCGCCCGCATCGCCCAGCGCTCCCCCTCCCCGACCGCCGCGTGGTACCGGGGGTTGGGCGCCATCCACTGCGGGGTGCGTTGGAAGACGGTCAGCTCGGCGACCTCGTCGACGATTGCGGGGCCGATCTGAAAGCCGCTGGCACCGGCGCCGACCAGCGCGACCCGCTTGCCGGCCAGATCCACCGAATGATCCCAGCGCGCGGCATGGAACACCGGCCCGGCGAAGGACTCCAGATTGGGCAGGTCCGGGATCAGCGGCCGGTTGAGGAACCCGACGCCGGCCAGCAGCACCGGCGCGCACCGTGTTTCGCTGCGCCCGTGTGGGCCGACCGCGCTGACCTGCCAGGTCGCGGTGCCCTCGTCCCAGCGCGCGCGGGTGACCTCGTGGCCCCACCGGACGTGCTCGGCGATGCCGAATTCGTCGAGCAGGCCGCGGAAGTAGCGGTGCAGTTCGGGCTGTCGGGCGTAGTAGTCACTGAACTGATCGGCGTGGGTGAACGAGTAGGAGTAGAAGTGGCTGGCCACATCGACCCGGCAGCCGGGGTAGGAGTTTTCGTACCAGGTGCCGCCGACGTCGTCGTTCTTCTCGAAGATCTCGAACGGGATGCCGGCCTCCTGCAGCCGCAGCGCGGCCAGCAACCCCGCCTCACCGAGGCCGATGATGAGTACCGAGAACCCCGCCGGCACCTCCCCGGGCGCCAACCCGATCGCCCGCGGATTGTCCCCGGCCAGGTCCATCTCCTCGGCGTAGAGCTCGGCGTAGTCCTCGGCGACGGGTTCACACGCGATCCAGTCGATGATCTCGCGGGTGAGTTCGGGCCCGGGCGGCTCCGCCCAGGGGCAGCCGGCGTCGCGCCAGGAAGTGATGGCCCGCAGCGCGCCGGCGCGCAGTTCGGCGAGCTCGGCGGCGGTCATCTTGCCCTGGAACTCGTTCTGAACGAACTCCCGCGGCCGGGCGGGGCCGCGCAACCAGCCCGGGTCGCCGGTGATCTGGACGACCGCGGCGATCAGCGCGGGCACCGACAGTTGCTGCAGGTGGGCGGCGATGGTGTCGTCGTCGGCGGTGATCGGCTCGACCGTCAGATGCCGTCGGCCCAGCCGGGTGTCGAGTTGCGTCGGATGCACGCCAACCCCTCTCTTGACACTCCACAGTGTCGAATATGGCACTCCTCAGTGTCAAGGGTGGATTTTCCGCTACGCTGCCCAGATGTCCGAACCGAGCCCGCGCCCGCTGGCCGAGGCCAAGCGCGCCGCGGCCACCGATCACGTGCTGGCCGCCACCCGGCGACTGGTGATCGGCTCGGGACTGGACGTCACGATGGACGCGCTCGCCGAGGTTTCCGGGGTCAGCCGCCGCACCCTGTTCCGGATGTTCGGCACCCGGGAGGCGCTGATCGCCGCCGCCTTCGACGCCGGGATGGCCGGCTACGGCCGGAAGCTGCCCGAGTTCGACGGCGACCTGAACGGTTGGCTGCGGGCCACCTGCGCCGAGGCGCACCGGATGAACTCGGTGATCGGGCCCGGCTTCTTCGAGCTGGCCTCCCGGACCGATCTGCCGCCGGACCTGGCTCGCTCGGAACGACGACGGCGCAGCGACTTTCGCGCTATGGCGGTTCGCACCGCCGAGACGGCCTGGCGCGCCGCCGGACGCGACGGGGCACCCCCACCGGAGCTCATCGACACCGTCGGCGCGCACCTGAGCCCGCACTTCACCGCGGCGGCCACGGTCGAGGGCGGCCGGGATTGGCGCACCGCCGCCGAGCTGGCGTACGCCGCGATCCTGGCGGCCCTGCAGCGGCTCCAGCGTGACACTTTGACGTAGGTCCGTAACGTCGCTAGCATCCGCGGATGGGCATCGTCACCACCTCCTCGGAGACCGCGTTTCACCAAAGCGCCGACGTGATCTGGGATTTCGTCACCAACCCGGCAAACTGGACCAAGACCTACCCGGGCAGCGAACGCATCGGTGAGCTGCCCGCGGTGCCGCTGCAGGTGGGCGACACCTGGACCGAGGCAGGCCCGGACGGTGAGCGCATCTACACCTGGCAGTGCGCGATCGCCATGCGGCCGCGGATGTTCGTGTTCAACTCGGTGGGCCGGCTCGGGCACCGGCGCGACGGCAGCGGCGGCCTCGACGGCCGGATGACCATCGAGTACCAGTTCAGCGAGCCGGGCCCGGGGGTCACGCTGTTTCGTCGCACCATGACCATCGAATCGCCCAAGGGCGCACCGCTGCCCGATGGCTTCTACCGGATCGTCAACCCCGCCTTCATCGATGCCTACCACGCCGCGGTGGCCCGGGAGCTGGAGGAAGAGCAGTCCGCAGCGCCGCGCCCTGCAACTCGAACAGCCGCCGGCTGACCGGCCAGTCCGGGGCAAGCGAATCGAAGCCGTGGCAGGTGCCCGGCCACAGGTGCAGTTCCACCGCGACGCCGGACCGGGCCAGCCGCCCGGCGTAGTCCAGCGCCTCGTCGCGCAGTGGGTCGAGCTCCGAGCAGCTGATGAACGCCGGCGCCAGGGCGGCCAGTCGCTCGCGCCGGGCCGGGACCGCGGCGGCGTCGGGGGCGTGCCGGCCCAGGTAGAGCTGCCACATCGCGGCCGCGGCCGGCCCGTCGAAACCCGGGGTGTCGACGAACTCGGCCTTGGCCGGGCTGCCGCGGTCGTCGAGCACCGGTTGGTGCAGCAGCTGGAACACCACGGCGGGGGCGGCGCCGTCGACGCTGCGCTGGGCCAGGGTGGCCGCCAGCCCGGCCCCGGCGCTGCTGCCCGCGACCGCCAGCGGCCCCGGCAGCCGCTCGGCCGCCCACACCAGCACCTCCAGGCAGTCCGCCAGCCCGGCCGGATAGGGATGTTCGGGGGCCAGCCGGTAGTCGACGGAGACGACGGTGCAGCCGGCCCCGCGGGCCAGCTGCACGCATTGGCGGTGATCGGTGTCGAGGTTGCCGAGCACGAACGCCCCGGAGTGGCAGAACAGCACCGTCGGCGCGTCGGGCCCGCCGCCGCGGTAGATCCGCACCCCGATGCCGCGGCCCTCCCCCGGCACCGTCTGCTCGGTGATCAGCACACCGGTGGTGTCGATGCCCGGCGCCGCCTCCGCGCGGCGCGCGTTGAGTCCGGCGCGCACCCGGTCCAGCGTGGTGCGGTCCACACTCGTTCGCGCCGAGGCAAATTCACGCAACGCCGGAGCCAGCCGGTCGGCGATCGAGGCGGCCATCGGGGCTCAGCCGATCGTCAGCGACTGACCGCCGTCGACGACCAGCTCGGCACCGGTGATGAAGGACGCGTGCTCGGAGACCAGGAAGGCGACGGCGTCGGCGACATCGCCGGGCACGCCCAGCCGGCCGGCCGGGATCCGCTCGGCCAGCCGGGACTGGGTGGTCGAGTCGAGCATCGGGGTGGCGATCGGGCCGGGCAGCACCGCGTTGACCCGGATGTCCGGGGCGAGCTCGGCGGCCAGAATCTGGGTCAGGCCGCGCAGTCCCCACTTGGCGGTGCCGTAGGCGGCGTGCTGCGGGAACGGCCGGACCGCACCGGTGCTGCAGGTGTTCACCACCGACGCGCCGGTGCCGGTGCGCAGCTGCGCCAGCGCGGCCTGCACGCCGAGGAACGGCCCCAGGCAGTTGATCCGCCAGCTGCGCTCGAAGGCCTCCTCGGTCTCGTCGGCGACGGCGGCGCGGTGCAGCACCCCGGCGTTGTTGACCAACGCGGTCAACCCACCGAAGGCCTCGGCGGTGCGGGCGACGGCCGCGGTCCAGTCCGCGGCGGAGGTCACGTCGAGGGCCAGCGGCAGCACCTCGGGACCGAGATCGGCGGTGCCGGCGGCAAGTTCGTCGGTGAGCACGTCGGCGGCGGCAACCCGGAACCCGTCGTCGAGCAGGCGCCGCACGATCGCGGCGCCCTGGCCGCGGGCCGCCCCGGTGACCAGGGCAATCTTGCTGGCGGTCATTGGTAGCCTCCGGCTGGTTTGGTCTGGCCCGTCGCGGTCTGGCTCGGTTCGGTCCCGGCCGCCTCGGCGAGGAATTCCGCGGCCCCGCGGCGCAGCGCCTGCGACTCGGCGGCCAGCGTCAACATGGTGTAGCCGCGGGCGGCCAGCATTCGGCCGGCCGCTCCGGTCCCGGCGTGAATGCCCGGGGTGATGCCCGCCGCGGTGGCCAGCGCCTGGATGTCGTCGATGGCCCCCAGCACCCGGGTGTCCGTCAGCCCGTCGGCCACCGCGACGCCCATCGAGATGGCCAGGTCGGCGGGTCCGACGTACACCCCGGCCAGTCCCGGCACCGCGCAGATCTCGGCGGCGGCCTGCACGCCGCGAACGGTTTCGATCATCACGTAGACGCTGGTGCGGGTGGCCAGCGTCGCCAGGTCGGTGCCGAGGTCGGCGCGCAGCGGCCCGAAGCTGCGGACCCCGGTCGGCGGGTAGCAGGCCGCGGCCACCGCGTCGGCGGCCTGCTCGGCCGATTCCACCAGCGCGATGATCACCCCGTCGGCGCCGGCGTCGAGCACCCGGCCGATCGGGGCGGGGTCGGCGCTGGGCAGCCGCACCAGGGTGGTGATCGGGACCCCGGACAGCCGGCGCAGCAGCCGGGCCGCACCGGCGTCGTCGAAATAGCCGTGCTGGGTGTCGATGCCGACGTACTGATAGCCGGCCCGGGCGAACTCCTCGGGCCCGATGGCGGTCGGCCCGGTGATCCAGCCGCCCCAGCGCACCGCGGCGCTCACGGCACCAGCACGATCTTGATCCGCCCCGGAGTGGGGCGGGCGGCGAGCTCGAAGGCCTGCTGCACATCGTCGACGCCGAAGGTGTGGGTGACGTAGGCCGGCAGCAGCTCCGGGTGCTCGCGGGCGAACCGGTCGGCCTCGGTCAGCACCCGGCGCCGGTCCAGGGTGACACCGGAGATCAGGGTCAGGTTGCTGCGCAGCATGTTCCGCATGCTGATCGGGTAGCAGTCATCGTCGGGGACCCCGAAGTAGAACACCGTGCCCCGCCAGCCGACCGCCTCGATGGCATGCCCGAGGGTGGCGACCTGGTGGCCGACGGCCTCGATGACGATGTCGGGTCTGGCGCCCGGGTCGAGGTGGGCCAGCCAGCGGTCACTGGTGGCGCGCACCGCGTCGTCGACACCGAAGGTCGCCGCGACGGCGCTGCGGTCCACCGGGTCCACGCCGGTGACCCGGGCCGCGCCGGCGGCCTTGGCGACATAGCTGAACAGCAGCCCGATCGAGCCCTGGCCGATGACCGCGACGTGCTTGCCGGCCAGCGGCGGCAATTGTTCGACGGCGTAGAGCACACAGGCCAGCGGTTGCAGCGCCACCGCGTGCTCCGGCGCCAGCCCCGGGTCGTAGGGGGCCAGGCCCTCCCCGTCGGAGACCAGCTGGGCCTTGAGCCCGTCGAAGGCCGACGCCCAGCCGACCACTCGACTGCCAACCTGGTGTTCGGGGTGCGCGCTGGCCAGCACCTCGCCGACGATCTCGTGGATCGGGAAGCCGTCGATGTCGGCCGCGCACGGGCCGACGTCGGCGGGCAGCTTGCCCTGGGTGCCGCGGAATCCCGGCATGTCGCTGCCGCAGATCGCGGCCGCGCAGAACTTCAGCAGCACCTGGCCGGGTGCCAGTGTGGTCGGATCAGGTTCGGGCAGTTCGATCTTTTCGAAGGTGTACGGCGCGACGACCCGATGACACCACACGTTTCAGACCTCCACTGGGATGTTGTTCCAGCCCCATTGGAAGCTCGACGGCGGACGCGACGCGGCCATCTCGTCGATCCGGTAGTCGGGCACCCGCTTGAGGAACTCCTGCATCATGATTGTCACCTCGAGGCGGGCGACGTGTACCCCCATACAGAAATGTTGGCCGTGTCCGAAGGAGAGCAGTCGCTCGATCGGGCGGTCCCAGATGAACCGGTCCGGGTCGGGATATTCCCGCTCATCGCGGGCGGCCGAGGCCATCAGTGCGATGACCCGCTGCCCCGGCGCCATGGTGGTGCCGTGAATCTCGTAGGGCCGGCGCAGCGTTCGGGCGAACCACTGGGCCGGGGCGCTGTAGCGGATGATCTCCTCGCGGGCGACCGGGATGTTGGCGGTCAGGTCCTCGCGGACCGCGGCGAGTTGATCGGGATGGGCCAGCAGATGCCAGAGCCCGGTCGCGGTGATCTTCGGGACGGTTTCGGTGCCGCCGATGAACACCGCGAGCATCTGGGTGGCGGCCTCGGTGTCGCTCAGCGCCGAGCCGTCGGGCAGCCGGAAGTTGATCAGCGCGTCGGCGATCGGGTTGGCGCCGTCGGCGCCCGCGGCGCGGCGGCGTTCGATGATCGGGGTGAGGTAGGACAGGTAGCCGGGCCGGGAGTTCCCGATCTCGACGCCCTCGCCGGGCTGGGTCAGCGTGCTGGCGTTGATGGTGGCCAGCACCTCCGGTGCCAGTTCGGTTGGCAGCCCGAGAAAGTCACACACCATGGTGGCGGCGACGATGCCGCCGTAGTCCTGGGTGAGGTCGAAGCGGCCGCGGGGCAGCAATTCGTCGAGCCGCTCGTTGGCCAGCGTGCGGATCCGGTCGTCGAGTTTGGCCGCGGCCCGCGGCCGGAACTGCGCCGAGGTGCAGCGCCGGACGTTTTCGTAGATCGGCGAGTCGAAGTTGGCGTGAAAGGGCATGGGGTGCAACGGCGGGTCCGGAACCGGGCCATCGTTGTGGCGTTCCAGCACCGCGGCCGAGGGCAGGGTGCCCTCGGAGGCGACGAAGGTGCCGTCGGTGTTTCCGAGCACGGTCCAGATGTCCTCGAACCGGGACAGCGCGTAGGTGTCGAGTTCCTCGACGTAGTACACCGGATGCTCGTCGCGCAGCACCCGGTAGTACGGCAGCGGATCGGCCATCACGCCCGGGTCAAAGGGGTTGTAGCGAAAGGTCGTTGGGCTGCTCACCGGCTTCTCCTACTTCAGCGGGGAGGGCGGCAGCGCCGACAGGATGGAATCCTCCCAGCCGTCGCGCAGCGCGGGCGCCACGCTCATCCAGGTGACGATCTCCGCCGGCGGATCGCCCTTCCAGGACGGGTAGTGGTTCTCGAAGCAGTCCCAGTCCCCATCCAGCGCCCAATAGTGGATCACCTCGTTGAACCGGAAGGTGGTGATGAAGGAGCCGAGCCAGCGCTTGCCGGTGGACTCCGACCACGGCACGTAGAGCCGTTCGAGTTCGCGGATGTAGTCGTCCTGGCGGCCCGGTTTGGTCTCCATGATCTCCTGGATGACCAGACCGGCGCCGAAGCCCTCGGCGCTCAGCTGCGCCAGCGTCTTGTTGTACTTGCCCGCGTACATGATTCGGCCCTCGCCGGTGGCGCCGATGCCGCCGAGATAGCGCGACCAGGCGGTCGCGGCCCGCTCGTGGCTGCCGCCGCGGGCCTGCGCGGCACCGATCCGCGCATAGTCGGCGAACGCGTCGATCTCCCAGATCACGGTGACCTGAGGCCAGTGCCCGTTGTACCGGGTGGTCTCCCACAGCGCGAACAGCCGGGCCCCCAGCTCGGTCATCATCGGCTGGTAGATCTCCAGGAATTTCTCGGTGAACCCCGCACCGTCACCGGAGCCCAGCGATATCGTTTCGTGCAGATACAGCAGGGTGTGACCGTAAAACTTCTTCATCGACGGGTATCCGTCCTCGTTGACAACGCCACCCGCAAAGCGTGACACTTAAGCAATGATTTGTAAAGCGCCGCGGCCGCTGGCGGGCGGCTTCTGCTTCGGCGAGGGCCCGCGCTGGCGGGACGGGGCGCTGTGGTTCTCCGACATGCTCGGGGCGGCCGTGCACACCGTCGACCCCAGCGGCGCGATGACGACGCTGCCGCTGCCCGGACACCGCCCCTCCGGGCTCGGCTTCACCTCCGACGGGGCCCTGCTGATCGCCTCCACCACCGCGCGCACCCTGCTGCGCCGCGACGCCGACGGGCTGCGCGTCATCGCAGAGCTGGCCGAACTGGCGCCCGCCGACCTCGGGGACCTGGTCGTCGACAACCACGACCGGGTGTACCTGGGATCCCAGGCCCGCACCGACGGGGTGCTGATCCGGGTCGATCCCGACGGCGCCGCGGCCGTCGTCGCCACCGGGCTGGACTTCCCCAACGGCATGGTGATCACCGACGACGGCCGGACGCTGATCGTCGCGGAGTCCACCGGCCGGCGGCTGACCGCCTTCACCATCGCCGCCGACGGCGCGCTGCACGAACCGCGGGTGTTCGCCGGCGGCCTCGACGGCCCGCCCGACGGCCTGGCGATCGACGCCGACGGCGGCGTCTGGACCGCGCTGACACTGGCCAACCGCTTCGACCGGATCGTCGAGGGCGGCGCGGTCACCGATCGGGTCGAGCTGGGCGAGCGGGTGGCGATCGCCCCGGCGCTGGGCGGGCCCGACGGCCGCACCCTGTTTCTGTTGTCGAGCACCCTGGCCTATCCCGAGCGCCTGGTGGGCACCAAGCTGGCACGGGTGGACACCGTGACCGTCGAGATTCCCCGTGGAGGACTGCCATCGTGACGGACTGCTACTACGAACTGCTCGAGGACGACGCCCCGGTGGGCCCGGCGCGGGGGCAGCGGCTGCGCCCGACCGCGATGGCGATCAGCACCTGGACGTCCGCGATCCAGCACGGCGCCCCGGTGTCCGCGCTGCTGGTGCGGGCCCTGGAGCGGTGCGCGCCGCGGCCCGACACCCGGCTGTCCCGGGTGGTGGTGGACCTGCTCGGACCGGTGCCGATGGCCGAAAGCCTCTGGGTGACCGCACAACTGGAGCGCGGCGGCACGCAGATCGAACTGGTCGGCGCCACGCTGTGGGCACCGGGTCCCGATGGTTCGCCGCGCGCGGTGGCCCGGGCCAGCGGCTGGCGGCTGCAGACCCTGGACACCGCCGAGCTCGGTGCCGCGCCGACCGAACCGCTGCCCGGCCGGGAGGCGGGCATCGACCGCGAGCTGGCCGGTAAGTGGGACCCCAACTACGTGCACAGCGTGGACTGGCTGTGGCTCAAGGTTCCGCCGCACGACGGACCGGGCGAATCCTGGATGCGGCCGCGGGTGGCGCTGGTCGACGACGAACCGCTCACCCCGATCCAGCGGCTGTTCACCGTCGCCGACTGCGCCAACGGGCTGGGATCCAAGCTCGACATCCGGCGCTGGACGTTCATGAACACCGACATGTCGGTGCACCTGCACCGGGTGCCGACCGGGCAGTGGTCGGGCATCCGCGCCGACACCCACTACGGCCCGGACGGCATCGGCAGCACCGTCGGCACGCTGTTCGACGACCAGGGTCCGGTCGGCGTGATCGCCCAGTCGGTGCTGGTGCGGCCGCGCCCGCCGAAGCCGTGATCAGGGGTTGTTGAGCCCAGCGGCGCGCCGGCGGCAGCCGGGATCGGGCCGGCAATTGCCGCACCACGGCCTACCCGATATGCGCGGGCACCCGCTTGATGCCGTGGATGAAGCTGCTCTGCAGGTATTCCGGCTGGCCGAACTCCACCGTCTTCAGCCGGGTCAGCAGCTCCCGGAACA
>ENA-UOWG01004299-UOWG01004299.1-activated-sludge-metagenome-genome-assembly--contig:-NODE-4299-length-10029-cov-3.671145_pt1 | contig 10029 bp, 3 predicted proteins | sample MGYA00238147_ERZ761563 | MGnify/ENA primary metagenome ERZ761563 (study PRJEB28884, sample SAMN05720216) | anaerobic digester metagenome | isolation source: active sludge of municipal... | reverse complement strand
CCGCATCACCCGGGCCCTGCTGTGGCGCCCCGATCGCGCGACGGCCGAAGGCGACAGCGGTGCGCCGATCTGGAATGCCAACGACGAACTGGTGGCCCTGCACGCCGGCGGCTTGGATCAGCATGAAAGCCGCCCGTTAGCGATCGCGGTGCCGATCGAACTGGTGCTACGGTGGGCCGGCGCTGAGGTCGTCCACCGCGGCCAAGCGCCGCGACCCGCCACGCCGCCGCTGCGCGCCATCACCGAGTTGCCGCGCATCAGCACCGCGTCAGACCCCGCGGCCGTGCCCGCCGCCGATGCCGGGACCGACCTGGACATCCTAGCCCGCACGCTGTGGGGCGAGGCCCGCGGCGAAGGCATGATCGGCATGGAAGCGGTGGCGCACGTGGTCCACAACCGCGTCGCCGCGCGAAGCTGGTGGGGTCGCGACATCGTCGGTGTTTGCCACAAGGCCTGGCAGTTCAGCTGCTGGAACGCCAACGATCCCAACCGCGCAAAGCTGCTGCAACTGACCACGGCTACCGTCTCGTTCAGCGTCGCGTTGGCAGCGGCCCGCAGCGTGATGAAACTAGAGAGCGAAGGCCGGCGTGCCACGTCCGACCCCACCAATGGAGCCACCCACTACTACGCGCCGCGGGTGGTGAGCGCGCCGAATTGGGCGCAGGGCAAGACGCCGTGCGCGTGGATCGGCGGGCATGAGTTCTTCAAGGGAATTGCCTAGGGAGGCACGATGGACAACCGTTTGATCGACGTTGCGATCGGGCTGGCGCTGGTGTTTGCGATGACCAGCCTGATGGTGACTACGTTGCAGGAGATTCTGTCTCAGTGGAACGGCAAGCGGGGCGAGGTACTGATGCGGGCGCTCGTTTCGTTTGCCGGCGACGACGAGAAGTTCGTCGAGGCGCTGCTGGCACATCCGCTGATCAAATCGCTGTCGGACACGGCTCCCGTTCCGGTCACTGGCCTGCGGGCAAGCCCCCTGCTGAAGTGGCTTCCGTTCGTCGCCCGCAGCACAAAGGCGCCTCGGAAACCATCGTACATCGAAGCCGATTCATTGGTGTCCGCACTGATCGGCCAGCTGGTACAGACGCACATGGGGAATGTCCGGCCCCAGACGCCGATCGAGCTTACAAGTGTTGTGCTGAAGATGGCTGAGAATCCGCCGGCTCCGTCGGGCGCGAACGCGCCCATGCCCATCTCGCCGAACCTGGCGTTCGCACAGGGACTGGCGACGCTGGCCAACGGCGTAGAGCACGACTGGCCTGCATTCGAAGCCCGCATCGCGGCTTGGTACGACGCCGTCAACGAGCGTGCTACGGGCTGGTTCAAGCGCGGCGTTCGCGTCTCCGTATTCTTCGTCGGCCTGGCGACGGCCGCGATCCTCAACATTAATCCGATCGAGATCGGCTCGCGCCTGTGGGAAGATGAGGCGATGCGGGCGGCCGTGGTGTCGGCCGCGCAGCAGACCCTGGAAAGTCAAGGCGCTGACAAGACGAAGCTGCCGCCGGCACCAGCAACCACACCCACACCCGTGCCCCCACCCTCGGCCAATCCGCCAGCGGCGGCAAACGCCCCCGTACGGATCGAACAGGCGATGGAAACGCTGGGCAACGCGGTGTTCGTTGAAGGGGAAAAAAGGAATCTCTCTGCCGCACTGCAAACCAGCTTGAGCGACCTTGCGGTGCGCGTAATTGCACTCGATTCACAGTTGAAGACCGCCCTAAAGATGGCAGAACCAGCGCAGCAGGCCGCGTTGCTCGGCCGTGTGGCCGAGGCCAACGATCGCTTGCTCGATGGCTTGGGCTCATCACCGGTGCTGGAGAGCTTGAGGGTACCGCACCGAAACCTGCGCGACGCGCTGGCGGCCGGAGTACCGGTCGCTGTCACAGTCGCGGTGACCGATCCGGAACTCATAACTTCTCCGTCACCCAAGCCTGTGGCCGGGACAAGTACGCGCTATGCATCCTGCGCAGCGTTCAAGGAAGACTCTGACATGGAGAAAGTCTGCCAACGCATGGCTGACCTGACCGAGTTGCAGAGAGCGGGACTGCCCATCGGCTGGACGGATGCAGCCTTGCCCCGCTACGGCGAGCGGTGCGTGCAGGGCAACGGCAAGCCGTGCGCGTTTGGCGACCTGGTGGGCCATGGGGGCAGCTGGCTCAACCTGATGATCGCGTTACTGGGCTGGGTTATCACCGCATTCGCCTGCACCCTCGGTGCGCCGTTCTGGTTTGATGCGCTGAGCAAGCTCGTGAAGCTGCGGTCGTCCGGTGCGCCGCCGGCCACTGCCAAGGGTGCGGACAGCAGCAGCGCACCGCCCGGCAGCCAGCTCGCACGTTCGGCCGCTTCTCCAGTGGCCGGCGTGGGCGCTACGGGCGCCCCGCTTGGCGGCCCTGCTGGCCAGGGGGACGAGTTCGCACTCAAGCCGCGCATTGCGATGCGCGATGCGCTCAACGATGCCGAGCGCGCGCTCGACACCGACTGCGTCAAACGCGTGCAGCGCGGCATCGAGATGGCCGAGGCGGACGTCAGTGGCTGGTTCGACGGCGCGACGCGGCAGGCGATCGCGGCCTGGCAGCGCAGGATGGCGTTAGAGCCCGTCACCGGCGAGTTGAGCATTTCCCAGATCGCGAGCCTGCTAAGCGCGCCGCAGCCGGACGCGCCGGACGGTCACCAGCACTTGGATGGCTGCGACGTCGCGATCACCGATCCCACCGACGACGCGAGCCTCCCGGGCGCGCGCGGTGGCGTGGCTTGAGGAGGACAGCATGGCGTTTGCACTTACCTGGTTGCCCGGCGTATTGCTGGAAGCAGGCCTCAAGGTCGCCGAGGTGGACGGCTGGCAAAGTCGCGGGCGCGCCGAGATGGGCCGCGTGCTCGGCACGATGATTCATCACACCGCGGGCCCTCGCGTCGGCAACATGCCGAGCCTGAAGACGCTGGTGAACGGTCGCAGCGATCTCACGGGACCGCTGTCGCAACTCGGCTTGGGTCGCGATGGCACCTGGTACGTCATCGCGGCCGGCCGCGCCAACCATGCGGGCGATGGTATCTGGAACGGCGTACGCACCGGCAACTCGAACTTCATCGGCATCGAATGCGAGAACGGCGGCGGCAGCACGGATACGTGGCCCGATGTCCAGTTGCTGGCACTGCGCCACGGCGTCGCGGCCTTGATGAAGCACGCGGGCCGCCCTGCAGACTGGTGCTGCGGCCACCGCGAGTACACCTTGCCGCGCGGTCGGAAGCTCGACCCGCTGTGGGACATGCTGGTATTTCGCGATCAGGTCGCGGCGCTGCTAAGTAGCGGCGTCCCTATGATTCCGCAGATACCGGCTGCGGAGCCCAACTCGCCACCCGGTACAGCGCCGCGACCGACGTTGCGACGAGGCTCTGCTGGCGCACATGTGGTCGCTCTGCAACGCTTTCTAGGGTTGGACGACGATGGACTATTCGGCTCCCACACAGAGGCGGCGGTGCGCATATTTCAGCGCAACCAGAATTTAGTGCCGGATGGCATCGTAGGCCCCAATACGTGGGCCAGAGTGCCGAGAGAGGATCAATAGTCGTCACTCACTATCGGCTGCTGCTGGTCGGGGCCACTCATTGGCATCCTAACCCCCAATGGCCGGAATCAGCAGGGGAAGAGCCGTTCGGCTAGGAAAGAGGTTTTCTAAATTGAAGGGACGCTTTCGATTTCGCAGATCCTTCGGCCTACGCCGCTTCCATTTTTTTCCACCGGCGGGATTGGGTCTCGGAGTTCGAAAGGGATAGACATGGACACGCATGACAATAAGGCTGTGACATCCGATGCGCTCGAGCCTTTGGTGTCCAAGCGGCGGTGCAATGTCGGCGCGGAGACACCCATCCAATCCGAGCGTTGGGGCCTGGCCCTTTCTGGCGGTGGTGTGCGCAGCGCCACCTTCTGCTATGGGCTGGTGACCGCGCTTGCTAAGGCCGATGTTTTTCGACGATTCGACCTGATGTCCACCGTCTCCGGCGGCGGTTACATCGGTTCGATGATCGGTCGTCTTGCGCAGTCCAAGGGGACGGCAGAGGAGCTTCAAGACACTCTGGCCAAACCCGGCAACACGTCGAAGGAGCGAGGTTGGCTTCGTGCGAATAGTCGGTACCTCATCCCGCGCGGCAGCCGTGACTGGCTGTTCGCGGTCGTGACGTTCCTGCGAAACCTTGCGGCGATTCATATTGAACTTGGCGTCGTGGCACTCGGGTTCGGATGCATCCTCGGACTGATCGACATTGCCGCATGGTGGCTGTTCGACATGGCATTGATGAGGTCGAGCGGTGCGACCAATCAATACCTCGAGTCGGGATGGAACTTTGTGTCTTCCTTTCCGACTCTGTGGCTCTTCGCGCCGATTCCAGCGGCCTTCGCGGTAGTCGCCGCGTTCAGGTACTGGTATCTGCCCGCGCAGAGCGACGTGGCCGCCAGTGACGCTCGACGACATCAGGTCACCGACGCGTTGGCGACCTGGCTTCGCTGGACCGTTGCGCTAGTCGCCCTCGGTTGTGTCGACTGGGTCGCGTGGCGAATCGCGAATCGACCCCAGCAATTGCTGGTGCTGGGCTCGTCCTTCGCCGTCCTGCTGACGGTGTTGAGAGTTCTCCTGCCGCTGATTCAGGGAGCAAGCCAAGGAGGTTCGAACGCGGCCATCCTTCGACTTCCAGTCATTGTCGATGTCGCCGGGAGGATCGGACTCGTCGTCCTGCTGGTCTTTTGGACCAGCGTGGCCCATGCACTGTTCACGCGCCAGGTCTGGAACACGCAGGCCTTGCAGGTCGACTATGTCGCAGCCTCCCTAGCTATCCTCGGTGCGCTGGTCGCGGTCGGGGGATGGGCACTGATCTCCGGCCGTACCATCGAGTTTTTGAACCGGTCCTCGCTGCACCACTTCTATCGATCGCGGCTGGCACGGACGTACCTCGGCGCCGCAAACGCTGCTCGAAGCCCCAGCTCCAAGGTGACCGAGCCGGAGCAGGAGGACGATGTTCTTTTCTCCAAGTACGAGCCGCAGGCCACTGGCGGACCGGTCCACTTGTTGAACGTGTGCGTGAATCAGACCTACCAGCACAGCGGTCTGTTTAACATCGACAGGCAAGGGCAGCTGATGACGGTCGCCGGACCCAGTCTGGTCAAGCTCGAGCAATCGAGCTGGGAGGAATTGCCCGCGAGCACCGAGACTCTGGGAACCTGGATGGCCGTATCCGGCGCGGCGGCGGCTCCCGGTCTCGGAGCCGCGACCCAGCCGGGATGGGCAGCGATGCTGACCACGCTGGGCATCCGGCTCGGATATTGGAGAGATTCCGGAATCGAGAGCAGGCCTTGCACGTGGCTCGCGCGTCACCTTCCCAAGTACAACTACCTGTTGTGCGAACTCTTTGCGCATCTGCCCGGCAACAACGAAAGGGTTCAATACCTTAGTGACGGTGGGCACAGCGAAAACACTGGTGCGTACCCGCTCCTAGCTGCCGGCTGCCGGCTGATCGTTCTAGCCGACTGCGGAGCAGACCCGGCCTATCGATTCGATGACCTTGAGAATCTGATCCGGCGGGCTCGGATCGATCTCGGCGTCGACATCCGATTCGTTGAATGGGATCCCTCAATGCCGGCGTTCGGAACTCTGAGCGACGTGGCAGCGCCCGACAAGAACGCGTGCCTGGCGGCCGCGACCATTTCGTATCCGACGGGCGACACGGGGGTGCTGATCGTCGTCAAGCCGAACATCGCCAGCGACCTGCCCGAAGACGTGTACAACTACTCACGCGACAACCCGTCCTTTCCGCAGCAAACGACCGCTGACCAGATCTTCGGAGAAGACCAGTGGGAGAGCTACTACGCGCTCGGAGAGCACATCGGGTCCTTCCTCACGCTCGACGTGATCGACAAGGTTCTGGCCAACCGGACGGCAGTGCCGACAAAAGCGCCGCAGCTTCCTGCCGCTACGCCGGCCGTGGCCAATTCGAAGCGGCGCGCACCGGCGCGCATCGGAGTGCGCACTGCTGCTGGCGCCACGCTGGGCCTGGGTGCAATCCTCACGTCGCTCGGTGGCTTGTGGACGGCGTTTCAGCACGGCACCCCGCCTGAAAAGGAGTTCTCGTCGCGAGCGATGCAGCCTCTGTACGAAAGCTACGCTGCGCTGAATGTTGGAGACGAGCGCCAAAACAACGCTGCAGTCGGACGAATGGCTGCGCAACTGATGGTGGTTTGGCGCAGCGCTCGCGAGGAGCATCAGGACGTCAATTTGGTCTCGAATAAGGAGGCCATCGACATGCTGCGTACGACCGTCAGCCTGTGCTATGCGCAGCGAGACCGCATGTCGGCTTGTCGTAGCCTGTTGACCGTGTTCACGTGTCCCCCAGTGCCGCGCAAGCTTTCGGCCGTAGAGGAGAACGCGGGCTACTGGGCCCGACATGAGTTCAATGTGGACCGACGGGAGGGCGTGAACTACTGTGATGAAGTCATTCAGGCCATCGAGGCCTCGAACTACGACGCGTCATCGTCGGCTGAGGTGGTCGTAGCTGCCGCGCCGTTGCCGGCGTCGGGCGCCGGCGCGAGCGCGACAGCGAGTGCAGTGAACCCAGACGTCGTCCCACCGATCGTTGCCGCGTCAGGCCCCGCCAACGTCCAGTCCGGCGCGTCGCAGGCGTCGGCCGCGTCCGCGGTCGGTGCAGCGCAAGCCCAGGCTTCGTCCGCCTCGGCATTGCCATCTGCGGCCTCGCCCAACGTGGCCACCTCGGAGGATCCGAAGCCTTGCGAGAAGGTCACCGTCTACGTCCAGATCTACGGCGGGGACGGACGCGACAACGTGCGCAGCCTTCGTTCGCTGTGGCAGGAAGCGGGGGCCAGCGTTCCGGCGATCGAGGACGTCAACGAAAGTGCCCGGCGTCAAGGGCGCAATCCGCCGACACCTTTTACTCGGCCCACCGTCATCTTTCACGACTCGGTGGCGAATGTGTGCGCTGCATCGTTGGCGAAGCGGGCGTACCAGGATGTCAACGCGTGGGACGTTGTACCGCTGAAGTCGACTCTCACGCCGACTCCGAGGACGGTTGAGGTCTGGTTGCCACCGTCTGCCGTGAAGGCCGGCTTCGATCAGTGGATCGACGTGGGCGCGTGGTGCTACCAGGAGTATTCGCCGGCTGGACAGGGTGTACCGCCTTATGGCGTTCACTGTCATCCGACCAAAGTGGCCTGTGAATCGGCGAAAGGACCCAACGCGATACGGACCCAGAGCGAATGCATCAAGGTCGCGGATCCCACACTGCGTAGCATTTTGGTCGACCGCGGCTGGGCGGCGTCCAGGTATAAGACATCCGGCGCAATGTTTGCTTCGCCGTTCCCCCCGGTGAAAGCTCCTTAAAGTCGCTGACCGATTTGCGAGGCAGACGTGCGGCGCCGCAACTGCACGCCTTAAGGTTGAACGTACGCTTAACCGCTTCGACTTCGCCCACGGCTTTGACCGCTCCGGGTCGGGGAGTACGCGTTCGCGAGATTGGAAAGCTGACCTTCGCGGCAAGGTTTGCCTGGAAGTCCGCTGACCGCAGAAGACCTGTCGCTCATCTGGCGAGTGCTGTAGGGCAGCTCAGGCCGAACGTCAAGACGTACGGGCGATAATGTCAAACGAAGTAGGGCAGGGAAGCAGCACCTATTTCCGCTCATCGGGCCTTCAGCATCTCAAGTTGGTCTCTGCTTGGCTCATGGAACTCAGTCCTAGTGTCCAATGACCTTAGGGTCCCCGCCTCCGTCGTGAAGGCGCTGGTGTGGTATAGGCTGCCACCGAAGCCACCCATAGAAACTCCCTGGTCCTGGCCCGCATAAACGTTTTTCTCTCCGGCCAAGACCCATACGGGCTCTAGTCCAGCGCTGGCTAGCTTGTTCAAGAAGTAGTCGCGGGAGACAACGCCGGCCCCGGCTCCTCGCGTATGCAGCGAGGGGTTCTGCCACCGGAGAGTGCCGCCAGCGTCAACGTACTCCGGAGCCTTGCCGCTGCGGAGGTGCAGGTCCAGCACCTTGATGATGCCTGACGATGGCAGATAGAGCGAAAACCCGTCGTCGACCGAGTTGTCGTTGCCGTTGCCTTCAACGGTCAGTGATTCAACGATGCCGGCATACGGTGTTTTGATGCCAGCGCGGATTTTCTGTTCCATCTCGACTTGCCGGGTGTCGCGCCACCCATGTTCTCCCAGGAAAGCGTCAAGGGAGCCGCTTTCCCACAGGCGAGACGCGTCGCCGCGGTGCCTGCGGAGCAGTTCCTTTGCCAGCTGAGGCCCGTTGCCTAGTTCGGTGACCAGACAGCTTATGCGCGACCAAGCATCTGCGTGGTTGCGCCTGCTTTGCCCCGGCACAGTCCAGTGACGAAAGCCGGACACCGCAAGCCATCGCTCGCCGTCGGGGCTGACCACCTCGATTTGACCGAGGTCGTTGCACAAGTCGCTCTCGACGTGAACCCATGCGAGGAGCAGGTCTGTATCTCCAGACGGCAGTTGGGGAGCGGACGGAGTCCACCATGTAATTGGTGTCGCCGCCCAGCCCGTTTCGAGGGTACTTCGAACAAGGAGGGAGGGGTCCAGGTCACTCTTCATGTCCCGACCGTGAGGGCCTGGCTCAAACGCCCTTAGCTTGCCGTCGTCTTCCCAGGAACACATCGCCAGGTTGTCGGTCATCCGCGCCGTCGCCTCAGCGAGCGCGATGTACTGGTACTTCTTGCCCACGCGCTCCACCCGATGCTTGCCCATGCGGTCGAGACTGATATGCTCACTCCTCTCGAAGCCGTCGAAGAGTTCCTCGGTCCACCCGAGCCGGTGCGCACGCTCGCAAATCCATCGCCTCACAGGGCCATGGTCGACCTCCGACGGGCGTCTATTGTCGTCCCGCATGCGCGTTGAATCAAGAAGATGATGTTCCGCGAACTTGGTGTACTCGGTGCGTAGCTCCTCGGAAAGCGCGTCCTTGAATGCTTGGTTGGCTTGCTCGACCTCGGCCCAGTGCTCAGACTCTCTGGAGCTTTTCGTCGTGAGCGAAAAGCGCAGAGGCCGCTGGCGGTACTTGATCGTCAACTGGCGCAGCGCAAGGTAGGCTTCTTGCTGCTCGCGGGTCGCCTTGTCAATTAATGCGTTCTGCCAGCGTTCGAAGAGTTCCTTGGTGGTGTTGCCGGCAAGGATGCGCGGCGCATCCACGATGTCATGCAACCAACGGCTTAAGGTGTAGTTGCCGAAGTCGCCGTGCTCATTCGTGGACGAGCAAATCGAATCGCCGTATCCCTTGCCTCGGTACTTTTTTAGTTCCTCTTCCGTCACAGGTTCCAGCGGCCACGCAGAATTGAATTTGGCCCTGCATGCGTCGAGGTCGACCTCCGCCGGCAACTGGCCTGCCGCCTGAGCGTAGAGCAGGACACCGAAGGCATAGTCCCGGGCCATCAGGTTCAGCGGCGGCCGCCGGTCTTCTCCAAAGTAGTTCTTCCAGACGGAAACGGCGAGCACCCCGCAACGGGCTCGGTCCATGCCCTGCATGGCCGCGCCGTAGCAGGCAGCGAGTAGGCGCTCTGTGATGTACAGGTCGTCGACGTCGTTGAACTGGTCGACGAGGGCCGCAGCGTAACCAAGCTTGCAAGACAGTAGGTTCACGAGTGACTTGGTGGCGCGGTCGCGCACGGCCCGGTTGCTGGTCGACAAGAACCATGTCAACGTGACTGCGGCAAGCCAGAGGCGCTGTTCATCGACTTCGTTGGCATCAGCCTCCCAGGCCCAGTCGATGAGCGAGACTACTGCGCCGCCCTCGCCTAAGTCATCGTGCGCCAAAAACACCGACCATGCCGCATCTCTCTGCGGCATCCGACGCGGCCACAGGTCCTTGTGCAGCCAGTTGGCATTGAACAGGTTTTCAGGCTCGGTGCTGACCAGCAGCATCAAGCCGTACGCCGAGCGGCTAGTGGCCTCGCAGAGCTTTTCCACCCATCCGGCCGTTCGACTTGTGAACGCCGTTGGACTCCGCCACGCCAGCGAACTCTC
>ENA-UOWG01004287-UOWG01004287.1-activated-sludge-metagenome-genome-assembly--contig:-NODE-4287-length-10049-cov-4.190915_pt1 | contig 10049 bp, 7 predicted proteins | sample MGYA00238147_ERZ761563 | MGnify/ENA primary metagenome ERZ761563 (study PRJEB28884, sample SAMN05720216) | anaerobic digester metagenome | isolation source: active sludge of municipal... | reverse complement strand
CCAGCGGAGCCTGCTCCCGGGAGGAGCCGCAGCCGAAGTTCCTGCCGGCCACAATGACATCGCCCGGCTCCACCAGGCGGGCAAATTCCATGTCGCAGCCCTCCAGGGCATGCTCCGCCCAGAGCCGGGGATCCTTGGTGCGCAGATACTTGCCGGGTATGATCACATCGGTGTCAATATCGTCTCCGTAGATCCAAGCCTTGCCCCTGATCATACATCCTGAATCTGTCAATGGGGGCATAATATACTTTGCATGACTGGATGACCGGCTGAGCCTGCTCTTCCTGCCGCTGCAACTCGTAGGCTATGCAGGCTGAAAATTAAAATCGGTTAATCTACAGCGTCTCCGGCTCGACCTCATGCTTGAAGGAGAGCCTTACCCTGGCCCGGTACTCCATAATTCCACCATCGGAGAGGCGGATGTCCATCCTTGCCACCTCCACGACCCTCATATTGGTCAGATTCAGGCCAGCCGTCTTCACCGCATTGCCCACCGCATCTTCCCATCCCTCGGTGGAGGTTCCCACCAGGTCGATGAAATTATAGACGCTATTGCCAATGGCCTCTTCCATACTAGATACTGGTCCGTTCTCCTTGATATATTTTCTTAAACTCTAAAAAATTCATCTCGCAGCTTCCAGACTGCCTGCATGGTCAGATCTTCGCCCTGGAAGATGATCTGGCGGCTCTTTTTGTCTTTGCGATCTTTGAGGTAGCGGGTCACATTCATCCAGCGGATGGCTTCCTCGCCGGTTCGCTCGTCAGTCTGACGAACAACGAGGTAGACATCCACTGGCTGGCTTATCCAGTAATCCAGGTGGCGATCGTTCTTGACATCGAAGACCTCCCGGCCGTCCTTCTGCCGCGTGCGCAGGTAGGAGTTGCCGCTCTTGAGCTGCACATAGATCTTCTTGCCGCTGGGCTGGCCGCTGTTGTCCCTGAACTCCACCTCGCCGTCGATGCCGTAATCGAACATGCTCACGGGGCGGAAGACCTGATTGGCCTCTCCGCAAATCGCCATCATATGCCCGATAAGAATCTGCTCCAGGGCCTGGGTGTCGAGCTGCCGCGTGGCTAATTCCTCCATATCTAGGATCTTTCGGGCCACAGTATCGCTCTTCAGCCGTTGCTCGATGAAGTCGATCAACTCAACCTTCTCGTCGCACCCCTGGCAGATGATGAAATTCTTCCCTCCCGCCAGCCGTTTCTGAACCTCTGCATGATCCATCACCGGCTTGCCGCAAGCACAGATATATCGCCGGTCACGGATCACATTGCAGCCGTAGCGGGCCAGGTGGCGATGAACATACTCGATGAAGATCACCTTCAGCTCGTCCGGCGTTGCCACGTCGAAGAACAGACTGATGGTGGCCTCACCCTCGCCCTGGAGGTTGTCGATCTTCAGCCCCAGCAGGTTTCCCCGACTGGATTTGAACTCAGCAGCATTGCGCCACAGCTCCTTATGCTCGAACTCCTGGCTGTACCAAAGCCGCACCACTAGAGTGGTCCAGATGGTCTGCCACTCCCCGCCGAAGGTGTAGGAGACGAATAAATCGGGCTCCCAGGGAATGTCCTTCTCCCGGCGGTACTGGGAGGGAAAGACCAGTTGCCGGCCCTGCGCTGTATCCTCGGCGATGCATAGAGAGTGGTCCAGGAAGGTCTGGACCATGGCCCGCAGCATCAGCTCTTCGTCCGGCCTCGCCAGCCGGTCCACGCCGGTGAAGTCGAAGTCCGGCTTGTAGATCTCCGCCTCCAGCACGCAACCAATCTCGTCTTTATGGGCCCGGGCGGCCCGGATGATGGCCCCGGCGTAGCCGTTGAGAAGCTCCGGCTGGAGGAGCACCAGGTCCCCGAACTTCAGGGGAAGGGCCAGGCTGTGGTTGGCCAGCAGGGTCACCGCCGTGCGGACATCTGATTCGCCGAACCGCTCGCCCGGCAGAGCCTGCTCTAGCCGCTGGGCCAGCTCAGAAAAGCGGAGCAGGCGGATGTCGGCAGTGTCCCTCATCTTCATGAGGGCCTCTTTCAGCTCGGCTAACAGTCGTGGCGTGGCGGTCCAGGGCAGCTTATCCCAGGGGATGCGTTCAGCGATGAGCTGCTTCAGCCGGGACGGCTGGCCTCCGTTCGCCCCGTCCGAGCAATTCTGGCCGCTCTTGGCGCTGGTGGCCAGACAGTCGGCGAAGCCTCGCTCTTTCATGAATCGCTCGATCTTGGCGTTGCTAACCTTAATGCCTCCGACGTCGACTTGGGAGAAGATCAGGAGCCTTTCCGCCTTACGTTTCGCTGCCAGGTTGGTAGCGGTGTCCAGTGCCCTGAGCCAATCTCCCGCCTCTGTAAAGGGATCATCCTTCTGGGGATTGATCAGCAGCAAAGCCATAGCGGTCTCATCCAGGAAGAGCGGGTGGATCAACCGGTAGTCCTCTTGCCCAGCCAGGTCCCAGAGCAGGGCCTCCCGGTCCAGGGTGGCGTCGGGCGGCAGTGGCAGAGGCAGCGGCCAGACGTTCATGCCGTGGGTGCGGTCTTTCACCACGTACTGGTCATTGATCAGCCGATAGGCCAGGGAGGTCTTGCCCACAGTCCCCTCGCCGATCAGGACGACCTTGGCGTTGACGTAGCGGCGGGCAGGTTCGGCGGGTAGAGTGGCGCGGACGCCGGTTAGACGATAGACGTAGATGTTTCCACATTGTGTGCCAACCACAAGCCGTGCGCCGTCGGGGCTGAAAGCGACAGACATCGGAAACGTTCTTAGTTTGATCACCTTCAAGCATGCCCCCAACTTCCAGTCCCAGAGCCGGACCGAACGGTCCCCGTATCCTGTGGAGGCGATCAAAGTATGATCGTGCGAGATAGCAATCGATGTGACCCAGTTGTTGTGACCTTCTAGCGTTCCTAGGCAGGTTCCCGCTTCCAGGTCCCAGATCTTGATGGTTTTGTCGAAGGAACCCGAAAAGCCAAACCGTCCGTCCGGCGTGATCTGGACGGATCTCACATCACTCGAATGGCCCTTCAGCGTCGCCAGACATTCGCCGTTATCGAGGTTCCAGAGCCTGATATTCCCGTCTCCATGCCCTGACAACGCTTGGTTACCTGCCGGATTGACGGCGATGCTGAAAATCCTATTTTCAGACACAATCTTTTTCAAGCACTTGCCAGAAGCCAGTTCCCAGAGCCTGATCGTTATATCATCGCCGCCGGAAAGTGCGTGGGCGTTGTCCAGCAATGCGATCACGGACCAGACCATCTTTGTGTGGCCCACCAGCTTCGCAAGTTCCTGCCCAGATTCTGCATCCCAAACTCGAATCGTGTTGTCATCCGATCCCGACAGAATCCGCTTCCCATCAGGCGTGATCTGGGCAGATCTCACTGGTTCCGTGTGACCTTCAAGAGTCGCCCGACACTCACCTCTCACTAAATCCCATATCTTAACTGTTGTATCATGCGAGCTGGATGCCGCCCATTTACCATTAGGGCTGACTGCCACGCTCCAAATCCAGCCCTGATGTCCCATGATCCTGTATTCCAGCATGGCCTTCTCCGGCGGCCTCTTCGGCTTGGACTTCCGCCCCCCTAGTTTTTTCTTCGGCTCCCTATGATCAACAGTTAACGCTACTTCCTCACGACAAGCAGCCAGCAACTCATTGAATCCTTTCTTAGTCTCCCGGCGGAAGTCCACATATTTGTAGCGGAGCAGGGTGTCGGGCAGGTTGCAGTCGTCCAGCAGCAGGGGCACGAAGCGACGACCAGCATTGGCAGGATCGCGGAAGATAACCGTGCTCCGCTCCAGTGCCACCCAGTCCGAGCCTAAAGCCGCAGGCGAGAGGCAGAGCACCTGCACCCGCGCCGCCTCCAGCCCCTTCTCCACGGTCAGGTAGATATCGTCCCCTGGCTTGATGATCCACTCATCCAGCCACACCCGCAGCCCGGCCTCTTTCAGCCGCTCCGCCAGGGCGAGGACCCGGGGCTTGTCCTGCCGGTTGTGGCTCAGAAATACATCATAGGTGAAGCTGTCTGCCATAATGCCTCTACTTTTGCATGATACTGGATCACTTAATTAAGTTTCTCCATTTGCCTGTTTGGGTGCGAAATATAATTCCTATCAGCCTGAATCTGGGGGAGATCTGGTTCGAATATTCAGGACCTGGTAGCTCTAGCCTGGAAGGCATAAATCAGAAGAAGCCAGGATCTGAGCCGAAAGGAAATCACGTCTGCCAGCCCAAAATAGAGCTACCCTGCCTTCAGTGCTTCAGCCGATCATGGATGGATCAAAAGGGCATATTCTCCCACTGGCCGAGGTGTTGCCAGCCAGCCGGAGAAGGCCTGAAAAAAATGATCTTGGAATTCTACTCTGGCTTAGCCTCTCCCGGCTCCTCCGGTTCCTTCTTCCAGTCCTCTTTCTTCTGGCCTCGGCCCATAGCCACTAAAGAGGCCTTGGCCTGGATCCTGGCCAGTGGATAGTCGTCCTTGGCCACCTTCTCCAGTGCCTCGATGGCCCGGCTGTCTTTGATCTCTCCCATGATCCAGGCTGCCCCGGCCCGAATATCCTTGTCCGCATCTGAAAGGGCCTCTATGATGCGATCCGATACCTGCTTGCCGTAGGCGGATATGGCCACCATGGCATTGCTCTTGACCAGATACTCCTCGTCCTTTAGCGCCTCTATCAGGGCCTCCAGAGACTCGGAGATCTCCCGCTTGGAAAGGAGGATGATGGCATTGGAGCGCACCAGCATATGCTTGTCCTTGGTGGCTGCGATCAGCTTCTCTGTGGACCAGCTGGGATCGGGAAGGACCGCAGGCATGGACGGCTCCTCTGCCCCACATGTGGGACAGGCCCCCTCCATCATTGAACGGGTGACTACGGGTGCATCCTGGCCTTCGGAGGTCTTCTCTTCGCTTTCTGTCTCTTCTGTTTTCTTTTCTTCTTCCATGCCCGATCTCTTGGCTTTTATTCTACTTCAGCTTTTCCTAAGGCAAAAGCCCTCTTGTTCGCTTCCAGGAACCGCGCCGGCACAACCTGGGATAATGAGCTCAGCAGGAAGTCCTCGGACAGGGGAATCAGGCTGGATAGAGCCCCCAGCATCACCACATTCATGGCCTGAGCCGTGCCCGCCTGGCTTGCCAGGGCAGTTGCATCCATGTCCACCACCCGCCGGCAGTGCTTGCTGAGAGCAGACAGGATCTCCGGGATGGGAGGATAGCAGGCCAGGCCGGCGGTCACCGTGGCTGGCAGCACCGGCCTGGTGTTGACCAGGGCTACGCCCTCCGGGGAGAGATACTGAGCAAAGCGAAGAGCCTCGCCGGGCTCAAGGGCAACCAGCAGATCAGCGCTTCCCAGGGCGACCAGGGGAGAGAAGCTGCAGCCGATGCGAGTATGATTGATCACGCTGCCGCCCCTCTGGGCCATGCCGTGGGTCTCCGCTCCGCATATGCTCTTTCCGGCCAGGACAGCGGCTCTTCCGATGATATCGGATATCAGTATCACGCCCTGTCCGCCCACGCCCACGATCACCAGATCGCATTCAGATGTCCTCATGGGGCCACCTCCTCTATGGCCGAGGCAGGACAGATGGCGGCACAGACTCCGCAGCCGGTGCATAGTGAGTTGATCCTAGCCCTCTCCCCCTCAAACTCTATGGCCGGGCAGCCGAAGTCGATGCAGATCTTGCAGCCCTTGCACTCCTCGTTTACCCGCAGCGGCCTGGGGCGCTGCCCGCCCTTGCGGGCCTTGATCACACAGGGCTGCCTGGCTATGATCACCGAGAGGCCGGGATAGTCCCTGGCCCGCTCAAAGCTTTTCACCGTCTCATCCAGATGGTAGGGGTCCACCGTCTCCACCAATCCGGCGCCTAATGCTTTGGCCAGCCCCTCCAGTGAAACCTGCACCGTGGGCTCGCCCGTCGCCGTAAGGCCCGTTCCCGGATGGGGCTGGTGCCCGGTCATGGCTGTGGTGGAGTTGTCCAGTATGGCCACGGTGATCCTGGCCTTGTTGTAGGCGGCATTGAGAAGGCCGGTCATGCCGCCGTGCAGGAATGTGGAGTCTCCCAGGCTGCAGCAGATGCTCGCCCCCTCATCGCTGTGGCTGATGCCGCTGGCCAGGGTGATGCTCGCCCCCATGCACAGGCAGGTGTCCACAGTGCCCATGTTCACCGCCATGGTATAGCAGCCTATGTCGCTGGGGAAGATGGCATTCTTTCCGAAGGCCTTCTTCATGGCGTAATAGGTGGCCCGGTGGCTGCATCCGGGGCATAGCGAGGGCGGGGGGGGGGGCAAAATCCTCGCATCCGGTCCCTTTGCCGCCAGCCTCTCTGGCCTGTTCATCATCCGGGCGATGGCATTTCGCACTGTGAGGAGGTCCAGCTCGCCATGTCTGGGTATACAGTCCTCCTTTCCCAGGATCTCCAGGCCGGGATTGACCGTCCGGGCCAGCATCTTCACCTGCTCCTCCACCACCGGCTCCAGCTCCTCTATGACCATGACCCGGGAAACATGCTCCAGCATCCGGCGCATCATTCTGCCCGGAAGGGGATATGTTCCCAGGCATAGCAGAGAGAGATCCTCGTCCAGCTCGGCTATGGCCTCCTGGGCATACAGGCCCGCAATTCCCGAGGCGATCACTCCCGTCCTGCCTCTCAGGACCAGCCTGTTCCAGGGCGCACCCTCCAGCTCCGCCTCGATCTCCCTCTGCTTGGCCAGAAGCTCTTTATGAAGCGGCCGGGCATGGACCGGCAGAGCCACCCGGCGGGCAGGATCTTTGACGAAATGCCCGGCCCCGGCGGGAGGCCGGATATCTCCCACCTCCACATCGGAGCGGGAATGAGAGACCCGGGTGGTGGGCCGGAGCATGACCGGGATATTGAACTTCTCCGAGAGCTCAAAGGCATAGGCGGCCATCTCTTTGCCCTCAGCCGGGTTTTTGGGATCAAGGCATGCTACGCCGGCGAACTGGGCATAGCGCCGGGAGTCCTGCTCATTTTGGGAGGAATGGCAGTAGGGATCATCGGCGCAGATCACCACCAGTCCGGCTCCCACCCCCAGGTAGGCCAGGGTCATGAAGGGATCAGCCGCCACATTCAGACCCACATGCTTCATGGTGGCGGCTGCCCTCTTGCCGGCCCAGGAGGCTCCTGCCGCCACCTCCAGGGCCACCTTCTCGTTCACCGACCATTCCACATGCAGCTTGGAGTCGCCCTTGAGATCCACGATTGTCTCAATGATCTCCGAGGAGGGGGTGCCGGGGTAGCCGGCGACAAGCCCCACTCCCGCCTCCATGAGGCCCCGGGCAATGGCTGCGTTTCCCAGAAGATATTCTCTCACCAACAACCATCTCTTTAATATAATTTTTACTATATTCCAATTTCCAATGATGATAGCCTCTTCCCGGAGATAATAGTTTGGATGGCAGGGGTGGAGGGCGAGGCAAATGTAATTAAGCCAGAGCAGCAGGATAAAACCAGGATGGGAAACTGGCAGGAAGATTCAGTTGGTTCGGTCTATAACTACCTCTCGCCCGGCTGCCGCATCTGCCGGCAGGGGGCGGGGCTGGTGCTCTTCGTCACCGGCAGGTGCGAGCGGAGCTGCTTTTACTGCCCCCTCTCCCAGGAGAGGCGGGGACAGGATATTGTCTTCGCCGATGAGATGAGGGTGGAGAAGATCTCAGACATCCTGGAGGAGGGGCGGGCCATAGATGCCCTGGGAACGGGGATCACCGGCGGCGAGCCTCTGGCCAAGCTCGACTATGTATTGCAGTGCATCCGGGCTCTGAAGGCTGCCTTTGGCAGAGAGCATCACATCCATCTTTATACCGGAATGCTTCCCAGCAGGGAGACCATGCAGAGGCTGCGAGAGGCGGGGCTGGATGAGATCCGGTTTCACCCTCCACCGGAAGAGTGGTCCCATCCCGGTCCTCTAACTCAGACCCTGCGGGAGGCCAGAAGCCTGGGCCTCTTGGCAGGGGTGGAGATCCCGGCCATAAAGGAGGCTCCCGAAATCGTCCAGGCGGTGAGGGATGCCGATGCCTTCCTCAATGTCAATGAACTGGAGTTCTCCGAGACCAATTATGCCGCCCTGGCGGCGGAGGGTTTCATTCCCGAGGAGCTGGGCTGCGGCGCTCTCGGAAGCGAGGAGATCGCCAGGCAGCATCTTCTCAAGGAGGATATCCGGGCCCACTACTGCCCCTCCCGCTTCAAGGATGCGGTGCAGCTCCGAGAGAGGCTGCTGAGGCGGGCCAGGCGCACTGCCCGGCCTTTTGATCACATCAGCCCGGAGGGGACCATAATCCACGGCACCATAGAGGGAGACTGCATTGAGGCTTGGCGCATTCTGGAGGATCTGGGGGTCCCGGCTGAGATGTACTGCCTGCGGCAGGGAGGAATAGACATTGCTGCCGCCATACTGGAGGAGATAGCCGAGGATCTGAAGAGAATCGAATGCACCCTATGCCTGGTGGAGAGATATCCCTTTCCGGACGGGATTGTGGTGGAGAGAATACATTTATAATCCTTAAATTCCTTGGTTGAGGGCGGTGATTTTGCCGGATGGAGAACGCAGAGGGAAGGATCCAGGAGAGGCTCAGGAACTATCTTAAGCGGGACGGAATTGGGATAAGAAAGGCGGTCTTAAAGCTGTTTTTGAGCGACGGAGCCTATACTACCGAGGATGTCTTCACTTATCTGGCCAAGGAGGGCTTTGATGTCAGCTATCGGGGAGTCTCGGCCATGGTGGGACTGATGAACACCCGTCTGGGCATTCTGAGCATAGATGTCTCCGGGGACCACAATGTCTATTCCCTCAAGGGAGATCACAAGAGCGTGGTGAGATCGGTTCTGGAGAATTACTAAATCTCGTCTTGCCTTCCCAGATTCTATTACATGATTCGAATGGCTCCCCAATCTAATTGGGCGGCTCGCCTCTTTTCATCCTCTTCATATATTTGCCGAGCACAGAATCCGCCAGCAGATTTATGGCCTTCAGGGCCAGGTGGACGGCCGGGCCGGCGGTCATCCTCTCCTGATAGAGGCGGTGCAATTTCTTGAGGTGGCGCAGGTTGTACTCCAGGCACAGCCCCACCAGCTGCCAGTGCTCCGGAAGAGCATCCTGCCTGGAAAAGCCCTTGCTGCCGCCGAGCTTTGTATCGGCGATGGTGGTGAAAAAGAGGGGAAGCATGAGGCCGGTGTAGTCCATGAGCGACTCCACCAGCTCAGTGGTCTTGATCACATCCTCCGCTCTCTCTCCAGGCAGGCCCAAGACCAGGCTGGCTACGGGCAGCCATGCCTCCTCGGCGAAAAGAGAATAGCAGTCCCGCACCATCTCCGGCCAGTTCTCTATCTCCGCCGGCCGGGCCTTATTGGGCATATGCATCTTCAGGATGCGACAGCTTCCGCTCTCGATGCCTATCCAGGCGGACATGTGATTCTGATCCGAGCCCACTCCCACAATTTCCGAGACCCTGCGGAGAAGGTCCTGGTTCTGGTAGACCGAGGCCAGGCTGAGGTGAGACACATCTATGGTCTTGGGCCCCTGCCCCTTCACCGCCCGGACCAGGTCCAGTATCATCCTCTGATCGGGGCCGCCCTTGCCGTAGCCGTAGGAGAAGAAGTCCTCGCTGTGCAGGATGATATCCCTCTGGCCCGCTTCGAGGTTCACCTTTACATCCTTTAGGATGTTTTCAATCGGACGGTGGCGCATGACTCGGTTGGTGGGAGAGCAGAAGGCGCAGCCCCTCCAGCAGCCTCGGCCTATCTCCACAATGCCGCCGATGGTCGCCCCCCGGCAGGCAGGGATATCCTCTCCCGGCACGGCCCGGCCCCTAATGACGGGAGGCACGCTCTCCCCGGCCAGGATCTTCCGGCATATATCTGGAAAGTCGCTCTCGCCCTCGCCTAGGTAGATGTGGTTTACATCCACATCCTCCCCCATGGCCTCCCAGGCGCCGTTGCCCCCCAGGACCACCTTGGGCCTGTATTTTTGGATCAGGGGATGGGAGAGCAGCTCCAGGAACTTGGAGCGGTTGAAGGGCGGTCCCTGGCCGATGATATCCTCTATCTCCCGGACGGCGA
>ENA-UOWG01004284-UOWG01004284.1-activated-sludge-metagenome-genome-assembly--contig:-NODE-4284-length-10063-cov-29.332634_pt1 | contig 10063 bp, 11 predicted proteins | sample MGYA00238147_ERZ761563 | MGnify/ENA primary metagenome ERZ761563 (study PRJEB28884, sample SAMN05720216) | anaerobic digester metagenome | isolation source: active sludge of municipal... | reverse complement strand
AGAGCATCTCCCTCACTTATGCACCTGTCCAGTTTTGCCAGACCAGCTCAGACTTCGTAAAAAAATGTTTAAAATAGTTTTCAAATACCTTGACACAAGTGAAATAGTGCATAAAATAGCGCCGCTTAATCGATATTATTAAAATTAAACATAAAAAAGAAGAAAGGAGAAGAATAGTATGAAAATCAGACCTTTACAGGATAGAATCATTGTAAAACGTTTGGAAGAAGAAACCAAGACCAAGGGAGGTATCATTATTCCCGATACAGCCAAGGAAAAACCCATTGAGGGTAAAGTTATTGCTGTGGGCAAGGGGAAAAAGACAGACGAAGGCAAACTGATTGCCTTGGACGTTAAAGTGGGCGATAAAGTTCTTTTCAGCAAATACGGCGGTACTGAAGTTAAAATCGATGGGGAAGAATACCTGATCATGAGAGAAGACGACATTTTGGGCGTTATTGAAAAATAAGAAAATAATAAGGAGGAAAATGTACAATGGGAGCAAAAATACTTCTTTACGATGAAGAAGCAAGAAAGTCGATGCTCAAGGGTGTAAATACCCTGGCCGATGCTGTAAAAGTAACCCTTGGTCCCAAGGGTCGTAACGTGGTCATTGACAAGAGCTTTGGTTCACCCACCGTTACCAAAGACGGTGTAACCGTGGCTAAAGAAATTGAATTGGAAGATAAATTCGAAAACATGGGCGCGCAGATGGTCAAAGAAGTTGCCAGCAAAACCAGCGATGTCGCCGGTGACGGCACCACCACCGCAACCCTCCTGGCTCAGGCCATTTACCGTGAAGGTGTCAAAGCCGTTGCGGCCGGTTCAAACCCGATGGACATAAAACGCGGTATCGACAAAGCCGTTGAGACCGTTGTCAAAGAGCTCAGCAAGATGAGCAAACCCACCAAAGATCAAAAAGAAATCGCCCAGGTCGGCACCATTTCCGCCAACAACGATGAAACCATAGGTAGCATCATCGCCGGCGCCATGGATAAAGTCGGCAAAGAAGGTGTCATTACGGTTGAAGAAGCCAAAGGTCTGGAGACTGAACTGGAGATCGTCGAAGGTATGCAGTTTGACCGCGGCTATCTTTCTCCCTACTTTGTAACCAATGCCGACAAGATGTTAGTCGCGTTGGACGATCCATTAATCCTGATTTACGAAAAGAAAATCAGCGGCATGAAAGACCTGCTGCCGATTCTTGAACAGATTGCCAAGATGGGTAAACCTCTCCTCATTATCGCCGAGGACATCGAAGGCGAAGCGCTGGCCACCCTGGTGGTCAACAAGATTCGCGGCACTCTGCACGTAGCAGCCGTCAAAGCCCCCGGCTTCGGCGACCGCCGCAAGGCCATGCTCGAAGATATCGCCATCCTTACCGGCGGCAAGATGATCTCCGAAGACATGGGCTATAAGCTTGAAAACGTAAAACTGGAAGATCTGGGAAAAGCCAAGAAGATCACGATCGACAAAGACAACACCACCATTATTGATGGCGCCGGAAAGCGCGCTGATTTGGAAGGCCGTGTCAAACAGATCCGTGCTCAGATCGAAGAGACCACATCTGATTACGATAGAGAAAAACTTCAGGAAAGACTGGCCAAGCTGGTCGGTGGTGTTGCCGTCATTAAAGTTGGCGCTGCAACCGAGACCGAAATGAAGGAAAAGAAAGCCCGCGTGGAAGATGCTTTGCATGCTACCCGCGCTGCGGTAGAAGAAGGTATCGTTCCCGGTGGTGGAGTCGCCTATCTGCGCACATTACCTGCATTAATTAAAATGGCTTTGGAAGGCGACGAACAGATCGGTGTCAATATCGTTAAAAAAGCGATTGAAGAACCGATCAAAATGATCGCCTGCAATGCCGGCCTCGAAGGCAGCATTGTGGTCGAAAAAGTCAAAGAGAAGAAGGGTGCCTTTGGCTTCAATGCCCGCACCGACGTGTATGAAGATATGATCGGAGCCGGTGTTATTGACCCCACCAAGGTGACTCGTTTTGCACTGCAGAACGCAGCCTCGGTTGCAGCACTGCTTCTGACTACCCAGTGCATGATCGCCGACAAACCCGAAGAGAAGGGTGCAGGCGGTGGAATGCCCGGTATGCCTCCCGGTGGCGGATACCCCGGAATGGGAATGTAAGTAAAAGGCTAAAGGCCTAAGGTTAAATTAAAAAAACCCCTGTCCACACGGACAAGGGTTTTTTTAATTTAACCTTAGGCATCAACTCTCTATCTTACCTGAAGCAGGTTTATTCTGATCCGGTTGGATAATGAATACCAGCGCTGTATGCTGTTTTCGAGCCGGTAATAGTGGAGAATATAAGCGACCGCGAGAATCAGAAGCATTACTGTCAGCAGAATATAGGGAAGAGCAAAACGGATCATGGTAAATCCGAAGGACATCAGGAAGAAAAGGCAGATAAATTTCATGGTGATGAGATGGACCAGCCGTTCGTGCTGCATCCACGAAATCTGTTTGTCATGATAGTTAAGAAGTTCGCGAAGGATAGCTTGTTCCGGATTTATCTCCAGTAGATCTACAACGTAGCGTTCGTGTTGTTTGATATAGTCGATCATCATTATTCCTTGCAGAAATATTTTCTCGCTCGCATGGCCGTATCCTGTCGGTAATATTCTTTCAGGACGCGGTAAAGCTCCGGAGCGGATTCGATCATTTGAATCGGTTGATTAAAGAAATGTTCCGTAGCCACGGCGAAAAATTCCGCTTCGTCCGTTGCGCCGTATTCATCGAGAAAAGTTCGTTTGCCTTTTTCAACATCCTTGAGCAACCGCAGATATTCGCGTGAACAGGTCTTAGACCAATCCCGGTATTCTGCACGGTCACGCAAACAGGGCGTGCCGTCCGCAGCGCCGTCTTGCATATCCAGTTTATGGGCGAATTCGTGATAGACCACGTTAAAACCGTATTCCGCATGACGTCCCCCTTGCAGCACCGCGTCCCAGACCAGGATCACAGGTCCCTGTTTGAAGGCCTGTCCGGAGACGGGGTATTCCGGGTCAAGAGGTTCCAGGGCGGTCTCAAAAAAGCCAAGCTTGCGTTCGGGCACAATCACATCAGAAGGATAGACAATAATCGTTTCGACATTTTCGTAAATGTCGTTGGGAAGGTTCAGAAGAAGAAGACAGGCCTGGGCGGAAATCGTGACGCGGATTTCATCCGTAAGTTCCAGTCCTCCGCAGCCTTCCCATGATTTTTCTGCGATAAAAACTTGAATCAGTTCTTTCAGATGCTTGCGCTCAACATCGTTCATCATGCAGTAATGAGACATGTTGCGACGGATCATGTCTTCCCAATCGGGAGGAAAAGGTATTTCCAAGAGCTTTTGCCTCCTCTTTTTTGCGAACCAGTCAAACATTCTGATTCCTCTTCTTCAGTCCGATTATGAAAAAGTGTATCATAAAAAACTGGATATGAAAAACAGCATTTCCCGGAAAAGCTTCTGCCGGAAAGAAGCGTATGGTAAATCAAACAAACAGGGGTTGAAGATAAGAATGGCGGCGCCTAATCCCCTGTCTTATGTGTTTATGATTGAATCTAATCGATAATGACATTATATTATCAAAATAGGGAAAGGAAGTCCTATGTATTTCCTACTTACTGATGCGGTGGTTGTGTTTCACTTCTTGTTTATTGCTTTTGTTATTGCAGGTGGTTTGCTTGTTCTGCGCCGGCCCTGGATGGCCGGGGTTCACTTGCCGGCTGCCTTCTGGGGTGCCTTCATCGAATTTGCCGGTTGGACTTGCCCGCTGACCCCACTCGAAAATCATCTGCGCAGTCTCGGTGGTGGCAGTATATACCGGGGAGACTTTATCGATCAATACCTTGTTCCAGTGATTTATCCATCCAGCCTTACAGCCTTTATGCAATATATACTCGGCGGCTTGGTCATAACCATAAACCTGATTATCTACGGCTTTATTTTATACAAACATTTCTTTAATAAAGCAAAATCATCCGATCATTAAAGTTATGTTCATGAATTAGGGAAGGCCCTGCTACATATTGATTTTCAGACGAGGGGCGTTGCAGGGGAGACTATAAGTCCATCCAGTACAATTGTGAAAGATGTTGATAAGATAGACGCTATCTGGTATCTCATTCCCATGCAAACACCGTTTCGTCTCAATGATCTTATTCTTGTTGTCGTTGTCATTTTATCCATGATCACGGCTATTGTTTTTCCCGATTTTGGTTCCCAATTCAAGGTTTTTCCCATCTACTGCCTGATGATCAATTTTTTCCTGAGTTACCTCTCCATTGATCTGGCGGATGTCTGGAAAGCGCTCAAGGGACATTATGGACAGATTTCGGCATTCACTATTATGAAACTTGTTCTTCTGCCGATCATTATTTATCTTATTTTTTATTTTGTTGCTCCGGATTACGCCTTGGCCGCCCTGCTCTTGACCGGTGTTTCGACTGGTGTCGTCTCTCCGATGATTTCCAACATGGTCAAAGGCAACAGCTCTCTCGTGCTGGTGGTAGTGGTCATTACCTCCGTACTGGTTCCGCTTACACTTCCAATACTCATAAAGGTTGTCGTGGCAAAAGAGGTGGCGATTTCTTTTCTGCCGATGCTCAAGTTGCTGGCGACAGTGATTTTTATTCCCATTATTATTGTTGAAATTATTCGCTACCTGATGCCCAAATTTGTCGTATCGATTCTGAAGATTCAGTTTCCCGTTTCGCTTTTGATGTTTGCATTGATCAACCTGGGGGTTTTCTATCGTTATGCGGCGTTTTTCAAAAAAGAACCGTCTGTGATTATTATGGCGATAGTGGTAACCTTTGTGCTGGCTACCATTTACTGTGTGGTGGGAATATTTTTCTTCCGCAAAGGCTCGGTGGAGAATCAACTGGCCGGTGCGGTCATGCTGGGCAATCTCAACAATGTGCTGGTAATAGTATTTTCTTCAGAATTTTTCGGTCCCGTCGAGCCACTGGTTGCCGCCATGTATATGATTCCTTTTTTCGTCATTGTGATTCCCCTGAGATACTATCGACACAGGAAAACGAGGCAAGTGTGATAACAAAAGGAAGTATTTAAATTTTCGCCAAAAGAGGAATTAACCTATGATCAATTTCAAAATTTTTTCCGATTATATCTGACCGTTCTGTTATATCGGCAAGGCTGTTGTCGATCAGCTGAAAAAAGAATATCCTATTGAGGATCATTGGGTGAGCTACGAACTGCACCCGGAAACGCCGCCCCAAGGGATGCTGCTTTCCGAGCGTTTCAAGGGGCGCGACCTCTCTTTGCTTTATGAACAACTCTGTGCGCGGGGTAATGAAGTGGGCATAGTTTTCAATACCCACACACTTCTTTCCAACTCCAGAAAAGCGCTGATGGCCTCTGAATATGCCCGCGATATGAACAAGTATGATGCTTTTCATGAAAACATTTTTCACGCCTATTTCACGGAAAGCCTGGATATAGGCAGTCCCGATGTGATTGCCGCCGTGGCCACCAAAAGCGGTTTAGACGGCAAAAAAACGCTGGCTGCGGTAAGCGACGGGCGTTATGCGTCGAGACTGGATGACGTAAAAAGGGAAGGGCGGTTGCTTGGATTAACGGGGATTCCCCTGTTTATCGTCAACAACCAATACACAATCATCGGCGCCCAGCCGATTGAAGTTTTCAGAAATTTTATCAATAAAATGAAATAAAAGTTCTGCAGGCCAAAAAAAACTTTCTCGAAGACCACTCCTGAACGTATCTCCTGTCCCACAAAGTACCGTTCTCCTATTTGATTTCCCGCAATTAAATATTAGTTGCTTTTTTAACTCTTTTTTAATAATTGAGCCCATGCGCCGTTCTTTGGGATCTTTATTCTAAAATCCAGATTAAAATTTCCAAAAGACAAATATTATTAACTGATTAAAGGAGAAATGCATGAACGACAGCAGTATGACCAAAAACAAGAAACTCATCTCGTGGGTGGGTGATATGGCCAAAATGTGTAAACCGGAAAAGATTTACTGGTGCGATGGCTCCCAGAATGAATATGACGCCATGATCAAGATTACGGTCGATTCAGGACTGGCCACAGCGTTGAACAAAAGCAAACGTCCGAATTGCTTTCTTTTTCGATCTGATCCTTCCGACGTGGCGCGCGTTGAAGACCGCACATATATCGCAGCGAAAACCAAAGATGAAGCAGGCCCCACAAACAACTGGGTTGATCCTGAAGGCTTGAAGACCACCATGAAAGGCCTCTATGACGGTTGCATGAAAGGCCGGACGATGTATGTCATTCCTTTCAGCATGGGCCCGGTAGGATCGCCCATCGCTCAGATCGGCATTGAAATCACCGATTCACCTTACGTTGTGGCGAATATGCATATCATGACCCGGGTGGGCCAGAAGATTCTTGATGTTCTGGGGGAAGACGGCTTTTTCATCCCCTGTCTTCATTCCGTAGGCAAGCCGCTGGCAGAAGGTGAAACCGATGGTTCCCAATGGCCCTGCGCACCGATTGAGAAAAAATACATTTCCCATTTTCCAGAAGAAAAAACCATTTGGTCCTATGGCTCCGGATATGGCGGAAACGCGCTTCTGGGTAAGAAGTGCTTTGCACTGCGGATTGCATCGGTCATGGCCAGGGAACAAGGATGGCTTGCTGAGCATATGCTTGTCCTCGGCATTACCAACCCGGAAGGTGAAAAAAAATACATAGCAGCCGCTTTCCCTTCCGCCTGTGGAAAGACCAATCTGGCCATGCTGATTCCCACCATACCCGGTTGGAAGGTAGAATGCGTCGGCGATGACATCGCCTGGATGAAATTCGGTGCCGATGGCCGGTTATACGCCATTAACCCGGAAGCCGGTTTCTTCGGTGTTGCTCCCGGCACTTCATTGGATTCAAATTATAATGCCATGAAGACCATCGAGAAAAATACCATCTTTACAAATGTTGCTTTGACGGAAGATGGTGATGTCTGGTGGGAGGGCATCGGCTATGATGCTCCGGCCGGCAAAATCATTGACTGGACCGGCCAGGTCTGGACCAAAGACAGCGGAAAGGTCGCCGCCCACGCCAACTCCAGATTTACAACACCGGCCAGACAGTGTCCCGGTATCGATCCTTCCTGGGAAGATCCCAAGGGCGTGCCCATCAGCGCCATTCTCTTCGGAGGCCGTCGTCCCTCAACGATTCCGCTGGTGCACCAGGCCTTTAACTGGAATCACGGTGTGTTTCTGGGCTCGATCGTCGGTTCCGAAGTGACCGCGGCGGCCATTTCGGCCAACATCGGACAGGTTCGGCGCGATCCCTTCGCCATGCTGCCTTTCTGCGGCTACAATATGGGCGATTATTTCCAGCACTGGATCAACATTGGGACAAAGTCGTCGGAAGACAAACTTCCCAAAATCTTTTACGTGAACTGGTTTAGAAAAACAGCGGACGGCAAATGGCTTTGGCCCGGATATGGTGAAAACAGCCGCGTGCTGAAGTGGGTCTTTGAGCGGGTATCCGGAAAAGGAAAATCCAAGGAAACCCAGATCGGCTTTATGCCCACGGAGGATGCAATAGACACGACCGGTCTGAATGTCAGCGCCGCCGATATGAAGGAACTGCTCAACGTCAATAAAGACGAGTGGAAGAACGAGGTTGCAGGCATCCGTGAACATTACGCCAAGTTCGGTGATCGTCTGCCTGCGGAACTCATAAGAGAGCTTGAAGGTCTGGAAAAAAAACTGGGCTAATTTATAGGATAATCAGACGTTAACTCAAAGTCTGACAGCGAATTATTAAAAGACAGGTTTGCATTTGATCAATTAGATGGTCGAATGCAGCCTGTCTTTTTTCTTTCCATAAAATATTTTTACGCTTGCGTTGTTTTCAGGAAGTTGTATTATTTTTCTGGTTTTTAACTTTATGTTTTGCAACTGAAGTATTAAGGAATCTAGCGCAAATGTCTTCTACCACATCTCCACTGTCATCATCTATAAGTCCTGCCGCTTTTGAAACGCTGGTCACCGTACTCGGTGTGGTTTATGTTCACCGTAAAACAAGAAACGGTGGAGATATTTACCTTACAAAATTCGGCCTTCCCGTAGCTGTACAATTAGAACCATCAAACTGGTACGAAGATCCCTGGTTTTCAAGCAAGCGCCAAAGACTGAAAGGCACCAGTGCCGTATACAGGGTGCCAACTAAAATGGTGGACGGCGTTGCACTGGATCTTGTTGTAAAAAACTGCCGGGTGGGAGAAGACGTGCCGCTGGATACACACACGCTCATGCAATTCATGAATACCGAATTCAACAGCCCGTGGGAGGAATTCTCGCTCACTTTTGAAATGCGCGAAGGAAGATACGGCCCCCGGGGCATTACCATAGCAACACAGTTGCCACTCGCCATCTATGTGCCGCCCGAAACCATGCAACTCTGGCAGAGCGGACGTTCGACGGATAAACTTAACCGTATCCATGCAAAACATCCGGGAATTGATGTTGACATCCTCAAACAATATAAGCTCATCTACCAGTGGATACCCGGCAAAGATGTTGTAGAAACACTTCAGGACGCCGGCATAACGGGAGAGGCCGCAGACGCCATTGTCAAGCCTGTCACCCTCAAAGTAATTTCAGATATGGCCCAAAAAGGTTTTTATGTAGCGGACATGAAACCCGTACACATTATTCTGGAAGAGAAGCAGGTAAATATTTTTGAGAGTCTTCCGGCTGACAACCCCGATAAACTAAACGCACAAACCGAACTTATTGGCGGCATCATTGAGGCAGGAGATTATTCTGTAATTGATTACGAGCTATTGATCCGAACACCCGAACACGAAGAAAAGGTAAAAAGCTATAAACGTCATACCTATCACGATGACCAGCGCAACCGCTGGCGTCCCACCGAACTGCCCAGCCATCTTGGCATCGTTGAAATAATGGGGTTACCCTATATTCACGGTCCTGCTGAAAGCACAGGAGGACATTTGTGGGTGGTTGGCCGAAACGCAGGTCTTTTCGATTATTTTTTACCTGAACGCTGGCGCAAAACACATTCCTGGAAGCTTTCCGAGAAAACCGAGACCTATTATACTTTTACCAAAGACCATATTCATATTGTGTGGAAAATATCCCGTGTGGGCGAAAAGGTTAATTTGCAAAACAATGACAATCGAAGTAAAAAAGCTTTGGAATACGGATTCAACAGCCCCTTTGAGGAGTTTTCAATTGCCCAATACCTGAGCTTCAAGGGTATTCCCACAGTTTATGTGCGTGCAATTTACATGACCGGCAGCGCCAAAACAGAGCAATCCACTGATAGAAGAAAATATGAATCGCACAGCCACCTTTTAAATGACCGGGGAGAACCGCTGCTGCGTGAAGACCGGAATTTCATTTCTATCCGTGGTTTCTTTAACGGCACCGACAGCTGGGTGGCAGGCTCCCATGAACTGTTAAAACCAATGAGTCTGATACAGGCCGAAGCGGAGGGAAGAATATCCGGTAAAATCATGGCTGATCTACGCGAAGCAGTGATTGCAAGTCTTACAACCGTTGGCGTTGATGGTTCTCTGCTTGAAGCCAACGATCTCATTATCTCACTGGACTCTAAAAACAATATCGTCACCACAAAAGACACTCTACCCGAAGTGCGCATCTGTAATTTTGAACTGCTTCGCAAGCTATAAAATTATCCTATTAGAAACGGGGATATATGGGAAAATATGAGGGACATGCATAAAAAAATATTAATGACCGTTGCAGTTTTATTTTGTTTTGTTTCCGTATCCATCGCTGCCGATTTTGCGACGATTAAGCTTCCACTGCCGGATACAAAAGGTGGAAAGCCGTTGATGCAGTGCCTGAAAGACCGGAAGACAGACCGGTCATTCAGCACTAGGAAACTGCCGGTTGAAGTCCTTTCCAATCTGTTATGGGCGGCCTGCGGGATCAATCGGCCGGATAGCGGCAGACGCACGGCGCCCTCCGCGCGCAACTGGCAGGAAATCGAAGTCTATGTGGCCTTGGAGGAGGGCCTTTATCTTTATAATGCCAAAACCCATACGCTTGATCCATTGATTA
>ENA-UOWG01004275-UOWG01004275.1-activated-sludge-metagenome-genome-assembly--contig:-NODE-4275-length-10080-cov-4.394514_pt1 | contig 10080 bp, 8 predicted proteins | sample MGYA00238147_ERZ761563 | MGnify/ENA primary metagenome ERZ761563 (study PRJEB28884, sample SAMN05720216) | anaerobic digester metagenome | isolation source: active sludge of municipal... | reverse complement strand
CCTTTCCTTCGAACGTTTTCTTCTTCGAACTCGGATTCAGACATCGCGAGTACGTCAGAAGCTCGAGGATCGCGTTCAGCGGATACTCGATGTGTGTCTTCGACTGATACTCGTGAATGAATTCCGGAATCTTCAGTTCGTGGTGGAGGGCTTTGAGGATGATGTAGCCGATGTTGAGGATTGGCTTTGATCCATCCTGAACTTTCGCAAGGTCGATTTCCAAGAGTGCTTTTGATGGGGCTTGCGCCGTCGTTGCCTTCGCCCATGCCTTCAGCTCTTCCAAGGCGTTCGGATTGTCTTTCATTAATTCGGATAAATTGCCATACGATTTCAAGATCCGTTGTCGACTCACGCCGGCCTTGTCTCGATAACTCTCTACCAAATAGACCTTGTATTCCTCTTTCGAAGGGTATTTTGTCAGACGAATATACATCGCATCTCACCTCTCTTCTATTCTATCATATATCACCACATATCACCACATTAATTTGAAACTTTTTCAATCTATCAGACTTTTGCACTTGGCCTCTATGAAAAATCGGCTTCTCCGCCATTTCTGGAGGAAAAACCGATTGTCGTGTTTGTGGTGTTATGTTGTAAACTTACATGCGATATATGTCATCTTGTTTGAATCATTGCAAAAGTCGGGTTATACCACAGGGATCGGAAAAGAAAAAGTTTGCACGTTTGTGCAAACCGTTTCAAGCGATTTGTTTGACGATTTTAAGGATGGCCTCGGTCAAAGCCCGGTTCTGCAACGTCGCCCGATCCATCGAGGAATCGACGACCCCGATATAAATTTTCAGTTTGGGTTCGGTCCCGGAGGGACGCAATACGATCCATGAATCATTTTCGAACACATATTTGATGACGTTGGAAACCGGGAGTCGCAGCGGAGTGGTAGACCCGTTTTCCGATCGGGTGCGAATCTGGTAATCTTCGGTCGCCTTGACCGCATATCCGGCCAAGGAGGACAAAGGACTATTCCGGAAGAAATCGACGATTCGGTCGATCCGTTTGGCTCCCTCGATTCCATACAATTCGATGTTCTGCAACGTCTCCAAATGGACGCCGAACCGTTGATAGAGTTCCTGAAGTTTGTCCAAAAGCGATTTGCCTTCGTTCACTCGGTAATACGTCGCCGCTTCCAAAACCAAGAGCATCGACTGCAGGGAGTCTTTGTCGCGGACGCGGTCGTCGATCAAGTATCCATAGGATTCTTCGTAACCGAAGACGAAGCGGGAGTCGGTCCCCTCCAAAAAGCGAGCCTGTTCGCCGATGAATTTGAACCCGGTCAGAGTAGAGACCACGTCCATCCCATAAGCGCGGGCGACCTTCGCCCCCAAATCCGAAGTGACGATCGTATTGAATACGACCCCTTTTTTCGGAAGCGATCCGTTTTTCTTCTTTTCTTCCAGCAGATATTTCAACATCACCGACCCGGTCTGGTTCCCGGTCAAAAAAACGTAACCGGATCCTTTCCGGACGGCGATTCCCAAGCGGTCGGCGTCGGGATCGGTCGCCACCAACAAATCGGCTCCGACCCGATTTCCCAATTCCACCGCCATCTTGAAGGCTTCCTGATTTTCGGGATTCGGGGATTTGACGGTCGAAAAGCAGGGATCGTGGATCAATTGCTCGACGACGGGAAACACATCGTACCCGGTTTCCGAAAGCAGGCGTAAGCCCAGTTCCGCGGAAGTTCCATGCAGGGGAGTGAAGACGATTTTCAAGGGTTTGGGTAACTCCGGATGGATTTGCACGGAGCGAACGACTTCCAGATAGGCATCGTCGACTTCTTTCCCGATCAAACGAATCAGCCCGGCTTCCACCAATTCCTGATAATCGCCGACCCGAACGGCAAACAAATCTTCGGTTTCTTCGACGCGGCGGACGATTTCCTCCGCAAAATCGGGGGTGTACTGGCACCCGTGTTCGTCATAGATTTTGTACCCGTTGTAATTGGGGGGGTTGTGACTGGCGGTGATCACGATGCCGGAAAGGCAGCCCAGATGGCGGACGGCAAACGACAACTCGGGCGTCGGACGGAGACTGTCGAACAAATAGGCGGGAATTCCGTAATGCCCGAGGACGCGGGCGGATTCGACGGCGAATTCGCGGGACATCCGCCGGTTGTCGTGGGCGATGCAGACGCCTTGGTTTTTGACCCGGGTCGCTCCGAACCGTCCGATGAGATAACGGGCAAGGCCGTCATTGGCCTTGCGCACCGTATAGATATTCATTCGATTCGTCCCCGCCCCGAGGATGCCGCGCATCCCTCCGGTTCCGAATCCGAGCGAAGCGAAAAACATATCCTCGAGTTCGGAGTCGGGTTTTCCGTACAAATCTTGACGGAGCGAAGGCTCCAAAGCGGAATGGTTGACCCATTTCCGGTATTCGTCGTACCACATGATTCAAAACCTCCTGAACAACGGTTTGAAAAAATCCTTTTGACGGATCAAAAGGATCAAAAAACTAGCGAATGAAATCGATGGCGCCTTCGCGACGCGGTTTGGGCTCGGGGTTTTCCCCGTCCCGATAGCCGATGCAAAGGGCGGCGTCATGTTCGAATCCTTCGGGAATCTTCAGCATCCGATTGATGTCCACGGCATTGGCTTGATGATACATGAAGCGGGTTTGTCCGACAATACAGGTGTCAAGTCCCAGGGCTTTCGCGGCAATCGCCATGTTTTCCATCGCACAGCCGCAGTTCAACTCCGAAAACCCTTCGAGGGCGGAACTCAGGATGACAACGGCGGGAGCGTGGTAAAACACATGAAAGTCCGGCTCTTTCTTCAACCCCAGACGATCCATTCCTTCCAAGGTCAATCGATTGATTTCCGCAATCATTTCGGGACGGGTGATCACCGTGAAATGCCAGTTTTGCTTGTTTCGGGACGTCGGAGCGTATTGCCCGCATTCCACGATCCAATGCAGTTTTTCCTCTTCGACCGCCTGAGAGGTGAAAGCGCGGATGCTCCGACGGTCCATAATCAAGTCGATCATCGGGTTTTTCATGCACGGACACTCCTTTCACTCATGGATGAGTTCGGTTTGAATGGCCGGATTGACCGGAGTATAGACTTCCATGGTCAAAGCCGCGGCTTTTTTGCCCAAATTGACGGATTCGTGCATATTGAACCCACGGGAGAGACCATAGACGGTGGCCGCAAGGAACGCATCGCCGCATCCCACGGAAGAACGGACGATTTTGGCTTCGAAGATGGCAGTCTGATAAATCCGCCGATCGATATTGTAGGTGATGGGTTCGGTTCCGTTGGTCACGATGATCTGCTTCATTCCTTTGGCGACCAGGTCGCGAACGGAAAGGATGATGTCGTCCACCGGTTTGCCGAGCAGAGCTTCCAATTCCTGCCGATTGACTTTCAACAAAGAGATGTTTCCCAGATGAGGCAAGATCCGGAGGACCTTGGCTCGGCAGACGCCGTCGACGACGATCTGTTTGTCGGAAAAACGGTAAAAAAGCCAATCCAACAGCGAAACCGGCAAATTGGTGTCCAACACCAACGTGTCGAATTCCGCGATGTAGTCCGCCCTCTGTTCCATTTCGCTAAGAGGAATTTCGTCCATCAGGGCGGTGTCGTTGACGGCGGAATCCAACGAACCGTTCGGCTCATGGATGGCCAAGTATTTGCCCGATGGCCGGTCCAGCCACAGCGAGCGGCCGTAATCCAATCCCAAACGATCCAAATGATCCGTGACGATTTTTGCAAAAGCGTCATTCCCCAAAAACGTCAAAAACCCGACGTCGCTTTGCAGCAACTTCAGATTCTCGGCGATGTTTTTTCCCACGCCTCCGACCATCAGATCGATGCGGCCGATGTTGGAGTCGTGCGGAATCAGTTTTTGGTTGCCCACACCGATCAGGTCGACGTTGGCGGATCCGATCACCAGGATTTTTCCCATATTACTCCAAAATGTTGGACGTGATGAAGTCCACGCCCATTTTTATGAGCTTTTCGGCGGTGTCTTTGTCATCCACCGTCCAGACGTTGACTTTCAAACCAATCAAATGGAGACGTTTGATCATCGCTTCATCGACGGCCTCGTGATAAGCATCAAGATGGAATTTGTGTTTTTCACAAAAATCCAGAACTTTATCCGTCACCGATCCGACCAGAAAATACAGATCGATCTCGGGATAATTCTTCCGCAGATAAACCAAATACTTGTCGTTGAAGGAGATGAGGCTGAATTCTGTGTTGTCCAACCCGGCGGCGAGGACTTCGCTGACGATCTGATCGATGTGTTCGTTGGTCAAACAATCCTTCAATTCGATGATCGCGTGTTTCCGATAGGTTTTGCAGATTTGCAGGTAATCGGACAAAAGGGGGATGCACAAGTGATCGGAAAGATTCCCGGTCTTGCGGTCGAGCAAGGAAAACTTGCGGATCTCTTCGTAGCGGAAACTGGGAATGTATAGGTTCAGCATCCCCAGACGCAACAGGGTGTCGTCATGGGTGATGATGATTTTTCCGTCTTTGGAGGGGTACACGTCGCATTCGATCCCGAAATAACTCCGGTTCGCGGCGGCGATGAACGCATGGATGGTGTTTTCGGTTTCGATGCCGCTCAACCCGCGATGCGCCACCATCCCTTTGAAGTATTTGTCGATTTTGATCGTATTCATGAAATCACGCTCTCTTCATCGTCGAATTACTGTATTATTCTATCATCAATCCCGTAATTTTGAAACAAGCAATAACAAAAAAGCGACTTTTGCGGAATCGGAATAAACTTAATAAAAAGAAGTCCTTCGGTCCCCCGAAGAACTTCGAATCTTGCGGCAAAATTTCCGTCAATGGAGCCCTTCCAGAATCGGCATGATTTCCGACTCCCCTTCATAATGCCCGACGACCGCCCCGTTGACGATTTTGAGCAGGGTGGGGGTTTTGGTGACTCCCGCACCGGGACCGATGTCCGCGGTGGACGCGACGGTCACGAAGTAGAGGGTGTCTTGCGTCAAGGCGGCGGCGATGCCGAGCACCCGGGATTTGATTTCCCGACAATGGGTGCAGTTGATGCCATAATAGTAGACATAATAGGTGACTTCGGGCATCAGCAACTGCGTATCGGAATCAAGGATGTGATCCTGCCCGAAGTCCGAATAATCGTAGGTGTTGGTCGTGGTCGTTCCCGTTGTCGTCGGGGTGGTGGAGAGATCGCACCCCCAAAGCGGGATCAAGGCCAAACCGACCAAGACCATCAGCATTCTTTTCATCATAATCGCCTTATTCTTTGGATTCGACGTCGCATTCTTCCTCGTCGCGACCCTTGATCAGGGGCGAAACGCGTTTATATAATAGCATGACTAATATCGAAATGACAATCCCTTTGAACAGATTGAACGGAACGATGCCCAAAAGGATCCCGGTCGGAAGGTCGACGATATACGGAATGGCTTCGGAATAGGAAAGAATGATGGCTTCCGCGGTCGTTCCATACGCGGCGGCGAATACCGGCAGCAACAAAAACAAATTGAGCAACGCGCCCGCCGTCGCCATGGTCACCACGCCGACCGCCAATCCGAGCAGAGCGTTCTTCTTGGTTTTGCGGAGCGAATAGATCAGACTGGCGGGAAACACGAAAGCCACGCCGATCAGGAAGTTGGCCAATTCGCCGATACCAAAGGACCAACTGCCATCCAGAAGTAGATTCAAAACGACTTTCAACGCTTCGATCGCCATTCCCGCCAACGGGCCGAGTGCGAACGCTCCGATCAACACGGGGATTTCGGAAAAATCGAATTTCAGGAAAAACGGTCCCAAAAAGGGAATTGGAAATTCCAAAAACATGATGACGGCGGCCGCCGCGCTCAAAATGGCGACTTGGGCGATCCAGCGGATCGGGTTGGTTTTTCGACATGACTTCATAGATGGTTCCTCCCATGAAAAAACCGCCTCGGTCGGGGCGGCGTAAAGAGGTCTTCGTCAAAAGACGATCCACTTCTTCCATCCAGACTGTACTGTCGGTTCGGGAATCACACCCGATCATGCTTGCGCTCGCGGACTATACCGCCGGTGGGGAATCGCACCCCGCCCCGAAGTTGGTTATTTTCATACCTATTATATGCTTTCGCACGCAGATTGTCAAATGGATTTCCCGTGGCCGGTCGCGGTTTCCACCACTCCGGCCGCGGCCCGGACGAGGGATCCGTCGCCTCCGCGCAGTTTTAATGGCATCGCCACCAGAAAAAACGAATCGGGAAGACGATTTAGTCCGACCAACCCTTCGAGAATGACGATTTTTCGACCCAAAAGGTCGCGGTGGGCGGCACGCTGATCGGAAGATCCGTATTTGACCGAAGGGGCATCCCAACCGAAAAGCACGATCCCGTTTTCGGTCAAAAACGCTCCGAAGTCGGGTTCAAACCCGGGATAGTCGGTGAAATATTCCGGCATTCCCCAGTGCTTGTCCCAACCGACAGACAGGATCAACCGCGGATGTTTATCCTTCAGGGTGGCAAAAGCGGACCGGAGGTCGGCGGTTCGGAGGATTCCGCCTTGAGGGAGAACCGAAAGGAAATTGGCGGGACCCGCGGTGATTTCCAAGGGAATCGTCGTGACGTCTCCGCCCGTTTCCAAAAAATGTTTCGGGGCATCCAAATGGGTTCCCGCATGCATGCAGGCGGATAGGGATTCCATATGATATTGATCGCGCGCCACGGTACGCAAAGTTTCCATCCGCACCCCGGGATCTCCGGGATAAACGGGCATCCCGTCCGAAAGTTCCCGAGACAGATCGATCCATCGCATCTCCTTCATCTTCCGTTCCCCGCTTTCCTTAGGAACGGGGATCCAGCGATTCGACGTTCCAAATGGTTTCCGCATACTCGGAAACCGAACGATCGCTCGAAAACCCGCCGCTTTGGGCGATATTCACAATCGACATCCGCAGCCATTCCGTTTGATTTTTGTAAGCGGCGTTGACCCTCTCGTGGGCGGCCTGATACGCGGCGTAATCCTTCAAAATGAAATAGTGATCATCATAAAGCAAACGATCGTAAATTTCCCGAAATTCGTTGGCGTCGACGGTAAAATAACTGCCGTCGATCAGTCGATCGATGACTCGACGCAAATTCGGATCCGCATCATAGAGGGTTTTCGGTCGATAGGAGCGTTCGGCCGTCAAGCGGGTGACTTCGGCGGAATCCATCCCGAAGATGAAGATGTTTTCATCCCCGACGAGTTCATGGATTTCCACGTTGGCACCGTCTTCGGTTCCGAGCGTGATCGCCCCGTTCATCATGAACTTCATGTTCCCGGTGCCCGAAGCTTCTTTCGAAGCCGTGGAAATCTGCTCGGACACATCGGCCGCCGGCATGATTTTCTCCGCATAACTGACGTTGTAATTTTCCACGAAGACCACTTTCAGCAAGCCTTCGACTTCGGGATCGCCGTTGATCTTGTCGGCGATCGTATTGATCAGTTTGATGACTTTTTTGGCAAAATGATACGCCGCCGCCGCTTTGGCCCCGAAAATGAACGTATGGGGCGCATAGGAAGCTCGGAACGCCGGGTCGGTTTTCAGGCGTTCGTAGACGTCCATGATGTGCAAAGCGTTCAAAAGCTGGCGTTTGTATTCATGAAGGCGTTTGACTTGGATATCGAAGATGGAGTCGGGAGAGATCGACAGATTCTGTTCCCGCAGAATGCGGTCGGCCAAATCGGCCTTGCGGATCCGCTTCATGCGGGAAATCCGCGCCTGGACTTGCGGATCGTTTTGAAAAGCCAAAAAGTCCCGGAGTCGGGCGGGGTTACGATGCCAGGCCATCCCAATGGTTTCGTCTAGCAGCCCCGTCAATTCGGGATTGGAGTGAATCAACCATCGACGATGGGTGATGCCGTTGGTGACATTGCGGAATTTGGCGGGAAACACTTCGTAGAACTCGCGCATTTCGATCGTTTTCAGAATTTCGGTATGCAGTTTCGCCACGCCATTGACGGAAAAACAGGTAATCACGCACAAGTTGGCCATTCGAACCACGCCGCCCGAAATGATGGCCAGCCGATTGATCCGATCGATATCCTGGTAGGCGTTTTTTTCCAACATCCCGTTGCAAAAGCGACGATTGATTTCCTCGATGATTTGGAAGATCCGGGGCAGAACGGGTTGGATGATGTAGATCGGCCATTTTTCCAAAGCTTCGGCCAAAATCGTGTGGTTCGTGTAGGCGCAGCAGTGGGAAACGATCTCCCAAGCTTCATCCCATCCGTACCCTTCGTCGTCCATCAATAACCGCATCAATTCCGGGATGATGAGCGTGGGGTGGGTGTCGTTGATGTGGAAGACGGCCTTTTCCGCCAAATTCTTCAGGGTGCCATACTTGGCTTTATGCTTCCGGCAAACGCTCTTGACTCCGGCGCAACTGAAAAAGTACTGTTGCATCAGCCGAAGCCGTTTGCCATCTTCCGTGGTGTCATCGGGATAGAGGAATCCGGAGATCTTTTGCAGTTCGAATTCATATTCGAAAGCCGATCGGTTCTTGGGATACCGTTTGCTCGCCTCGGCATTCCACAACCGCAACGACGTCACAAATCCGTTGCCGTCCCCGACCACGGGAACGTCATACGGGACGGCGCGGACATATCCGCTCGGACGGTAGACCATCCCCCCGTTGACCCATTCGACATAGCCGAAAAACGGAACTTCTTCCGCTTCTTCCTCTTTGCGAATTTCCCAGACGTATCCGTCGGAAAGCCAATTGTCGGGACGCTCTTCCTGATATCCGTTCTTGATCCGTTGCCGGAACAGCCCATACCGGTAGCGGATGCAATGACCGAACCCGGGAATGCCGAGCGAAGCCATCGAATCCAGATAACAAGCCGCCAATCGTCCGAGACCGCCGTTGCCCAAGCCGGGATCGGGTTCGTGGTTTTCGGCTTCGTCCAGATCAAAGCCCATCGCCGCGAAACCGGCTTTCGCCACTTCGCGGAAACCGAGACTGATCAGGTTGTTGGTGATCAACCGTCCCATCAAAAACTCCATGGAAAAATAGTAAACTTCTTTTTGCTTTCCCGCTTCGAGCCGCCGGTTGGTTTCCATCCAATCCGCGGACATCGCTTCTTTGACCAACATTCCCAGAATGTTGTAGCGTTGGCGGAGACTGGACTGTTCGGGTTCGACCAAGTAGGTCGTCCGCATCCGATCGCGAAAATGGGCGAGGAAGGTTTCCTGGTTCGTGAAAATGCCGTTGTTCATATCGATACACCCCATCGTTAAGGATTATAGCATGGATTTCCCCGTTTCCGGGGAAGCTTCGTTGTGAAATCGGTTTCCGAGCGGACTCACAACATCGATCGGAAGAGCTCGACGTATTCCTTGGCAGACGTCTCGAATGAGAACTGACCGGCCATGGCATTGTCGATCAGGCGGTTCCAAGCACGCCGATCCTGACGGAAAAGCCGTAAGGCGTTTTCCATTTGAAAGGCGAAATCCCGGGAATCGAAGTTGTAAAACTTGAAGCCGTTGCCCTGTCCCGTGGAAGGATCATAACTTTGGACCGTGTCGTTGAGTCCGCCCGTCTGCCGGACGATCGGAATCGTTCCGTACCGCATAGCGATCATCTGTCCGGTTCCGCAGGGTTCATAACGGGAAGGCATCAGGAAGGCATCCGCTCCGGCGTAGATGTAATTGGGAAGGGTGGCGTCATATCCGATGTTCATCTTCACGCGACCGGGATATCGGGCTTCCATTTGGCGCAGCCCTTCGACATAGCGATCTTCCCCAACCCCCAGAAGCACGAATTGGACCCGCGGATCGACGAGCAACTGCTCCATTGCATAGAAGAGGATATCAAAGCCTTTTTGTTCGACGATGCGTGTGACCATCCCCATCACGAAAAAGTCCTCTCCCACCCAAAGCCCCATCCGTTTTTGCAGATCTTCTTTATTTTTCGGTTTGGCCGTTTCGACGGATTCCCGGTCATATTTTTTGGCAATGGCGACGTCTTTCCGGGGATCGAATTCTTCACCAAGGCCGTTGAGAATCCCGTAGAAATCATGATCGCGGCGGATCAGGAGATTGACGAAATTTTTGGCGTAATACTCGTATTTCAGT
>ENA-UOWG01004272-UOWG01004272.1-activated-sludge-metagenome-genome-assembly--contig:-NODE-4272-length-10087-cov-3.051037_pt1 | contig 10087 bp, 9 predicted proteins | sample MGYA00238147_ERZ761563 | MGnify/ENA primary metagenome ERZ761563 (study PRJEB28884, sample SAMN05720216) | anaerobic digester metagenome | isolation source: active sludge of municipal... | reverse complement strand
GCGCGTAATGATCGATACCGATTTCAAGATTGAAGCGGTACCGGCCGACGAGTTCGAGCACGCCCGCGTCGATACGCCGCACGGGCATGCAGATGAACACCGTCGATGCCAGCGAGGCAAGCTCCTTTTTCCGGTTTTCGCTCATTACAGCGGAATTCATCGCCCGCGCCCTTCCTCTTTCATTTACGGTCCGTCCCGGTCCATCCATCAAACTCCGCGTATATGAAGGTATGATCGGAAGGGCGCTCGGCCGTTCGCGGCTCGACGTCGATACCCGCGTTTATCGAACGATCCGCGAGCGAAACGGTCGCCCAGATATGATCGACACGCCATCCAAGGCCGCGCGCGACGGCGTCCCGCACCCGGTAGTCCCAGAACGTGTATTCGCCCGCCCCCGGGCGGTGCATCCTGAAAACATCGACGAAGCCCCAGTCCTTTACACGCGCGAGTGCCCGATGCTCGTCGGGATGGAACCCCACCTGCCCGAGCAGCCGCTTCGGATCGTGCACGTCGATCGGCTCGGGGGCCACGTTGAAATCACCCGTCCAGACAAGCGGATCGCCGGACGAAAAACGTTTGTCGAAGAAGTCCAAGAGCCGCTCGAACCAGCGGAGCTTGTACGCGAACTTCTCCGACGATGGATCGGTTCCCTGGGGAACATAGGTGTTGACGACCGGTACGCCCGCGACACGGGCCACGATGAGACGCGAGCCCTCGTCCTCTCCCGCGCCGTCGAACCCGCACAGGACCTCCTCGAACGGCCATCTGCTGATGATGGCGACGCCGTTATATGATTTCTCTCCCCTGTACGCCACATGATAGCCCGTCGATCGGATTTCGTCGGCGGGAAAATCCTCGTCGCGGACCTTGGTCTCCTGTACGCACAGCACGTCGGGAGAATGGCCGGCAAGCCATTGCTTAAGGATGGGGAGGCGCGCCCGTATCGAATTGGCGTTGAAGCTCGCAATTTTCATCGCCGTACCTTTTACCGCAGAGATTTCCGCGCCCGCGCGTTATGGTCAATCACTTATTGTCCTCGTAGACCAGGTCGTACTCGGCATGGCGCTCCACCCGGACGAGCGTCTTCGCGCCCCGATAACATCGCTGTGGCAGCCGCAGACGAGTCGCCATGAGTTCCCTTCTGAAGGCGCGCGGCAGGATGTGCCCCCCGTACGAAATCGTCACAACCCGTTCATTATGCATGTCGGGTGAAACGGTGAAATGACGGACTCCCCTCGAAACGATTTCCGCGTACGCCGTCGAATTAACCGCGTACAGGTACGGCCCGCCGAAAAGCTCCACTCCTTCGTGGCGGCTGAAGAACCCGATCCAGCCGTAGGTCGGAATCATGAACCGGCGGTGCCCGCCCGCGATGAGCCCAGCGATCTCACAGTGAATGCCGGGCAGCCGCTCCTCGGAGACGAAGAGCGGGAGCAGTATGATCTCTTCCGAACGGGCCTGCGAGGCCGCTCCCATGGATTCAAACTCGATGATCCTGAAATCGACCGGCTCGCCGCTTTCCAGGCCGGCATACTCGAAATACAGCCGCTCGTCGGTACGCGACGCATCCTGTATCGATGTAATCTCACTTATAACCTTTTCCTTTCTCGCCGCGTCGCGCCGATCGCGCATTTCCCTCCATCCTTCGTAGACGCGACCGAAGAAATCCCGCCTGATCGTCTTGAGCGCACCGACCCGCACGAAGATACCGGGCTCGAGGCGTACCGCACACTCCTCCACCCTGAACGGGTAACGGTCCGCCTGGACGAACAGCTCCCCGACCTTGGCATCGCTCATCTCCTCCGTCCGTGCGGGCTGCGTATCGACGGGCCACGAGAATTCCATACGCTCAAAATCGTCGACGCGCGCCACCACCGCGCATTCAGTCGCCGAGAGAGCGACCTCGAGGCGCAGGGGTATATATTTATGCATGCCGGCCTCGCGCCGTATGGACGGCCACTCTCTGAAGGCCCTGCTCTCCCCGGTGTGGTATACGAGCATGCGCGAGGCGCGCGGCATCCGTTTCATCAACTTCCATTCGTAAAGGCCCGCTCGCGGTCGGGCATAATCGAGGAGCGTTCCCTCGTGCAGCATTTTTCCTTCGCCGTCGACCACGCGCAGACGCGAGCCCCTGGCCAACTCCGATTCGCTAGCGAATACGAGTTGAGATCCTCTGACCGATACGACCTCGCCGACGAGTTCGCCGGAGCTTCCCGCTTTCTCCGCGGCGACCAGGTTTTTATACTCCCGGTCGCGGAAATAACCGCCGCCCGATTCCCGTTGACCGGGCGCACCGCGACGGCCCGTCCGACTCGACGCCTTCCCGGCCGCCGCACCGTCTATCAGGGCGCGATACATCTCCACGATACGCGATACATAGGCCGCGTTGCGAAGCCTCCCCTCGATTTTAAATGCCGACACGCCCGACGCGACAAGCTCGCCGACGAGCGATGCGGCGGAAAGGTCTTTCATCGAAAAAGGGTACGCCACACCGCCGTCCGCGTCGAAGGGCGTTCTGCACGGCTGGCGGCATCGTCCCCGGTTTCCCGAGTCGCCGTGGAGGTAGGATGAAAAAAGGCAGCACCCGGAAAAGGAAAAACACATCGCCCCGTGGACGAAAACCTCGTATTCCAGCGGCACGGCGGCGGCGACGGAACGGATCTCATCCAGGGAAAGCTCGCGCGCCAGTATTATGCGGCTCGCCCCGGCGTTTTTAAGATACAGCGCCTGCTGCGAGTTATGGCAGAACATCTGAGTGGAGGCGTGGATGGGGATGGATGGGAAATGATTCCTCAGCAGGGACATAAGCCCGAGGTCCTGCACGATGACACCGTCAACGCGAATATCCTCGAGAAACGAGAGAAGATCGACGACGTCCGGAAACTCGTCGTCGAACAGGAGGGTGTTGAGCGTGATGTAGACGCGCCTGCCGTTCCGGTGGGCGAAGAGCGTCGCTTCTTTAAGCTCCTCTTGCGAGAAGTTGCGGGCGCGCTTTCGGGCGTTGAAATCGCCGGCTCCGAGATAGAAGGCGTCGGCGCCCGCCCTGAAGGCGGCGGCGAAGGTTTCGGGAGAGCCCGCCGGTGCGAGGAGTTCGGGTTTATTCTTCATGGCCGTGGTCCGCTGCCGTTAATTTAGTTGACACGACCGTATGAACGCCATTACTTTTTCGGTGTTTCTGGAACGAACGGAGATAATTACGATGAAGGTACACCGGTGGAAACCGTCCGGCGGCGGAAAATACCCGGCATGGCTTGTACTCGCGATCCTGCTGGCGATGCCGCTGTGCAACGACCTTCCAAAAGATCCGGTCACGCTGAGCGTTCTTCTGACCGACAACGGAACCGCCCCCAATTCTTTTTCCGGCTGGTACCGGATTGACGGCGCTTCCACCCGCATCATCGACGCGGCGCAGATCATCTATCTTGGAAGCAATATATATGAATTTTCCGTTGAGGCCGATGACCTCGATACGCTCGACGTAAGCGTGACCAGGCAGGACGCCAACGACACGCTGGAGATAATGATTTACCGGGACTCCGCCAAGGTCAAGGAAGATCGTTTGAGCTCCGGGGCAACCGGGAACGATCTCCAACTGACCTACACGTATGGTGAAGAATCAACGGGCGATGACGAATAAGGCCGTTCAGGGGTGTGCTTCAATGCTCAATTACGAAATACACGACGCCACGCGCGAGCTCACGATAACCCGCTCGCTCGACCGGTACGAGCCGCCGTTCAAGGTGGTCGGTGGCTACAAGCTTATCGACAACGGGATCGATCCCGAGGCCACGGTGCAGATAGAGGCCAACGGCCGGCATATCCACGAGGCATCGACCGGCAACGGGCCCGTCGACGCGCTCGCCCGCGTTCTGAAAAAAGCGCTCACGCCCCTCTTCCCGGAAATCGATAAAATCAAGCTCGTCGATTACCGCGCCAATATCCTCGAGGCCAAACGCGGCACGGCCACCGAGGTGGAGGTCACCATCATCTTCACCGACGGTGCGACGGTCTGGAAGGTGAACGCGCTCTCGGAAAACATCAACGCCGCGTCGTTCTACGTGCTGATAGACGGCTTCGAGTACGCGATTCTGCGAAACCGCGGAACGACGGAGAAACGCTGACCGGGTCCTTCTTTCTTCACCGGCACACTACCTGCCCCAATCCTTAAAAATTTCCGCAAGCGCCTGTTCGAGGCCCGGAAACTTAAATTCGAATCCCGCTTCCAGCAGCCGTTCCGGCAGCACTCGTTGTCCCGAGAGCATGAGCTCGTGCGCCATCTCCCCGAAGGCGATCTTGAGCGCAAAGGCCGGAAGCGGCATCCAGACGGGACGGTGAAGCGCTCTGCCGAGCTGACGGTAAAACTCCGCGGTCCGCACCGGCGCGGGCGAGGTGAGATTGTACACTCCACTCGCGTCTTTTCGTTCAATGACAAACCGGATGGCCCTGACGGCGTCGCGCAGATGTATCCACGAAAGCCACGGCCGGCCGCCGCCGGGGATTCCACCCGCGAAGAGCCTGAACGGAAGCGCCGCGCGCTTGAGCATCCCGCCGCGCCCGAGCACCACGCCCGTCCGCACGATCACGCGTCGCATGCCGAAGTCCTCGACCTCGGTGGTGGAATCCTCCCACTCGCGGGCGACCGATGGCAGGAATCCCTCGCCCCGCGCCGAATCCTCGGCAAGCTTTTCATCCCCCCTGTCCCCGTACCACCCGATCGCCGACGCCTGCAGCACGATTTTCGGCTTTGCCCGCGCCGCGGAGACCGCCGCGGTGACGGCCCTCCCCGCGTCGATACGGCTTTCGCGGATCGCCCGCTTCTTCCCCGCCGTCCATCTCCCCGAACCGATGTTGTCGCCGGCGAGATTCACGATCGCGAAGGCCCCGTCGACCTCGTGTCCCCAGCCCTGCGGTCCGCGCGCGTCCCAGCGGACCCTGCGTATTCCGGAAACACCGGCCCCCTCCCCACGGGAGAGCACGACAATATCGTAACCCGCCGCTTCAAGCTCGGCGCACAGGGCGGCCCCGATAAAGCCCGTACCGCCGGTAACAACAACGCGTTTCTTCACGGTGACCTCCCGTCAATTCCATGAGTACTCCCGGTTTGCAGGATCGAACATTGAACCTGTTGCCTGAATGACAGAAATATCGCGAGGCGGCCGCGGGCTGCTGTGGCGATCTCGAACGGCAACACGTTTTCACTGGAAACCGGATACTTTACGAGATTGCCACACCCCGAAAACGCCTGGACTCGCAAGGACACCTGGTCAAGCAAAGACTCCATTGTATCCGGCATGCCGGGTTTTATAATCACTTGACAGCCGAGCATAACAGTGTTATGCATCTATCCGCATGCGCGACGCGTGCGGATTACGAACGAGCATATACGAATGAAGAACAACAATAAAGAAAAAATACTCGAGGTCTCGCGGCAGCTCTTCTTGAAGTTCGGCTACAACGGCATCTCGATCAGGACCATCGCCTCGAAGGCGCGGCTCACCACCGGCGCTATCTATTTCCACTTTAAGAACAAGCGAGACATCTATACGACCATCTGCCTCGAGGCGATAGAAATGCTTCTTGCGAAATTCTCGGAAGGCATGGCGCGGCGAAAGAGCAATCCCCAGAAGCTCATCTCGACCTTCGATTCGTACATGGACTTTTTTTACCGGAACGGGGACTACTACAACATCCTCATGGAATACAAGGCCGAGTTCGACGCCGAGGGTGAAAGCGGTCGTGAGGCCATCGCTGAAAAGATGGCGGAGATCCTGAGGCTCATGTCCGAAACCGTGAGCGCGGGAATCGCGGCGGGAGAATTCAGGAAGGTCGATCCGATGATGCTGTCGCTCTTACTGGCATCGGTGGCCGAGGGGATGCTGCAGTACAAGAAGCTCGGCCTCATGGCCGCCATGAAGATCGGGGACAGAGATTTCCGCGATTTCATGGCCGACGTGATAGGCGACGGTATCGCGGCGCCATCTCAGCCAAGGGCGAAACGGAAGCCGTAAAAGGGGCTTCTCGCCGTCGGGCAGCGACGGAAGCGGTATTCGCGGCAGCGCTGCAGCGGGTGACTGGCGAGCGAACCGCCGCGAAGCACCCGGTACACCTCGCCGTAATCGGCGTCGGGCCCTCCTCCGGGATAGGCCCCGAACCAGTCCGCCGTCCACTCCCACAATACTCCGGCCGGATGCAGGGCCGCGTTCGCGGAGAATATCCCGGAAAGCATTTCAAAGAAATCCCCCGCCGTGTCCACCGCGATCCTGGTTTCGCCAGAAGGTATTTCGCTTATTGACCGGACTCCGGAGAGTAGGCCGAACGCCTCCCATTCGGCTTCCGACGGAAGGCGGATGCTTTCACCGGTTTCACCCGACATCCACCGGCACCAGGCATCCGCGTCGTTCCAGCTCACCTGGAGCGCCGGCATAAAGGCGCGCCCGCTCCAGTAATCCCTGTCGACATCCCCGCCGAAGGGACACCGCCACGAAAGGCCTTCCCTCTTCGTCCATCCGCCCTCCCAGGTCCAGCCCCATCCCTCGCGCTCGGCCTCGGTGATGAATCCGGTCGAACCGACGAACTCCTCGAAGTCGGCCGCGGTAACGAGGAAGCGGGAGAGACGAACACGCTCCAGGCGCACCGTCCGGTGTGGAACCGCGGTCGCGATATAGGCGGCCGGCAGATCTTCACCGCCTGCGGCGCGGGCGACTCCAGAAAGAAAGGCTCCTGTTATACCGATTTCGTACATCCCCGCCGGGATTTCGATAAAACGCGCCGGCTCCGGCAGCGCGCGCTTACGGCCGCCAGTCGGGCACATATTTCCGTACGATGCTTTCAGTAATGCCGCCCGAACGCGCTATCTCTCCGTACATGCGGCCGCTGGGCTTGATCGTGCGCCTGCGTTTCGGATGATCGTGGTCCACGTGCACCAGCCCGAAACGCGACATGAGGCCGTCCACCAGTTCAAAGTTGTCCAGGGTCGACCAGTGATAGTAGCCGGCGATGTCCACGCCCTCGCCGATGGCTCGCCGCAGCTGGTAGAGGTGGTCGAGGATATAACGCGGGCGGATATCGTCGCCGTCCTCGCAGGTTCCGTTTTCGGTAATGTAGATCGGCAGGCGGTACAGGTCCCAGTATCGCTTGACGACGCGGTACAGGCCCTCGGGATAGATGTCCCATCCCAGCTTGTTCTTCGGAAGATCCGGCCGGGTCAGCATCTTCATGGGGAATTTAACCAGGTCACCGGAATAATAGTTGATGCCGAGGATGTCCATCGTGCGGCCCTTCGCGCTGATTTTTTCCAGGTATCGGTTGTTGAAGTACCGGTCCATGATGCGAGCCGCGGCGCGGTCGAGGAGGCTTTTCTCGTGGAGCGGATCGAATGTGCGCAGGTGCTTGGCGATCCCGACCCGCGCCCCGCTCCAGTTCTTCCTGTCGTGTATTTCATGAATCGCCGCGTAAGCCCGGACATGCGCCTCGATCAGCACGTCCATCACGCGCAGGCACAGGCGGAAGCTTTTCTTTCCCGGAGGGAACTCGCCAAAGAGATAGGCGGCGACGGCGTAGACCGACGGTTCGTTGATGGTGTTCCAGATGTCGACGAGGTCCCCGAGCGATTCCACCGCTTTTTTGACGAAACGGAGGTAATACTCCGCGGCGCGGGGATTCTCCCAGCCCCCCATGCGTACCAGCCACATGGGATTGGCGAAATGATGCAGCGTGACCATGGGGCTGATCTTCGCCTTGCGCATCTCCCCGAGGATCGCCCGGTAGTGGGCGAGCGTCTTATCGTCGAAGGCCCCCTCGGACGGCTCGATCCGCGCCCATTCGATGCCGATGCGGACCGCATTGTGGTTCATTTTCCTCATGAGCGCGATATCACCCCTGTAGTATTCCCAGAAGCGCACGGCGTCGATCGGGCTGGTGCCGTCCTTTATCCTCCCCTGCCGGGCCCAGTCGTAAAAATCGTGATGCGCGCACCCGCCCTCCACCTGGAACGCCGAGGACGCGCTCCCCCAGAGGAAGCCTTTCGGAAAAATATAATTCCTTTCTTCGGCCTTCGCTTTCTTCATTCCGATCCCTCCCGTAATATACGCTCCACCTCGTCGGCAAGCGCGTGCACCGCCTCGCCCGAAGTGATCCTGCGCAGTTTTTTCCCTTTCGCGAAAAGCAGCATGGCCCCTCCGCGCCCTCCGGCGATACCCGCATCGGCATGGGCCGCCTCTCCCGGACCGTTAACCTCGCAGCCCATGACCGCGACGACAATTCCGCGTCCCGAGCGCTCGAGCCCTTCGCCGAACCGCGCCGCGATTTCCCTCTCCACTTCCTGTGCGAGCGAAAGAAGGTCGAGCGACGGATCCGTGCGGCCGCAGGTCGGGCAGGCGATGATGCGCACCGGCGCCGTCCGCAGGCCCGCGGCCTCCAGTATCTTCTTCGCAACGACCACCTCCTCCACCGGATCGCCGGTCATGGAGACGCGAATGGTATCGCCGATTCCGTCGAGGAGCAGGGAGCCTATCGCGACCGAACTGTGGACGACGCACGAAAGCCCGTACCCGGCCTCGGTGAGCCCGACATGGAGCGGGTAGGGCGCGGTCGCGGCGAAGAGGCGATTGGCCTCCACGGTGAGCCGGACGTCCGAGGCCTTGATTGACACGACGATGTCGAAGAAATCATTGTGCTCGAGGACGCGGACGTGGTCCATCGCCGAGGCGACGAGGCTCGCGGCGTCGAGAACGGGATACTTCGCCCGGTCGATCGACCCGCCGTTCACGCCGATCCTGATCGGCACACCGCGTTCCTTCGCGGCACGCACAACCTCGCGGACCTTATCGTTATCCCCGATATTGCCGGGATTGATGCGAACCTTGTCGATGCCGGCCTCGATCGCGCCGATCGCGATGCGGTGATTGAAATGCACGTCGGCGGAGAGCGGCATGTCGACCGCGGCGCGAACGATTTTAAGATGCTCGAGTGAGGATTCGTTACGCAAGGCCACGCGGACGAGCTGTGCTCCCGCCTCGCGGAGCCGTTCGATCTGCGCGATGGTCGCCGCCGTGTCCTCGATCGGGACGTTCGTCATCGACTGGATCGACACCGGACCGCCGCCGATAGAAAGGCCGCGGACACTGACGACGCGCGTTTTTTTTCTGAAATCGCTCACGGGTTACACCGACAGCCACCGGAAATATTCCGTCGCACGCGACGGCCCGCCCGCGGCGCACCCCGCCGGTGACGGGGAGTGCGCCCCGTCCCCTACTGGAAGAGCTTCTGGAAAAACGGGAAGAAGCTCAGGTCGTTGAATATGACGAACACCCCGAGGATAATCAGGAGCGCGATCCCCACGAACTGGATCTTCTCGAGCACCTTCTGGTTGATCGGACTTCCCTTGATCGCCTCGTAGGTGAAAAAGACTATGAAGCTGCCGTCGACCGCGGGAATGGGAAGCAGGTTCATCACCATGAGTATGATCGAGATCTTCGCCATCAGGATGATGAAGGCGGACAGCCCGCGATAGTAGGCCGTGTCTCCTGCTATCTTCGCGATGCGGATGGGCCCCGAGAGATTCTGCCGCACGTCGAGCTCGCCGGCGAAGAGCATGCCGATACCCTTGACGTTCATTACGATAAAATCATACGGATCGACGAGCGATTTCACGAAGCCGTCGGCGAGGCCGAATCGCAGCGGTACCATTTCCGGGGCGACACCCGTCTCCACGCCGATGAAACCGAATTTTTCGTAGGCGACGCGACCGGTGTAGCTCCCCCCGGCGGTTTCAAGCCGTACGACCTTTCCCCGGTTCCTTTCCAGGCGCTTCTGAAAATCGCCGAACGAGAGCACCCGCTCGCCGTTTATCCTGACGGTCCCCCGTGCGATACCATTTTTCACGAGATCGAGCTTGTCCGTCGAGAGCTCGATCTTCTCTCCTTTAAACCGGGCATCCTCGAATTCCTGTATGCTGATCGTCTCCTTGAGTCTCGGCGTTACGGGGATCTTCATCTCCCTTCCGCCTCTGATCACCTGCATGATGATCTCTTTGCCGGCGTTGGCCCGGACGTATTCGGTAAAATCGGCGGGCGTTTTTACCGTCCGG
>ENA-UOWG01004270-UOWG01004270.1-activated-sludge-metagenome-genome-assembly--contig:-NODE-4270-length-10088-cov-5.493073_pt1 | contig 10088 bp, 8 predicted proteins | sample MGYA00238147_ERZ761563 | MGnify/ENA primary metagenome ERZ761563 (study PRJEB28884, sample SAMN05720216) | anaerobic digester metagenome | isolation source: active sludge of municipal... | reverse complement strand
GCCGGTAGTTGAGGATGGCGCGGCCGAGGTCGCCCATCCGGAAGTAGGCGTTGCCGGTGTTGTAGTAGAGCCTGCCGCTCCGAACGCCCCCGCCGGCCAGGCGCTCGAAACGCATGGCTCCCTGCCTATAGAGGTCTTTGGCCTTGGCCGGATCAGATGCCGCGGACTGATTGGCCTGGCGGAAGAGGTCCTTGGCTTGGCTGTAGAGATCGTGCTTCTCTTCCTCGCTGAGCGCTTCAGCCGAAGGTGCGGCGCGCGGCAGACAAAGACATGCCGCCAGCGCTCCGGCGACCAAGAACAGTTTGCGCAGGGCGATCATTTGAGCGACTGTTCCAGTTTGCGGGCCAGTGCAAGCGCCCGGTCGGGGATCTCCGCGGGATCGCCGCCGGCGTCGACCCCCGCGTAGCGGCTGGCCTCGCACTCATCGAAGATCCGCTTCAATTCCTCGATGTCGTTCTCCGCGGCGCCTCCTTCCAGCAATCGTTGCCTGACGTCGCTCAACGTCAAGGAGCCAGGCGGGATGCGCAATTTCCTGCCAAGATAGAGTCTGAGCGCTTCCAAGACCGCTCCCCGTACGGTTTGAGGATCTGCTCGGGATCGGGTTTTGCGCAACGCCTTCGCCAATTCTCCGTGAGCAAGACGCGCCTCGCGCGCGGCCGGATCGGCCGATCTCCTACGCGCGACCGAGTAAAAGGTCAGCATCGCTGCATAGAAGAGGGGCGGGATGCCCAGGAGAGCCCACCAAGCCGGAGAGCGAACCCACGCAGCCGGCCCGTATGCCTGATCGGATATGACCGAAAGGTCTTCATAATTGTGGGCAATACCGGCGGACCACGCTTCGAGCTCGTTCTTGACCGTGCCCGCAACGGCCTGCCCCTCGGCATCCCCCGCGGTGACTACCCGGGCGGCGTTGACCGCCAGCGGGATCGGCTCGGAGCGGGCCACGGCGTAGCTCCCCTTGTCTGCGTCGAAATAGGCTAGTTCGATTGGCGGGATGGCTTTCACGCCGGCGTGTTTCGCCCGGATCGTCTGAGTGAACACCTTTGCCCCATCCTCTATCTTCCCCGGAGCCATCTCACTGGGTATTTTGAAGTCCCTGGACAGCGCCGGCTGTTCATCGAGGGGCGGCAGTTCGACGTTCTTCAGGTAGGCGGCGCCGCCCACCTTGACCGTCAGGGTAATGGGGTCGCCCACGCGTACCGTGGTCGGCGTGGCGCTGGCGCTCATGGTGTATCTGCCCACCAAGCCGGCGAAGCCGGCCGGCTGGCCTTCCGTCGGCAGAGCCAGAACCTTCAGCTTTGGCTCGTTGGAGGGGATGACGAACTTCTTGTAGACAGCCTGCTTTCGCTTGCCGAATAAGAAGTCGTCATTGAAGAAGTCGTCGAAGAACGGATCGCGGGAGCTTCGGCCCTTGTGGCCGACGACCGCGTTGCATGCCACGGTTCCCTGGGGAATCGAAATCTCCCCGGTCGCCTTGGGGATCAGCGCTTTCTGGAAGCGCAGCGTTAGATAATCCTTGCCGTCCAGCGAGCCGCGGCCTTTTTCGCCTACGGCTTCGCCCCCTCCTATCGGCACCCGGAGATAGTTGCCGCGCTTGGCCGGGTCAATCCGAACCTCGACGTCGGCTGACCCGAAGCGCTCGTCGATCAGGACGGGGAGATTGAACTCGAACCCCTCGACGTCCTTGCCGATATACCAGGTGACCGTCAGCGCCACCGGCTGCCCTACGTAGCACTTCTCTTCCGACAGCTCCATCCGCAGCTTGAAGTCGGCGGTCTCGGCAGGCTTCTGGGCCCTGACGAGCACGGGCTGCGTGGCCACCGCCTTGCCTCCGGCCTTCGTTGGAATGGATGGGACGGTGAGATCTCCCTCTCTCTTGGGGGTCAGCCGGTAGTTGAAGATGTAGCCCTTTCTCTCGTTTCGCGTCATCTGGCCGTTCACGATGGTGATGGAAGAGCTGCTGTTCTGTTGCCCGCCGAGGTCTTCGACTGCAAAGTCCTTGATGCCCGAAACGTCGGGCTTCTCGGGGGCGTCATGCCCCTCTATCTGGACCTGGAAGGCGAACGACTCGCCGATATAGACTTCGGTCTTCTCGACGGCAGCCTTGGCCGAGACCTCGCCCGCCGAGGCCGGACAGGCGGAAATGGCCGCCCAGGCCATCATGGCGAAAGCGAGATGCATTCGAAGCGCAGCGATCCGTCCCATGGCTACCAATCCTTGTCGACCGGCGTGTACCCGCCGGCGGCCCCCTTGGTCCTCTTCTCGCGGTCATCCTTTTCCTGGCTGATGATGTCGTGCGCCGCCTCGTCTTTGGGGGGCTGGGCGGTTTGCGGCTTGTCCCCCTGTGCACCAGGCTTGGGCTCGGGCCTGTCGCCCGCGGCCTCGGGCTTCCGTTCTTCCTTCTGGCTGCCCTGACTGTCACCGCCCTGCATGGACTCCCATGCCTTCTTCATCTCCTCCAGAGCCTTCTGCTGCGACTTGCCCGCTTCGGGGATGCTTGCGACCTCAAGATTGCGGGCTGCGGCTTCCTGATGGACGGCCGCTCCTCGCAGGTGCTCAGCGGCCTTGGCTGCGCCGGGGGACTCCTTCTGAAGTTCCATTTCCCCGGCGCGTTTCTCCGTGTCGGACCGCAATTCCATCTGTGTCTTGGCCAAGTTGTCTGCCCGTTGCTTGACTTCCCGGGACTCGCCCTTCTCCTTGGCCTCTTTGGCCAGAACCTCCGTATCTCCTGCAAGGGCCTCTTGCCTTTTGATGAGGTCCTGCAGTTTGTCGGCTTGCTGCCGCTGCTGCTCCTGGCTCTTCTTGGCTTCTTCTTCACGTTTCTTGATCTCGTCGAGGATCTGTTTCATGACCAGCCTGGCGACCTCGATGTTATGGGCCGAGTCTTTCAGCTCCGGATCGAGCCTGAGGGCCTGCTGGTAGCGCGCAATCGCATCGCCCATGGCCGTCAGGCTCTTCTGAAGATCGCTGTCCCGCTGGCGCTCGCTTTCCCGGAAGAGGCAGTTGCCCTGATTGTAGCGGCTCCGGGCTTCCAGGCCGAGGTCCCTGGTCTTGAGCGCCGCCTGGCCGAAGAGCCCTGCGGCTTCCTCATACTTGCCCTTCTTGAACTGCGCGGCGCCCTTGTTGAAATAGAGTTGAGCCGCCTCGGGCGCCTCCACCGATGCCTTCTCGTAGGACTCCAGCGCCTCGTCGTACTTCCCCGCGGCGTAGTCGCGGTTCCCCTTGTCGACAAGCGCGGGCCCCGAGGCGCCGGCGGCATCGGAAGACGCCCAGGCCGCAGCCAATACGCCGAGCACTGCGCCTAGCAGGTTTCTTCTGGCGGACATCCCCTTACGCCCCCCGCTTCCGTTCGCTGAGCAGCATTTCTACGCAAAGTAGGGTGAAGGCCAGCCCCAGGAAGAGCTGAAACTTCTCCTCGTAGCGCTTGACGGTCCTGGACTCCAGGGCCTTCTTGTCTGCGCTTGCGATCAGATCGGCGTAGACCTCCCCCAGGTCTATGGCACCTGTGGCCACGTTGAGGTAGCGGCCTCCCGGTGTGGCATTGACCATTTTACGGAGCGTCTCGGCGTCGAGTTTCGACCAAACCTCCTGCCCCTTGTACTTCAGGAATACACGCTGGCCGCTCTCGTCCCTAATGGGTATTCGCCGCCCCTGCTCCTCGTCGCCGATCCCGATGGCGATGATGCGGACGCCGCGTTCGCCCGCCTCGCGGGCCGCCTCCAGGGGGAAGCTGTCATGATCCTCCCCGTCGGTGATCAGAATGATGTCCTTATGCTCCTTATGCCGGTCGTCGAAGACCTCGTTCAGGCACTTGCGCAGAGCGTCGCCGATCATGGTCCCGCCGCGAGAGACGCTGTCGACGGAAACGTCCTCCAGCATCATGCGGAAGAAACCGTAGTCGAGGGTGAGCGGACACTTCACCGCCGCGTTGCCGGCGAAAGCCACAAGGCCCACCCGGTCGCCCTGGAGGCGTTCCACGCAATCCAGGATGGCCAGTTTGGCGCGATCCAGGCGGTTGGGCGCAAGGTCCTCGGCGAGCATGCTGCGGGACACGTCCAGCACGAAAACGACGTCGCGGCCATGCCGCTCGATCTTCTCTGCAACCGGATTCCAGGCCGGCCGGGCCGAAGCCGCCACGACCGCGGCGAAGGCGGCCAGCAAGAGCCCCGCCTTCCCGCGCCTGCGCGCGACGCTGATGGAAACGTTGATCAGCGGCAGGAGCTTCGCCTCGGCGAACCGCGCCAGCGCCTGACGGCGCCTCCAGCCCGCGTAGGCGAAAACCGCAGCCAGCGCCGGAACGGCCCACAAGAAGAGCAACATCCCGACATCGTGGAAGCGAATCCCGCTCATGGCGCTTTCCTAAAGAGCATGCAACTGAGCACCGTTTCCAGGAAAAGCAGCCCCATCACCAGACAGGCCAGCGGCAGGAAGAGCTCCCGGTAGTCCAGGTAACGGACTGACTCGATCTCGCTGCGCTCCATCTGGTCGATCTCCTGGTATATGGAGCGCAGGGAATCGCCGTCCTCTGCCATGAAGAACTTGCCGCCCGTGGCCTTGGCCACGGCCCCCAGCATTTCCTTGTCCACGCCCTCGCCCATACGCATGAGGAACTCGCCGAAGATGCCCTGCTGCCGGACCAGACCCTCGTCTCCGCCCACGCCGATGGCGTAGACCTTGATCCCCCACTGCTTGGCCAGCTCGGCCGCCTCGCGTGGGGCGCGGCGGCCGGCATTGTTCTGGCCATCGGTAAGGAGAATAATGACCTTGCTCTTGATCTCGAACTCCTTCCCGGTTTGCTCGGTCTGCCGGGCAAGGGTCTCCTCAGCAGTTTTCAGTCGGGCGGCGGCCAGTGCCATGGCATCGCCGATGGCCGTTCCGTCTTCATTGCGCTGCTTAACCAGCGAGACGTTCTTGAGGAACTCCGACACGGCGCCGTGCGCCAGGGTCAGAGGACAGGTCGTATCGGCGTACCTGGCGAAGGTCACCATCCCAATTAAGTCGTTTGGCCGCCCCTTGAGTGCGCCCCCCTTGCCGGTGACGAATTCCTCGAAGACCCGCTTGACGACATCCAGCCGTGTCAGGCGTTCACCCCCGAACTCCATCTGGGCGCCCATGCTGCCCGAACGGTCGACGACCATCTCTATGGCGATGCCCTTGCCAACGTCGCGGACCTTCTCCTTGCCCTCCTGGGGCCGCGCCATGGCCGCTATCAAGCCTGCCAGCGCCAGGACTCTGAGCAGGTCGGGCAGCCAGGCGAACCTCTGCCGCATCGATCTGCCGGCGCTCCGGGCGTGTGTTGTCGACGAGAAGCGCAGACCGCTCCCGCGGCCGGAGAGCCGCCGGCGCAGGTAGAAGACCAACGGCACCGCCGCCAGGAGCAGGAAGACCCAGGGCGACTCAAACCGCATGACCCGCCTCCGCCGGCGCCGGCTGGTCAGCGCCCTGTTCCGGAGCCTGCTTCTCCTCGGTCTCCGCGATGAACTTCTTGCAGGCGTCGAACGCGCCCTGGATCTCCTCCTTCGCCGGCTGATGTTCGGCGAACTTCACCATGTCGCAGTGCCGCAGGAACTCTCCGAGGAGGTTCTTGTGCGCAGCGCCCAAGGCCGTGCTGGCTTTGAGTTCGCACAGGAACTCCTCCGTGGTGCGCTCGGGCGCGCGCAGGCCGAAGCGGTTCTCAGTGTAGCGCCGGAGGATATCCGACAGACCGTCGTAGAACGGCTTGACCTCTCCCTTCTCGATGAGCTTCTGCGCCAGCAGTTTCTCCAACTCGTCGAACGCGATCTCGTGCGCCGGCCGCCTAGCCGCCGATTCGGTGCGTCTCCGGCGGCGAAGCCAGACGACGATCCCTGCGGCGGTGCCTCCGGCGCAGAGCGCGGCGCCGGCAAGCCAATAGAGCCAGCCCGGCGTCCGCCGGGGCAGCCCCACCGGAGGCGCAATATCCTTGATGTCCAGCGCCGCCGACTTCTCGGGCAAGAGCGACTTCACCTTGACGAGCAGTTCCTCGCTCTCCACCTCGTGTTTCTTCCCCTCGCCCTCGGTCTTCTTCCAGAACAGGACCTTCATGGGCGGAATCTTATAGTCGCCGGAAAGGAAAGGCTCCAGTTCATAGGTTTTGCGAATCAGCACCTCCCCATTCCCGGAAAGCTCCGGCTGGGAGGCGCGATAGTCCGCGATCCCGAACTGCTCCAGTTTCTCGCCGAACTCGGGGAGCTTGGCTTCGTACTCTTCCCCGATGCGGGCTTCCAGGGACAGCTTGAGCCGGTCGGCGATGGAGATCTCCCCCCGGCTGATCTGCACAGTGAACGTTGCCGGCCCCCGCTTGTACTCCTTTTCGATCTCGAACTCGGATTTCTGCTTCTCCTGCCGGTCGCGGCCGCACCCGGCCCAGGCCCCGCCCGCGGCTGCGGCGATCAGGCAGAAGGCAATCGCCCGCCGCATGCGCGGCGCCGCAGGACGGAAGACGCGCAGGGCAACGGCGGGAGGCGGCGGGCTCACTTGGACTTCTGCCCTCCGGACGGCTTCTCGTCTTCCTTGGCGGCGGCGGCCGGAGCGAGCTTGGAAGAGTGGATAACCACGCTGTAGCGGTCCCGCAGCCGCGACATCAGGGCGCTCTGGACCTCGCTCTCCTTTTGATTTCTCAGAGCCCGGTAAACCTCTCCTCGCACCTCGGAGAAGTCCTTCTGCTTCTCGGGTTCGCGCTCGCGCACCTTGATCAGATGGAATCCCTTGTCGGTCTTCACCGTCTTATCGGCGATCTTCCCCGCCTCCGTCCCGAATATGGCCGCGCCCGCCTCCTCAGAGCTGCCGATCCCGGGCGCCCATTCGCCCCGGCCGATCCACGGATCGATCTCGCCTCCCTTGGACTTGGTCTCCTCGTCCAGGGATCGCTCCTTGGCGAGATCCTCGAACTTGGCGCCGTCCTTGAGCTTCCCGCGCAGTTCTTCGGCGGCCGTCTCATCCTTGATCAGAATGTGGCTGATCTTCGCGCGCTCCGGCTGCCGGTATTCCTGCTTGTGCGCATCGTAATAGGTGCGCAGGTCGCCCGACGTGATGTTGATTCGGTCTGCCATTTCCCTGTCGACGACCTGCCTGGCCAGCAGGCTCCGCTCCGCATCCCTCAACACGGCGCGCACCTTGGAGTCGTCGGTCAGCTTGTCCTCCCGGGCCTTGCGATACAGGACCTCCTCGAGGACGAGCTGTTCCAGGAGCCGCGAACGCTCCGGGTCGGAAGCCAGCCGTTTGACCATCTCTTCCTTTCGGAGCTTCCGCTCCTCCTCGGGCAGAAAGGCGGCGAAGGTCTCCATCTGGCGTTCGATCTGTTCCTCGATCCGCCGGTCGAGCTCGGCGCGGGAGATCTTGTGGCCGCCAATTTCCGCGAGCACGTCCGCGCCGGCCTTCCCTCCCCCCTCTCCGGTCCCCACCCGCTCGGCCAGTTCGTATCGAAGCGCGGAGAACTTGCCAGCCGTCTCCAGGCATTCCTGTACGCGGCGGCCTATCTCGGACTCCAGTTCCTTGACCTTGGCGCAGCTTTCCGAGCGGTAGTAGGCCTCCAGCGCCCGCTCCGGCTGGCCCGCTTCCTGGCGGAGCTTGCCGATGCGATACCAGACTTTGGCTTGCTCCTCAGTGCCGGAAGGGCCGCCTTGGAGGTACTCCCGCCAGGCATCGGCGGCGAGCTCGCGAAGCCCTTGATTCTCAAGTTTGAGCGCCAGGTCTTTCTGCGCCTCGGCTGGGAAGCCCCCGTTCTGTTCAGGCGCCTCCATCCCGCGGCCGGCCAAGAGCGACACGGCAAGGTTGGCCAGGGCCGCCGCAAGCACCGCGGCCAGCAAGACCGTAAGCAACTTGGAGTTCCCGCGGCCTTGGCCGCTCCGCTCGGGCAACGTCAGATTCAACCCTTCGACCATCGCATCGACCTCCGAGTGTTCTCAGCTCCGCCGCTCGCGGCTCCGGAAGAAGCGGACCAGGTCCTTGACGTAGTCGCGGCCGCTGATCACTTCCGTGTGATCCACGTCCATCGCAAGGAAGGCGCTGCGCAGGCGCTCCTCCCGAGCCTTGGCCATGGCCGAGTATTGGCTGCGGACGGACGCGCTGCCCGCGTCCACAGTGACAAGCTCCCCGGTCTCAGCATCTTCCAGCTCCAGCAGGCCGACGTCCGGCAGGTCCTTCTCCCGGGGATCGGCCACGGATACGGCGATGAGATCGTGCCGCCTGGCAAGCACCCGCATGGGCTTCTCGAACCCTTCGCCCTGGAAGTCAGACACCAGGAAGACAACGCACCGTTTGTGCGTTACCCGCCCCAGGTAGTCCAGCGCCCCGGGGATGTCCGTGCGCGCCTGCCGCGGGCGGAAACCCAGGAGCTCGCGAATCAGCCGCAGCACATGGGTAACCCCCTTCTTCGGGGGGATGAACATCTCCACCCGGTCCGTGAAGGCGATCAGCCCGACCTTGTCGTTGTTCTTGACCGCCGAGAAGGCCAGCAGCGCGCACAACTCGGCGGCCACTTCGTTCTTGGTCCGGTCCACGCTGCCGAAGGAGCCGCTCGCCGAAAGGTCCGCCAGGAACATCACCGTGAGCTCGCGCTCCTCGACGAAGCGCTTGACGTAAGGATGTCCCATCCGGGCCGTGACGTTCCAGTCGATGGTGCGGATCTCGTCCCCGGGCGTGTACTCCCGGACTTCGTCGAACTCCATGCCCCGGCCCTTGAAGACGCTCTCGTACTCCCCGGCAAGGATGTCGTTGACCGCCTTGCTGGTGTATATCTCGATGTAGCGGATCTTCCGGGCCAGTTCGCGGGGAATCATGGCACCTCCACCGCGTCGAACACCTGCTTGACGATATCCTCCGAGGTCTTTTCCTCGGCCTCGGCTTCGTAAGTCACGATCACCCGGTGACGAAGCACGTCCATGCCTATGTCCTTGACGTCCTGAGGGGTGACGTAGCCGCGCCGCTTCAGGAAGGCGTTCGCCTTGGCGGCCATGGCCAGGAAGATGGTCGCCCGCGGCGAGGCCCCGTACCGGATCATGTCCCGAATCTGGAGCTTGTACTTATCCGGCTCCCGGGTCGCCTCCACGACGTTGACAATGTACTCCTCGATTTTCTCGTCCATGTAGATCTCGTCGGCCAACTCGCGCAGGCGCAGCACGTCGGCCGGGGAAACTACCGGATCAACATCGTTCTTCGGCGAGGACCTGGCCATGCGCTTGAGTATCTGGCGCTCCTCCGCCTTCTTGGGGTAGCTGATCTTCAGCTTGAGCATGAACCGGTCCACCTGGGCCTCGGGCAGCGGGTAGGTCCCCTCCTGCTCGATGGGGTTCTGGGTGGCCAGCACGAGGAAGGGGTTCGGCAGCGGGAACGTCTCTTCGCCGATCGAGACCTGGCGCTCCTGCATGGCTTCGAGCAGGGCGCTTTGCACCTTGGCGGGTGCCCGGTTGATTTCGTCGGCGAGGATGATATTGGCGAAGATCGGCCCTTTGCGGGTGTAGAACTGGCCGTCGGACTGGCGGTAGATCTGGGTGCCGATCAGGTCGGCGGGCAGCAGGTCCGGCGTGAACTGAATCCGCCGGAACTCGGCCTCGATCGCCCGGGACAGGACCGTCACCGCCAGGGTCTTGGCCAATCCGGGGACGCCTTCCAACAGAATATGCCCATTGGCCAGCAGGCCGATGAGCATCCGTTCCAGCATATAGCGCTGTCCGACGATGACTTTGTCCAGCTCGGAGAGCAGCGCACGGATGAAGTCGCTCTTTTGCTGGACGAGGCTGCCAATCTGCTTTACGTCTGTCGTCATAGAGACCTTCCCCAAGCAAGATTCCGACACTGAGAGCCCCTCAGGGCTCGTCGTATGCCCGTAAGGGCATAGAAGACAACGCCTTACGGCGTCACGACGAACCCGGGCCTTGAGCACACCAAAAGCCCAGCCCCAACTACGTCACCGGGCCGCAAATTGTTCCTATCTACGCCAAAAATCCTGTCGCTGCAAGCCCCGCGTCAAATCGTCAGATACTCAGGTGCTCAACTTCATGATTATGGCTCATCCGGTCTTTCCGTACTTCGATGCCTTGAACCGGGTGAGCCGGCATCGTGTCACACGC
>ENA-UOWG01004266-UOWG01004266.1-activated-sludge-metagenome-genome-assembly--contig:-NODE-4266-length-10096-cov-5.263121_pt1 | contig 10096 bp, 11 predicted proteins | sample MGYA00238147_ERZ761563 | MGnify/ENA primary metagenome ERZ761563 (study PRJEB28884, sample SAMN05720216) | anaerobic digester metagenome | isolation source: active sludge of municipal... | reverse complement strand
CTTGGGGACGTCCTCGGAGAAGTTGGCCGTCAGGTGGACGTCGTCCTCCGAGAGGATCTGGTTGCAGACCTGGACGCACTCGTCGCAGATGTACACCCCGGGACCCGCGATGAGACGCTTGGCGAACTCGGCGCTCTTCCCGCAGAAGGAGCACTCCCGCGTGTCGCTCCCGTTAGCTCCGCTCTTCGGCCTTGCCATGCTTCCTCCGCTCCAGGATCTTGTCCACCAGCCCGTACGTCAGGGCCTCCTCGGCGGACATGAAGAGGTCCCGTTCCATGTCCCGGGCCACGGTGTCCACGTCCTTCCCGGTGTGGCGGGCGAAGTATTCCACGGTGATGCGCTTCAGCCGGATGATTTCCCGGGCCTGGATGCTGATGTCCGACGCCTGCCCGGAGACTCCTCCCCAGGGCTGGTGGATAAGGACCCGGGAGGAGGGGAGGGCCAGGCGCTTGCCCGCGCTCCCGCAGGCCAGGAGCAGGGCCCCCATGGAGGAGGCCTGGCCCAGGCAGATGGTCTTCACGTCCGGCCGGATGTGCTGGATGGTGTCGTAGATGGCCAGTCCCGCGGTCACCGAACCCCCGGGGGAGTTGATGTACAGGTCGATGTCCTTCTCCGGATCCTGGCTCTCCAGGAACAGGAGCTGGGCCACGATCATGTCCGCGTTCTGGTCGTTGATCTCTCCGTCTATGAATACGATCCGGTCCTTCAGCAGGCGGGAGAAGATGTCGTAGGCCCTCTCGGTCAGGCCCGTCTGCTCCACCACGCTCGGGACCACGTAGATCATTTTTTCGTCCATCCGTACACCTCGCGGAAGTAAGTTACTCAGAATCCTTGAACAAGTCCACGAAGGCCGTCTTCTTGCCCTTCTTGACCTTGGCTTCCGCCAGGATCGCCTCCATGAGCTTGTCCTCCCGGATGCGGTCCTTCAGGTACTCCAGGGCGTCATGCTTCTTATATTCGGCTTTTACCTCGTCCACCGATAGGGAGCTCTCCTCCGCCATCTTAGCGTACTCCCTCTCCTGGTCCTCCTCGGTGGCCTCGTACTTGCCTTCCTCGGTGAGTTTCTCCAGGACCAGGCGCGTGCGGATCGCCTTTTCGGCCGAGGGCCTCCACTCGTCGAAGATGGACTGGGGGGTCCTGCCGGTCATCTGGAGAAGGCGGGCCATCTGGCCCTCGTCCCCGCCGGTGGTCTGCTGGACGAAGTTCCGCCACCGCATGGCCAGTTCAGCGTCCACCATGGACTTGGGAAGTTCCGCCTCGGACCGGGCCAGGAGGGCTTCCACGATGGCCTTCTCCTTGAGCTGGCGCAGCCGGGCTTCCATCCTGCGCTCCATGTTCTTCCGGAGGTCCGCCTTGAGGTCCTCCAGGGTCTTGAACTTCTCGGAGACGTCCTGGGCCAGCTCGTCGTCCAGGTCCGGGAGCTTCTTGACCTTGATCTGCTTGACCTTCACGGAGATCCGGCGGGAGGTGCCGGCCAGGTCCTTGTTCTCGAAGTCCGCGGGGTAGGTCTTCTCGACGGTCTTCTCGTCGCTCTTCTTCATCCCGACCACGTCGTCGTCGAACTTGAAGAGGTTGTACCCCGTGCCGATCTCGAAGACGAAGTCCTCCCGCTCGCTGCCGGTCACGGTGGAGCCGTCCGCCGCGAGCTCCCGGTAGTCCACGGTCACGACGTCGCCCTTGGCGGTCGCGGCCTTGGAGTCCTTCTCCACCACGACTGCGTTCCGCTCCCGGATTTCCTGGAGTTCCCGGTCCTCGTCCGCCTTGGCGATGGACACCTGGGGAACCTCGATCTCGATACCCTTCCAGTCCCCGGGCTTGACCTCCGGGAAGACGTCGTAGGTGACGGAATAGGTGAAGTCCTTGTCCAGCTCGAACGCGGGATCCCCCTCCAGGGAGGGGCCGGAATAGGCCAGGGGCACCAGGGTCTCGCCTTGGAGGGCTTCCTCCACCCCCTTCTCCAGGATCCGGCCCATGGCCTCCACCCGCATCTCGTCCCCGAACTTGCGCTCCAGGACGGCTACGGGGACCTTGCCCGTGCGGAAGCCGTCGATCCGGGCCTTCTTGGAGTACTCGGCCAGGAGGGCCTGGTATTCGGCGCGCGCCTCCTTTGCGCCCACGGTCACCGTGAGGCGGGCTGCGGAATCGGGAAGGCGCTCGATCTTCTTGCTGGCAATCATGTGCGTATCCTCTTTTCCTGGCATAGTATAGCAAGGAGGCGCCTAACGGAAGCCTCCGGTTCGAACCGGGACGCCGAAGCCCGACCGCGTACGGACGGGCGTCTGCGGTTCCGGGGAAAGGCAAAAAAAAGGCGATCCGAACGTATCCGGATCGCCTTCACCGTAAGCGGGAAACGGGAGTCGGACCCGCGACATCGACCTTGGCAAGGTCGCGCTCTACCACTGAGCTATTCCCGCAAGTGCTTCCCATCCCTGTCCGCGGGCAACGACCCGCGTTTGCGAGAGAAGGGACTTGAACCCTCACGCCTTCCGGCACCAGATCCTAAGTCTGGCGTGTCTGCCATTCCACCACTCTCGCGCGCTTCCCGGGGGAGCGCCGTAGCGGTCGGTGCGGGACCGATCCGGCGATCACCGTTCCGTTCCCGTACCTTTGAGCCGCGCAGGGATCGAACCTGCGACCCGCAGATTAAGAGTCTGCTGCTCTACCAGCTGAGCTAGCGGCCCGTTCATTCAAGTGCGTCCGACAGGAATCGAACCTGCGACCTACGGATTCGAAGTCCGTCGCTCTATCCAGCTGAGCTACGGGCGCATATCCTACCGTCGTCGACCGGCGGCGTGGAGCCCAGGGTGGGTGACGGGTCTCGAACCCGCGACATCCAGATCCACATTCTGGTACTCTACCAACTGAGCTACACCCACCGTGCGTTGCACTTGGTAGGCAGTACAATGCCAAAACCCGCCGGGATTGTCAAGGGCCGATCCGTACTTTTCCGGCCGCCTTTTCATGCCCCTCCGCCGGCCCGGCCCTCGGGCGGGACGATGGGGATCGAGGCGCCGCACCTGCCGCAGGCGGAGGAGGCGGGGCCCGAGGGGACCAGGTTTTCCAGGGCCGTGCGGTAGCCCTCCCGCCGGACCAGGACCGCCCCGCACTCGGGACACCGGGTGTCCTCCGCCCCCGGGACGTTCCCCAGGTAGACGTAGCGGAGACGCTCCCGGGCTACCGCCGCGAGCCGCTCCAGGGTGTCCCGGGGGGTCGGCGGCAGGCGGTACTTGTACATGGGGCGGTAGGCGGACAGGTGCAGGGGAATGTCCGGGGAAAGTCCCGCCAGGAAGCCCGCGATCCCCCGCATGTCCTCGTCGCCGTCGTTCCGGCCCGGGATGACCAGGGTCGTGACCTCGAGCCGGGTCCTCTCCGCGGCCAGCCCGAGAAAGCCCTTCACCGTGTCCAGGTCCCCCCCCAGCTCAGAGCGGTACCATGCGGGGTCCCAGGCCTTGAGGTCCACGTTCGCGGCGTCCGTGCGATCCAGGATCTCCCGGGCGGGCTCCTCCCGGGCGTGGCCGTTGGTCACCAGGACGTTCGCCAGTCCCTCCGCCCGGGCCCGGTCCATGCAGTCCAGGACGTACTCCGCGTGGACCAGGGGTTCCGAGTAGGTGTAGGCGATCATCCCGCAGCCCGAATCCCGGGCGGCCCGGACGGCGTCGGCGGGGGAGAGGTAGTCCGAAGGCGCGTCGGGATCCTGGGAAATGGTCCAGTTCTGGCAAAAGGGGCATACCAGGTTGCAGCCCGTGAAGCCGATGGAAAATACCCGCCCCCCCGGGCGGAAATGGAGGAGAGGTTTCTTTTCGATGGGATCCACGGCGGCCGAGGAGATCCGGCCGTAATACGGGAGCATAAGGACGCCCCCCTCGTTGCGGCGTACCCCGCAGATTCCCGCCGCGCCCGGGGGGATGGAGCAGCTCCGGTGACAGAGGAGACAGCGGACGCGCCCGCCTTCCCCGGCCTCCCAGAAGCGGCCCCGCCGGATCACCTCAGCCCCGGGACCCGCCCGCGCTCCGGTCCCGGGAGCCCGGGGACGGCCGGGCGATCTTCAGGTCCGGGGAGATCCCGAAGAACCGGGGAGGGGTATCCACCTCGAAGGGCTCGTACCGGATCCCCACGCTCCCCCGGCGTATCCAGATCCGGACCCGGGGATAGCTCTCCCCGCTCTGGGTGACCGGGGAGGCCAGGTCCTCGGCGTGGACGATGTCCCCGACCAGGAACTCGTAGACCCCGGGGTTCTCGGCGGAGGGGTCCCCCACCAGGACGATCTTGCCGTCGTCGTAGGGGTGCTTCCGGGGGGTTCCCGTGAAGGCCACCGCGTCCTGGGGCGGGGAGGATGTATACCTCTGGATCTCGAAGAAGGGCTCGCTTTCAAGGTAGTCGCGGATGCTCACGCCGGTTCCTCCTGGTCGAGATTCGTTCTTCCAGCACAAGTATAAGGGCGAAGAGCCCGGAAAGGAAGAGCGCGGCGTACCCGAACCAGTCCCCGTAGGTTGTATACACGGTATCCCGATCCTCCCGGAATACGGGGATTTCCAGGAACCGGCTCTCGGCCCGGAAGACCGGAAGCTCCGCCAGCACCTCCCCGTGGGCGCCTACCACGCAGGAGATGCCCCCGTTCGTGGACCGCACCAGGGTCCGGCGGTTCTCCACGGCCCGGAACCGGGCGGCCGCGAAGTGCTGGACCAGGGCTGAAACCGTCCGGGACCAGGAATCGTTGGTCAGGTTGACGAAGAAGTCCGCCCCGTCCCGGGCGAAATCCCGGCAGAGCCCCGAGAAGGCGTCCTCGAAGCAGATGGGGGCGGCGAAGCGGAAGGTCCGGCCGCCCGCGGTCGGCAGGTCGAAGAGGACCCGCTCGGTGCCGGGGGTCCAGCCTCCGGCACCCAGGCCGACGACCTTGTCCATGAAGGCCCGGAACCACTCGTACTCCCAGAAGGGCACCCCCTCCGCGAAGGGGACCAGCTGGATCTTGCCGTACTGGTCCTCCAGGGACGCGTCCGGCCCCACCAGGATCACGGCGTTCATGAAGGAATAGGTCTCCCAGTCCACGGCCACGGGGGCTCCCAGGAGGAATCTCGTTCCCGCTTCCCGGAAGAAGGGCACCAGGGGGTCCGCGCCGGGATACCGGGAGTACTTGCGGAAGAATTCCGCGTACGGGGCGTCCAGGTTGGACTCGTTCCACAGGACGATGTCCGGCCGGCGGCCCCCCTCGGCGACGGCCCTGCGGGTCAGGTCCATGCAGGCCAGGAGGGTCCGCTCCTCCCCGTCGGTCCAGGAGTCCGAGTTCTGCTGGACCAGGACCGCGGCGATACGCCCCGCCTCGGGAACCGGGCGCGCCAGGCGGGCGTATCCGTAGGAGAGGACCGCGACGGCCGTCAGGGCCACCAGGGCCAGGTTCCCGACCCCCAGGGCCCGGCGGTCCCGTCCGTCCTCCGGCAGGGGCGTTGGAAACGTTGACCGGACTATCCGCGCCCGGGAGCCGAGGCCGACCGGGGGAATCCCGGCGATTTCCGCCAGGGAGGACCCGGACCAGGCCAGGAGGAAGGAGATACCGTACACCCCGGTCCGATCCGCGATCTGGATCAGGGGGAGGACCTCGTTCACGCTGTAGGCCAGAAGGCCCCAGGGATAGCCCAGAAACCCCGTGGACTTGTAGAATTCCAGTCCCGCCCACAGGAGGGCGTAGGCCAGGGGGCGACAGACGCCTCCCCGCCGGAGCAGGAAGGAGAGCCAGAGGGCGAAGTGGGCGTACACGACGGCATAGGCCAGAACCGTGCTTCCCAGGGTCCAGACGGCGTAATCCTTGAAGAACCAGAGCCAGTAGGAGGAAAACCCGTGGGCCGCGGCCCCGTAGACGGCGCCCAAGGCCGCGGAGAACCCGTAACCCGGGGATGCGGCCAAGGCGAAATAGAGAGGCGCGGCGGCCAACCAACCCAGGGCGGGATTCCCCCGGGGAAAGAGTTCGTTCGGGACCGCGAGGGCCGTCAGCGCGCCACCCAGGAGGGCCAGGAGGATCAGGCTGCCGCGTTTCATCGGAAGGAATAATACAGGGTGGGAGGGAAGTTTGAAAGGGTTAAAGGGTGAATGGGTGAATAGGTGAATGGGTGAATGGGTGAATGGGTGAATGGGTGAATGGGTGAATGGGTGAATAAGGAAGGCCGCCAGCGGGTTCGCAGTCCCTCCTATTCACGTATTCACGATTCACATATTCACCTCCCGTTACCTTGACCGCCCGCTCCCGATGCTTTAGATTGCCAGCTATGGTAAAGGCCGTGTTCCCGGGGTCCTTCGATCCCCCCACGTACGGACACCTTAACATCATCGAGCGGGCACGGGGCATCTTCGAGGAGCTCTACGTGGTCGTGGCCGTGAACCGGGAAAAGAGCTACCTGTTCAGCCCGGACGAGAGGCTCAGTCTGCTCAAGGACCTCCTCAAGGGCTATCCGAACGTCTCCGTACACCTCTGCGACACCCTGATCGTCGATTTCGCCCGGAAGTACGGCTGCCGGGTCCTCCTGCGGGGGGTACGCAGCGTCCCGGATTTTTCCTACGAGTTCGAGCTCTCGGTCATGAACAAGGGCCTGGACCCCGCCATCGAGACCTTCATCATGCCCACGGATCCTCGGTACTTCGTCCTGCGGTCCAGCGCGATCAAGGAATTGGTGGCCTTCAACGGAGACGTCTCCGGGATGGTCCCGCCCTCGGTGGCCATGGCCCTGAAGGGCAGGATTTCCCGGTAGCCTCTGCAATTCCGGCCGCCCCCGGCCGCTCCATCTTGACAAAATCCCCGGCCTCCGTTACGGTTGCGAGTCGGTATCCAATTCGGACAATTCTACGGGAATGAGGTTTAGACATGGCTGTACCTAGATCAAAGACTTCGAAGGCCCGGACCAGCCGTCGGCAGTCGATCAATATGAAATTGACCGCTCCGGCCGTCGTGTCCTGCGGGAACTGCGGCAACCCCGTGCTGTCGCACCGCGTGTGCCCGAAGTGCGGTTTCTATCGCGGGCGTCAGGTTCTGACCCCCGAAACCAAGTAAAGGAGCATTCACATGGACGAACTTTTCGCCAAGATCAAGAAAATCATCGCGGACAAGCTCGAGGTCGAGGAGGACAAGATCACCCTCGAGGCCAGCTTCCGCCAGGACCTCGGCGCCGACAGCCTCGACACCTACGAGCTGGTCTACGGCATCGAGGAAGAGCTCGGCATCACGATCCCGGACGAGAAGGCCAACGAATTCGAGACCGTCAAGGACGCCTACGAGTTCATCAAGTCCCAGATAAAGTAAGTTCCCTTCGCGCCGTGTTGTTCGGAACGAGCGGGCTGTCCCGCGAGCGTCGCGACCAACTCGCGGCATTCCAGAAGAAAATCGGGGTCCGGTTCAAATCCGTCGAGCTCTTGAGCCGGGCCCTGACCCACCGGTCCCGCACCAACGAGGACCCCTCCCGAAACGAGAACAACGAGCGACTCGAGTTCCTGGGCGACGCCGTCCTGGGCATGGTCGCGGCCTCCTACCTGTTCCGCAAGCTCCCCGAACGCGCGGAGGGCGAACTTGCCCGCATCAAGAGCTTCATCGTCTCCGAGGACACCCTGTCCGAGGTCGCCCTGGACCTGGGGGTGGACCGGGCCCTCCTGATCGGCAAGGGGGAGGAGCAGTCCGGGGGCCGGACCAAGAAAGCCATCCTGGCGGACGCCATGGAGGCGGTCTTCGGGGCCTGTTACCTGGACCAGGGTTTCGACAAGGCCTGCTCCTTCATCCTCAAGCTTTTAGCCCCGGAGGTGGACAAGGTCCTCGCCAACCGGCACCGGAAGGATTACAAGACCATCGTCCAGGAATTCGTCCAGAAGCAGTACCGGTCCTACCCCAAGTACACCGTGGTGCGCAGGTCCGGGCCGGACCACGACCGGACTTTCTGGATAGCCTGCGTCATCGAGGACCGGGAGTACGGCCCCGCGGAAGGCAAGAACAAGAAGGAAGCGGAGCAGAAGGCCGCTTCCCTGGCCTACGAGGCCATCGCGGCTGCGGGGGGACCGGACGCCCAGCTCCTACGGGAGCTGGGCTGAAACCCTTGCCCCCGGCCGTCGCCCGTCGTACAATCCCCACCATGAAGACCCGAATTCCTCGCCTCGCCGTCCTGGCCGCCGTCGTCCTGGCCTTCGCGGGAGCTCCGCCCGCCCCGGCTCAAACCGCCCCGAAGCTTTCCGTGGCCGTCCTGGGCCTCGAGAACTCCGGGGGAGATCCCCGGCAGGACTACCTGGCCTCCCTGGCGGAGGGCATCCTCCGATACGACCTCTCGGTTTTGGCCGACATCCCCCTGGTGGAGCGCAGGAACCTGGACAAGCTCCTCTCGGAAAAGGAATTCTCCTTGAGCGCCGCGGCGGATCCCGCCCGAGCGGCCCGCGCGGGGGGCCTCATCGGCGCGAGCCACCTGATCCTGGGGGAGTACGCGGTCGTGGCGGGGGAACTGTCCCTTACGGTCCACCTGGTGGACGCGGCCTCGGGCCAGGCGGTCACCTTTCGCGACCGGGGGGCGTCGGAGCACGCGGTGCACCGAATCGCGGAGAAGATCGCCGCCCGGCTCCTGGACCGGCGGGGCATCGTCTTCGCGGACGCGGCCAACGACCGGTCCATCCTCTCCCTCCGGGACGAGACTCCCGGGATCATCGCCCTCCATTCCCCTATACGCTCCGCGGAGATCTACCTGGACGGGGAGTTCGTGGGCTTCACCAAGGGGAACGAAATCGAACCCATCCTCCTGGAGTCCGTGCGCCCCGGTCGCCATACCCTCCGGGTCCACCTGTCCGGCGGGGACTTCGGGGTCGTGATCCTTCCCCAGGTGGAGTTCAAGGACTGGGAGACCGTGGTGGACGTGCGGCCGGGCGGACGGCATGCGGTCCGGGACCAGACCCGCCACTTCAACGAGACCCTGTACCGTCTCGAGTACCTGGGCTCCTTCGAGCTGAAGGCGGAGCGCGGCAAGGGTTCCGCCCTGGGGTTCTCCCGGGAGCTGTCCTTCACGGACCGAACCGGAAAAACCGTTCCCGTCAAACTGACGGGAACCCCCTCGGAAACCCCGGAGGGGGTGGCCGTATCGCTGACGTTCACCGTGGGAGGTCAGGAGGCCCGGGGACGGATCGCCTTCCCCGCCCGGCCGGACGCCCCCGCGGAGCTCCGCATCACGGCCGGTTCGGCCGCCCTGGAGGTCGAACTCTCGGACTCCTGGGGCTCCTGGGAGCTCGACGTGACGGTCCGCCGCACCGACGTCTACCAGGGCCTGCATCGGGAGAAATAAAGAGCTTTCACGCGAGGAATAACAGGATGGACAGGATTTTTTTGGGATCAACAGGATGAAGTCTGAAGGTCAAGATTCCAAACTCTTGATTGATCTTGTCCATCCGTTTTCCATCCTGTTCATCCTGTCTCGCATTGTTCATTAAACGCCGTATTTTTCTTTTATCCTTCTTGCGATGTCCAATAGGCGCTCGGAGGTGTTCAGCTCCGGGTCGTCCAGGACCGTCTCCAGCAATTCCGCCAGGATCCTGCCCATGACCGGCCCCCGGGGCACCCCCAGGGCCGCGAGTTCGTTCCCGCCGATCGCCAGGTCCTTGATCGACAGGGCCCGGGACCGCCCCAGGAGGTCCTCCACGCGCCGTCTCAGGGGGTCCAGCCCCCGCGGGTCGGGCCGCTCCCCCGTCGTGCCGTAGGCGTCCGCCAGCCGGAGGGCCAGGAGGTCCTCCAGGTTTTCCGGGCCCGTCCGGGCCAGGAAGCGGCGGACCGCGGCGTCTCCCCAGGAGTCGTCGTAGGCGAACATGTGGTGCCGCACCAGGTGGGAGACGGACGCGATGACCGCGTTGGGGAACTTGAGCCGCCGCAGGGCTTCCTCGGTCCCGCGGGCGGACAGCTCCTCGTGGCGGTGGAAGGTGGGAAGGCCGTCGGGTCCCTCCACCCGGGCGGCGGGCTTGCCGATGTCGTGGAGCAGGGCCGCCAGCCGGAGCTCGATCCGGTCCGGGGCCCCGTCGCAGGACAGGAAGGAATGGTCGAGGACATCGAAGCGGTGGAAGCCCTTCTGCTCGACCCCCCGGCAGGCGGAGAGCTCCG
>ENA-UOWG01004260-UOWG01004260.1-activated-sludge-metagenome-genome-assembly--contig:-NODE-4260-length-10113-cov-3.495128_pt1 | contig 10113 bp, 7 predicted proteins | sample MGYA00238147_ERZ761563 | MGnify/ENA primary metagenome ERZ761563 (study PRJEB28884, sample SAMN05720216) | anaerobic digester metagenome | isolation source: active sludge of municipal... | reverse complement strand
AACGATGCCCTGAATCCCCGCACGCAATGATCCCATCATGATCCGGGTTCTGTAGCTGCACCCTGGTAAGAAAACCTGCTTTCACGGTCACTTCCCATCTCATTTTCCGATTTCACAGTATCAATTTATATAAAATACGCTATACTCTTATAGGTAATCTACTCTATATAACAAGGAGAAGCCCATGACTATTCCAACTGATCAAGAACCCGCACCCGAAGTAATGCCGGAGTCCTTTCCAGGCCCCGCCGTTTCAGGGGACGATCGCTTGTGGGTGGTTTTATGTTTTTTGTTCGCCCCGCTGGTTCCGTTGATCACCCTGTTTCTCGAGGATAAGAAGAACAGGCCTTTTGTCAAGTATCACACGGTACCGACCCTGATCCTCGGTGTGGTTGAATCGGTTGTGGTCCTTGTTCTGCAACTGGTCCCGGTGGTGGGCTGCCTGACCCCCCTGCTCTGGATCATCAATATCATCTTCGCCATCAAGGCCAACAAGGGTGTGAAAGTCGATATCCCTGTGATCACGGATTTCGCCAAAGGCCAGAACTGGATGTAATTTCATTTGGATTCAAGAAATGCCAGGCCCCTCATAACAGAGGGGTCTGTTTATTTGGAATGTTCACTGTTTCAAATCAATAGGATGAATTGGAGTGGGAGATCTCCAGATCATTGACCTGCATGAAGCGCGGCACGATGATGCTGGTTGGATTGCGCGCGCCGTAGCTCAACGAGGTGTTGTAGGGCACGCTTTCACGCGAGACCCACGCCAGCCTGTCTCCAAAGAGATCCAGCAGGCTCTGCGTCAGCCTGATGTTGTAGGGAACCACCACCGAACCATCCTGCTTGAGCAGCAACGCTCCGAATCGCGAACTGCCGGTGAGGATGCCCTTTGAAGGATTTACGATATTCATGTAATGCAGGAAGGGTATGTACAGGATATCTGTCTCCCGGGGCTGCTTAAGCAACTCCTCCAATGAATTGACGCTGTGTGAGCCGCCCGCCATGCACAGGCTTAGATGCGGAACAGTGTGCCCGGTGGGTTGCTGCCCGAATTCATCCGCGTCGTCCTGGTACCACGTGAAGGCTTTGAAAACACCGTTTTCTACCAATTTGAATGGATGCCGTTCGATCCCGAAAAGATCGCAACGGAAGGGGTAGGTTTCACGGCGCTCTGGGTCGTCGCTTAGCGAGAACTGATCGGAGAAAACTTTCTGACCGAGTCTCTTTTCGGTGAGGAACGAATACCCTCGTTTCATCAGACCGCCGTTAAAAGCGATATAACGGGTGAAGTTGAGCATGTCGGCGATCGCCGCGGCACCGAACACGATGTTATAACGACCGAGCGGAAGCTGCTGGGGTGCATCATGCGTGTAGCGATTAACCAGGGCAGCCAGCTCAGCGCGCAGGGCGACTGCATCCAGATCGCTTTTTTGCTGGGCGGATTGTTCTGACTGTACTTCCCACTTGAGCCGGCTGTGCGCCAGCACAATGCTTATCTGCGCATCAGATGTCTTAACCAGCAGCGCGTGTTCAGAGCGGGTGCTGGCTGCCGCGACCGTGTTCGCCCCGCAGGAAAATATGCCCGAGAGCTTGATCTCTTCAATCTCCAACCCGCTGACGACACGGTTAAAAAAGGCCAGTTTTTCCTCATTGCTGATCGTCGCCAGGTCCGGATCAAAGTCGCTTACGTCGATGAATGTCCTCTCATAAGTGGGGACTGTGGGCTGATAGGTGAGCGGCATGGCGTGTTTGACCATCTCAACCGCGATATCGATGCCTTTTTTCATATCTTCCAGTTTCGCCAGGTCCGTGATCATGGCGTAGCTCGTCCGCTTGTTACCCTCATAGGCAGTGATCTCAAGCCGGATGAGATGTTCGTTCGTGTTTAATGAGATTGCGGAATTGGCAAACCGCATCAGGTAACTGTCTTCCTCATGGTAATAAAGCGATATTTCGTATCCCTTTGAAAGAGAGTAATCGCAAAGTTCGCCCAGGGTTTGCAGAATTTTTTCGGTCATCATCATTCTCCGATCCGTACATTGTCAAAACGGCAAACGGGCACACCGTGCCCCAGTTGCATGATCTGGTTGGGTTGACCCTTGCCGCAATTGTCCACGAAGCACACTTCCCAGGTGCTCTGGTCACCCACGGCGGTTAATGAATTCCAGAATGGCACAGTTGAGCCCTTGTAAGTGGCATTTTTCACCGGACGGGTAATGCGCCCATCTTCCACCAGCCAGCCTGCCTCGGTGCCGAAGTGGAATTGCTCGCGGTTGGAACCGATCGACCAGCTGCGGTCCCCATCCAGCACGATCCCCCGCTCCGTGTTACGAATGATATCCTCCAATGTCCCATCCCGGCCGGGATCGATATTGATGTTGGTCATGCGTTCAATGGGTACACGATAGAACGCAGTCGCCCTGTTGGCACCGCTGCTGCCGTTGAAGATCACGCGGCGGGCTTTGGCATTGGCTTCCTCCACCATCTGTCGTCCGGTGATCGCGCCGACCAGGATGCCCTTGTCGATCAGCAGGTTGTCTTGCGCAGGGATGCCGTCATCATCGAATCCAAAGCTGCCGGGGGAGTTGGGCAATGTGGCATCGGCGCGCGCGGTTAGTTTCTCTGAGCCATAGCGCAACTTGCCGAAGTCATCCAGCGTTACAAACGATCCCCCCGCGAAAGCCAGTTCATATCCCAGGATGCGGTCCAGTTCAAGGGCGTGGCCGATGGTTTCGTGCGTCTGCAGGTACATAATGCCGGGCAGCAGAATGACCGAACGATCATCCACCGGGCATTGTTCAGCCTGCAGCGTATCATTCAGCTCGCGCACAATGCGGGCAGCGTTTTCACTGAAGTATTGCAGATCGATGCTTTCCCAACCCCTCGTTTCACCGCGGCGGGGTGGTTTGAACTTGCGCTCGTGCATCCCGCCATCGCTGTCCAGGCCGTTCACTTCCAGGTCAGCAAAAACATCGCTGATGATCTTTTCGATCTGGCTGCCTTCCGAATCCACAAAGATGATCTGCTTGCGGGTGAAGTAGAGGCTGCTCACACGCTGTGTGACACCCGGCTGATTCAGCAGATTGTCCATCTCCTGTAAAAAAGCGATCTTGTCGGTGAGGGGAATTTCAAACGGGTTGATGCGGGACGGGCTTTCAAATTTGGCTTCAATGGCTTCTTTTTCTGCCAGGCGCACGGGAAAGGTGACCCGTTCTGCAGCGACCCTGGCATTGTCAAAAGCTTTGTCGAAGAGCGCGGTAATGTTGCTCAGATCGGAGGCAGCCGAGAAACCCCAGGCTCCTTTGTAGAGCACACGAACACCCATGCCGCTCTCGTTGGTGAAAGAGGCGTCCTTAAGGTTGCCATTCCACATCAGCAGGGAGTTGGTTTCCTCGTACGGGTACCAACGCGTATCCACGTAGGTTGCTCCGCGGGCTCTGAGTCTTTCGATTTGTTGTTTGATCTGGTTAAGCATGCAAGGGTCTCCTGTAGAATGATCACGAATGAATCAACTGAAGCCAATTATATGTCAGCCGGTGAAATTACGCCGCAAATGACCGCAGGAGCATAATGACTGACACAACTGAAAGGGGCGACTGATCCATAACGAACTGGGTTTATAATAACGACCACTTTCTAAACAGATTGCCATAATTTAATGAGAAAAAGTTTAAATATCAGTGGCAAAATTGCCAGAGGGCTGCGCGGATACGCACAGAATGTGCGCGCATTCTCGCCTAATGCTTCCTTGTACCTGATCAGCACAGTGATCAGTTCATCCGCTTTTGGAGTTTTCCGGCTGCTTTTCAATTTCTATGTTTTGAGCCTGGGTTATGACCAGGCTCTGGTAGGCAACCTGGTTACCACCAGCAGCCTTACCGCGCTGATCGCGGCGGTGCCGATGGGCTACCTGGCAGATGTGCTGGGTCGCAAGGTCTCCCTCATCGGCGGCGGTGTGCTGACTGTTCTCTCCATCGCCGGCATGCTGATCTTTCCATCTCCGTTAACCTTCATCCTGATGAACATACTGCTCGGTCTCGGGCAAAGCCTTTCAGGAGTTACGATGGGGCCATTCCTGATGGAAAACAGCGGGGAGAAGGAACGCACCTATCTGTTCAGTTTTAGTTCCGGCTTATCGATGGCCGCGTCTTCGGTGGGCAACTGGATCGGCGGGTCGCTCCCCACCTGGTTGGCCGGATTAGCCGGCGGTGATGCGACCGGTTCAGCAGCGTACCGGCTCGCCCTGGCTGTTGTGGTGGTAATCGCCGGTCTCTCAGTGATCCCGCTCTTTATGATGCGCATGCGCAGGATCACAGTAACGGAGAGATCGCTTTTCGCACCTTTTAGTTATTTCAAAGATCATCCGGTGCTCCTGGGCAAGCTGGTGCTGCCCATGCTGGTGACCTCAATTGGTGCGGGATTGATCATGCCGTTTATGAACATCTTCTTCCGGCAGGTGCATGGCCAGAGTGACAGCGCGATCGGTACGCTTTTCGCGTTTGGTTCGCTCGCTATGGGTATTGGTTTGTTGATAGCCCCTCCGCTGGCCGAACGCTACGGAAAGATTCAGTTGGTGGTGGTCACCCAGGCGTTGTCGATCCCCTTCCTGATCCTGCTCGGCTTTTCACCGGCGTACTGGCTTTCTGCTTCAGCCTACTACATCCGGGTCGCTTTGATGAACATGAGTTCACCGGTTTACCAGACCTTTGTCATGGAGAAAGTTGAGCCCTCAGCCCGCGCTACGGTGGCCAGCCTGGTGAGCATGGCTAACTCGTTTGGCTGGGCGTTCAGCCCTACGATCAGTGGGTCTATCCAGGTGCGTTATGGATTTGGACCCGCGTTCATCCTGACGATCATCCTTTACGCAGTCTCCATCAGCATGTACTGGGGTTTCTTCTGGCGAAAAGGAGAGAAAGCGCGTGGCAATCCGGTCAATTGATCTGTAATTATCGGATACTTATTCAGTCAATCCTTTTGAGGTTTTCTATCGGGTATTTATGCGCTCGATTGCTTGTTGAGCGGTTTTCTGTAATGTCTCCATCGCCTTAGTGTAAGAGGCGGCATCTCCTTCGCATGAACTAAATAGGTAATTGATCAGGTAGTTATTCAAGATCTCCACACCGTAACCTTCTCCAAGCAGGCACCCCTGCACGTTAGCATCGGTTAAAATGATGTAGATGTACCCTGTGGCATCGTCCCTGATCTTCACCACTTCAGTTCCTGCCGTTGGATTTTTCTCTTTCCAGGCGATGGCCTGATCTATAAATATTTTATGGGTAGTTTTTTGATCATCGAACGCGGTATTGATGTGGTCGGAAAGCATTTTATTGATATTGAGATGGTTGACCTCGCTGAGTCCGTGACTACCCGTTGTCGATGAGTGGCAGATAAGGCTGGGTCCGTCATACGGCTCAAAATCATTAAGGCCTGCGGTAATGTCTGTAAATGTCAAACCGTTGGCGCTGCAATCAGAAGCTGTAAAACCCGATGGTTGTGTCGCGATGACGGGAGGTTCCATCTGTGGAATAGTAGATGGTACGGAGGGTGCAGCGGGCTTTGTTTCAAGATTTTGTGGAATATCTGGTATTGACCCCCCAATAAATCTACATGCGGGGATGAATAATAATAATACGACGATCAGGAAGAATAACCTGGAACTCGTTTTCATATTGTCCCTCGCTTAATCGCGGTTGTTCTCTTCCTTTTGTTTATACTACAATATACCTGGATTTAAACTATGGCTTCGTTTAATTCTCCATTGGTCAGGAGACTTTCTTAGGCAAATGATATGTAGATTAGTGTTGGCAGATAATTGCATTGGATGTAAGGCAGATTTCATTGCTTTTTCTTCAGTAGATTTCTGGATTGGTGCCATAATATTTACAGTGATGTTGGTATCATCTCAATAATAAGCAGGAGTGAAACCCTTATGAGCGTATACGATCTTAGATCCTTAAAACTGCCCAGGCTGTACGGTGGGATGTTAAAAACCTTTGCTGGCGCGGCGGGCAACCCGCTGACGCAGCCCTTGTTGCTGGGCAGCCTGTTGGAAAATGGCGGCATCCCCAGGATCCGCCGTATCAAGTTCAGCGAAGAGCCCACCTATTTTCCGCTCGTAATTCCGCAGGAACACGCGGCCGGACACATGCCGCTTCCGGATGAACTACCCACCGGAGAGCGCACCCCGCGGGAACAGATGCCTTTCACCACTGTACGAGATTATGCCGAAGCCTATCGCGGCGGCAGAATCACACCGCGGGATGTGGCCGAAAATGTGATCAGCGCGATCGAACGCTCAAATCAAACCTCACCCGCAATGCATGCCTTTGTTGCCAGTTACGCCGATGATATTCGCAAACAGGCTCAAATCTCCACTGACCTGATCGCCATGGGGCAGCCCCGCAGCGTTTTTGAGGGTGTGCCGGTGGCGATCAAGGATGAACTGGACCTGGTTCCATACCCATCCACCGTGGGAACCAGTTTTTTGGGTGACAAGCCGGTGACAAAAGATTCCTACGTGGCAGCCCGGCTGCGCGCAGCCGGTGCGCTGCTGGTGGGTAAGACCAACATGCACGAGATCGGCATCGCCACTAACGGCGAGAACGTGCACCATGGACGTGTTGCCAACCCTTATGACCTCAACCGTGACACAGGTGGATCCTCCAACGGTTCAGGCGCTGCGGTGGCGGCGGGCATCGTACCGCTGGCGCTGGGGGCGGATGGAGGTGGTTCGATCCGTGTGCCGGCCAGCCTGAACGGTGTGGTGGGGCTCAAACCGACCTTTGGCCGGGTGAGCGAAGCCGGCGCGGCACCGCTTTGCTGGAGCGTGGCGCATGTGGGTCCATTGGGGGCGTCGGTTGAGGATGTTGTACTGGCATACCAGGTCATCGCCGGGCCGGATGCGGCGGAAACTTTATCCCGGCAGCAATCACCGGTCACTATCGACGACTGGAATACCGCTGACCTTAAGGGTGTGCGCTTTGGCATATACCCGGAATGGTTCAGGCATGCCAGCTCTGAGATCGTCGCGTTGAACGAGAAAATGGTAGCCGAATTTGAAAAAGCCGGCGCGACCGTGGTGGAGATCACCATTCCCGGGCTCGATGCCATGCGCGTGGCGCACGCCGTGACCATCCTGAGCGAGATGGCCGCCTGTATGCAGAATTACCCTGAGCACTGGAATGATTTTGCCGCCAGCACGCGGTTGAGCCTGATCATCGGACAGAAAGTGAGCGCTTTCGATTATATCCAATCGCAACGTATGCGTACCCGCGCGCTGGAGACCTTTGCCAAAATCTACCAGGCGGTGGATGTGATCCTCACGCCTGCCACAGCGCTCACTGCTCCTGTGGTTCCACCGCAGGCGCTCAGCTCCGGCTGGTCAGACCTCAGCACGGATACCGAGATGATGCGCTTTGTGTACCCCGGTAATCTCACGGGATTGCCGGCGATCACTTTCCCGGTGGGTTACGACAGCAACGGGATGCCGGTGGCGATGCAGGCCATGGGGCGCCATTGGGAGGAGCATCTACTGCTGCGCGTAGCCTACAACGCGGAAATTCGCATGGAACGCAAACTACCGGTCAACTACTTCGCGCCTGACCTGGGGTAGAAGATCATTAATTAAAGCAAGAGAATCCCGGCATCTGTCGGGATTCTTCTATGTATCAATTTTGATTGGTTCGATTGCTCACACCTGCGGTTTGACCATCCGGCCAAGGAAGAGGAGGGTTCCGGTTCGGTTATCGCGGATGAGAAAGACAAAGGGGTGATCTGCCACAAAATCGACGGACATAAAGGAGATGCTCTTGGTCTGCATGATCACGGCTGTCGCGGCGGCCGCCTCGGTTCCTTCTTCGTTGACCGCGATGAACGCCTTGTGCAGTACTGCGCCGAGGTATAACTCGCGCGTCTGCTCCATCCCTGAGAAATCTGCCGCACCGGTAAAGGCATCGGTCATCCCCATGTTTTGCAGCGCGTCATCCAGCCTGAAGGGGAAGGCAAGTTCGAACCTGGGCAAGGTCACGTTAACCTCTGTTTCCGCCAGGAAGTTTTCCCATATTTGAAGGTTTTCAGTTGTGAGCGATGCTTCCAGTTGACCCAAACCGTCTTTCGCCTTTGGCAGCACTACCAGCATGGAGAGATCACTGCCGGTGTAGGGTAGTTCCAGCACCTGCACGTTCTCATCCTCGGTGTATCTGAAACTGTTTTTCTGATGCATCATCTGCAACTGGATCGCTTCTCCACCGGTCGGATGGAAAGATCCTTCGTGGGTCTGGTCGGCTGCAAACGGATGCTCCCAGGCGCCTTTAAAGTAGATCGCGTTCACCAGCACCAGGCGCGTCAGGCTGTCCAGCACACCCGGGCTGATGAGATCGCTGATCTTTTGTTCAGTTTTTTCTTCCACCCACGCGTTGATCTTCTGGCGTGCACTTTCCGCGTCGCCATAATCCACGCGGCTGATCTTAACTCCGTAGTATCTCTTCACCAGGTTCAGAAACACCCTGCGCAGGCGGTAATTTGCCTGGGGCCAAAGTGAATTGGCGACCATTAACCGGTTGCCGCTTTCTTTTCCGCTTTTTTCCAACGCTTCGCGCAGTTGTTTGAAACCCGCGTGAAGCAGCTTGTCGTCCTCGTTGAACCGCAGCGCTTGTGCCATCTGTGCGCGGGTGGCTTCTTTTGCTCCGGCGTAGGTCATGGCCAGCGCGGATGAGATGCTGTATGGGGAGAAAAAGAGATTCCCTTCCGCAGCCTGTAATTGCCGGTACAATGCCAGCGCGAAAGAAGTATTATTAGCGACCAGGGAATTCATTTCTGATTCCGTCATTTCCTCGGTAAAAATCTCGTCAAAAATCATGAACTTCTCCTTCGGTGTGCTTTACATGCCGGTCGTATGAACTCGACCATTTACTGAACCACCACCTGGGTCAGCACCTGCTGGCTGTTCCCATCCAGGTCGGTCACGATGAATCCGATGATGTAATTCCCTGCCGCGGCGTACGACTCTTCCCAGGTAAAGGCCTGGTTTCTGAATTGCAGCACGGTCTCGCTTTCCAACAGCTCAGTATCAGTAACGTTGCCGTTCGCGTCCAGTTGCAGCCATTTATCGAGCAGTGTGAAGGTGTCACCATATTGAGGGGTGATCTCGCGCGGCGCGCCGGTATCCGCCGTGCCGGTGATGCCGTAAACGCTTACCATTTCACCATCGCGGAAGTTGATAAACGCGTTCAGGCTCTCGCCGCTGTCAGCGAAGGTGTATATGCCTTCCACTGTGTAGATGGCGTTCTCAGCTGTGGCGCCATACTGCTGCGGGGTGAATAGAGCCACCGCGGTATTCGTCCCATCTGAAATGGTGAATACAGTGGGATCCCAGTCAAAACGCAGGGTGAAGGGTGAGCCATCCCCCCACTTGGGATAGTAAACGCCATTCACCTGTACGGTCTCCGGGCTCTCCAGGAAATCCGTATCCGCGACAAAGATGGAATTGCTGGCCTGGTCGTAATACCCCACGAACAGGTAAATATTGCCGATGTTGCTGCCGGTGATATCCGCCCGCATCGTCACGGGTTGACCCGGCGAGGCGATGTTGGAGGATAACCTGATGTTCGAAGCGCTGACCTGCCCGGCGCCCGGTGCGCGCGAGGGAAGACCGGAGGAGGGGATCACACTTTCACGAGTGCTGGATTCGAACGACCGGTTGTTGTAATGGAAGGCGAGGAAGTCATCCCACAAGGATTCCCTGGCGAAGCGGTCAGCGACGACCGTGTAGGATTTCGGACCGGCGAAAGCGTTTTGGTACAAGGCTGAGTTGGGGAAGTAGAACGCGATCCCCGAGGCACCCTGCTTGCCCCCGCCATGCACTTCAGCAATCACAGCCTGGTTGATCGCGCTGAGGACCTTATCGCTCAGCTGCCTGACCGCGCTGTCCCGGCTCTCCTGTTTCAGAATCTGGACGAAACTACCCAGGTCGAGGTAGGAGGGAGGAACCTGCCTTCCAAATAGACTGGTAAAGGATAGCGCGTAATTTCGCGCGGCAGCAACGGTTTGCTGGTTGGTGTTCTGCAACGCGTAGGCCAGCTCATCCACGCTGTCCATCAGCGCAGGCACTTTAGA
>ENA-UOWG01004259-UOWG01004259.1-activated-sludge-metagenome-genome-assembly--contig:-NODE-4259-length-10119-cov-145.660473_pt1 | contig 10119 bp, 6 predicted proteins | sample MGYA00238147_ERZ761563 | MGnify/ENA primary metagenome ERZ761563 (study PRJEB28884, sample SAMN05720216) | anaerobic digester metagenome | isolation source: active sludge of municipal... | reverse complement strand
GCCAAGACCCTGTCGATGGACATGCGCGCCAACGACCACGGCTGGCTGGAGATGAAACTCGAGGCACTGGCCAAGACACCCGGCGAATCCTTCGAAATGCCGATGCCGCCGCATGGCGAGCGCAAGCGTGTACCCTCGGTCGTTTCGGCGATGGCCCAGATCATCCGCTGGCGTTGCGAGAACCTCGGCGCCTTCAAGCACGAAGGAAGTACACCGGTCAAGGATGCGCTGTTCAGCGCCAAGGAGCCCAAAACCGGCACCGACGGCACGCTGTCCTGGACGGTCGACGTCAACAACCCCTCGACTGGCGAGGATTTCGTCCTGGGGCTCAAGGAAATCACCCTGCCGGACGGCATCACCCGCCCCTATTCGATGTGGCTGTCCGGCAACTATCCACGGGCCCTCGATGGCCTGTGCAAGCTGCTGTCACTCGACATGCGCGTCCTCGATCCGGCCTGGATCGGCATGAAGTTGCGCAAACTGCTCGACTACCCGGAACCGCTGGGTGATTTCATGGCTTTCGTTCCCGGCTCACGCAAACAACAGACCTATCCGTCGACCGTCGCCTACGTTGCCAACCTGATCATCCATCGCTACGCGATGCTCGGCGTTCTCGACGAAAACGGCTTCCCGATCCAGCAGATGGGCATCCTGAAAGCACCGGAGGACGCCAGCAACACCGTCCATCCCACGCAGGGCAAGCTGTGCAGCGAGTGCGGCAATCACACCATGATCCGTAAAGATGGCTGCGACTTCTGCACCGCCTGCGGAGCGGTGGGCACCTGCGGCTGACCACATCCCGCGTCAAGCAAGGACACCACGCCCCGGTTTTCCGGGGCGTTTTTTCTGGGGCCAAGGGTAATAACCGGCCATGACCGGCCCGTCAGAGCAGATATGTGCCTCGCGCAGCTGTATCGGCCAACAGCAATGAAATCGAGGTTTTCTGGAACAGCCTGTCGCTGACCACGATCGTCGGCAATGGCAACAATCGCTCCAGCTGGCTTGATCATGTCTATAACGTGCAGGCGGATGCAAACGGCTTGGGCATCCTGAAATTCGCAGCCATTGGCATTTCGGACAGCGATGGCGGCTCTCTCGACAACATCTCGGTAACTGCCATTCCGGAGCCAGAAACCTTCGCCATGCTACTCACGGGCCTCGGCCTTCTGGCGGGCGTCACTCGCCGTCGCAAATCTCGCACCTGACGATTGCCGAGGGCAATTCGCCAAACCCGTTACATTTTTTCGCGCGGGGTCAAGGCAAGGTGAAGATCGATTGTGCCGCGTCCGGATCCATTCGTTACCGTGAAGCCGAGACGGCGTGCAAGGCTTTGCATGCGTAAATTGCCATTGAGCGTTTCACCGCGCAACTCACCGATACCTCGGCTACGGCAGTAGCTGACCAGGCTCTGCAACAGCAGTTGCCCGAGTCCCCCACCCTTGATTTCGGATGCGACAACAATTGCAAAGTCGGCGAACCGGCTATCGGGATCGGCAACCGCCCGTACCTCGCCCAAGGCATGCTCGACGCCGTCACTGCTGCACTCGATTGCCACCAGCGCCATCTCGCGATCGTAGTCGATCTGGGCAAAGCGGGCGAGGCGGATCCGCGGCAGACTCCTGGTCGACTCGAAGAAACGCATGCGTGAATCTTCGGGCGTCAGGGAATTGAGCAGTTCGCCCAGCAGTGGCTCGTCCTCTGGCCGAATAGGGCGGATCAGCAGCTTGCGATTTTTCCAGTCAGCCGACCGTTCCAGTTCCTTCGGGTAGGGCCGGATCGCGAAGCGACGAAAGCCGTGCCGACGTTCGCGCTGCTCGATGCTGACGCGCGCGCCGAGCACGATGCACTCCGATGCCTCGACGTGCACCGGATCGAGCTCCACGCCCGCCACCTCGTCAATGTCGGTGAGCAGTTGCGATAGACGAACCAGCGCATTGCTCGCGGCCACGAGAACCGCAGGCCGCTTGTCCTCCGGAAGCCCCTCGGCAATGCCGCTGCGAGCCACCAGATCGCCCGCCAGTACCGGATTGAGCGGCGGTAGCGCGACGACCGAACGGCCTTCGCGAAAGCCATTGCCCGTCGACGGCCCGAGAAAGATCACCGGCCCGAAGACCGGATCGTCGGCAACCCCCAGGCGTAATGCGGGAACGCCACTACGGGAGCCGCCCGGGCGCAGCCGGTAACCACTGACGCGTTCACCGGGATGTCGTGTCCGCGCGCGGCTGCGCAGACCGCGCGCCGCGATGCCGATCTCGGCAGGAGAACGCAGCCCCGATATATGCTCTGCTAGCTCCGCCCCGTTGCCAAGCACGAGAAAGAGATCGACCGGATAACCGACGTCTTCGGCGGCAGCGATGGCATTGCCAATGCTCCCGGCCAGAGGGTATTCGCCTACGGTCAGGCCGTAGGCCTGCAATACGCGCCTTGTTTGGCGAGCCGAAAGCTCCCGCGCTCCGGCGGAAATCGCCTCGCCGACCGCGCTGCGGGCTCCCTCCGCATCTGGCGTGAAACCCTCGGCGAGCGATGGTGGCATCTGCATCAGCAACTCCCGATTGCGCCGGTAGCGGACGACCCCTAAAAATACCGCTATCGCCTTCTCCGGAGACTCATGGCTCAGCACGCCCTGCACTGCGGCAATTTTTTGCGCCTCTTGCATCGCAGCCCCCCCAACCCAGCAGGTGAAAACGTTGCACTCGGTTTCCCGAGAAACCTCGCAAATAGCTGCGGCTACTTCCTTACTTTTTGCAAATGGCGAAGGCGAACAGACGGTCAGGACGTTTTCCGTGCCTTTGTCGGCGAGCACGGCCTTCACTGCCGCACCCCAGTTCGGTGCCGTAACGTTGGCCGGGAGCGCCAATGGATTGGCGAGCGCCGAGCGGGTCTGCAGCAGTCCTTCAAGGTGCTTGACGGTCGCGGCCGATAACTTGCCCAACTGGCCGCGTGAATCCTGTAGCGCATCCGCGGCAATCCGTCCCAGTCCATGACCGTTGGACAGGATGGTCAGGCTCTCTCCGCGCAACGGCCGCACCCGCGCCATCCCCTCGATGGCTTCAAAGACATCCCCGAGCGTATCGATGCTGACCCAGCCGGCGCGGCTCAAGGCTGCTTCGTAGACGTCGGCCACGGTGAATGGCCCGGCCCCATGCGGCCTGTTCTGCGCTGAACTGCTCCGGAAGGTGACTACTGGCTTGTTGCGTGCAGCGGCACGTGCTGCCGACATGAATTTGCGCCCGCCCGATACTTCGTCGAATTGCACCAGAATCGACTGAGTATCTGGATCGGCAGCCAACCAGTCGATTACGTCGGGCAAATCGACATCGAGGCCAGTGCCCAGGTGCAACACCGTCGAAAAGCCGATTCCCTTGCTGGCAGCCCGATCAAGCACGGCCGCCGTCACGGCGGTCGACTGCGCAACCAGGGCGATCTTGCCCGGCGTGATCGGAACGGGCGCGGCACTTGCGTTAAGCCTTATCGCGGGAACGACGAGACCGCCGCTGCCCGGCCCAAGAACGCGCATCAGGTTCGGCCGGGCCGCCTCGAGTATGGCCTGGCGCGCCTTGGCAATCGCGCCGCCGCTCATCTTTCGCCACATCCACGGCCCGACGATCACCGCGCGTGTGCCCCGGGCGCCCAGTTGCGTGATAATCGACGGCACCCGGTCGAGTGCGGCACAGATGATCGCCAGATCGGGCACCACATCCAGTTCGCCAACGCGTACATCGTTGCCCATCGGGATTAGCAAGCGCCTCTTCGCACCGGCAGAGACGACCGGCCCATTGAATCCGCCGGCTGCGAGGTTGGCGAGAACCACCTCCGCATAGCGGCTCGGCTCGTCGGGCTCGGCGACCACCGCCACCGAAGCAGGGCGAAAGAGGAATTCCAGGTTGCGGACTGTCATGAATACCTTGGGTCGATGGTCTGGCGGACACCCAACCCGGCAATTTCCTCTGCGCCGCTGCTTGCCCGGGTGGGCCACAGCGTCAGTGTGCCACGATCACCCGCAGCTCCCCAAATTCAGGAATTCAAGTTTGACCGAAGGGCGTTCGTCTCGGCACCTGCATCATCTCGCTGCCTGTTGCGGTCGACCGTGAAAATCGGCCTATTTTGCTCAGGGCCTATTCAGCCAGAACAGCGCGCTGATCGTCTTGGCGTCGGTGATCTGCCCGCTCCAGACCGCCGCTTTCGCTGCCTCCGGCGAGACCTCGACGACCTCCAGAAACTCGTTGTGGTCGAGTTGCTTGTCTCCGGCCAGATGCAAGCCACGGGCTTCGAATATCTCGATTCGCTCATCCGAGTACCCAATACAGGGATGCATGACCCCGAGATACGCCCAATCGCTCGCCACGTAACCGGTCTCCTCCAGCAACTCGCGGCGCGCGGTATCCAGAATGGCCTCGCCCGGGTCGATCTTGCCGGCTGGCAGCTCGAGAAACACCCGCCGCAGGGGATATCGGAATTGCCGCTCGAACAGCAAATTCCCGTTGTCGAGAAACGCAAGGATCACGACCGCACCGGGATGAACGATATATTCCCGAAGCGACGCCTTGCCATCAGGTAGTTGCACCGAGTCCTTGCGAACTTCAAGCAGCTTGCCCTTGAAAACGACTTCGCTGGCAAGTTCAGATTCGATGAGATGTACGTCGTGCGTCATTTAAAGCTCTGGAATTGAAAACGCCCCTGAATATGGGGCGTTTTTTGAATAACCGGGAGGCAGCCCGAAATCAGAACGATCGCATCATGGCATAGGCACAGAGGGCCATGATCAATTGCGGGAAGATACCAAGGAAGGCAACGGCGAGACCGTTCGCGGAAATGAGAATCCGCATGTCCAGGGGAGCAGTGAGCGGGGTCGGATCGGTGGGCACATCGAAATACATGAGCTTGACGACACGCAGGTAGTAGAAGGCACCGATCAGCGAGAACAGCACGGCAACGACCGCCAACCACATGTATCCAGCGGCAACGACAGCCTGCAATACAGAGAACTTGGCGAAGAAACCAATGAAGAAAGGCACGCCTGCCATTGAGAACATCAGCATCAGCATGACGCCGGCAAACCACGGATTGCGCTTGTTGAGACCCTTGAGGTCATCCAGCTCGTCCGCTTCAAACCCGGCACGTGCCATCAGCAGAATCATGCCGAAGGTGCCAGCCGACATCAGGACGTAGGCAATCACGTAAAACATCGCCGATGAGTAGGCGAAGGGATTCAGCATAAACTGACCATCGACATTGACGACGCCAGTGACAATGCCGAGCAGCATGAACCCCATGTGCGAAATAGCGGAATAGGCCAGCATGCGCTTCAGATTGGTCTGGGCGATTGCTGCCAGGTTGCCGATAGCCATCGACAGTACCGACAGAATGACCAGCATCGCTTGCCAGTCCTGGGCCATGGTGATCAGGCCATTAACCAGCAGGCGCATGGTGATGGCAAAAGCGGCCAGTTTCGGCGCTGAACCGATGAGCAAGGTGACCGAGGTCGGCGCACCGTGATAGACGTCTGGAATCCACATGTGGAAAGGAACAACGCCCAGCTTGAAGGCCAGGCCAGAAACCAGGAAGACCAAGCCAAATGCCAGGACACCCTTGTTCACACCGCCACTCTGGAGGCGTTCAGCGATTCCCGTGATTTCCAGCGTGCCAGTCGCGCCGTAGATCATCGACATGCCGTAGAGCAGCAGGCCGGAAGCCAAGGCGCCGAGTACAAAATACTTCATTGCCGCTTCGGTGGAGGTCACCGACTCACGGTTCATCGCGACCATCGCATAGAGCGACAGCGACAGCAACTCCAGACCGAGGTAGATGGTGACGAAATGATTGGCGGAGATCATCACCATCATGCCGAGCGTCGCGAACAGGGTCAGTACATAGTATTCACCCTTGTTCATCGATTCGCGATCCATCACGTAACCACGCGAATAGAAGAGGACGACAATCACCGTCATGTAGAGGAATGTCTTCAGCAAGTCGGCCATCAGGTCATCGACGAAGGTATTGCTGAAGGTATAGACGACGTCGCCGGTGCTGGTGACAAGCTGGATGACAAGGCACCCGATCAGGGTAAGCTGGGTCAGCGCGAAGGTCAGCGTACGGCGACTGTCCTTGACCGTCAGATCAACGAGAAGAATGACCAGCGCCATGAACGCCAGAAAGAGTTCCGGGGCGGCGGGCAGGAGATCGGGGACAACGAAATTGTCGAACATGTCGGCTACCGTTTATTGAATCTTGCTGATGGCGACATGACGCAGCAGGTCAGTGACCGACGCGTGCATGACTTCCGTGAAAGGCAGGGGATACAAGCCCATCCACAGGGTGCAGATGGCCAATACGCCGAGAATGGCGAACTCGCGATTGTTGACGTCCGTCAATTCGGCGACGTGATGATTGGCGACATCGCCGAAGATTACCCGCTTGTACATCCACAGCGTATAGGCAGCACCGATGACCATCGAGCTGGCTGCAGCGACAGCCACCCAGAAATTGAACTTGACCGCGCCAAGGATGACCATGAACTCGCCCACGAAACCGGAGGTTGCCGGCAGGCCGGCATTCGCCATCGAGAACAGCATGAACAGCGCGGCAAACTTGGGCATGGTGTTCACCACGCCGCCGTAGTCGGCGATCTGGCGGCTATGGACGCGGTCGTACATGACGCCGATACAGAAGAACATTGCCCCGGAAACGAAGCCGTGCGAAACCATTTGCACCAGCGCACCCTCGATGCCCATGGAACTGAACATGAAGAAGCCTAGCGTCACGAATCCCATGTGCGCAATGGAAGAGTAGGCAACCAGCTTCTTCATGTCGGTCTGAACGAGGGCGACGAAGCCGATATAGACGACCGCAATGAGCGAAAGCGCGACGACCAGCCCGGACAATTCGTGGGAAGCATCCGGTGCAATCGGCAACGAGAACCGCAGGAAACCGTAGGCACCGAGCTTCAGCGCAATGGCCGCCAGCACAATGGAGCCGCCGGTCGGCGCCTCGACGTGGGCATCCGGCAACCAGGTATGAACTGGCCACATCGGCACCTTGACGGCAAATGCAACGAGGAATGCGATGAACAGCCAAATCTGCGCGCCAAGGGAAATCGGCAGCTTGTGCCAGTCAAGAATCGAGAAGCTGCCACCAGATTGAATGAACAGATACATCAACGCCAGCAACAGCAGCAAGGAGCCAAAGAGCGTAAACAGGAAGAATTTGAACGCCGCATAGACTCGGTTCGGGCCGCCCCAGACACCGATGATCAGATACAGCGGAATCAGGGAGGCTTCAAAGAATACGTAGAAAAGCACGCCGTCGAGCGCGCTGAAAATACCGTTCATTAATCCGGACATGATCAGGAAGGCAGCGTTGTATTGCGCAACCTTCTCCTGAATCACTTCCCAACCTGCGGCAACGACGATGATCGTGATGAACCCGTTCAGCACCACGAAAAGCATCGAAATGCCGTCAACACCGAGGTTGTAATTGATATTGAAGCGGGGAATCCAGTTCCTGAGTTCGACGAACTGCATGCCGCCATTGGCATTATCAAAACCGATCCAAAGCGGAATGGCGACAAGAAAACCGGCAATTGCCACGAGAAGCGCCAAGCCTCGCGCCTTGGAATCACTTCCCGACGAGCCAGCGACAAGCACCGCCAAGCCGCCAATGATCGGGATCCAGATGGCAAGTGAGAGCAGATAATTCGACATGTTTTTCCTTGGTACTCTGCGAGCTCTTCGGTCAGACGCGGTTGATCCACAGGGTCATCAGGACGAACACACCGATGATCATGGTAAATGCATAGTGATAGACATAACCAGTCTGGAAGGCCCGGGTTATGGCGGAAATCATAGAAACGAGTTTCGTGGAGCCATTTACGATGACACCGTCAATGATTCCCACGTCGCCACCGCGCCACAAAATCTTGCCGAGAAGGCGCGCACCACCGGCAAAGACCACTTCATTGAATTTGTCGAAGTAATATTTGTTTTCGAACAGCGTGTAAATGGCCGAGAAGCGGCGCTGGATCGCAGCAGGAATATCAGGACGCTTCATGTAGAAGAACCAGGAAACCACGACACCTGCCAAGGCCAGGAAGAACGGCAAAGTGGTAAGCGCATGGATGCCCATCGCCGCAGCTCCATGGAAATGCTCAGCCAGGTGGGCCATTGCCGGATGGGCCTGGCTATCGATAAAGATGACACCCTTGAAGTAGTCGCCAAAAACCATGGGGCCGATCGCCAGATAGCCGATCACTACAGACGGGATCGCCAGAAGCACCAAGGGTAGCGTAACGACCCAGGGCGTTTCGTGCGGCTTCTGTCCCGGCGCCAGCCCGTGATGATGATCGTGCGAGGTTTCTTCGTCGTCATGGTCACCATGATGGTCATGGTGGTCGTCATCTGCCTTGCCGAAGCGCTCCTCACCATGGAACACCAGGAAATACATACGGAAGGAGTAGAAAGCCGTTACGAAGACGCCCGCCAGAACTGAAAAATATGCGAAGCCAGCGCCCGGGATATGGGAAAGCGCCACCGCCTCAATGATCGAGTCCTTGGAATAGAAACCGGACAGGAATGGCGTTCCGATCAATGCCAGCGAACCGATAAGCGAGGTAATCCAGGTAATCGGCATGTATTTGCGCAGGCCGCCCATGTTGCGGATGTCCTGATCGTGATGCATGCCGATGATCACGGAACCCGCTGCCAAGAATAGCAAAGCCTTGAAGAAGGCGTGCGTCATCAGATGGAAGATCGCCACCGAGTAGGCCGATGCACCCAGCGCAACCGTCATGTAGCCAAGCTGCGAGAGGGTCGAGTAGGCGACAACTCGCTTGATGTCATTCTGGATGATCCCCAGGAAACCCATGAACAGAGCGGTAATGGCGCCAATCACGATAACGAAGGACAGGGCAGTCGTCGACAATTCGAAGAGCGGCGACATGCGCGCAACCATGAAAATCCCGGCGGTAACCATCGTCGCCGCGTGAATCAGTGCGGAAATCGGTGTCGGGCCTTCCATCGAGTCCGGCAGCCAAACGTGCAGGGGAACCTGGGCCGATTTGCCCATCGCGCCGATGAACAGGCAGATGCAGGTAACCGTCATCAGCGACCAGTCGGCTGAGCCGAGAATGTTGATCGTGGTACTGGCGAATTCCGGTGCTTTTCTGAAGGTTTCCGCGTAGTCCAGCGTACCGAAGTGGGCGAGCACCAGACCGATGCCGAGAATGAAGCCGAAGTCACCGACACGGTTGACCAAGAAGGCTTTCATGTTTGCAAAAATCGCCGTCGGGCGGGTGTACCAGAAACCGATCAGCAGGTATGAAACGAGACCGACCGCTTCCCAGCCAAAAAAGAGCTGCATGAAATTGTTGCTCATAACGAGCATCAACATCGAGAAGGTGAACAACGAGATGTAGCTGAAGAAACGGTTGTAGCCCGGATCTTCCTGCATGTAACCGATCGTGTAGATATGCACCATCAAAGACACGAAAGTGACGACCAGCATCATCGTCGTAGTCAGCGTGTCAATCAGGAAACCTACTTCGAACTTGTAGTCACCGCTGGTCAGCCAGGTGTAAACGGATCCGTTGAAAACATTGCCTGCCTGTACATCCCGGAAAATGACAACGGAGGTGATGAAGGCTATCGCAACGCCAGCGATTGTCACGGTGTGTGCCACCCAGCGGGGTATGACGCGGCAGAACAGACCGGCGATGATGGCCCCGAACAAGGGGGCCAAGGGAACCAGAAGATAGAGCTTTTGCATTTCCATGTTTAACCCTTCAGGCTACCCAGGTCATCCACATGGATGCTCTTCAGGTTGCGGAACAGCACGATCAGGATGGCCAGACCGATTGCCGACTCAGCGGCGGCGACGGTCAGGATAAAGAAGACGAAGATCTGACCGGAGAGATCCTGGAGATAGTGCGAAAAAGCCACAAAATTCATGTTGACCGCAAGCAGCATCAATTCGATGGCCATCAGCAAGACCAGGAGATTCTTCCGGTTGAGGAATATGCCGACCACACTGATCGCAAAAAGTATTGCGCCCAGAATGAGGAAATGCGAGAGGGTAAGAGTAAGCATTGGCGCCCCGGGGTTCAGTCTTTTTCGACAGGCATCTGCA
>ENA-UOWG01004256-UOWG01004256.1-activated-sludge-metagenome-genome-assembly--contig:-NODE-4256-length-10123-cov-5.325785_pt1 | contig 10123 bp, 4 predicted proteins | sample MGYA00238147_ERZ761563 | MGnify/ENA primary metagenome ERZ761563 (study PRJEB28884, sample SAMN05720216) | anaerobic digester metagenome | isolation source: active sludge of municipal... | reverse complement strand
AAAGACCGCGCCATCCCGGGTGATGTACAGCTCATACGACACCGCCGCCGAATCCTGGCTCCAATGATAGCGCAGCGTGGGCCCGCGGAGCGCGCTGCTCTTGGGGGTCAAAAGCGCGATCTGCCCCGGCAGGGCCGGCTGCGCGGTAAAGGAAGCCATCTTCGACCAGGGCCCGACCCCGGCGGGAGACCAGGCCTGCACCGCCCAGGTGTAGGCGCCGCCCGGCAAATCCACCGACGGCGTCCACTGGGTCGTTCCCTCGAGCCAAAGATCATAACACCGGCTCCCGTTGCGGTTGATGCACAGGTGGAACCACTCGGCGGGCGGCACGGGCTGCTCCCACGAAAACTGCGGACGCCGTTCCTGGAGGCTGGTTTGATCGGCCGGCGTGAGCAAAACCACCGGCCGCGGCGTGGCGACGGCAAACGTCCCGGCACTGGACCAGGGGCCCAGCCCCGCCGCGCTCCAGCCGCGCACCCGCCACTGGTAATTGCCGTTGCTGTGCCCGGCCACCTCGACGCCTACATTGGCGGTCTCCGGGTCCGCCGGCAGGTTGATGGCGTCGTACCAGTTATCGCAGAATAACCGGCCATCCCGGGTCACCTCCAGTTCATAGCGCGTCGCCGCCGGGTCCGGCCGCCAGACGTAGCGCTGGGTCGAGTTCATATTCGCGGCGCCCACCGGCGATACCAGGGCAATGCCGGCCGGCTCCGGCTTCTTCTCGATCACGGTCAGCCAAAAACTCGCGCTCGTGGCCGCCTCCCCATCATGAACCATGAACGTGACTTCGACCGCCCCGGTCCGCCCCGCCACGGGCCTCAGGGTGGCAACGCGGTTGTTGCCGCTGCCGTCAAAGACAATGTTCTCCACCGGCAGCAGCTTCGCGTCGCTGGTCTCGGCGGCCAGCGCCAGTTTGCCGGGCGCGCTCTCGGCATCGCCGACCTGGAAGTTCACCACCAGCGGCCCGGAGCCGGCAATCAGGGTTTGGTCCGCCAACGCCGAAAGGATCGGCGGGGTGTTCGGCGGCTTGGGCGGCGTGTACACATTCGCCCGCACCGGCGGGGAGGTCACCAGGCCGATGAGGTCATAAATCGCGCGCGCTTTCACGTCGTAGATGCCCTCGCTCACATTGCCCCAGGCAAACTCGTACGGCGGGGTGGCATCCTCGCCCAACAGCACCGACCCGTTATAAAACTGCACCTTGACGATGCTGTGGCCGTTGGCGGCAACGTCGGCGGCGAGATGGAGGGTCGCCGGCGCGGTAAAGACCGTGCCATTGGCCGGCGCGCTTAAAACGATGGTAGGCGGCAGAACGGCCAGGTTCGTGAAGACCGCTTCCACCGAATAATCGCTTTCCAAACCCGCCACATCATAAGCCGTGGCGGCCAGGTAATACGTCGCGCCCGCGGTCAAACCGTTAATGACCGCGCTGTTAGCCCGGCCCGCATCCACCTGGTTCGTATAAACGCGGCTGGCCCCCCCGTAATACACCCGGTAGCCGGCGATCTCCGGGTTCGCATTCGGACTCCAGGCCACGGTCACGCTGCTGGCGGCAAACGTCGAAAAAGACGAAAAAGCCAGAGATCCGGCGCACCCAATCATCACGGACACTACGCGGCACACGCGGTGCAAACTGCTTGCTGCAAACAGCATATCAAGTACGTTCTACGCAAGACTGTTGCCAATCCTATCCGCAGCCGCCCCCAACGCCCCGCCCGGCGACGCCACCGCGCCCGTGGCTCAAATCCCCGCCGCCCCGAACGTCCCCATCCCCGGCATTTTCAAAGACTTGCAGAATACAATCACCCCTGCGCCGCCAGCAGGCCGCCCGGTTAAAGACACGCCGGTTTAACGGCCTAATCCCGCCAGTGTCCAGCATTTGGGCTGGCCAGCCTGAAACTTGGCACTCCCCGCGCACGCCCCTCCCCCGGGAAAACCGCAGGGCGACCATTGCCCTCGAAATCCGAACGAAAACGATTCCGGCTTCACCCTCCATTCAATCCCACGGAACGCATAAGACCATGGCTTTGCGGGCGCAAAACATTCAGAAGTCAGCGATCTGCCCATTGAGTTCACCAACCAACCGATTCGTTGAGGCTCTCCGCTGACCTGCCAGACCCATTTTATCCCCAGTAGAGCGCGGACACACGGCTGGATTGCATACCGTTAACGTTTCCGATAATACATTGGCGAAGCCAAAAGCCATCCAGACACCCGTCCGCCCTTAAAAAACCCCCTCCCGCCCGCCTCAGATTTATAACTAGCTGCTTTTAAGGAGCTTAGCAATCATCCTCCCGTTTTCCCCCCTCGTTTCGGCCTTTTCAAGCATCCCCATCCTTTACCCAGATACCGTGGATTCACCCTGCCCCCTGGCCGTGTACAAGGGGTGTACAAGGGATGCCCATCGGGTGTACCAGCTAAAATCCGATGGATTCCCGGTGAGCATCCCTTGTACACCCCTTGTACACGGCCTATAGGCAGGGTAAATTCAGGGTGCGGGCGGCGCAAGGGCCTTATTTTCCGGGGGGTATCCACATTTCTCGCGTCCCTGCCATCGGAGGGGGAGTTATGGCTGGCAAGGGAAGAATGGGTGGGCTTGGGCGGTCGAGCGCCGGGCCGGCCGCGGAAAGGGGAGGCCGGCTATGCCCCGCCGGGAATCAATTCGCCGCACACCCGCGCCACGCCGCGCGCCATTGTTTCCGCGCTGAAGCGCTCGAACACCGCCCGCCGGCCGGCTTGCCCCAGGGCCCGCGCCTGCGCCGGGTCCGCCAGCAATTCACCGATCGCCGCGGCCAGCGCCGGCGGATCCTCCGGCGCGCAAAGCCGTCCGCCGCCCGTGGCTGCAATCAGCTCGGGGAAAGCCGCCGTGCGCGGCTGCACGACCGGCACGCCCGCCGCCAGGGCTTCGAGAATATAAAGCCCGAAGGCTTCGCCATAGCGCGCCGGCACGGCAAAGACCGAGAGCGAATGCAGAAACTCCAGCTTGCGGGCGCGGTCGGGGTTGGGGACAAACTCCGCGTCGCCCAACAGGCCGCTGGCCGCCAGCCGTTCGCGCTGCCGGTTCACGAACGGCGTATCCGCCGGCCCGCAGCTTCCTCCCACGCGCAGTTTCAGCCTGTCCGCGCCCCCCTGCCGCCGCAGGCAAATGAAGGCTTCGACGAGCGTATCCAGTCCTTTCTCCGGGCACATCCGCGCAAAATACCCCAGCACCGGCGCGCCCGCCGTCCCCGCCCCGGCCCCCGGGCCGGCGCCGTTTTTGTGGTAGCCGTCCAGGGTGATGCCGTTGTGAACCACCCGCACCTGTTCCGCGCCCAGGCCGAGCCGCGCGCGCATCAGGTCGCCAAAATACCGGCTGGGCGCGATAAACCGGTCCACCTCCCGCGCCCGCTCCGCCAGGACGCGCCAGCACGCCGCGCGGTGCGACACGGGCAGGGCTTCGAGGAACGAGTCTTCCCCCTGCAGGGCGCAGACCAGGGGGACGCGCAGTTCGGATTTGAGCCGGCGGACCATGCCAACCAGCAGCGCATTGGAGAGGCAGAGCACGTCCGGCGGCGGCTGGCTTTTGAGCCACGCCAGGAGTTCCTCCAGTTCCCGCGCCTGGTGGCCGGCTTCGCCGCGCAGCATGGAAAGCGTCAGCGCGCCCAAATCCGCGGCGCGCGTTCCGGCGGCCCGGCCCGCCGCCCACGCCAGCACGCGGGGCGAGGCCAGCCAGTCATGCAGCCAGCCCGGGGCGTGGCGGAACAGCGCGGATTTCTGCTGCAAGTAAACATTGAGCCCGCTAAAAAACACCGGCCGCCCGGCGCTCTGGTCCGGTTCATCCAGCGTCAGCGGCAGGTAGAGCGGCACCAGCGTGGCCGTGTGGCCGAGCTGGCCCAGGGCGGCGACCAGCGCGTTGTCCCGCAGGCAGCCGCCGCAAAACATGGCGCCGGCGCCCGGCGTTAGTTGCACCAGGTTCACGGCGCGCCGAAGCAATACACCCCGCCATCCTGGGCGCCGATGACCACCCGCCCGTCCGCCACCGCCGGCGAACTCTCCAGCGGCGGCCCGATCTCGCCGACCCACAACGCCTTGCCCGCGTCCAGCGACACCAGGTAGAGCCGCCCGTCGCCCGACCCCGCCACCACCCGGTCGCCGCACACCACCGGCGAGCTGTCCACCTTGCCCCGCGTCGCAAAGCTCCAAACCGCCTGGCCGTCCGCGCGCCTCACACAATGCAGCCGCTTGTCCCGGCCGCCGAACACCACGAACTCCCGCGTCACCGCCGGCGAGGAGAAATACGGGAAATCCCGATCGTGGAAACTCCACACCTTCCGGCCCGCCTGGAGGTCCACGCAGAGAAACTCGTTTTCATACTGGCCGAAATACGCGCGCCCGCCGGCCAGCGCCGCCGACGCGGGGATGTAGGCCCCCGCCTCGACCTCCCGCACCGGCCGGCCCTCCGCCAGCGAAAGGACATGCAACTGGCCGTCGCAGCCGCCGAAGACGGCCTGGCCGTCCGCCACCGCCGGCGCGCCGTTGATGTAGTTGCTGGTGGCATAGACCCAGTTGCTGCGGCCGGTCGCGGCCGCCACGCAATGCAGCCGGTAATCGTAGCTGCCCACCAGCACCCGCGTTTCCCCGCCGATCTTCACCCAGTTGGGCGCGCCGGGAATCCGGTCGCCCGTCTCGTATTTCCACACCAGCTTGCCGGTCGCCGCCTCGAGCGCATAGAGAAACGCATCGTTCGACCCCACATACACCCGCCCCTCCAGGACCAGCGGCGCCGACTCCACCTCGCCCCCGGTCTTGAACGCCCACACTTTCCGGCCGTCGGCCAGCGCCAGCGCATACACCTGCCCATCATCCGAGCCGATAAACACCCGCCCGCCCACGATGGCGGCGGAGGATTTGACCGGGCCGCCGGTCTTGAAAGTCCACTGCAGCCGCAGCGGCTCCGGCAGGCGGCCGCCCGCCACTCCCGTCAAGGCCGGCCCGCCCCGAAACATCGGCCAATCCGCGGCCGGGGCGGCCGCCACCGCGCACCCCAGCCCCAGCAGCCCGCTCCATAAAACTCTCGCTCGCATTCGGCCCATAAGCGTCAAAAAACTCGCGCTCTGACGCCCGATTATCGTTCGCGCCCGCGCCGCCGGCAATCGAAAAGCGCCGCCCGGCCAATAATACCGTTGCGCGGGGAGGGAGGCGCCTGCTATTAGCCCGGGACAACCCGCACGCTGTGCATCGCTCACCCGCCAGGTTGATTCTGCTCACCGGCCGGCGCGGGGCCGGCAAAACCCGCCTGCTGCGGCGGCTGGTCGCGCAGGCCAGGCAAGCCGGCCTGACCGTGTTCGGCTTGCTCGCGCCGGCCCAGTCGCGCCAGGGCCGCAAGCTTCGGCTCGACGCGCTGGCCGCGCACTCAGGCGCCCGCCGCCGGCTCGCCAGCCGGGTGGCCGGCGAACTGCGGGGGCCGCGCCTCGGGGATTGGACTTTCGACTCCCAAACGCTTGCCTGGGGCAACGCGCTGCTGGCCCGGACTCCGCCCTGCGACCTCTTTGTCCTTGATGAGCTGGGCCCGCTTGAGTTTGAGCAGCATCAGGGCTGGAACGCCGCGTTCGCGCTCCTGGATCAACCCCTCGCCTGCCGCCTGGCCATCATCGTCGTGCGCCCGGAATGTGCGGCGGCTTTTCGGCGTCGCTATCCCCAGGCGAAAACGTTGACGATTCGCCAGCCCGCTGACCGCCGCCGGCTGGCGCGGCAGCTCCGGGAAACTTGCCGGGGCGGCCCGCCGGGAACCGCCGCCGCTGGCCGCCTGTGATTTCTTCCCCGGCCGGGGCGCGCCGTTCGGTAAAATTGGCTGTTGACAGATGCGCGCGGTTTGTAATAATCTCGGCTCCAACACGGGGTAAGCAGGAGAGCCAAAGGGATTTGCCCGCGCACGGGATGGGCGGGGTGACCAAAAGCAGGTGTGGCCGCCGCGTTATCCCGCACGCTGTGGGGCGCGAAGGACAAAAGCGTTCGCGCGGCAACAATGGTCAGGAAAGAAATTATTATGAAAGCTCGCAAGTCATTCATGAGGTTCATCCACGTCAATTCGAGTTGGGGACTACTGGTGCTGGCGCTGGCCCTGGCCGGCCCGGCCCAAGGGGCGGATCCCATTTTAATCGGTCAATGGCCGGGTGGGCCCCGAGGGTGGCAGGCCATAGGGGTGGCAGTGGATGACCACTACGCCTACGTGGCTGGTAGCGATTTATCCGGCTTGCAGGTGTTTGACGTGAGCAACCCAGCCCACCCGCGATGGCTGAGCGATTGCGTTCCCAGCAAGTCTGTCTTTGGCGTGGCGGTCAGTGGCGGCTACGCCTACGCGGCGTGTTATAATGCGGGTTTGCAGGTGATTGACGTCAGCAACCCGGCCAACCCGCAATGGATGGGCGGCTACAACACCAGCGGATGGGCCTGGGACGTGGCGGTCAGCGGCGACTACGCCTACGTGGTGAATAAAAGCTCTACCAGTGCGGATTTGCAGGTGATTAACGTGAGCGACCCGGCCAACCCGCAGCAAGTGAGCACCTGCGCCACCGGCGGAGATGCCGCAAGCGTGGCGGTGAGCGGCGACTACGCTTACGTCGCGGACGGGGGCAAGGGTTTGCAGGTGATTGACGTCAGCGATCCGGCCGATCCCCAATGGGTGGGCGGCTACGACACCAGCGGATATGCCGAAGGCGTGGCGGTCAGTGACGACTACGCCTACGTAGCGGACGGGGGTAAGGGTTTGCAGGTGATTGACGTCAGCGATCCGGCTGACCCCCAATGGGTGGGCGGCTATGTCACCAGCGAGGATGCCTATGGCGTGGCGCTCAGCGGCAACTACGCCTGCGTGGCGGCTTGGTATGGGGGCCTGCAGGTGATTGATGTGAGCGACCCGGCCAGCCCCCAGCGGGTGGGCGGCTACGACACCAGCGGATATGCCGAAGGCGTGGCGGTCAGTGACGACTACGCCTACGTAGCGGACGGGGGCGCGGGTTTGCAGGTGATTGATGTGAGCGACCCGGCTAGCCCCCAGCGGGTGGGCGGCTACGACACCTCCGGGGTTGCCTATGGCGTGGCGTTGAGCGGCAACTACGCCTACGTGGCGGATGGGGGCGCGGGTTTGCAGGTGATCAACGTGAGCAACCCGGCCAGCCCCCAGCGGGTGGGCGGCTACGACACCTTCGGGGTTGCCTCTGGCGTGGCGGTGAGCGGCAACTACGCCTATGTGGCGGATGACGATGCGGGTTTGCAGGTGATCAACGTGAGCAACCCGGCCAACCCCCAGAGGGTAGGTGGCTACGACACCAGCGGGTATGCCTCTGGCGTGGCGGTGAGCGGCAACTACGCCTACGTGGCGGATGGCGATGCGGGTTTGCAGGTGATTGACGTGAGCAACCCGGCCAACCCGCAACGGGTGGGCGGCTACAACACCAGCGGGTATGCCTATGGCGTGGCGGTGAGCGGCAACTACGCCTGCGTGGCGGATCTGTGGGCGGGACTGCAGGTGCTTGATGTGAGCGACCCGGCCAACCCCCAGTGGGTGGGCGGCTGCAACACCCGCGGGTATAGCGCTGTAGGCGTGGCGGTGAGCGGTAACTACGCCTACGTGGCGGATGGGGACTGGGGCCTGGCGGTCTTTAACCTGCCCTCGGCTCCCCGCCCGCAGATTACCTCCATCACCCACGCCAGCGGGACCGCGACGGTGTATTACACCAATACGCTGCCAGGCACGAATTACACCCTGGAGTACTGCACCAATCTCAGCTCCGGCGCCTGGCAGCCGGTGGGCACGCAGCCGGCGGGCGGCACGAGCGCTTCCCAAACCGACCCGGCGGCCGGCGGCGCCCAGCGCTACTACCGCGTGTATTATCAGCCTTAGCCGGAGCGTTTCATCCCGTCGGCCCCGGTGCGCCAGCCGGGGCTCCGAAGCCTGAGCGGCCAAGCTGCCCGCGCCGCCTTGCGCGCCCGGGATTCCCTCCCAACCCGGGCCGTCCGGCCAATCCGGCACTTGACAGGTGCGCCCATATCATAATAGACTTGGCTTATGCGCAACCGGAAAAACAACTAATACTCCCGGCCCGTGACCGGGCTGGGCAGGATGGCGCAGGACCGTCGCGGCTGCCGCGTTATCCCGCCGCCCGCCGGGCGCACGGAGGACGGCGGCGCCGAAAAATCAACCATGATAGGAAAGGAAGATACGATGAAAGCCCGCGAGCACTTCATGCGGTTCACGAAAGTTCACTATGGCGGGGCGTTGCTGGCCCTGTCCCTGGCCCTGGCCGGCCCGGCCCGGGGAGCGGACCCCGTTTTGATTGGCCAATGGCCGGGTTGGCCCCTGGGAGATGCCGAGGGCGTGGCGGTGGAGGGAAGCTACGCCTACGTGGCGGCAGGCACCGGGGGGTTGTATATTTTCGATGTTAGCGACCCGGCCGACCCGCAACGGGTGGGCGGTTGCGCCACCCCCGGATGGGCCCACAGAGTGGCCGTCAGCGGCAACTACGCCTATGTGGCGGATGACTTCGCGGGGTTGCAGGTGATTGACGTGAGCGATCCCGCCAGCCCCCAGCTAGTGGGCAGCTACCAGGGCCTCGGGGGTGCCTGGGGCGTGGCCGTCAGCAGCGGCTACGCTTACGTGGCGGATGGGGATTTAACGGTGATTGACGTGAGCGACCCGACCAACCCCCAATGGGCGGGCTACTGCTACACCAGCGGGTTTGCCAATGACGTAGCCATCAGCAGCAACTACGCCTGCGTGGCGAATGGGGAGACGGGTTTGCAGGTGATTGATGTGAGCAATCCCGCCAGCCCCCAGTGGCTGGGCGGTTATGACACCCTTGGATATGCTTACAGCGTGGCGGTCAGCGGCAGCTACGCTTGCGTGGCGGATGGGGGTGGGGGTTTGCAGGTGATTGACATCAGCAACCCGGCCAGCCCCCAACTCGCCGGCAGCTACTTTACCCCCGGGTTTGCCAATGACGTGGCGGTGCGCGGCGACTACGCCTATGTGGCGGATGACTTCGCGGGTTTGCAGGTGATTGATGTGAGCAATCCCGCCAATCCCCAATGGGTGGGTAGTTATAACACCAGCGGGTATGCCGCCCTGGGCGTGGCCGTGAGCACTAATTACGCCTACGTGGCAAACGGTTTTGCGGGGTTGCAGGTGATTGATGTGAGCGACCCGGCCGAGCCACTGTGGAAAAGTGAGTATCCCACCGGCGGGGCCGCCCGAAACGTGGCGGTGAACGGAAACTATGCCTACCTGGTGGATGTAGATAAGGGCTTGCTGGTACTTGACACCAGTGACCCGGCCCACCCGCAATCCGCAGGCCGCTACCCCGCTATCTCGCTGGCTCAAGATGCGGTGGTGGACGGGAACTATGCTTACCTGGTGGATCAATTTGCGGGTTTGCAGATCATTAACGTGAGCAACCCGGCCAGCCCCCAGTGGCTGGGCGGCTACGACACCAGCGGGGATGCCTATGGCGTGGCCGTCAACGGCAACTATGCCTATATCGCAGATGGAGAGGAGGGCCTGCAGGTGATTGATGTGAGCAATCCGGCCAGCCCCCAGCGGGTGGGCGGCTACGACACCAGCGGGATTGCCCGGGGTGTGGTGGTGCGCAGCAACTACGTTTACGTGGCGGATGAGGATGCGGGTTTGCAGATCATTGACGTGAGCAACCCAGCCAACCCCCAGTGGGTGGGCGGCTACAACACTAGCGGGGATGCCTATGACGTGGCCTTGCGCGGCAACTACGCCTGCGTCGCGGACAGGGGTGCGGGTTTGCAGGTGATTGACATCAGCAACCCGGCCAATCCCCAGCGGGTGGGCGGCTACGACACCAGCGGAAACGCTCAAGGCGTGGCGGTCAGCGGCAACTATGCCTATATCGCAGATGGAGAGGAGGGCCTGCAGGTGATTGACGTGAGCAATCCAGCCAGCCCGCAGCAAGTGGGCGGCTTCGCCACCGGCGGGATTGCCTACGACGTGGCCGTCAGCGGCAACTACGCCTACGTGGCGGATGAAGTAGGGGGATTGATGATCTTTGAGGTGTCCGGGGTTCTCCGCCCGCAGATTACCTCCATCACCCACGCCAGCGGGGCCGCCACGGTGTATTAC
>ENA-UOWG01004252-UOWG01004252.1-activated-sludge-metagenome-genome-assembly--contig:-NODE-4252-length-10128-cov-6.256527_pt1 | contig 10128 bp, 15 predicted proteins | sample MGYA00238147_ERZ761563 | MGnify/ENA primary metagenome ERZ761563 (study PRJEB28884, sample SAMN05720216) | anaerobic digester metagenome | isolation source: active sludge of municipal... | reverse complement strand
GCGCCACCAAACAAACAAAAACTTGCTTCTCCTAATTCATTTTCTGGAATCTTCCCGTCGCCCAAGTCTGACGAACTAACCAGAAACCCGGCTTTCCGCCAATGACCATCTGCCATAACATTTCGCAGTCTCCAGCCGGAGCTATTCCTTGCCCATACTCCAACATCCCAACTGTCGGCCATGCGATTGTCTGTGCCGATGTATCCATCAACGCCGTCGAACCACGGCAGCACTGCTAAATCTTCAAGCCCAGATGACGGCGATAAGATAACGGCGGCTGAAAAGCTCGCGCTGAAATCAATCGTTGAATAGTTGTTTCCGCGAGTGCCTGAGTCCGCCAGATATACGCCACCTGCGTCAGGGTTAGCCACGCTGACAGAAATGGCATTTGTGATGCTGTACGACCTTACGCCGGTTCCTTTAAATAAAATACCGCTGATTGGCTTTTTGTTATAGCCGCGCCCGATACCGACCAGCGTAACGCCTTCCGGAACGGTAATCGTCTGCGTTGATACAGCAATGCCGGGAATTAAGACAAATCCCCCACCCTGCTCTGCTTTTGAATTGACGGCCGCTTGGATTTTGGCTCCGTCTGTATCGGTAACACCGTCGCAAACAGCCCCAAAATCCCTAACGCTCACACTCTCCCGCATCTTGCTCTGCACATCCGTAGCAACAGCGCCAACACCAGCAGGCATATACCCCACCAACGATGCGCCAGAATTCCCACTTAGATCAGCTAAAGTTTTACCAGTTCCAAATCCAACTAAAGATGAACCACTATCTGCAGCTAAACTCGCATACTCAACTTTATCTGTATTTAGATTCGTAAAGTTGGTATCTGCTTCTTCCCAAGTAAGCGCAGTACCTTTACCCAATCGTGTTATAATTGTTGACATTAACTTTCCTCAAAATAGGTTTGTTTTATGTGATTTTCAATATAATTATCATCCACATAAAGTGTTATATAAGATACAGGTGCAAATACTAAAGTTGGTATTGGACGTTGAAATGGAACAGAGATTTTATCTGTATGTGCTTTAACAAAGTCCTGTGAATGGCGATGTTCAAAGTCATCTTCACAGACAATAAAACCATCCCATCTTTGTTTAGCTTCATGTGCTTTTATCTTTTTGGAACAAACATCGCATGTTAGATTCCACTCACCAGAAATAAAAAAATTCTTTTTCATAGAAACCCTTAAAAAGGTTGTAGTAGTAGGATTTCACCAGTAAGAACATTTATATATTTAACTAAAGTGCTTACTACTGCAGGCCCAGCTGTGATATTTACTTGTTGTCCTGTATAAGAATAACCTCCACCAGAAGCAGTAAGTCTTTTACTCTTTCTCAGGTCAATACTATTGCCAGATAAAGTATAAGTGCCTCCTTGCGCAGTCAGTAAATAAGATGGACTCAGTGCAGTATATATAATGTCAGCAGAGCTTCCTACTAGACTATATATACCTCCTTGTGCAGTAAGAATGTAATTAGCAGACAGTCCTGTAAAAGTAATATCTGCCGATGCACCTGAAATGGAATAAGAACCACCAGAAAGAGAGAACTGTCTCGAGCGATATAGAGAAGCATCTGCTCCTACATGCTGATAAGTACCTCCAGAAGAAGTAAGAAGTTTAGACTTAAGAAGCTGTGCTGGTTGACCAGTTAAACTATAAATTCCAGCTTGTGCTGTTAGTGTATAAGAACCTCCTATAGAAGATACAGGTACAAATAAGCGAGTTTCGCGGGGCGCGAATATCTGCCACGGGTTTTTGATGATCTCGGCAGCACCTTGCGCCCCAACATTCCCCTCAAGCACATAAGCGGCAAGGAATTTTGCAGCCCCATTCCCGCTTTGGCCGATTTTTACCGATAGGTCTGTTGGTGGTATATACCCAAATGTGTCACTCCAAGAAACCAGATCAACCCCATCGCGCTTCCACCACGAAGTTTGCCCTGTGGCTGTCCAGTCGCTAACGAGTACGATTTTGCGGTTATCAAATACGCCACTGGCATCGCGGGGACTGCCTTCCCCGTTTGCCACACCGTTTGCAGTCCACGGCCAATACATGCCGCCGCTTGATGTATATGGACTTGCTCTAAACCCGTTCCCAGACCCTACATAAACGGAATCTTTCGCCCCTACATTTGCAACCGGCATTGTAAATACAAAAACAAGAGTGAATGGTCTTCCTGCTACGCTAGGTGAATTTCCAATTACATACTGAGATGAAAAATCAGTTGCCACCCCATTCGGCGTAATAATTGACGCTTGTTTTGCCTTAAATTCAGACGCAAGATACCAAGAGTCAACCCGGCTTCCGAACCTGTTCCCCTTGTCAATTCCTGAGAACTGCCTTGGCTGCTGCGTCCAAATCTCCCGGCGCGGAATCACCAGATTAGCCATTTAAGCCGCTGGGCCGATAGTGCAAGGAGTAACGAGCAACTTCCAGCCGGAGCTCAAAGTCTGACCGGTGCCGTTGTTGTGGATGTAGTAATCGGCTTCCCACGGCACGTTCTGCGCCATCAACACCAAGGATTGCGAGGTCGTTACGTTATTGACTACAAACACGCCGATGTACTGCACCGGACGCGTGATCTCAGGGGCATCCGTGTCTGCCGTGCCGTCAATATTTAAGGGGCGCGCATAGAGGGCAAGTGTGGTGTTTTCAGTGGGGGCCGTGGCGAATGCGCCAGTCAGCACAAAACGTGCATCCGGGTAGTACGCGCCATCGACAGTGATGCTGTAACTCGCGTCATCGGCCTGCGCTAAAGTGTTGTTGGCGATAGCTGCGCCTGATGCTTCCAGCGTTTTCTGCGTTCCTAAAAATACAATTGCCTCGTTGCTCATAGCGTCAGTCTCCCCTCAGCAATATTGAGTGCGTCACTTACCACGTTGTAGTGGATAGGATCGGCAACCTCTGCGACTGCCATTAGTGCATTCACAGCGGTACTCATTGTAGGATTAGCGGCAGCAAACGCCGCAAGCTGCGACCGTGTTACTGGGTGACCAACATCAAATGTAGATTGCTCCATCATCTTTAGTGCCCACTTGACGTTTGCATCTGTAACACCTGTTGATTCAAGAGCGTTAAGGAATTCGCCGCCAGAGGGTGCCATGACCGCCAAGACAGTCCCGATTCCAATAGGAGAAGGTTGTACCTTAATTCTACCTCTGGAGAGTATCTTAGATATTTCAACATCATTTCGCAGCGATACTAGCGGATCAAGTACCTGAATCTCTTCTGACGTAAGAGCACGACACGCGACAGCCTCTAACGCAGTTTGTTGATCTAGTGTCATAGCAACTCCCTAGTTAATTTTAAATACACCGGCCGTAGCCGTCTGATCTAAATCAACAGTCACAGTTTCACCTGCAGCAACAACTTGACTAGAGCCGTAATCCCAATAGCCGGGAATAATATTGACTGTCTTATTTACTAATAGTGCATATCGGAAAGTAAAGCCGCCACCAGAAGCAGTCCATACGGCAGGATCAGCAAGCACCAATACAAAATCAGACCCATTCATACCACTAGAAGTAGTGCCTACATTAGCACCTCCAGCCGTGTAGCCAGCAGCTGTGGCTAAGTCAGTAGTACCTGAAACAAAAGTTTTACTTGCTGGAATAGTATTAGTGAGAGCAATAGCCCACTGATCAGTACCAGCATTAATACCTTCTACTAGATCTTCATTAGCAGCAGGAATTTTTACATAAGAAACTGTAGGCATCTTAATCCTTTATAAATAAGTTAGCATTGTGCGATTGTCCCACACATTATCAAAAAAAATATTACCGTCAGCAAATTTTAATTCAACTCCTGAGGTTGTGTCCAATCTTTTAATTCTCCAAACAGATCCTGCTGTAGATGAACCAGAAGGAGCTTCCCCAACATATGAAAATGTTGAAGAAGTTGTGTCCACCAATACAGTTAACAGTCGATCTGAATATTGTTCGACTGAAACACCCATTTAGATAATCCCAATAGAACGTAGTTTTTCTAGTTTTTCGTTGTACTCCGCAGCTTGTTTTTGAACTTCAACTTGAAGATCAGCAACGAACTTTTCTTGTTCTTTTAGTTTTTTATCTCGACCAGCAAAGGAATTAGCTAAATCTTCTGCAGCCTTTTGGCGAACGTCTGCAGCATTAGTCTGTGTCTGAGCAAGAGTAATTTTACCTTCTAAATCAACACGCAAATTTTCAATTCGTTTTTCTTTTTTTGCATATGATTTTTCAAGTTCCTCTGTCTTCTTTGCATAATCAGATGTAATAGTTTCAATACGCACTTCAACATCTTTACGTAACTTATCTAAATCAGAAGCTTTACCAACAGTTTCAATGGCAGCATTTAAGCGACCTTGTTCATCTTTAATATTCTGTAGAACACGTTCATACTTGGCAGGATTCTTAACAAGCTCAATAAAATCTGCGATGTCTTGAATATTCATTATCGGAGTCCTTGTAGGATTGTGAGAGTTGTAGTTCCTGTACCAGCAGTATTATTAACTCGAATTGCGCGAATAGGAAATGCATAGTTGCCATCCTTATTCGTAGTTTGTGAAACAAGAGAACTGTGCTTAAAAGCTGTAGGTGTTACAGTTGAATCGAAAATATCATCAAAGGTATGTTCAATATCATAAGTGATTGTACCACTAACAACTACACCAAGACCAACATTAAATGGACTTTGTTTATAGTCTAGTGGAATCCATGCAGTTGTCCCTGTACCTGTTATACTAATTACTTGTGGGCGCATTATATTTCCTTATAAAAATAAAGGGCGCAATTTGCGATTAAACAAACTACGCCCTCTAGGGAGATCAAATCAAATTAAAGACGTTGACCTTGTGGTGGAATAATATATTCCACTTTAACAATGACTGGTGTGGTTAGCGTTGCACTAGCCTTTAGATATACAATTTTATCTTCTGTTAATTGAACACCAACAGACGTACCAGTTTGTGCACCAGCAACTTCATAGCCAGTTGAATTTGGTGCAAAAGCACTAACCAACTCAACACCACCATTAGTAAAACCAACGTTGATTGTCTGAGTAGCATTAGCACCAGTACAAATCGTATACACACCTAGCACAACTGCATACTTAGGAAGACCAAATGCAGCAAAGCCGGTAGAACCGTCAGCTACTTCTAATACACCTAGTTTTACATATGGGTCGCGTGCTGAAGGTGTAGTTTGAGTTACACCGGCTGGACCTACAATACCTACTGCCATAATTATTCCTTATAGAAAAGTGGGGCGGAAGGTATCAATAGTCTTCCTCACCCCATGAAGATTAATTAGTCTATCTAGTGCCTTTTGGCATTAGGCCCCGGCACTTCCGTAGATTGCACGTGGATCAGACCAACCAAAGGAGTAACGAGCAGTTGCCTTGAACTTTGCGTTCTCAGTATCAAAGTCATTGTCCATCTCGAAAGCATCACCGCGACGTTCAAAATACTTCAGACCATCACCAATGTTAGTTAGGATGAACCAAGCATCTGGATCAGTTAGGTAATGGTTAGTAATAACATTACTAAACAAACCACGATCCTTAAGAACGTTAGGATCATTTAGATCAGTACCAACACGACCATCTGCACCCAAAATACGAGCAGCTTCAAACTGTTGTTGATATGGGATAACTAACTTATCTGGTTTAGCAGCAATTAGCAGACCACGATCATCACGGAAACCTGCGATGTCGATGACAGCCTGTTCTAGTGCAGCTTCAGAAAGGTCAGCCGCAGTTGCGATGACGTTAGAGAAAGTACCACCAGCGATATTTGGATGTGAAGCATTCAGAAGGGTAACACCATCACCACCAACATAACCAGCAGTTTGTGCACGGTTGTAAATGTTAGCGCCAATGATTTCCTTGGTCTGACGCATTGAGCGAGCAAGAGCTTTTGCCTTTTGAGCGCCAACCTTACCATATTGATCATCCTCGAAAATTTCCCGAGTAACGATAAAGCCTAGAGCATACACAACATGGTTGTACCGTGAGGTGAAGCCTTGACGCTCAGTGTCATAAGTGATTGGTGCACCTTCATTTTTAACTGAAGCTAGACCAAAAGAACTTAGACCAAGATCTTCTTCGTATGCACGATCAGAAGTGTTCTTCTCAAAGAGTTTGTCCCATTCTACTGGATAGTCATTATATGACTTACCATAGATTGCATTAAGGCCGGGCCAGAGAAGTTTGGCAAAGCTGGAACTAGTGATAATACCTGACATATATTAATCCTTTAATTAAACGCCAACAATGGCATTGCCTTGAGCGCTAGTAGTTAGCTGAACAAGTAGTTTATTGTAGGCTCCGGGAGCTTCATTGTCAGGACGCTTAACATAACCAACAACGTGTACTGGACGACTTGCAGAAGCAGTCGGGGCAGTAGCATTAACATACATACCAGAAGTACCAGTAACAAGACCATTACCAGCAGCAGCTAGAACACCAACGTCAGCATTCAAACCAATGTCAGCTAGAGCAAAAGAGCCTGTTGCCTGAACTTCATAGATAATATCTGGAGCATCAGCAACCAAAACAAAAGTCTTAGTAGTCGCTGGAGAGTATTGTGGAGTATCTAGTGAGATAGAACCAGCAGACATAGTACCATCTACAGGATCAAGCTTTGGATTAACAATACCAACAACTGCACCAAGAACAACACCAGCAACTACATCATTAGCAGTAGCAGCAGCAGACAGAGATTTGACAGTAACTAGACCAGAGGTAGAAGCATTAGTTGAACGAACAACCAAGTCACCAACAAAGACTGGAACAGTTTCACTGACAGAAACTTCATAGATATTGGCTTGGCCGTTATACGGTGCGCCAGTGAAGTGCTTTACGGGTTTAAAGCCGTTAACACGAGAGATATTTGCCATTCATATTCCTTAAAATTAAGTAGAAACTTAAGAGATGTTTAGTTTCCCGTACATACCCTTTGTAGCTTCTTGTTTCATAGCTTGCTCAGTCTCGTCGATAAGAGCAGCTTTTGACGCTTGATCTTCATCGTAGTATTCTTTCTTAGTTCGCATCAAATAAGAAACAGTACCATCATTACTAGTAACCCGTTTACCGGAACCAATATCAGAAGGATCAAACACACGAGAATCTCCAACTACTAGCTCTTTGTCTTCGACAAATTCATACCCAGCAGATTGGAAATTAGCAATACGACTACCAGTGTCATTAACGAAACGATAGACATAGTTAGGATCTTTGTCTCCATTAATGGTTTGTGGACCGCGTTGATGGAGAGGTTTGCGCGCTGTGCGCTTTTCAAGAACTCGACTCATTTGACACCTTTCATTTGCTTAACTTGTGCAATATATTCTTCTTTGGACATAACACCGGACCTTACGAAAGTGTTCATAACCTTCCGCTCATCTTCGGTAAGTTCAAACGAACTCTTGTTAGCTGCCCCTGTACTGGCCCCTTCGACTGCTGAAGGTTTATTTCTATTTGGATTAACGAATTTTTCAGCAAACTGTTTCTTCACCTGTTTAGACACATACACAAGAACATCTTCTGGATCTAGGCCGGGATTGCGTTGCGCATATCCATTACCTACAACATCAGCATACTCGCGCATTTCGGCATCTTTTTCATACCACTTATTAGCACCAACCCATTCAGTAAATCGAGGATCAACTGGAGCAGGAGTAGCAGCACCAATAACTTCACGTGCCTTTTGTTCAGCTTTAATATCAGTCAGAAGTTCAGAAGTTTCTAGATAACCATCAGAGTTACCCTCTTCTAGATGCCGTTTTTGCAATGCCTTAAGTTCATCGACTGCTCGTACATACTCAGTCTCTTTAACTTTAGTGTGATGTTCTTGGAGCATCTTCAACGCTTTGCGCGTTTCCTTTAGCTCCTTACCCATGTGGTCGATCTTACCAAACAACTCACCACGTTCTACGAAATCTTTAGCTGGTCGCCATTTAGTTGGATCACCTTCATATTCATCTTTAGGTTTCCAACCTTGGTTCCGCGCTTCGTCTTCGTAGGAATCTACTTGTGGAGTAGACTCTGGAGTATTAGTTTCAACAGGTACGTCAATCTGCTCTGGGGCAGTGCTAAGTTCTTCACTCATTCTCAATCCTCAATTTTTGCTAGAATATCAATATCATTTACTAGAACAAACTCTGTTCCATCCTTATCTTTAATGACCTTGCCGCTGTAGCGTGCGAAGGAGATACGATCACCGCCTTTCAGAATAGTTGGGTCACATCCGTAATCAATAAAGGCTCGAGGCCCAACTGTAACAACTGTTCCATACTCAACTGCTTTGCGCTCTTTGTCCGTAACGACATCTGGGATAATAATTCCACCGATAGTCTTTGTTTCGACTTCGTCGGGTTTAATTAGAATTGTGTGTAGGAGAGGAACAATCATTCCTGCACCTCCAGATCATCAATACGAAAATCTTGAATCTCTCGATAAGCTTGGATCAAACCACGAACATAATTGTCTTGGTTTGCATCAATACCTGCTTGTACAGAGAGAATGTCTTTTGCATCTTCTACACGTTCCCGTGCGGCTTGGAAGAATGCTTTAGTTACAAAGTCACCCTTCCAGTTTTCGAAATCACTTTGATTCGGAATTACCATTCTTGTTTGTCCTCTTCTTTAGAGTTTGTTGTTGAACTTTTGCAGCTTCAGCTTGATGCTGCATTTGTTGACCATGACTGGCCGCTTGTGTTGCTAAATTCATTTTGGTCTGTGCAGCTTGTAGTTGCATCTTCTGGCCAGCGTCTGCTTGAGCTAAGTGGCCTTTAAGAACAGCTTCCATTTGTTTAGCTTGTAGCTCTTGCTTAATTTGAGCAGCTTTCATTTGAAGTTCTTGTTCTTTAGAAGCACCTTCAAGTTGCATCTTGTGTTGAGCTACTTGCATATCCATCTGAGCTTTTTGCTGATCAACTTGCATCTTAGCTTTAATCGCTTCCATCTTAGGATCAGGTGGAGGAGGGCTAGGTTGCTTGAGGTATTTTTCAGCTTCTGGAATCTCATGGGCTTCTAGATACAACTTAGTTACTGCCATTGGATCTAACGTACCCAACTGAAGAATCTGCATCAATGCTTGAACCTTTGCTTGTTTCTCTTGTGAAGAAACTGCTGTAGGATCAGCACCGGGGATTACATCATCTTCTGGACCATTGTAATCTGATTGAGGCACTTCAATATCGAGAACAGCGATATACTGTTCAGGGTTCATATAGACACGATTGAGTTTATATATCTTACGGAACTCAGAGGTAAGAGAGCGATACACACGCTTATAGACAGCAGTGAACACTTTCATACCTTGCTCAATGGTTGCCATTGTGGTAGTAGCTGGAGTATTTTGTCCGGGCATTTTACCAACGAAAATCTCAGCAACAGAAGCAAGTTCTTTACCTGACTTGAGCAGCAGGTCTAAGAGATTAAAAAGAACTTGGGAAGGTTCACGAACCGGTAATGGGAAGATCTGTTTCTTTAGGTCATCGCCTACAGCGTTTACAGCTTTCCATTCTCCGGGTTGGAATCTACTCTCACCCATCTTAATACGAAGACCTTTACCAATAAAGCCAGCTTGTAGGTTAGATAATGAACCAGCATCTACCAATTGATTGATAATCGTATTAGCAGAGTTATTAATAGGACCGAGAAGTCGTCCGAAACCAATGTCGTAAAAACCACCATCAGGATTAGGAATAAAACTATATTTTGTATAATACTGAATTGCTTCAATAGAGACAACCTTATTCTTATCATTTAGAATAACATCATCAGCAGAAAATCGCGGTACAATTCGCAAGACTTTCTTAGAAGCTAAATCTACCGTTACAACATAAGGTTCAGAGTAACCATCATCATCTAGATCTAGATAAGTATGTTGTTCAATGATTGTATATGGCGTAGTTTCATCGTCAGACGAAGATCGCTGAAAAGCACTATTAACAGATGTACTAGGATCGGCAAGATCTACCTGAGGATCACCAAGATCAACATCAAGATAGACACCCTGATTAATACGTTCTGTTAGTTTACGTTTAGTAGCAAACAATACTTCAGAGACACGTTCAGCTTCATCTAACGACTTGCAATAATAATTAACGACAAGTGTCTTTGGTAAAACTA
>ENA-UOWG01004248-UOWG01004248.1-activated-sludge-metagenome-genome-assembly--contig:-NODE-4248-length-10135-cov-2.968155_pt1 | contig 10135 bp, 12 predicted proteins | sample MGYA00238147_ERZ761563 | MGnify/ENA primary metagenome ERZ761563 (study PRJEB28884, sample SAMN05720216) | anaerobic digester metagenome | isolation source: active sludge of municipal... | reverse complement strand
CGTCCCCATCCTGTACGGGGGCTCGGTCAAGCCCGATAATATCGCGGGCCTCTTCGCGATGGAGGACATCGACGGGGCGCTCGTGGGCGGGGCATCGCTTAAAGTGCCGTCGTTTCTGGAGATAGCGCGCGTGCACTAGGGGCCCGGGCCGGGACGGTGGTCGTGGCAGTACGGCGGTACGGGTGTACCACCGGGGAGATTGCGACCGGAGGGCGGTCGGTCCAAATAAACCCCTGTGGCGGGCAAAAAATCCTTTACATCCATGGGACCCTGTCGTAAAGGGTGAACGCCGGAGACCCGGCCGTATTAAACTCGAGGTGAAACTCTTATGGGCGTATTGATGACCGTTGGAACGGTGTTTTTCGCGATACTTTGCGTGCTTCTAATAATAATAATCCTTCTCCAGTCGGATAAAAGCGCCGGCATGGGGATTCTGGGCGGTTCCAGCCAGTCGGCCTTCGGTTCGTCGACGGCGGACGTCATAACCAAGGCCACGGCCGTAATGGTCGCGCTTTTCATGACGGGATCGCTCGGCCTTGCGATTCTCGAATCGTACCGGACCAAATCCGTTGAAAAGGACCTGCTCGATGAGGGCGCGAAAACCTCGGGTGTCATAGAAGAGAAATCGACGACGCCCGCCAAACCGGCGACCGCCCCGGAAACGAAATAAAAAGGCGCTCCGGGCGCCACAGAATATCACTTCTGTAAAAAACGATACCAGTCTAAGGAGGTCACAATGGCCAGAGAAGTGTATGTTGATGAAAGCGAGTGCACCGGGTGCGAGCTCTGCGTCGATACGTTGCCCGAGGTTTTCGAGATGACGCCCGACGGCGTGAGCGTCGTACATAATTCAACCGGCGCGCCGGAGGACAAGATCCAGGAAGTCATCGACAGCTGTCCCGCGGAGTGCATCCACTGGAAGAAATAGCGGGTACGGCGCCCCGTATGGATCGGGGCGGCACACCATGTATGCGAGTGATGGAGCCCGCGGCGGGCCGCGGGTTTCATCATTTTACAATTAATGTATTATAAGGGGAGAACAATGGCGGGGAAGAGCTACCTTTTTACATCCGAGTCCGTTTCCGAGGGGCATCCGGACAAGTGTTCGGACCAGATATCCGACGCGGTGCTCGACGAGCACCTGCGGGGCGACAAATTCTCCAGGGTCGCCTGCGAAACCCTCGTTACCACCAACAGGATCGTCGTTTCGGGCGAAATCACCTCGAAGACCGGAGTCGATTATAAAAAGGTCGCGTTGAACGTAATCGAGGACATCGGCTACACGGACCCCGAGATCGGTTTCGATACCTCCAACTGCCAGGTGGACGTATATGTCCACTCACAGTCCCCCGACATCTCGCAGGGCGTCACCGAGGGACAGGGATTGTTCAAGGAGCAGGGGGCCGGCGACCAGGGGATGATGTTCGGCTACGCGGTGGCCGAAACCGAGGACCTCATGCCCATGCCCATATGGTACGCGAACCGCCTGGTCAAAAAGCTCGCCGAATGCCGCAAGAGCGGGGAGATCTCCTTCGTGCGGCCGGATTCCAAGTCCCAGGTAACCGTGCGCTATGTCGACGGAAAGCCCGCGATGGTCGACGCGGTCGTCATATCCACCCAGCACTCGCCGGACGTCGAATATGATACCATCCGCCAGGCGATGATAGATGCCGTAATCAAAAAAGTCATTCCAGAGAGCCTCATAGACAAGGACACCAAGATATACATCAATCCAACGGGCCGTTTCGTTGTCGGCGGTCCGCACGGCGACACCGGACTCACCGGTCGCAAGATCATCGTCGACACGTACGGCGGGATGGGACGCCATGGCGGCGGCGCGTTTTCCGGAAAGGACCCGTCCAAGGTCGACCGTTCCGCCGCCTACATGGGCCGTTACATCGCAAAGAACGTCGTGGCCGCGGGACTCGCGCACCGATGCGAGGTGCAGATAGCATATGCCATCGGTGTCGCCGAGCCGACCTCGGTGATGGTCGAGACCTTCGGTACCGGGAAAGTGTCCGACGATGAAATCGTCAAACGCATCCGCGCGGCATTCGATCTCAGACCCGCCGGGATCATTTCCACGCTCGATCTCCTGAGGCCGATATACCGCCTCACCGCAGCGTACGGCCATTTCGGAAGGCGCGAGCCCGAGTTCACCTGGGAAAAAACCGACAGGATAGACGCTCTGAAGTAGGTTTCCGGAGGTTTTGCGATGTAAAGGCGGGGAGATAATCCTCGCCTTTGTGTTTTTTCACTCCGATATATATCCCGTGGGGATGAGAATAAGGCAATCGGGGTTTTCGCTTTTCCAGCGCTCCCCGGGTGTAACAATCCCGCGCGATCCGTACCAGAAAGGAGTGTGGGGATGATGAGCGGCTCAATAAAATCCTTTACCTACAGATGCGGCTGTGGTTATGTGATCAACGTATTCGTCGATTTCGGCACGCCGCAGGAGTCCGTTGTGTGCCGGAAGTGCAGGCGGGCGGTGCGGCGCGAGAGTCGTTAGAGCAGCTCTATCCCGCCGCCTGAATTCCTCCATTATCGGGTTTGACAATGAGGCGTATAACAGCGGCGGGAGCGATTGTACTTCTTTTCCTGTGCGCGGCCGGATATTCCCAGGTCGCCGACGATCCCGACGTGACACCTCCGGGCATTGCGGCCGGGGAGCAGAAAAACGACCGGTCGCGTAACGTCAATGTCGACATGCAGGTCGTCTACGGCCAGTACAACAACATGCTTTCGACGATCAACCTCTCCCACGAGCAGGAACGCTCCGTCTATCTGCTGAGTTCATACTTCAAGCGTTCGAACGACTTCGGCTATAACGGCAGTCTTTACGAGAATTCGAGTTTCAACGAGAACAGGATAGGCTATACGGGCAATTTCAATCCCACCGATTCCTGGAAGTCTATCCTGGAGGCCGAGGTTAACAATGATTCCAGGGGGATGTTCGACAACGCCGTGTATTCCCGAGAGGAAAAGGATAAGGCCAGAATATCGGTTAAAAATATCTCCAAGCTGTCCAGCTCCTTCGAGGGCTACTTTACGGTGGGAGGGGCGGAGTACCGCCACCGCCTGAACGGTATTGTCGCGGACGGCTCCGAGCGAAGCAGGCTTAACCACATGACGACGGAAATCGGCGGCGAATATATCTGGTCGGCCAGCAACAGGATCCGCGGCAGCGCGCTGGGGGGCTATTATATCTATCAGGGAGACATCCCTTCCGACCGTTATTTCAGCGGCGAAGTCATCGACGATTTCAACCTGACGCCGAATCTGGGGCTGAGTTTCGGCGTGAACGTCGACGTCAACCGCGACGACAACCCTCTGGTTTTCCCCATCGCGGGGGTGACGCTCAAGGGGTTTCGCTATACAACCCTGTCACTCCTGTATCGCTGCGACCTGGCGCCGTTCAGGCCGGAGGAGTTCTACCTTGAACAGAAATATATCATGCCGACCTACGATCTCCCGCCCGGTCGAGTACATCACGGGGACGCGCGCCTCGAGGTACGCGTTAACGACAGCGTGAACATCAAGGCGGGAGTCATAATCGAAAACAATGATAATCTCTATAACTATGTTACGGTCCCCGGGGACGTTCTCAGCGCCGAGACCATCGAGGCGACGACCTGCGCCTCCCACATCGATTCACGCTTCTTCATGTTCGAGAAAGCGCTGGAGATCGCCCTTCGCTATGAATACAACTATTTTATCGCGTCCGACCATATAACGTACAGACCGCGCCAGAACTTCGGCAGCGCCGTGCGGTACAATGGGAAGCTCTGGCGCTTCGAGTGGATTAACAAGCTGACCGGGAAAGTGTACACCGATCCCGAGGGGGACGAGGAGCTCTCCGGGGCGGTCATCGGCACGCTCGGGCTTCAGCGCCAGATGCTCGAAAGTTTTTACGCGTATATCAGGGTGGAAAACCTGTATAACGCGCGGTACAATCTCCGTGACGGATACCCGGAGCCGGGAATAACTCTCCTGGGCGGGCTTCGCATTCTCATCTGAGGATATACCATGAATACAAATATTTACCTGTCGATATTCGACGCGGTGCCCACCTGGGTGATGCTCGCCCCGATCTTTTTATGCTCCATCGTGGGCGTTGCGATCATCATCGAGCGCCTGGTATTTTTCCGGAGAATAAGCCACGACTACCGCCTCATAGTGACCGGCTGCCTCGAGAACCTCCGGTCCGGGCGGCCCCAGGAGGCGCGCTCGCTCGCGGCGAGGTATCCGGGGCCGATCTCCGACGTTATAGATGGATACATTTCGGCCCTGCCGGACGCCGGCGCCCCGGCGCGTATTATCTCTGACCTTTCGGCTGTTGCCGTAAGGAAAATCGAACGACATCTTGGCACGCTCTCGACCATAGCCACCATCTCGCCGATGTTCGGGCTGCTGGGCACGGTGACCGGCATGATGAAATCCTTCAGCGGCCTCACCAAGGAGGGCCAGTTCGCCCACGACCTTCTCGCCCGGGGCATCGCGGAAGCGCTTATCACCACCGCTCTCGGACTGATCGTAGCGATCCCGGCCTGGATCTTCTACAACTACATGGTCTCGCGTGTCGACGGGTTCGTAAAGGACCTCGATCATGTGGCGAACGCGCTAGCGGAACACGGGGAGCGCTGAGGCCGTGGCTCTTTCATTCAAATCGCGTTTTCAGCGCAGGGCCTCGATCGATATCACGCCGCTCATCGATCTCTCGTTCAACCTGGTCCTGTTCTTCATGGTTTCGTACAGTATCGGGAATGTTTCCGCCATCACGGTCCATCTGCCCCGCGCGGTGCAGACAGGCGCGCAGCGTTCGGGCGACCTCGTCATCACCATCAGCGAGAAGAACGAGATCTATCTGAACGACGCCGCGATACGCAGGGACCTCCTTCTCGAGGAGTTGCGAAAAAGAAAGGAAAGCATTAAGGACGGAACGGTGGTGATCCGCGGCGACAAAATGACCAATTACGAGACGATCGTGAGCGTGATGGACCAGCTCAACCGGGCGGGAATCCCAAAATTCACGCTGGCGACGACGCGTTCGGCCGAATGACGCCGGCGTGTGCCCCTGGAGGCGTGGAACGCCGAAACGGCATGCGCGGGCTCTATTTTCTTGACAATACGCACTGTAAAAGTAAAAGAGACCTGAACTATGGAGGAATCCGCCCCGGGCGTTGCGGGACTTCATGTTACGGCCCGATGGTTTAAACGCCCGGGCGCAGGCTTTCATTATTTGTACAATACTTCAAGGTGGGAACGGTAAGCGTCAGCGGATGAGAAAGGCACTGGTTGTTCTGGCGGCGGCGGGAGTCATCTGCGCTTCCGTACTCATGATACACAGCGTATTTTCCCAGCCTTCCAGGTATGAGGGCAAAATAATACGCAAGATAGAGTTTGTCGGCCTGAAGAACGCCGACAAGGAGGACCTGTACGAGGTCCTCGTCAGCGACGTCGGCTTTCCGCTCAAGGCGGCCGAGGTCCGGGAGGACATCAAGGCGGTGTTCAAAACCGGCCAGTTCGAGAACGTCCAGGTGGAGATACAGGAGTTCGACGACGGCGTGCGGTTGCGCTTCGTGTGCAAGGAGCGCCCCATGATAAAGCAGATTACCTTCCGCGGGGTGGAAAAACTTTACGATACGGAACTCTCGGAGGTGATCGGAGTAAAGGAGAACGAGCCCCTTCGCATTGATAAGCTCGAGAAGGCCGTAAAGGCTCTTCGTAAGAAATACGATGACGAGGGTCTTTTCAACGCTGTGATCGAATACCGAACCCGCAAGTACAAGGACGACCCCAACTCCGTCGAAGTGCTGTTCGTCATCGATGAGGGCGAAGAAATAAAGATTGAAAAGATCGCCATCCTCGGGGCGCGGAAGATCCCGGCCAAAACGCTCAAGAAGGTCATGGAGAGCGAGGAGGACGGCCTCTTCAGAAACGGCGATTTCAAGAAGGACATCTACGAGCAGGACAAGGCGAAGATAGTGGCCCTCTACAAAGAGGAGGGATATCTCGACGCACAGGTTCTCGAGGACAGGGTTGAATACGAGTGGAAGAACCCGCGCAGAAAAGACAAGCGGGTGATTTTCATCACGATAAAGGTGACGGAGGGAGAGCGCTATTATTTCGACCGGTACACCATCGCGGGGAATCAGGTGGTCGAAAGCAAGGTGTTCGAGTCGCAGTTCGAGCAGACCAGGGAAGGGGACATCTTCAACGACACAAAGTTCCAGAAAGACCGCCAGATGATAAGCTTTACCTACGCGTCCAAAGGGTATATCTTCGCGCGTGTCGTGCCGCGACGCACCGTCGAGGAACGCGATGTGACGGTGAAGGGAAAGGCGGAGAAGCGGAAGTTCGTCAGGATCGATTTCGAGATCGAGGAGGGCAGCCAGGCCTATATCGAGAACATTTTCATAAAGGGCAATGTTAAAACCAAGGAGAAGGTCATTCGCCGCGAATTACTGATCAAAGAGGGCGAGCTTTTCAATTCCTTCAAGATGCAGATTTCCAGGGAGAAAATCTTCAACCTGGGTTTTTTCAAGCAGGTGAACTTCGACGTGCGTCCGGGGAGTCGCGAGGGGTATATGAATCTCATCGTGGATGTCGAGGAGCAGCCCACCGGCACCATTTCGCTGGGGGGCGGCTACGGCACGACCTCGGGCTTTTCCATTTTCGCTGACATCGGGGAGAACAACCTTCTCGGTAACGGTCAGCGTGTCGGCCTGCGATTCGAGTACGGTCCGCTGAGAAGTTCCGTCACGCTGTCGTTTAACGAACCGTGGCTTCTCGACAAACCCATAGGCTTCAACGCCTCGGTATTCTATACGCTCAATACCATCACCACCAGTTCGTTGTTCTCCAACTCGGATGATGACGCGAAGTACCAGAAGCGCTCCATCGGTTACAGCCTGGGGCTGAGCTATCGGTTCTGGTATTACTACGGCGTGGGAAGCGTCTGGTCGCACAGCTGGAAATCGTATATCAATCCCTCGGGCAACGCTCCCGACGCGGTATTCATCGAGGAATCCCTGGGCGTGCAGGAAAAAAGGACGGTGACACTGTACACCTACAGGGATTCGAGGGACAATTCGATGAACCCGACGCGCGGGACCCGTCTTGAGCTGGCAGTGGGGTTTACCGGAGGCACGCTCCTCAGGGGCGATGACCATTATATCAAATACAGCCCGGAAGTGTCTTTTTATTATTCCCCTTTCCATCTCCCTTTTCTGAAAACGCACCCCTGTGTGATCGAGCTTCGTTCAAACGCCACCTTCCTGACACCGCCGCTCGCCCGGGGTATGCTCTCGCGTATGCAGCCCCAGGAAGAAAATCCATGGCTCGAGACCGAGGACTATCTGTATATCGGCGGCCCGGAGACGCTGCGAGGATGGGAATATTACGACCTCGATTTGCCCAGTTCGTGGAGGATCGGGCTCTACCATCGTATTCTGTACGGCGCCGAGTTCCGCGTACCTATCCATCCGCAGATGCTGTGGATGGCCTTCTTCTTCGACGCAGGATCACTGTGGACGGATCGCTACTGGGAGCGGACCAGGGGGGCCAACAACCTCGAAACGCTCTCCGAGGACAAGGCATCGGGACAGGTGCATGACATTCGCGATATAGACAACATCAATCTGATGTATTATTTCAAATATTCGTACGGTTTCGGGTTCAAGATACAGATTCCCATGATGCCGCTCCGCTTCTGGTTCGGACGCAAGCTCCTCTGGGTGGGGCAGGACAGGGGATACTTCGAGCCGATGGGTGATTTCACCTTCCAGTTCGGGATAGGAGATTACCGTTTCTAGCATGAAACCGTTCTGCGCGGTACTGCTCGCCGCCGTCCTTTCGTCGTGCGGCACTTTCCAGCCTTCGGTGGAGCGGGAGGCCAGGATTCGCTCCGTCAACATGGGTCTGCTCTTCGAATACGCCGTTACCGCCGATCCCGACGCGCGCGGAGTGCGTGCGGCCAAAAAAGAGGCGCTTTCGGCGGTTCGCTCGCTGCAGGAGAGGATGTCTGCGTCCGACAGGGCCGAGAGGGAGACCGCGGAGCGCGAATTGAAGGGCAGGAACGCGGAGCTCGCGAAGCTGAACGCGGCCGAGGAACAGCACAGGCAGCGCATTCTTGGCGAGATACAACGGGCCATGAGCGCCGTGGCTTCGAGACAGGGTATCGATTTTATCCTTGGCGCGGGCGAAGGGGCCGTATACGCGGGGAAGGAGTACGATATCACGGAGGAGGTACTGCGCGAGCTGGTGTCTCTTCGCAGACGTAACGCGCCGGTTTCGCGCTGAGCACATATGCCTAAAAGAATTCTGCCGCTGCTTGCGGTCGTCGTGATGTCGCTGGCGTGCGGGAACGCGCGCGGGGCGGATATCGCCGCGGCCTTCGAGGGCTACAGGGGCAACTACGTCCTCACTGTCGAAAAGCGTACGTTTACACTCCGGGTTCACGACCGTCGCGGAGGTGTCGCCGTCGAATACCGGATAGCCTACGGCCTTAATCCCGACCGCTCGACCAAGCTTCACGCCGGCGACAACCGCACCCCCGAAGGAATGTACAGGATTACGGAGATGCTCAGCATGGACGCGCAGCCCGGTTCCGCGGCCTACAGAAAACTGCTTGCGATGAACCGTGTTTTTTTTCGCTCCCGGGACGGACATTACAAATACGGCAGGCCCGATGTCGATCTGGGCGATAACGCCTACGGCCCGCGATTTTTTCTGCTGGACTACCCGCTCGAGCGCGATCGCGCAAGGTACGACGCGGCGCTGTCGAAGGGTGAAATTCCCCGGGGACCCGGCGGATACGCGCCGATCGGGCACGGTATCGCCATACACGGAAACAACGACGAGGCTTCGATAGGCCACCTGGCGACGAGCGGCTGCGTGCGGATGTTCAACCGTGACATTGTGGAGCTCGAAAAGTATGTGATGATAGGTACGCCGGTAATAATTTACGGTGACTGAGGATTAAAGGGTTGACATACTATAGGGGCTGGTGCAGCGTAAAGGCTGTTTTCGGGTGCGGGGCGGGGTGAACCATCATCTATTATCGGCCCCGTAAAGGATCGCACTCGGGGCCGGCGTAATTACTAAAGTCACTCGGAGGATGTACGGTGTCAGATTTATTCCTTTCCACCGCGTATGCGCAAACTCCCGGCGGGGCCGGAGGCCAGGGCTGGATGAGCTTCATCCCAATCGTTCTGATGATTGTCATTTTCTATTTTCTTCTGATTCGTCCCACGCAGAAGCGTGAGAAAGAAAGGAAGAAGATGATTGATTCGCTGCAGAAGGGCGACAAAGTCCTTACGTCGGGCGGTATTTACGGCGTGATCGTGAACATAAAGGCCGAAGAGAACATCATCGTTCTTAAAATAGCCGATGGCGCAAAAGTGGAGTTCGCCCGTTCCGCGGTTCAGGCCAAAGTATAAAGAGACAGGCGCGGCGCAAACCGATCATGAATCAAGGCGTTAAAATCCTTCTGATCTCCCTCCTCTTCATGTTTCCCGCCGTTCCGGCGGGAAACCCGTTGCACGGCATTCTTTCGTGCGGCCTCTACGCTCAGGCCGGAACTGGACCCGAAGACGGCGCCGTGGTCGAGGACAGGGGGGAGCTTGCCGCGCCGGTCGTGACGAAGGAGGAGCCGGCGGCGAAAAAAGAGCCCGTTCAGGCCCCTCCCCCCGTTCAGAAGCCGCGTGAAGCGGCGGACGAGGCCTCCAGGAAAAAGCCGGTGACGCAGGACGAGCCGCGGGAGGCATATGCCGGAGACGGCCTGCTCGATATAACGGACGGCGCGTTCAAGTACCGACGCATTCCGGGCATCAGAATCTCCGAAAGCCCGATCGAAACCGTACCGCCGTCGGAAGCGTCCGGCGACGCCAGGGCCGTCGAGGAGAAGAGCGCCGAAGACGGGGGTACGGGTCTTTTCGGCCTCAGCCGCTCCGCGACCGACACCCTTGCCAGGATCGTGCTGTTCGGCATCATCATTCTCATCTTTGTCCTTTATCGCATCAGGGCGAGAAACCGCCGTTCGAGCGTCCTGAAACGATTCCCGAAATCGTAAAGACTTTTCACACTAACGAGGACTGTCATGACACGAGGCATGATATACAAGGCCATGTTCATA
>ENA-UOWG01004243-UOWG01004243.1-activated-sludge-metagenome-genome-assembly--contig:-NODE-4243-length-10147-cov-28.149326_pt1 | contig 10147 bp, 10 predicted proteins | sample MGYA00238147_ERZ761563 | MGnify/ENA primary metagenome ERZ761563 (study PRJEB28884, sample SAMN05720216) | anaerobic digester metagenome | isolation source: active sludge of municipal... | reverse complement strand
CACATGAAAATCACCGTCGTCGGCACTGGATACGTCGGTCTGGTCAGCGGCACCTGCCTGGCGGAAGTCGGCAATGACGTTCTCTGTCTCGATGTCGATCCCGAGAAGATCCGCATCCTCGAAGCGGGCGGCATCCCCATCCACGAACCCGGCCTGCTGGACATGGTCCGCCGCAACGTCGCCGCCGGCCGCCTGCACTTCACCACCGACATCGAGCAAGCCGTCCGCCACGGCACCATCCAGTTTATCGCCGTCGGCACCCCGCCCGACGAAGACGGTTCCGCCGACCTCCAGTACGTGCTCGCCGCCGCCCGCAACATCGGCCGTCTGATGACTGACTACAAGGTCGTCGTCGACAAGAGCACGGTACCGGTCGGCACCGCCGCCAAGGTCAAGGCCGCCATCGCCGACGAACTCGCCAAGCGCGCGGTCGACATCCCCTACAGCGTCGTTTCCAACCCCGAGTTCCTCAAGGAAGGCGCCGCCGTCGACGACTTCATGCGTCCCGACCGCATCGTCGTCGGCGCCGAGGACGACCAGGCCATCCACCTGATGCGCGCCCTCTACGCGCCCTTCCAGCGCAATCACGAGCGCCTGATCATCACCGACGTCAAGAGCGCCGAGCTGACCAAGTACGCCGCCAACGCCATGCTGGCGACGCGCATCAGCTTCATGAACGAACTCGCCAACCTCGCCGAAGTGCTTGGCGCCGACATCGAGATGGTCCGCCAGGGCATCGGTTCCGACCCGCGCATCGGCTACCACTTCCTCTACCCCGGCTGCGGCTACGGCGGCTCCTGCTTCCCCAAGGACGTCAAGGCGCTGATTCAGACCGCCAAGGACGACGCCAACATCACCCTCAAGGTGCTGACCGCCGTCGAGGAAGCCAACGACGCCCAGAAGCACGTCCTGAGCGGCAAGATCAGGGGCCGCTTCGCCGACCTCAAGGGCAAACACTTCGCCCTCTGGGGCCTCGCCTTCAAGCCCAATACCGACGACATGCGCGAAGCGCCGAGCCGTGAGCTGATCGCCGACCTCTTCGCCGCCGGCGCCACCGTCACCGCCTACGACCCGGTCGCCATGCACGAGACGCAGCGCATCTTCGGCGACGACCGGCGCCTGAACTATGCCGAGAGCCCGATGGGCGCCCTCGCCAATGCCGACGCGCTGGTCATCGTCACCGAGTGGAAGGAATTCCGTAGCCCGGACTTCGAAGCGATCAAGCAGACGCTGAAGAGCCCGGTGATCTTCGACGGGCGCAACCTCTACGACCCGAAACTGGTGCGCAGCAGCGGCATCGAGTATTTCGCCATCGGGCGCTGAGAAGATGCTCGACAAGGTGAAGAACGTTCGCCTGCTGGTCGTCGGCGACGTCATGCTCGACCGCTACTGGTTCGGCGAAGTCAGCCGGATTTCGCCGGAAGCGCCGGTGCCGGTGGTCAAGGTCCAACGCATCGAGGAGCGTCTGGGCGGTGCCGCCAACGTCGCGCGCAATGCCCTGGCGCTGGGCGCCGGTACCGTGCTGCTGTCGGTCGTCGGCGACGACGAAGCGGGGCGCAGCCTGTCCCGGCTGCTCGCTGAAAGTGAAATCGATGCCGGATTGCATGTCGACCGCGACATCGACACCACGGTCAAGCTGCGCGTCATCGGTCGCCAGCAGCAGTTGCTGCGTATCGATTTTGAAACGACCCCTTCGCATGAAGTCCTGCAGGCCAAGCTTTCCGAATTCGCGAGCCGCGTCGCTGCCTGCGATGTGGTGATTCTTTCCGACTACGGCAAGGGCGGCCTGGCCCATATCAGCGAAATGATCCGTCTGGCCCGCGCCGCCGGCAAGCCGGTGCTGGTCGATCCCAAGGGCGACGAGTGGGGCAAGTATGCCGGCGCGACGGTGATCACGCCCAACCGCTCGGAACTGCGCGAAGTCGTCGGGCGCTGGACCTCGGAGGAAGACCTTGCTGAACGGGTGCGGAAACTGCGTGGCGAACTCGGCCTCGAGGCACTGCTGGTGACGCGCAGCGAAGAGGGCATGACGCTCTTCGCGGCCGATGAAGCGCATCATCAGCCGGCCCGGGCCCGGGAAGTGTTCGATGTTTCCGGCGCCGGGGATACCGTGATCGCGACGCTCGCCGTCATGCTGGCGGCGGGCGCCGGCTGGGCCGAAGCGATCCGCACCGCCAACGTCGCCGCCGGCATCGTTGTCGGCAAGCTGGGTACCGCCGTCGTGACCCGTGAAGAACTCGCAGCAGCACTTTAAGGAAAGCCAATGTACACAGTCGTTACCGGCGCCGCCGGGTTTATCGGTGCCAACCTGGTCAAGGCGCTCAACGAGCGCGGCGTCACCAAGATCATTGCCGTGGACAACCTGACCAAGGCGGACAAGTTCAGGAACCTGATCGATTGCGACATTGCCGACTATGTCGACAAGAACGATTTCATCGAACGCATCCAGGCCGGCCATTACGATGGCGAGATCGACGCCATTTTCCATGAGGGCGCCTGCTCCGACACCATGGAGACCGACGGCCGCTACATGATGGAGAACAACTACCGCTACTCGATGATCCTGCTCGACTGGTGCCAGGACCAGGATGTGCAGTTTCTCTATGCCTCCAGTGCGGCCACCTATGGCGGTGCCAGCGTCTTCAAGGAGGAGCGCCAGTACGAAGGCCCGCTCAACGTCTACGGCTATTCCAAGTTCCTGTTCGACCAGGTCGTGCGCCAGCGTCTGGCGCAGAAACCTTCTTCGCAGATCGTCGGCTTCCGTTATTTCAACGTCTATGGTCCGCGCGAGACGCACAAGGGGCGCATGGCCTCGGTGGCCTTCCACAACTTCAACCAGTTCCGTGCCGACGGCAGGGTCAAGCTGTTCGAGGGCTCGCACGGGTACGAGAACGGCGGCCAGATGCGCGATTTCGTGTATATCGGCGATGTCGCCAAGGTGAATATGTTCTTCCTCGACCATCCGGAAAAGTCCGGGATTTTCAATCTGGGTGCTGGTCGGGCGCAGAGTTTCAACGATGTCGCGGTTGCCGCGGTCAACGGTTGCAGGAAGGCAAAAAACGAAGCGCCGCTGAATCTGGAAGCATTGCGCGCCCAGGGTCTGATCGAGTATATCGCCTTTCCGGAAGCCTTGAAGGGCAAGTATCAGGCCTATACCCTGGGCGATCTGACCCTTTTGCGGGCGGCTGGCTATGAGGCGCCGATGGCGACCGTGGAAGAGGGCGTCGCGCAATACGTCGAGTGGCTGCTGCGCAATGTATAAGACCCTGCAGGACTTCGTCGGCAATACGCCGCTGGTGCGCCTGATGCGCATTCCCGGGGCGGAGAGTGAACGACGCGGCAACGTCATCCTCGCCAAGCTCGAGGGCAACAATCCGGCGGGATCGGTGAAGGACCGGCCGGCGTTGTCGATGATCGTCCATGCCGAGGCGCGCGGCGAGATCAGGCCCGGCGATACGCTGATCGAGTCCACCTCCGGCAATACCGGCATCGCGCTGGCGATGGCGGCGGCGATCAAGGGCTACCGGATGATTCTCGTGATGCCCGAGAACCAGAGCATCGAGCGCCGCCAGACCATGCGCGCCTTCGGCGCCGAACTGGTGCTGACGCCGAAGGGGGGCGGCATGGAGATGGCGCGCGACGTTGCCGACAAAATGCGCGACGAGGGCAAGGGCATCATCCTCGACCAGTTCGCCAATCCCGACAATCCGCTGGCGCACTTCGAGGGCACCGGCCCGGAAATCTGGCGCGATACCGAAGGCAAGGTCACCCATTTCGTTTCCAGCATGGGCACCACCGGCACCATCATGGGCACCTCGGCCTTCCTCAAGGCGCGGAACCCGGCGATCCAGATCGTCGGCTGCCAGCCGGATGAAGGCAGCCAGATTCCAGGAATCCGCAAATGGCCGGACGCCTATCTCCCGAAAATCTACGACAAAACCAGCGTCGACCGTATCGAATACGTCGGTCAGGCCGATGCCGAGGCGATGACCCGCCGGCTGGCCACCGAGGAGGGCATCTTCGCCGGCATTTCCTCGGGTGGCGCGCTGGCCGTCGCGCTGCGGCTGTCGCTGCAACTCGAGAATGCGGTGATCGTCAGCATCATCTGCGACCGCGGCGACCGTTACCTGTCGACGGGCGTTTTCCCGGCATGAAACCGGTTCTGGTCTTCGATATCGAGACCATTCCCGACGTCGCCGGCCTGCGCCGGCTCAACGACCTGCCGGCCGGACTTTCCGACGACGAAGTCGCCGAACTCGCCTTCCAGCAACGACGGGCCAGGACCGGCAACGACTTCCTGCAACTGCACCTGCAGCGCGTCGTCACCATTTCCTGTGTGCTGCGTACCGGCGATGGCCTGAAGGTCTGGTCGCTGGCCGAACCCGATCTGAACGAGGGCGCCATCATCCAGCGCTTTTTCGACGGCATCGAGAAATTCACGCCGCAGCTCGTCTCGTGGAACGGCAGCGGCTTCGACCTGCCGGTCCTGCACTACCGCGGCATGCTGCATGGCGTGGCGGCGCCCCGCTATTGGGATCTCGGCGAAGGCGACTACGCCGATTCGCGCGATTTCAAGTGGAACAACTACATCAGCCGTTACCACATGCGTCACCTCGACCTGATGGATCTGCTGGCCCTCTACAACGCCCGCGCCAACGCGCCGCTCGACGACCTGGCCAAGTTGTTCGGCTTTCCCGGCAAGCTCGGCATGGATGGCGGCAAGGTCTGGGAAGCGTGGCAGGCCGGCAGGGCCGCCGAGATTCGCGACTACTGCGAGACCGACGTCATCAATACCTATCTGGTCTATAACCGCTTCCGCCGCCTGCGCGGGGAACTGACAGCGGAGGACGAGGTAGCCGAGGGCGAATTCGTCAAGGCGCAGCTCGCCAGAATCGGCGCCCCGCACTGGCAAGAGTTTCTCGCTGCCTGGGGCTGACAGCGCCGGCCTCGGCGGTATAATCGCAAGTCCTAAAACTACACGCTGCAGAGAGATTGCGATGTCACTTAACAAGGTTCCTTCCGGCAAGTCCCTCCCCAACGATTTCAACGTCATCATCGAAATCACGGCGCATTCCGAGCCGGTCAAGTACGAAGTGGACAAGGACAGCGGCGCGATTTTCGTCGATCGCTTCATGTCCACATCCATGCACTATCCCTGCAACTACGGCTACATCCCGCACACCATCGCCGGCGACGGCGACCCGGTCGACGTGCTGGTCGTCAGCCCCTTCCCGCTGCCCCCGGGCGTCGTTGTCCGCTGCCGCCCGATCGGCATGCTGGCCATGACCGATGAAGCCGGCGAAGACGCCAAGCTGCTGGCCGTGCCGGTCGACAAACTGACGCCGATGTACCGCAATGTGCAGACGCATGCCGACATGCCGACCCTGCTGCTCGACCAGATTTCCCACTTCTTCGAGCACTACAAGGATCTCGAACCGGGCAAGTTCGTCAAGGTCGTCGGCTGGCGCGGTCCGGAAGAAGCCAAGAAAGAAATCGAGAACGGCGTCAAGACCTTCAAAGACGCGAAAGACAAGCCGAACTACTGAGCGCTCATGCTGCGCATCGCCGTTGCCCAGTTCAATGCCACCGTCGGTGACCTGACGGGCAATGTCGAGCGCATCATCGAGTGCGCCAGCCAGGCCAGGGAGCGCGGCGCCCAGGCGCTGCTGACGCCGGAACTGGCGCTGTGCGGCTACCCGCCGGAGGATCTGCTGCTGCGCCCGGATTTCTACCGCGCCTGCAAGCGGGCACTCGACGATCTGGCCAGCCGTGTCGAGGGCATCGCCCTGATCGTCGGTCATCCGGAAGAGCATGACGGGCGGCGCCACAATGCCGCGACGGTCATTGAAAACGGCCGGATAACGGCGGTCTACCGCAAGACTCGCCTGCCCAATTACGACGTTTTCGACGAAAAACGCTACTTCGACCCCGGCAGCGAAGCCTGCGTCGTGACCCTGGGCGGCGTCCGCTGCGGCATCAACATCTGCGCCGACGTCTGGGAAGCCGGCGCGGCCGAGCGCGCCGCCGCCGCCGGCGCCGAACTGCTCCTCGTCCTCAATGCCTCGCCCTGCCATCTGGAAAAGCATCATCAGCGGGTTGAGGTGATGCGCGAGCGGATTGCCGCCACCGGCATTCCCGCGATCTACGCCAATCTGGTCGGCGGCCAGGATGAACTGGTCTTCGATGGCGCATCGTTCGCCCTCGATGCCGAGGGCAATTGCCGGATGCGCCTGCCGCAGTTCGCGGAGGCCTTGGGTGTCATCGATTATGACGGCGGCCATCTGCGTTCCGACGACATGGCCGAGGAACTTACGCTCGAAGCCGAGGCCTACCGCGCGCTGGTGCTCGGCGTACACGACTACATCGGCAAGAGCGGGTTCGCCGGCGTCATCATCGGCCTTTCGGGCGGCATCGACTCGGCGCTGACCCTGTGTGTCGCGGTCGACGCGCTGGGCGCCGACAAGGTGCGGGCGGTTATGATGCCGTCGCCCTATACCGCGCAGATGAGCCTCGACGATTCGCGGGCGATGATCGCCGCGCTCGGCGTGCGTTACGACGAGATTCCCATCGCGCCGGCGATGGAAACCTACCGGACGATGCTCGACCCGCTGTTCGTCGGCATGGCGGCCGACACCACGGAAGAGAACATCCAGGCGCGCATCCGCGGCAATCTCCTGATGGCGCTGTCCAACAAGACCGGCGCGCTGGTCCTGACCACCGGCAACAAGTCGGAAATGGCCGTCGGTTACTGTACGCTGTACGGCGACATGGCCGGCGGTTTCGCGGTGATCAAGGACGTCTACAAGACGCTGGTCTATCGTCTGGCGCGCTACCGCAACACGCTGTGCGATAGCGGTGCGCCGGTGATCCCGGAAAACATCATCGTCCGTCCGCCATCCGCCGAACTGAAACCCGATCAGACCGACCAGGATTCGCTGCCGCCCTACGAGGTGCTCGATGCCATCGTCCGCGCCTACATGGAAGAGGACCGCAGCCCGCGCGAGATCGTCGCCGCCGGCCTGCCGGAAGCGGATGTGCGGCGGGTCGTGCGCCTGCTGCGCCTCGCCGAATACAAGCGGCGGCAGTCGCCGGTCGGAATTCGCATCACGCCGCGTGGTTTTGGCAAGGATTGGCGGTATCCTATTACCAATCGTTACCGCGACGAATTTTGATCAACCGAAGCGAACAGGACATCGAACATGAAGAAAATCGAAGCCATCATCAAGCCGTTCAAACTCGACGAAGTGCGCGAGGCGCTGTCGGAAATCGGCATCACCGGCCTGACGGTGACCGAGGTCAAGGGCTTCGGGCGCCAGAAGGGGCATACCGAGCTTTATCGTGGCGCCGAATACGTGGTTGATTTCCTGCCCAAGATCAAGATCGAGGTCGTCGTCAAGTCCGACCACACCGATGCCGCGATCGAAGCCATCATCAAGGCGGCGCGCACGGGCAAGATCGGCGACGGCAAGATTTTCGTGATGGCGGTCGAGCAGGTCGTGCGGGTTCGCACCGGCGAGACCGACGAAGAGGCAATCTGACCCGAAGGGGAAGCAAATGGACGACCAGGAAAGCTTCGATATCCCCGCGTTGCGGGCCGAGTTGCTGGCGCATCTGGGCTCGCACGCCGACGTCTACCCCGCTCATGTCGAGCAGGGATTCCCGCGCATTCTCGCCAAAATTGTTGCGCTGTGGGGAAAACCGGAGCTGGACGATTTCCTGTCCAGCCTGATGGTGTCGGATCGCCCCGGGCGTCAGGGTTTTCCGCCGGACGTGGCGATGGAAATTTTCCGTCTGTCCATGCTGCATGGCGTCTTGGGCTTTACGCCGCAACAGACGGCGGGAACCGGCTGGTCAGGGATCGAGGACGCCGAACTGTTCAAACATGGTGTCGCCAAGGGCAAGCGTTAGATTTTTTTCTGTGTCCGCAGCAGAACGATGACCGCACCCTCCCCGCCGTCCTGGGGCTTGGCCTGACAGTAGGCCAGAATCTCGATTTTCTGCATCAGCCAGCCGCGTACCAGGCGGCGCAGAACGGCTTCCCGGCCCGGCGAGCCCAACCCCTTGCCGTGAATGATGCGTACGCAGCGCACGCCATGCCTGAGCGATCGCGCCAGGAATCCGGCCAACAGTTCCCGGGCTTGCTCGCGGTTGAGGCCATGCAGGTCGATCTCGTCCTGGATCACCCAGCGCCCGCGCCGCAAGTCGCGCAGTACGCTGTTGGCCAGCCCGGCGCGCAGGTAGCTCGGTTCGTCGCCGCCTTCGAGCCGGTCCTGCAGCGTGATCGGTCCGTGCAGACTCTCATGCAGCGCCGCCCGTTCGTCGGCCAGGCGCTGCAGCGGGCGCGGCGCCGGCATCGGGCCGCCGAGATGGACGCGATCCGAGGCCGGCAGTGGCCTGGCATCCGCCACTGCCGCGCGAAAAGCGGCGAGATCGTCCGGGTCGATCAATCCTGCTTTACGGTTCAGGCGATGCCGTCGAGGTAGCGCTCGGCATCGAGCGCCGCCATGCAGCCGGTGCCGGCCGAGGTGCAGGCCTGGCGATAGACGTAGTCCTGCACGTCGCCGGCGGCAAAGATCCCTGCGATGCTGGTTTGCGTGGCGTTGCCCTGGCGCCCCGCTTCGGTGACCAGGTAGCCGTCTTCCATCGCCAGCTGACCGGCAAAGATGTCGGTGTTCGGCTTGTGACCGATGGCAATGAAAACGCCGAAGACGTCGACATTCTGCGTCGCCGCAGTCAGCACGTTTTTGACCCGCAGACCGGTGACGCCGGAATTGTCGCCCAGCACCTCGTCGAGCACGCTGTTCCACAGGATGGTGATCTTGCCGGCCTTTTCCTTTTCGAACAGCTTGTCCTGCATGATCTTTTCGGACCTGAGCTTGTCGCGGCGGTGGATCAATGTGACGTGGCTGGCGATGTTGGCGAGATAGAGGGCTTCCTCGACGGCAGTGTTGCCGCCGCCGATGACGGCGACCGGCTTGTTGCGGTAGAAGAAGCCGTCGCAGGTAGCGCAGGCGGAAACGCCCTTGCCCATGAAGGCTTCCTCGGAGGGCAGGCCGAGATATTGGGCCGAGGCGCCGGTGGCGATGATCAGCGCGTCGCAGGTGTAGGTGCCGGTATCGCCGATCAAGGTAAACGGTTTCTCGGTCAGCTGCGTTGTATGGATATGGTCGAAAATGATTTCGGTATCGAAGCGGCGGGCGTGCGCTTCGAAGCGCGCCATCAGATCCGGGCCCTGGACGCCGTCGACGTCGGCCGGCCAGTTGTCGACTTCGGTCGTCGTCATCAGCTGGCCGCCCTGGGCCATGCCGGTGATCAGCACCGGCTTCAGGTTGGCGCGCGCGGCATAGACGGCGGCGGTGTAACCGGCGGGGCCGGAACCGAGAATGATGAGACGGCTGTGGCTGGGAGCTTGTGACATGGTGAACCTCGGTGATGGTTGATCGCAAAATTATATCCTCCAATACCCGACAGTTTTCCCGGCAGTTTTCTTGCGCATTGCCTTGAAATTTGTGAATTGAGTTTATAATCTCCGCGTAACTCCATGAAGGGAAATGCTTTATGTCCTCCTCAAATGTTGGCCTGAGTCTGGTGGTTCTGCGCAATGTGCCGCTCTTTTCGGGTCTCGATGAGAGCGAGCTTCAGCGCTTGTCGCAAGTGGCTGTGCGCCGGCGTGCCGGGCGCAACGAGCAGGTCGTGCGCGCTGGCGAGGATGCCGAATCCCTGATCGTCCTGCTGACCGGCCGCGCGAAGGTGACCAATTTCGACGAGGAAGGCCGCGAGATCATTCTCGCCTGGCTCGGTCCGGGCGAATTTTTTGGCGAAATGGGATTGATCGACGGCAGCCCGCGTTCGGCCAGCGTCGTCGCGGTCGAGCCGTGCGAGCTGCTGACGATCGGCAAGACCGAATTCCAGCGTTGCATGCAGGAAAACTTCCAGGTCGCTCAGAAACTCATGCAGATCCTGGTGCGCCGCCTGCGCGAGGCTGACCGCAATATCGAAAGCCTTGCGCTGCTCGACGTTTATGGCCGCGTTGCGCGCCTGCTGCTCGACCTCTCCGAGGAAGAGGGCGGCAAGCGTCTGGTCAGGCAGAAAATCTCCAAGCAGGACATGGCGCGCATGATCGGCGCCTCGCGCGAAATGGTCAGCA
>ENA-UOWG01004242-UOWG01004242.1-activated-sludge-metagenome-genome-assembly--contig:-NODE-4242-length-10148-cov-3.790647_pt1 | contig 10148 bp, 11 predicted proteins | sample MGYA00238147_ERZ761563 | MGnify/ENA primary metagenome ERZ761563 (study PRJEB28884, sample SAMN05720216) | anaerobic digester metagenome | isolation source: active sludge of municipal... | reverse complement strand
GGGACGTACAGGCCGCGCCGCTTACTATTGAGCATGTGCGCAGCGGCCCCGCGCATGGCTGGGTTTCCGCTCTCCGGGTTTCTGGTGACAAGCTCCAGGCCCGGTTTGAGAATCTATCTCGGGAGTTGCGCGAATGGATCAAAACCGGCGCTTATCGTTCCCGGTCCGCTGAGATTTATTCAAAGTTCAAGGCGACGGGCCGCGCATATCTGGGGGCTGTCACATTCTTAGGGGCTACCGCCCCGGCGGTCAAGGGGCTGGCCTTTGACCCGGTCATGTTCAAATCTGGCGAACAGCCGCAGATTGCAATAGACGCCGCCACTATGGGGCTGGCCGAAACTCTCACGGAAGGGGAAAACATGGACACGGAAGCCGTTGCGGTAAGCCTTTGGGAGAAAATCAAAGGCTATTTCAACACGGAAATCACCCTCAAGGACGAGGAGAGAAACAAGGTGGAACTGAGCGAGCAGGTCAAGGACTTGACGGCCAAGCTGGCGGCTGCCGAGGCTACGAATACCGCTCTCGTTGCGGAGCGGGACGCGGTCAAGGCGCGACTGGCCGAGTTCGAGAAAGACGCGAAAGAGGCACAGAACAAAGCGGCCCTTTCTGAGTTCGGCGGCAAGCTGGACGCCGCGGTTACGGCGGGGAAGCTCCTGCCGGCGGAAAAGGACCACTGGGTAAAACTGGCAGAGGCGCACCCGGAGCAGGCGGCGGAATATCTCGGCATGATCGAGGGCCGCGGCGCGAGTGTGCTGTTTCAGGAACTCACACCCGCGCCCAAGCCGGGTGACAAGCCCGCAGTGACGGGGCGATCCGCCGCCTTCCGCAACATCCCGGCTGGCGAGGATGAAGAGGACAACAAGGAGAGGCTGGCCGCGTGTGATCTGATGGATGCGGATGAAAAGCTGACCTTTGCCGAGGCGGTCAAGCGGGTACGTTCCGCCCGGTAGTAGCACGGTAGAAGTCTGACAATTGAATGGGTTCTCCCAAAGCCCGGCCAGGCAGCGGGGGACGCAAGAGAAATCAAGAGAGGCCGTTCGGGGCCGAACACCCGGACACGCCTCTCTTTTTTTCTGCCCGGTTTCCGGAACGCATTACACGAACAGGAGAAACAGAAATGGCTCTCAAGCTGCGCGAAAACATTATCGCGGACATGACCCTGCCTGTCGGCGGGGCCGCTTTGACCCGCGGCACGGCTGTTTACCTCTCTTCAAGCCTGGCCGTCTGCACCACCGCCTCAACCGACAAGGCTGTTGGGGTGAACGTCGAGAAAGATGAGGTTTCCGCAAATGCGACCGGTGTGCGGGTGGCATACGAGGGTGTGGTACAGTGCCGCGCTCACGACGGGGATATTTCCGAGGGCGAGTACGTGGTTGCCGTGGCAGGCGGGCGCGTGGACGGGGCCGGGACGCTGACAACGGCCTCACAGTACATACTCGGGCAGGCGCTCCAGGCGTCCAGCGCACAGGATCAGCTCATTGCCGTGCGGCTGTGTCTGAGTATCGCGCCGAAAGCGGCCGCTTAACCCGGCCTGATGCCGGTAACAACTGACAACTGACAACGACCCTTTATACGGAGAAACGGCAATGGCCGACAGATATGCAACTCAGAATCTCAACACCACTCTGACAGCGTTCGGGGCCGAGACGTTCCGCAACCTGCCCGGCGTGGCTGACATCCTGGCCCCCGTGGTTTCTGTGCCTACCACGACCGGGAAGTATTACGTCTTCAACGAAACGGAAAGCGCCCGCGACGATTATGACGCTATCCGCGCACCGAAAACCGAATCCCAGGAAATCAGCCGCTCGTACACGTCCGCGACGTACAGCGCACAGCAGTACATGCTGAAAGAGCTGGTGGCGGATGAAGAGTACGACAACGCTGACCGTGCCGTGATCGACCCGGAGCAGGACGCCGCCGGGCTGATTATGAGCAAGATCAGGCTGGGGCGGGAAATCCGGGTCTGCACGCTGCTTATGACAAGCGGCAACTACGGCAGCAACACCGCTGGGGCAACCGCGATCTGGAACCATGCCACAGCCGCCAGCGTCAAGATCGAGCTGGACTGTGACACCGCGCAACTGGCCGTGGAAAAATCCTGCGGGCAAACCCCCAACACAATCGTGATCCCGCCGCATATTGCAAAGGCGGCGAAGCGCGACAGCACGATCCGTGACCTGATAAAGTACACGGACCCGACGCTGCTGGTCAACGGCGACCTGCCGCCCACGCTATTCGGTATGCGGGTAGTGATCCCGAAGATGGTAAAGGACTCGGCGGACCCCGGCGTTTCAACCGCCAGTAAGGGGTTCGCGTGGGCCGACAACAGCGTCGCCGTGCTGTATATCGACCCGGTCAACAGCAAGCGCAGCCTGTCGTTCTGCAAAACCTTCCGCCGTCCGCTGGGCGGGCAGCTTGACGTTGCAATGTACCGCTACCGCAACGACGACAAGCACGCGAATGTGGTGGAGGGCGGCATCGAGGAGGTGCTGGCAGTGACGGCTTCCGGTGCGGGCTATCTGATAACGACCGCCTACACTTGAGATTGACTGATAACCGGCGGGGGCTGGAATGCGCGGCCCCCGCCTTTCCCCTGGAGAAATGATGCAAGTAAAACTGCTGAAACGCTGGCATCGGTTCGAAGGTTTACCGCCCGGCACGGTGGTGGATTTGCCGGAAGATGATGCGGAGTTTTACGCCCGCGTCGGAATGATCGAGCCGCTGGAAGTTGAACAGGGAGAAACGGTAGAACAGACCCCGGACGCGCAGAAACCGGGAAGGCGCTGGAAAAAGTAGAGCGTCGCTATACGGGCCTCTATGGAACGCATAGGAAGCCCTCTAATCAACGATCTAAGCCGGGTGCGGCTGGTAACACGGCCCAAAATGACCCGGAAAAGGAGTCTTTCAATGAGAAGCCCGTTTCGCTGGGCGTTCATGATGGTTCTGGCGCTTGTCGGCGTGGCGGGCGCTCAGATAACCCCTCCTCAGACCGCATCCTTCTCGGTGAAGGAATTTTCCTGGAAGAATGATCGAGGGAACGCCATTTCGACCGTCACGATTAACAACATGCGCCTGGATACCCTGCCAGAATTGTCAGTCCGGGCAATCCTCCAGGACACCGTGGTGGACAGCACGCATACGGTATGGGGCATAACGATCAGCCGCCCTGGATACCCGAATTACACCGAGCGGGACACGCTGTCCATTGTACAGCAGATGCACCTGCCGCTTAAATCGAGCGCATCCTATCTCCCCGACAGTCTGTTCTCTGTTATTCCGGTGATTTCGTCGCCCGTTATCGGCTCGGAAATGACTATCAAGCTCCAGGCCGTTGACCCGGATCAGGGTTATTTCATCCCTGTTGTGTTCGCCTCTGACACGGTTCGAGGCACGGCCACAGATACGTCTGATGCGATTTACCTGGGGCGCGGGATAAAGGAAGCCACGTTCGGCTTTACCAGCTCTGTTGAAACAGCGGAAGTGACCTATGAGGTGCTATACAATCTCGGCCAGGGCTGGGGCTTTGCCGTCCCCTCAGACACTTTGGCCGGGAAAACGCAGACTGATGATGTACCCCAAAACTACTGGGGCTATTTCAACTACGGCGCGTTATTGAACAGCACTTTCTGTAAGGTTGTACGCCGTGGCGAGGCTGAGGCTGACACCGGCTACGTGAGACAGAGTATACGGCTGAGTCCGAGGTAATAATGGCCTATTCGACCATATCCGATTTACAAAATTACGTCGGCCCCACGGAACTGCTGGAGCTTTGCACTACCGACAGCACCAAAACCGCTACGGATGCGGAAGTCACCGGGCCGGTCAACGAGGCTATTGAATCGGCGGATGCCGAGATTGACATGTACCTGCTGGCCCGCTGGCCGGGGCTGCGCTCTCTCGCCGCCGTGCCGCCGGTGATAAACAACTTCTCCGCGACGCTGGCGATATTCAGCCTGTACGAAAAGCGGCGCAAAGTCCCGCCCGGCTGGGCGGGAAAGGCCGCTCGTGTCCGGGAGTTGCTTGAAAAAGCCAATAGTGGCGAGCTTGTCTTGCCGGAAACCAGCACCGGAACGGTCGAAACCGAAACAACTGACCGCTTTGTCACGGATGCGCTGGACAATGATGATGATCTGAATGACAGCGACAGGCGGGTTTATACGAAAGACACGCTCTATCGCCTAACGGGGACTTATCACCGGGCTGAGGATGAATGAGGGGCACTAAGGGCGTAGACAAGATTCTTGCCGAGATTAAGGGGTTGGCGGAACGCACGGCCAACCCCCGGCCCGGCCTCGGCGCCGTTGGACGGATGGCCCGCAAGCGGCACGTAGGGTACTTCGATACTTCCGGGGAACAGACCATGCCGGGCGGCGGACCACCCGGCGCTCCCTGGCGCGGCATTTCAGAGGCGCGGGCGAAGTTCAAGGAAAAGCAGGGTAAAACAAAAAAACTCGTTTTCAAGGGCACACTGAAAAATCGCTATATGCACCGGGTTGCAGAATCCAGCGTCATGATCTACAACGCGGATGAACAAAAAGCGGAAGAACTGCAACACGATCTCGGCTTTACGGTCGTGGCGACAGACCCGGTAAACGATGATCCGGAACTTGTGGCGCAGTCCGAACAGATAATGCTCAACTGGGTATGGGACGGTAAAAAATAATGGCAACCTACAAACAGATAGGTGACGGGCTGATAACGAAACTCGTGGCGGTGAGCGGCTTCAACACCCGCACCGCTCTGCCGTTCACCGGCAGCGTCGTCGACTTCTACAATAATCACACCTGCAACACACCCTTTGCGCTCGTTGCCTTTGACGGGGCGGAATATGATGGATTTGTTAATGACAATACAATCGCCAACGAACGTGCACGATTCAAAATCACGGTAGTTGCTCAGGACTTGCGCGGTCAGGGTTACAGCATGGACGACAACAGCACCCTGCTGGACCTCATACGTGACGCAATCCAGGGCGTTTCGCTGACCTATCTCGTGGGCGCGGTCGTTACCGTCCTGCCCGGCCTGGAGCCGGTGAAACTTGAATTGATTGAACCGGATGCCGATCTGTCCGAGCTGGGCTTGACCGCCTATGTCTTTCGCGTATCAACGGCCCAGGTGCGGCAGTAACAATTACCCTGACAGCACGAGGTTGCAATGGCAAAAGTACAGGGAGTCTCCTCTAAGATAGCCTGGAGCATCAAAACACAGTCGGCATTCGGTACGCCGCTGGCAAAAACCGACCTGACAAAGTTCCTCAAGCTGGCCGATCCGGTCATAATCGACGACAATGCGGAGCACTGGTCAGACCGCGGGATGATCTCTCTCGGCCATGATTGGGAAACTCAGCGCGGCGTGTTGCGCTATTTAGTCAAGCTGGAAATACCGGTCCAGCCGATGCCGGTAGACTTCGCCGCTTTCCTGATCGCCCTGTTCTTCTCGAAAACCACGGCGGTAAACAATGCCGGCAGCTATACCCACACCTCGATTTATGACGCACTGGCTACCATCCCCACGGCGCTGGTTACGTCCCTGGCAATCTGTGAGGACGGAAACGATCAGTGTGTTCAGGATTTGTGCTGCACAAATCTGACAATCCGGGGTGAGGGATCGAACCGCATGGAGCTGGGCGCAACGCTGATCGGGTCAAAACTTGCCCCGGCGCTGGACACATATACCTGGCCGACAGCGGCCACGGCCTATTACGCCTATGCCAATGCGGGAGTATACACGCGGGCGACGGTGGATAAGAAGAGCGAACTGCGCTCGTTCGAGCTCGCCCTTGCCAACGGCGTAAGCCTGGACCTGTCATATCAGGGCGTTGCAACCGAGGCGCTGCGGCCGTATCCGCAGGTCTGGCGCTACACTCCGGAACGTTCGGTCAGCCTGAAAACCTCACTGCTGTCCGAAAGCGGCGATCTGGCGATCTTCCGCGCCGCGCAGAAGGCCGGGACTGAGGTTGCAACCGTGCTGTCATGCGTGGGCGAGCAGGTAGGATCGAGCGGGGAATACTACACCGTTTCGATCAACCTGCCGAAGGCGGTCTACACTGGCCTTGAGTACAGTTTCCCGAACGGCCTGTTGCAATGTGACCTGACCCTCGATGCGCACTATGACGCCTCGCCCGGTATCGCCAGCCCGATAGCGATTGCCTGCACCACGGCCGATGCGGCATACCTGACCGCCGCGAGCTGATAACCCTGGAGGATGTTGTGGCAGAAGAGAAGAAAAAGTTGTTCCGGCTGAAAGAGCCGGATGAAATACGGGTCAAGCTGCTGCTGGAACAGGACGGGGAAGAAATTGAGGTTTTCCATATCTTCCGCCCGCCGAACGCAGAGGACAAGAAAGCCTACTACGGCCACGGGGCATACCTGGAGAACGTTGACGGCGCGAGCAGGCAGTATTCCAACATGGTGGAGGCGGCGGAACTGCTGTATGGCCGCTGTATCAGGAACGTGGAAGGTTATGCCACGGAAGGTATTGCGGACTGGAAAAGTCAGATACTTCTGGAACACAAGCGGGCCGCAGTGGCGATGCTTATTTCCCGCGTGTCTGTTATCGGCGGGGAGATTGAAAAAAACTGAGGGTGGACATCCGCGCTGCACTGGCGCACGAGGATGCTCCGGATGATGTAAAGTACAAGGCGCGCCAGTGTGAGGGAAATCCGAATAAGTGTTGCGGCAGTCTGGGGAGCGGGCCGGACCCATGTAAGGGGTGCAAGGTCAAAGCGCATCTGGAGTACAGGCCCAAGTACAGCGCGACATTGCACTCCTCTTTTTTGGCCTGGTATGTAGAGACGTTCAAGCCGGATCCGGCCCGGCTGTCCTGGTTCGATACCGATTTGCTCCAGTTGTATCAGAGTACACGCGCTGAATACAGACGAGAGAAAGACAGGGATGGCGAGTAACGAGCGAAAGCTGGTTCTTCAAATCGAGTGGAAAGACGGCAAGGTTGTCACCCGCGAGATTGAACGGACAGCCGAGAGCATGAAAAAGCTCGAAAAGGAAGCCGATGCGGTAGATAAGGCGTTCAGCAAGGTCAAGATAGGCGCTGCCTCTACCGGAGCGGCTATCTTACTCATGGGTAAAAAATCCATGAATGAGTTTATCAAGGGTCAGGACGCCATTTTGATGATGGAGGGGGCGCTCCAGGCTCTCGGTAAATATACCCCGACGGCCAGCAGACGGATGCAGGATTTGGCTTCCGCAATATCGAAAGTCAGCCGATATGGGGATGAACAACTCCTGCCGTTCATGACTGAGCTTTTGACAATCGGCAATCTGAACGAAAACCAGCTTGGCCGGACCATGAAGGCCGCAATGGACTTCTCAGTCGTTACCGGCAGTCTCGGCACGGCAACCATGCTGCTATCAAAGGCTGCTGCGGGCAATACGACGCTGCTTGCTCGATATGGCATTGTTATCAATGAAACAATACCGCAAGCTGAAAAATTCGAAGCCGTGCTGAAATTTATCGAGTCTCGCATGGGCGGGCTGGAACAGAAGATGGCCGGCGGGCTGGGCGGGGCGTTCAAGCAGACGACAAACGCAATCGGTGACATGCTGGAGGAGGGTTTTTCGCCCTGGGAAGCTTCTTTGCAGAGGATTTTGAAGCTCACCCGCGAGATTGCTGAAGGCGCAACGAAACAGATGAAGGAAGCAAAATACGCGCCGCCGCCGCTTGAGGGCTTGCCCGCAATGGCTATCCCGGCGGGCCTACAGGCACGGATGGCGGCACGGACGGCGAACGATATGGCGGCACGCCTTCCTTCCGGGGCAAAGTTCATCCCGCGCAAAGGGTACGACCCTTTATCCGGTTACTTCCCCACTGTTATGGGACTGCCTACGCCCGTTATGTCTGAGGCTGGCGTTTCGATTTACGAGGGCATGGAGCGGGGCGTCTACGGCATGAATGAATTTAACCGGAAGCAGGCGGCCGACTTTGCGCAGCGCCGCGGGGCTTATAACCAGTCTTGGAAACAACAGCGGAAGGAAGTCCCCGGACTTACACGGATACCGTACGAATTTGAGAATATGCAGGAGCCGCTGGAAAATCTCGGCACTGTCGCGGAAGACTTGCAAGACAAGTATCTCGGGTTCGGCACTGCGTTGAGCGGCATGTTCGCCAATATCACCAGCGGCAGCGCGAGCGCGGGGCAGGCCATGAAAAAGGCAATGCTGTCCGCGCTGGCAGAAATGGCGATGAAGAAAGGCGAGTTCTGGGTACTGGAGGGCGCGGCGCAGCTTGCGGCGATGAACCCCGGCGGCGCGGTCATGATTGCAAAGGGTCTGGCGATGATGGCCCTTGCGGGCGGGCTGGCCGGGGGAGCCTCAAGGGGCGGGCGTTCCGGTGCGGCGGGCGGCGGCGGTTACAGCGGGAGCGGGACAACCGCCGGTTTCGGCGGGTACGGCAATTATAACTCCGGCCCCCGGATCGTGGTTATCACAGCCGACGGGCGCAATATCGCCAGCGGGACAAACGTTGACACGGTTCTTTCGCGTGCGGGCATTGACAGGCAGTTGCGCAACCGCATCCTGGAGCAGTCCCGCACCGGCGCGCTTGCGCCGAAAGCGAGCTGAGGCGATGGCTGAATACCCGCGCATACTTGCACAGAACAGACTGGCCGACGCCTCCAGCGTGTCATTCACGGACGGCAGCGGCAATGCGTTGACACAAGACAGTGTTTACCGAATTGCGCACCTGTACGACCTGTCCCGGCTGTCGGTCTGGAAGGGCGACGCCAGCGCGGCGGAACAGCGTCTCGTGTTCACGTTCGCGGCCCCTGTCGCGTGTGACACGTTTGTTCTGGACAAGAGTTTCACGCTCACGAGCGGAACGATCTATCTGGATTATTCCACGGACGGGGCGAACTGGACAAACGCCGCGAGTCAGGCGACGCCGGTTTCGACAACTATCTACTGGAAAGAGTTCACCTCTCAGACCAAGCAATACTGGCGGATCAGGATCACCGGCCTGACCGCGCAACCGCAGATATACAACGTCTGGTTAGGCGCGCGCATTGACCTGACATTCGGGCCGTCCGGGGATTTTGACCCCTACGAGGAGGAGCTTGTCGGGGACGGTGCGCACGGGGCCGCGGGCGGGTTTACCTGGACACACCGCTTCCGTCGCCGGGTACTGCGGGCCGGTTTCGAGAACCTGAATGACACGCAATTCGCGCTCATAACATCCTGGTGGACCCAGGCCGGGCGGGACGGGAAATCTTTCTGGTGGCTGACCTGGCCCACAACCGAACCGACTGACCCGCTATACGTGAACTGTGAGGGCGCGGCGAAACGCTTTGCTTTTAATGGCCCGGTGCGCGCCGGTATGATCGAAGCCTACGAGGTTAAGTAATGGCCCTGACTCCTACACAAGCCTGGAAGGACGCCGCAGCCGCCGGGACAGCGGAAGCGGTCATGCTGTTTGAGTTCAAGCCGACGGCGCTCTATTCGGAGAAGTGCAACCGCGATGATTGGGCGGGCGGATCGAGCCTCAGCAACCTTGACGTGGCCCACTCCACGGATGAACTGCGGCTTGCCGCATCTACTGATATTGAACATTACAGCAAGCAGGGGCGGTATGCGGCCTTGACCGGGTCCGGGTATACCTTCCTGTTTGACGCAAATAACTCCGATAGCAATATCACCGCCGGGGCGGAAAGCTATGAACAGATAGGCCAGTTTGTCCAAACGTTCAAGACGGCTGAGGCCGTGCGCCTACTCAAGCTTAAAATCGGGCTGTTTAATTCTCTTGACGGGAACCATAACAGCTATAAAGGGAAAACGATTGTCAGGTTGTTTTCACATGTAAACAGCAAGGCGAATATCACATTCAGTAAAAATTACGTGGACCCGCTGAAAGCGCACGGGTTGTATGAAAACGCGCGAATGATCGTGCAGGCCGAAATAGACCATAGCCTTGACAGCTCGGACGGCGTAAACAAGCCCGTCAAGGGCACGGATTATGACAGTGATAGCTCCGGGAATTACTGGCGTATCCTGGATTTTTCGAATGAATCCGTTTATCTGCCCGGCGGGAATATCCTATGCGCTATCGATCTTTATGCCAACACTGCAACCGGCGCGGAACACCTTCAATTGCGCGGATCAAATACGGACGCCTATACCGGCGGGCAATTTCTGACCGTC
>ENA-UOWG01004237-UOWG01004237.1-activated-sludge-metagenome-genome-assembly--contig:-NODE-4237-length-10154-cov-4.630161_pt1 | contig 10154 bp, 4 predicted proteins | sample MGYA00238147_ERZ761563 | MGnify/ENA primary metagenome ERZ761563 (study PRJEB28884, sample SAMN05720216) | anaerobic digester metagenome | isolation source: active sludge of municipal... | reverse complement strand
CGACCGCCCCTACACCGAGATGACCGCCTGGGAGCACTTCATCACCTCGAAGTGCGACCGGCACGGGAAAGCGCGCTACGACCTCATGAAGGCGCTCGACCCCAGACACCCCGTGACCGTCCACGCCGGCGAGCCCTGCGCCCAGATGGCCGGCGGCGTCGAGACCACCGCCATCAACCGCGGCAACGACTGGTTCTTCGCCGACGGCATGGACGGGGTGGGCACCTCGAGCTTCCCGAAGTGGGGCAACATGGACGATGCCGACTTCGGCATGCGCGTGGAATTCGTCAAGTCCGCCGCCGGCGGCAAGCGCGTGTGGCTGAGCGAGGTCCAGGGCGGCCGGGCCGCCACCGGCTTCGACGTGCACGTGCCGGTCGACGCGCTCAGCCAGCAGCGCTGGATCTGGAACGGCCTGGCCTGCGGGGCGGACACCATCCTCTTCTGGTGCTGGCGCGACGAGGTCTTCGGGCGCGAGTCCGGCGGCTTCGGGATCGTCGGCGCCGACGGCCTGGCCGGGGAGCGCGTGGCCGCGCTCCGGGCCACCGGCAAGGTGCTCCGCGACAACGCCAAGCTGATCGACGGCTATGGGCCGGTCAAGCCCGAGGTGGGCGTGCTCTTCAGCCCGCAGACCTACTACCTCTGCTGGGCCCAGGAGTCCAGCGCCCGCCGCGCGGTCGAGGCGCTCAAGGGCTACGCCCGGGCGCTGGTGCGCAGTTCCATTCCCTACACCGTGGTGGAGGAGGCCCACCTCGACGCCCTCGAAGGACTCAAGGTGCTCTTCCTGCCGAAGACCATCGTGACCGGGCCGGAGCTCGAGAAGCGCCTGGCCGCCTTCGTGCGCGGCGGCGGGACTCTCGTCTGCGAGTCGGAGTGCGGGGCCTTCTCGCCGACCGGCGTCTACCGCTACCCCGAGGAGCGCTTCCTCAAGAAGCTCGCCGGCATCGAGGAGATCGGCCGAAGGAGCCTGGCCGGCCCGTTCGCCGCCTCCGCCGGGGAGCGGAAATTCCAGGTCGAGGGCATCCAGTGGCTGACTCCCTTCCGGGCTCGGAAGGCCCGGGCGTGGACCGAAAGCGCCGAGGGGTTGCTCGCCGCCGAGATCCCGGCCGGCAAGGGCCGGGTCATCATGGTCGGGACCTACCCCGGCGAGGCCTACCTCAAGGCCTTCAACCCCGGCTTCGAGGAATTCGTGCAGCTCGCCGTCGAGCGCTCGGGCTGGAAGCCGGAGATCGAGGTGCTCGCGCCCCGGCCGACCAAGGACAGCTTCCTCTACGTCAAGAGCGGCTCGTCCGGCGGGCGGCGGGTGGTCTTCGTCTTCTTCCCGGCGGGGCAGGACCTGGCCAGGCTGCGCTTCCGCCGGGGCTTCTTCGGGACAGGACGGGTGCGGGACCTGCTGGCAGGCACCAGTCTAGTCATCTCCAGGAATCCGGAGGGAGCCGAAGAGCTCACCATCGCTGCGCCGGCAGGCCGCATCAGCGTCCTGGTTCAGGCCGGCGGATAGGCCGGGACCGCAGCAGCCGCAATAGACCTTTCGAGCGGTTTCGCTCTCCCTTGACACCCCTCGTCCGAGGCTTAAACTTGGCTTCGGATTTCCGCCGAATGCCGCCTTCGGCAGGAGGGAAAATCATGCCCATTGCCAAAGACCTTTTGGATATCCTGGCCTGTCCGCTCGATAAGAAACCCGTCAGGCTCGAAGGTGACCGCCTGGTCTGCAGCGAGTGCGGCCGGCGCTATCCGGTGGTCGACGATATCCCGGTGATGCTGATCGAAGAGGCCGAGCTTCCGGGCGACGGCCGGACCTCCAAACCCGCGACAGAGAAGGAGAAAACGCTCTGATGGCTCCCGATACCGGTATCCCGGCGGGCGCGGGCAGCACCTCGGCCGCCGCTCAGCAGGCCTTCGACCAGGCTCTGGACGCCCACGACCGGGGCATGCTCGAAAAGGCGGAGACGCTATACCGCCAGGCGGTGGCTGCCGATCCGCGCATGACCATCGCCCACAACAATCTCGGCATGGTCCTCATCGACCTCAGCCGCTTCGAGGAGGCGGTAGTCAGCCTGCGTCGCTCGCTCGATCTCAACCCGTCATATGCCGAGGCTTACAACAACCTGGGCTTCGCCTGCCGCAAGCTTGGCCGGGATGCCGAGGCCGCCGACGCCTACGAGCACTTCCTGCAGCTGTCACCCGACGTCGACGACGCCCCCAAGATCCGCGCCTGGATATCCAAGGTGCGCCCAGCCGCCCCAGCTGCTTCGCCCGCCCCGACGCCAGCCGTGGCGGCCGGGGCCCAGCCGTCGCCCGCGGATGGTGACGCCGCCGGCGACATGCCGGTCCTGCCGGCCTCACCGACTCCCCCGGCCCTGGAGCGGACCATCCTCGACCCGAACAAGACCATGGCTGAGCTCCCGCCCCTTGCGGACGAGCAGCCGCCCCCGACCGACGCAGCAGCCCCGAAGCCGGCAACCTCCGAATCGGACGACCTCAGCAGGCAGGCCGATGCCGAGGCGGCCGCTTTCTTCGGGGACTCCAAGAAGGCCGGGGGCGCCTCCCAGGCCGCGGAGCCGGACTCCGAGGCCCAGCCCGCCCCGAGCAACGAGATCCCCGCGGAGATACAGGACCTCTACACCCAGGCCCTGACCAAGTTTCAGGACGGCGTCCTGGACGAGGCCGCCACCCTCTGCCAGACCATCCTCGACAAGTGCCCGGGGCACTTCCACACGCTCATCCTGATGGGCCGCGCCATCCTGGGCAGCCGCGATTTCACCAGGGCAACGACCATCTTCCAGAAGGCGGTCGAGGCCCGGCCCAACGACCCCGAGGCATTCTTCTTCCTGGGGCAAAGCTACGAGAAGCGCGGATTGATCGAGGAGGCCCAGGACGCCTACAAACGCTGCCTGCAGGCCGCCCCCGACGGCCCGCGCGCCAAGCGTCTGGCCAAGTGGCTGGAGCGGGACCAGGGACCGTCCAAGGTCGCCGGCGGAGCCGGCCGGTGCGAGTTCTGCCTCCGGGCCGTGCCCGAGCAGGACCTGGGCATGCACGACAACCGTCGCTGCTGCAAGGACTGCCAGGACACCCTCGGCGCCAAGACCGCGGATGCGAAGAAGCCGGCCGCCAAGCCTGACCGCGGCACCTTCGGTTCGGGCGGGGCGCAGCCCAGGCGCCGCCGCACGCTCCTGGTGGCCGCGGTCGCCGTCGGCGTGCTGGCCCTGGGAGCGGCCGGCGCCTACGCCGCCGGACTCCACAAACATCCGGACCTGCTCAAACTGCTGGGCATGGCTCCGCCCGCCCCTCCCGTCCCTGTCCGCCCGGTGAACTCCGATCCCAACGGATCCGGCAAGGTCCAGCCGGCCGCGATCGCCTTCGCCTCCTGCGCGGACATCCTCGCCCGGCCCCTGGAGACCGTTGAGTTCACGGTCACCGCTCAGGTCACCTGGCCGGGCCCCAAGGCGGAGATGCCCGCCAACGCCGATCCGGTCAGGATGGAACTCGTGGAGAAGCCCGAGGGCGCCGAGATCAACGGGGCCACCGGGGTCATCCGCTGGACACCCGGCGCCGCAGCCCCCCTGGAGGTGCCCTCGACACACCGGATCAAGATCCGCGCCTCCTGCGGGCAGAAGTCCGCCGAGACCTCCGTCCAGGTGAAGATCGACTTCCCGGTCGGTCGCCCCCGCGAGCTGGACCTGCGGCTGACCGACGCCTACCGGGCGTCCGGCATCGGTCTGGCTCTGGCCGACCTGGACGGCGATGGCCAGGCCGACCTGGCCGCGGCCTGCGGCACGCCCGTCGGCGGATCCATGACTCTCGCGCTCTCGGCGGGCATCGAGGACGCGGCCGCCCAGCCGCGCACCGTGGAACTGCCTCTGACCAGCGCCCCCATAGGCCTCTCCGCCGCTGATGTGGACGGCGACGGCCGGGCGGACCTCGGCTGGCTCGACTGGGTCAGCGGCCGTGCTGATCTCCTCCGGGGGGGGCGCGGCGCCACAGGACTCCGCGCAGGACAGGCCGCAGTCACAGCCCCATTCAGCGATGCCCTGGCCCTGGCCGACCTCGACGGTGACGGGCGCTACGAGTTCGCAGTAGCCAACCGGCGCGAATCCAAGCTTTACGTGGCCCGCGCCAACGGCACCATCCAGGCCAGCGCTGCCCTGCCCCCCGCCACTGTTCCGGTCGTCATGGCGGAGGTCGAAGCCCCGGACGGCAAGGGCCGACCGTGGCTGATGGTCGCCATGTCCGGGGGCAGCAACCCCGGCCAGGCGCTGTTCTTCGAACTCACCGGCCGCGACGGCACCGGCGGGGCTCTCGAACAGCGCCAGAAGCTCGAACTGCCCGCCGGACTGGTCATCGATGCCTGCACCGGGGACTTCACCGGCAACGGCCGGCGCAGCGTGGCCCTGCTCTTCGGCGGAGCCCACGGCGGCCTCGCACTGGTCGGCCCGGGCAACGGCAAACAGCTGGCCATCACCCCCGCCGGGCAGGCCGGAGAGCTGCCGCTGGGCCTCGCTGCCGCCAACCTGAACGGCGACGGCCGGACCGACCTCCTCGTCTCCGTTCCCGGCTCAATCCGCCTGCTGCTCTCCAACGGGCATCTCTTCTTCAAGACCGCCGAGGTCACCACCCCCGGCCTGGCCGGCCCGGTGGCTGCCTGGCCCTCGCAGCCCAAGACCGCCGCGCGCACCGTCGCCGCGGCCACCATCAAAGGGCGGGCCTGGATACTCGACCTACCACCCACCCCGGCAGCCAAGGCTCCAGCGGGAGGGCAACTACCATGACGCACCGGATCCCGATCATCCTCGCGCTCCCACTTCTGGCCCTGCTCGCAGGCCCGCCCGCGAAGCCCGCTGAGGCGGCCAAGCTCGAGTCCAGCCAGATCCGCGTCGACAACCAGCTCGTCACGGTCTTCACCTATGCCGGCCAGACCTACCGGCAGACCACCCCCGAAGGCCTCGCCGATCCCCTCCTCGTAGGCCAGCTGGTCTGCATCGAAGGCAAGCTCCGCGATATCCGCGGAACCGGGTTCTCCCTGTTCGGCACCGACCAGAAGTTCCAGGCCATTAACGGCGACGTCTTCAAGGGCTTCGCGCCCGGCGACAACGTCTGGCTCGGCGGCCGCGCCAAGGCCGGCTCCCTCACCGCGCACGTGGCCGTCAAGCTCAAGAGCGACCTGATCCTCTTCGATGACCGCTTCGCAGCGGCCAACACCGACAAGTCCTGGGAGAAGATGCTCGACCTCGCGGCATGGATCAGCCGCTCCGCCACCTACAACCCGGGCATCACCTTCGAGGAGCACCGCCGCTATCGCGCCTGCCGCGACCGCGCCGTGGTGGCCGCCTGCTCCCTGGCCGAAGCCGCCTTCCAACAGACCGATGCCGCCGGCTACTCCCGGCTGGCCATGCGCCTGTTCGACCTCGACATCGACCGAGAGATCGTCTGGCGCTATCTGCGCCAGGCCGCCACCATCGACCCCGAACAGGAACTGGCCACCAGGAAGCTCGCCGAGGCCGGCTTCCTCCGCTGGCAGGGCCACTGGCTGACCCGCGAGCAGAAGAACGAACAGGAGGCCGAGGCCTCACGGCGCGCCACGCGCAACGCCGATCTCCGCACCGAGCGCCAGCGCCGCCGCTCCGAGGAGGCCGCCTCGGGCGTCGCCCTCTACTCCCGCGAGGCCGCGGAACTCGAGGCCGCCATATCCTCGCTGCCGCCAGCCGACTGCGCCATCCGTCTGGCCTCGTCGCTGGAACGCGCCAGCTCGCCGCGTCTGGCCAGGAAGATCCTCCTCCTTACCGCCGGACTGCCAAGCAAGCTTCAGGGCCAGCCCCTCGCCGCAGCATTCTCCCTGCGCGACCCCGAGGTGCGCTGCGCCGCTATCGAGCTGGCATCGACCCGCAACGACCGCCCGGCCAGAGCCCTGATCATGCAGGCTGCCGCCACCGATTCCTCGGACGAGGTAGTCGAACTGGCCTGTCGGATCCTGGCCTCCGCGGCAGACGCCCCTTCCATGCAGACGCTGGTGGAACTCACCGCCGCCGAAAAGGAATTCCGCGCCAGGGCCGCCGTAAGCGCCCTCCAGACCGCGACCAACCAGGACCGCTGGACCCCGGCGGAGTGGCGCATCTGGTGGTCGCGCAACAAGACATCATATCCGCAGGGCCCGGACCAGTAACCCAGGCATCAGTCCCACGGTCAACGACCGCCCAATTCCCATAAACAAGAAGGCCCGCCACACTCAAGTGGCGGGCCTTCAGATTAAATCCCCGGCAACGACCTACTCTCCCCACGGATCGTGCCGTGAGTACCATCGGCGCAGGAGGGCTTAACGGCCGTGTTCGGAATGGGAACGGGTGTGGCCCCTCCGCCTTGGTCACCGGGAAATTCTTGACGCACAGCCGCGCCACACGGTCCGAAACACACCCATTGTGATTCGGCACCAGGCGCCGGCTGTGCGCGGAATAGTTGCTTAGGAAAGTGGCTCTTCGCTGTTCGATGCGTAACCGGAGGTCGGTCCGCACATGCGGAGAAACGACCCATTGCGGTCAAGCACGCGGGCGATTAGTACCGGTCAGCTGGGCCTTGCGGCATTACACACCCGGCCTATCAACCTCGTAGTCTACGAGGGCCCTTACTCGGAGAGTTCATCTTGGAGGAGGCTTCACACTTAGATGCTTTCAGCGCTTATCCTTTCCGGACGTAGCTACCCAGCAGTACGCCTGGCGGCATAGCTGGAACACCAGGGGTCCGTCCTTTCCAATCCTCTCGTACTAGGAAAGGTTCTCCTTCAACTCTCCTGCGCCCACGGCAGATAGAGACCGACCTGACTCGCGTCGGTCTGAACCCAACTCACGTACCGCTTTAATCGGCGAACAGCCGAACCCTTGGGACCGACTGCAGCCCCAGGATGCGATGAGTCGACATCGAGGTGCCAAACCTCCCCGTCGATGTGAACTCTTGGGGGAGATCAGCCTGTTATCCCCGGGGTACCTTTTATCTGTTGAGCGACGGCCCTTCCACTCAGAACCGCCGGATCACTAGGTCCTGCTTTCGCATCTGCTTGTCCCATCGGACTCGCAGTTAAGCTCCCTTATGCCCTTGCACTCGGCGCGCGATTGCCAACCGCGCTGAGGGAACCTTTGAACTCCTCCGTTACTCTTTGGGAGGAAACCGCCCCAGTTAAACTGCCCGTCTAACACTGTCCCGGCCCTGGCTTCACAGGTATTCCGGTTAGAATCACCGTACGAGAAGGGTGGTATTTCAACGGCGCCTCCGCCCGAGCTAGCGCCCGGACCTCAACGGCTCCCACCTATCCTACACAACACGCACAGGGACCCAATATTAGAGTACAGTAAAGGTCCACGGGGTCTTTCCGTCTTGCCGCGGGTAAGTGGCATCTTCACCACTGCTACAGTTTCGCCGGACTCCCCGTTGAGACACCGGTCAAGTCGTTACGCCATTCATGCGCGTCAGAACTTACCTGACAAGGAACTTCGCTACCTTAGGACCGTCATAGTTACGGCCGCCGTTAACCGGGGCTTCGGTTCAGAGCTTCGAAGGGTTGCCCCCTCTGACCCCTTGCCTTAACCTTCCGGCACCGAGCAGGCGTCAGACTGTATACGTCGCCCTAAAGGCTTCGCACAGTCCTGTGCTTTTGGTAAGCAGTCGCCTGACCCCTTTCACTGCGGCCCGCTCCAGCTCTGTCCCGCGAGGGGACTCACCAGTTCGGGCGCTCCTTCTCCCGAAGTTACGGAGCTAATTTGCCGAGTTCCTTAACGGGGGCTCATCCGAGCACCTTAGGATTTTCACCCCGCCCACGTGTGTTGGTTTTGGTACGGGCGCGTTCTGGACTCACTGACGAGGTTTTTCTCGGAGGCCTGGCATCAGCTGCCTAGGGTCGGTTAGACCCCTACTTCCTCCCTCAGGGTGTATGACCCACCGGATTTGCCTGGCGGATCCCCCTACGGATTCGATGGGCGGAACTCCAGCCGCTCCACCAGCATTAGCCTTCCCCTGGCCCCTTCAGTGTCTTGATCGCCCAGCCCGCGGTACGGGAGTATTAACCCGTTGTCCATCAGCTACGCCTTTCGGCCTCGCCTTAGGTCCCGACTTACCCTGGGCGGACTTACCTGCCCCAGGAAACCTTGGGCTTACGGTGTGGGTGATTCTCACTACCCATTATCGCTACTCGTCCCTGCATCATCACTTCCACGTCGTCCAGGAGTCCTCACGGTCTCCCTTCATCCTGCGTGGAACGCTCCCCTACCGAGACAAAAGACGCGCAGTCTCTTGCCTCCCGCAGCTTCGGCGACGATCTTGATTCCCGTTAATTTTCGGCGCAGAAACGCTCGGCCAGTAAGCTGTTACGCACTTTTTAAATGGTGGCTGCTTCTAAGCCAACATCCTGGCTGTCTTAGCGTCTCCACTTCCTTGCGAACTTAGATCGTCTTCGGGACCTTAGCTGGCGGTCTGGGCTGTTTCCCTCTCGCCCGTGAAGCTTAGCCCCCACGGACCGACTCCCGAGTTAAGGTGCGATGGTATTCGGAGTTTGGTTGGACTGAGCGAGCCGGTAAGCCCCTCAAAATCCATCCGGTCACTCTACCCCCATCGTCCATTGGCTCGAGGCTAACCCTAAAGTTATTTCGGGGAGAACGAGATATCACCGGGCTTGATTAGCCTTTCACTCCTAACCACAGCTCATCTCACCCCTTTTCAACGGAGAAGAGTTCGGTCCTCCATGAGTTGCTACACCCACTTCGACCTGGCCATGGTTAGATCGCCGCGGCTTCGCGTCCAGCCCGCACAACAGTGTCGCGCTTTTAACGCTCGCTTTCACTATGGCTCCGCCCCAGAGGGGCTTAACCAAGCTGTACAGGCTGACTCGCAGGGTCATTAACCGATAGGCACGCCGTCAGGCATTCCGGGCGCTTGCGCCCCCGGCATAGCCCTCCGACCGCTGTGTAAGTGCACGGTTTCAGGAACTTTTCACTTCCCTTGCAGGGGTTCTTTTCACCTTTCGCTCGCGCTACTGTTTCGCTATCGGTCGCCAAGTAGTACTTAGCCTTAGGGGGTGGTCCCCCCGGATTCATGCCAGGTTCCACGTGTCCGGCATTACTTGGGAAATCCTCAGAGAGACACCGCATCTTTCGCCTACCGGACTGTCACCGTCTGTGGTCGACCGTTCCAGGTCGTTCGGCTAGATGGGCATTTTGTAACTCTCCGGAGCGTCCGTATACGCCCCTAGAGGCTCCCACGACCCCGATTGCACAACGCACACGGGCTTGACATGCAATCGGTTTAGGCTGGTTCCCTTTCGCTCGCCGCTACTCAGGAAGTCACTGTTGTTTTTCTTTCTCGGGGCTACTAGAATGTGTTACTTCACCCCATTTGTCCTCGACCCGCCCTATTGAATTCAGGCGGGGATGCTGCAGCATGACCCGCAGCAGGTTTCCCATTCGGAAATCTCCGGATCAAAGCCTGTTTGCGGCTCCCCGAGGCTTATCGCAGCTTGCCACGTCCTTCATCGTCTCTTGGCGCCTAGGCATCCCCCGTGCACCCTTAGTAGCTTGACCACAATGGATCGCGTCCCCGCAACATCGCAAGGCCGACCCACCATGTCGCTACGCATCGAGCAGCGATTTGATTGGTTGGTTGTTGATGTGGTTTCGTTGCCACTTCCTTCGCAACTATTCACTTTTCAAGGAGCATCTGCCAGGGCGCCGCTGCGCGGCAACTCCCCGGGGCAAAATCGCGGACCAGCGTGGTGGAGGTGAACGGATTCGAACCGTCGACTTCCGGCTTGCAAAGCCGGCGCTCTCCCGCTGAGCTACACCCCCGAGACAGGATGAGGAGAACCCTTTGTGGTGGGCTCAGGTAGATTCGAACTACCGACCTCGTCCTTATCAGGGACGCGCTCTAACCAACTGAGCTATGAGCCCACCGGCACTTGCGTCTGAGCAGACGAAGGGCTCCGGTCCCTCCAGCGAGGTGGTCCGAGATAAAGAATCAGGCAGCCGAATGAGCGATTACGTGTGCGCCAAACCGGTCTGAACTCTCCGCGAAATGGGACCGCCAAGTTGGTCCCGGAGCGGAGGTCAAAGGCCGTTCCAAGGTTATCCCCTTAGAAAGGAGGTGATCCAGCCGCAGGTTCCCCTACGGCTACCTTGTTACGA
>ENA-UOWG01004236-UOWG01004236.1-activated-sludge-metagenome-genome-assembly--contig:-NODE-4236-length-10156-cov-5.376398_pt1 | contig 10156 bp, 9 predicted proteins | sample MGYA00238147_ERZ761563 | MGnify/ENA primary metagenome ERZ761563 (study PRJEB28884, sample SAMN05720216) | anaerobic digester metagenome | isolation source: active sludge of municipal... | reverse complement strand
GCGGCGGCCGCCTACGGCGCGGAGCGCGACTCGTCCTACCAGGCTGCGGGCCGGCAGGAAGCCGGGGCGTCGCCTGTGGTCCAAGGCGAGGAGTCCGGCATGGAAGTCGAGCTCTGGGCTTGAGGCCCGCGCTCCGCCCTGCCTCCGCGGTGAGGTCCGAGGCCGCCGCGCCAGGCGCCGTGCGGCCGAGGGATGCCCGTGCCGATGCGGCGAGAGGCCGAAGCAGCCGCGCCGTGACGGACACCCACCAGGCTTCCGCGTCGGCCGCCGGTCGGCGCTCCGCGACCCCTTCCCCCCGGCCGGCGCCGCCGGCTAGAGTAGGCGCGTGACGCAAGCCCTGCACATCGCCTCCTTCAACGCCGAGAACTTCTACCTCCTCCTCGACTCGGAGTACGGCCGCGAGGAGCTCGAGGCCCTGACCGAGGCCGACTACCTCGCGATGAACGCCTCCATCTACAACCCCAACAAGGACCGCGGGAAGATCGCCGAGATCGCGCGGATCATCCTTGAGGAGGACTTCGACCTCGTGGCCCTGGTCGAGGTGGGCGGCATGGAGACCCTGGCCGCCTTCAACCGGATCTACCTCCGCGGAGCCTACGACTGCTTCCTCCACGAGGAGAACTCGCGCCGCGGCATCTTCGTCGGCGCCCTCCTCAGGAAGGGCCGTTTTCCGGGCGCGCGCGCCCTCGCCATGCCCGGCGCCTTCTCGCGCAACCTCCTTCGCCTGGACCTCGGGCCGGAGGGCGGCGACCTCGAGGTCTTCGCCCTCCACCTCAAGTCCCAGTACGGCGAGGATCGGGGACTGGAGCGGCGGATCAAGGAGGTCGAGCTCCTCGCTTCCCTGGTGCGGACGACGAACTGCGTCGTCCTGGGCGACTTCAACGGCATCCTCATCCGGGGCGAGCACCAGTTCGAGTACGAACCCTTCCTCGACCTGCCCTTCCGGGACGTGCTGGAGGCCGTCGGCGTCCCGCCCGAGTCGCGCCGCACCCACTACCACTTCGGTCCCCGCCCCAACTTCGCCCAGCTCGACTACATCTTCTGCACGGAGGACATCGAGGTCCTGGACGCGGGCGTGATCGAGGGCGAGATCCCCCTGAACCGCGAGCAGCGCTCCCGTCTCCCCTCGGACCACCTCTTTATCCGCGCGACCCTGCGGCCGGCCCCTCGGCGGGACCAAGTCCGCGGGCCGGGAGCCGCTTCTGCCGAGCCCCGTCCCGCAGTCGCGCCCCCGGCCACGGACCGTCCCGCCGCCGACGTCCGGCCTCCCGCGCCCCTTGCCGCCGCGCCAGCCCCGGCCGCGGAAGGCCCCTCCCGCCGCCCCGCTAGCCTTTGGGACCGCCTCCGTCGTATCCTGCCCGGATACGCGAGCGGCGCGAATCCCGGAAGCCGAGGCCCGAAGGGGCCGGGGCGGAAACCACGCCGCCGGGACAACAACTAGGAGGGATTGCATGAGCATCCACATCGCAGCGGAGAAGGGACAGATCGCCGAGGCCATCCTCCTCCCGGGCGACCCCTTGCGGGCCCAGTTCATCGCGGAGAACTTCCTCGAAGAGCCCGTCCAGTTCAACAAGGTCCGCAACATGTTCGGCTTCACCGGCCGCTACAAGGGCCAGCGCGTGTCCGTGATGGGCACGGGCATGGGCATGCCGAGCCACTCGATCTACGTCAACGAGCTCATCCGCGACTACGGCTGCAAGCGCCTGGTCCGCATCGGCACCTGCGGCGCGCTCCGCGCGGAGATCAAGGTCCGCGACCTCATCCTCGGCCTCTCCGCCTCCACCGACTCCGCCGTCAACAAGGTCCGCTTCCAGGGCATGGACTACGCGCCTGCGCCCTCCTTCCGCCTCCTCAAGGCCGCCTACGAGGTCGCCCTGGAGCGCAGGATGCCCGTCCACGTCGGCCAGATCCTCTCCAGCGACTCCTTCTACACGGAGGATCCCGACCAGTGGAAGCTCTGGGCCAAGTTCGGCGTCATCGGCGTCGAGATGGAGGCCGCCGAGCTCTACACCCTCGCCGCCAAGTACGGCGTCGAGGCCCTCGCCATCCTCACCGTGAGCGACCACCTGGTCACGGGCGAGGCCACGACGAGCGCCGAGCGCGAGACGAGCTTCAAGGCCATGGTCGAGGTGGGCTTCGCCGCCGCCCTTTCCTGAGACCCAAGCTATAGAGAAAGCGCCCGGCCGAGCAGGCCGGGCGTTTTTTGTCCGGGGCGGCGCGGCCGGCCCGGCGGCACCCCCTGCCTCCGGCTTCCTAACGCTACCCCATGCCCCCCACCACGCGCTCATCGAATCGCGCCGCGAGGCGCTTGACCTTTATTCGCAGGCGAGCTACATTGCCCAGGCTTTACGAAATGAACATAGAACGTTCAAAAAGTAAAACACGGAGGTCGACCAGATGAGCTCGGAGCGAGAGGACCGCAAGCGGGAGGAAATACTCGACAAGGCGATCGCCTTGTTCTTCGAGAGAGGAATCGCCTCGCTGACGATGGAGTCCCTGGCCGCGAGACTCGGCGTCTCCAAGGTCACGCTCTACAAGTACTTTCCGGGGAAGGACCAGCTCATCGGCTCCGCGGTTGAGCGGCGGATGGAGGTCGTGGCGGGACAATTGGAGGCCATGGACCGCCTCCCCGCCGGAGCCTTCATCGAGCGCATCGGCCTCTTCTTTGATGTCGTGGACCAGTTCGTGAAACCCGCCATGGCTGTCTTCTTCCGCGACCTGGCCTCCGAGGCCCCCTGGCTCTGGGACAGGATCCAGCGCTTCAGGGCCGAGCGCGTCTTCCCCAAGCTCGCGCGCCTCATCGAAGAGGGCCAAGCCGCGGGCTACGTGCGGTCAGACCTCGACAAGGGCCTCGCGGCGACTCTCCTCGTCGCGATGGCCGAGCAGGTGGCCAGGCCCGATTTCATCTACCGACTGCCTATTCCCCCCGCGGAGGTGGTCGGCGCCATAGTCAGCATCCTCCTCGGGGGAATCCTGAACGACAAGGGCCGCGAGCTGCTGGGTTCGGGCTTGGCGCCCTCCGCGGCGCGCGACAAGGAGCGAACATGAGGCGCGCATCGGCGATTCGGCTCGTCCCGGTCCTGGCGGCCGCCGGCTTCCTGCTGGCGGCCTGCGCGGGGGAGGAGGCGGGCATCGTGGCCTCCGGCACCATCGAGGCGACCGAGATCCGGGTCTCCGCCCAGGTCTCCGGCCGCGTCCTGGAGACGCCGGCCGTCGAGGGCGCGACGGTGAAGGCTGGCGACGTCCTCGCCCGGATCGATCCCGAGGGCTACAGGCTCCAGGTCGGCCAGGCGAGGGCAGGGGCCGAGGCCGCGAGGGCCCAGCTCGAGCTCCTTGTGGGCGGAGCCAGGGCCGAGGACATCCTCCAGGGCAAGGCCGCCCTGGACCAGGCCGAGGAGGCGCTCCGCCTCGCCGACGCGGACGCGGCGCGCATGCGGGGCCTCGCGGCCTCGGGCAGCGCCACGGCGAAGCAGCGCGACGACGCCGAGTCCCGCCTCGCGACGGCGAAGGCGCAGAGAGAGGGCGCCGCCCAGGCTCTCAGGAAGCTCGAGTCCTTCGCCCGACCCGAGGAGCTCCGCGCCGCCAGGGCCCGCCTGGAGCAGGCCGAATGGGCCGTCCGCATCGCGGAGAAGTCCCTCGCCGACTGCGCCGTACTCGCGCCTGTCCCGGGCACGGTGCTGGAGCGCCTGGCAGAGGCCGGGGAGCTTGCCCTCGCAGGCTCAGGCGTGGCGACGATAGCCGACCTGGGCGCCTTGAGCCTCACGATCTTCGTGCCCGAGGCCGAGCTCGGCCTCGTCGCCCTTGGGAACGAGGCTCGCGTCTCCGTCGACTCCTTCCCCGGCAGATCCTTTCCGGGCAAGGTGGCCTTCATCTCCCCCAAGGCGGAGTTCACGCCCAAGAACGTCCAGACCAGGGACGAGCGGGTCAAGCAGGTCTTCGCCGTCAGGCTCGACCTGGGCTCCGGCGAAGGCCTTCTGCGGCCGGGCATGCCGGCCGACGCACGCCTCGTCCCGGCTGTCCGCTAGGCCGTCGCGATGGCTGACGCGGTCCTCGAGGCTCGCGGCCTCGGCAAGCGCTACGGCTCGAAGGAGGCCCTTCGCGGCCTCGGCTTCGAGCTGCGGCGCGGCGGCTCCCTCGCCCTGGTCGGGCCTGACGGGGCGGGGAAGACCACGACGATTCGCCTCGCGGCGGGCCTCCTGTCGCCCGACGAGGGGGAGGTCCGCGTCTTCGGGGAGGCGCCCAGGAGCCCCGGCGCGAAGCGCCGCATGGGCTACCTCTCGCAGCGCTTCAGCCTCTACGGCGACCTCTCCGTCGACGAGAACATCGCCTTCTTCGCGGAGATCCACGGCCTGTCGGGCTACGAGGCGAGGCGCGACCGCCTCCTCGGGATGACTCGTCTCGAGCCCTTCCGCGGCCGGGCCGCGGGCAGGCTCTCCGGAGGGATGAAGCAGAAGCTCGCCCTGGCCTGCGCCCTCGTCCACGAGCCCGAGCTCCTCCTCCTCGACGAGCCCACCACGGGCGTCGATCCCGTCTCCCGGCGCGAGTTCTGGGCCATCCTCGCCGAGCTCCTCGCCTCGGGCCTGAGCCTCCTCGTCGCGACGCCCTACCTCGACGAGGCCGAGCGCTGCGCCGAGGTGGGGCTCCTGGACCGCGGCGCCTTTCTCGCCTTCGGCAGTCCCGCCCGGCTCAAGGCCTCGCTGCCCCTCGCCGTCCTCGAGCTTCCGGCGGCCGACACGAGGAGGGCCGCGGCCGCCCTCAGGGGCCTGCCCGAGCTCGCGGAGGTCCAGAGCTTCGGCGACCGCCTCGCCCTCCTCGCCGCGGATGAGGGCGAGGCCCGTCGCGCGGTCGGCGCGGCCCTGGCCCGGGCCGGCCTCGAATCGGGCGGCCTCAGGCTCGCGCCGCCGAGCCTCGAGAACGTGTTCATGCATCTCGTCGGACACGGGACCAAAAAAGGAGAACCTGCGAAATGAAGCGCCGCCTCGCGAATCCGGGGCTCAGTCCCGCCGTCCTCGCCCTCCTCCTCCTCGTCCTCGGGCGGCGGGCGGGGGCCCAAAGCCTCGCTGCCCTGGAAAGCCGGCCTCTCGTCCTCGGCCTCGAGGCGGCAGTGAGGCTGGCCCTCGAGGCCAGCCCCTCCCTCGAGGGCGCCGAGGCGGCCCTCGAGGCCGCGGACGCGAGGCGGGACGCCGCCTCGCGCCTCAGGCTGCCGAGCGTCCTGGCTTCGGCGGCGTACTCGCATGCCGGGCCGGTGGAGCCGGGGGTCCTCGCCATCGATCTTGGGGCTCCGGCCGGCGTGAAGTCCGTCGCTCTCCCCGAAGCCCTCCAGGACTCGACGAGCTTCCGCATCGTCCTCCAGCAGCCCCTCTACACGGGCGGCCGCCTGGCCTCGGGCCTGGCCCAGGCCGAAGCGGGCAGGGCGGCGGCCCTTGCGGAGACCGCGGCCAGGCGGCGCGACGTCGCCGCCGCCGCCGAACGCGCCTGGTGGGGCCTTGTCCTCGCCTCGGAGAGCGAGGCGGCGGTCGCCGAGAACCTCCTGGCGGTGCGGTCCCATCGCGCCGACGCCGAGCGGCGCCTCGCCGAGGGAACGGCGACGAAAAGCGAGCTCCTCTCCTGGCGGATGCAGGAGGTCGAGGCCTCCGTCAGGGCGCGGTCGGCCGACGCGGACCGCGCGGCCGCGCGGGCCCGTCTCAATGTCCTTCTCGGCCGCCCATGGGACGCGCCGCTGGAGGCGGCCGAGGAGCCGACGATGGCGGCGGACGGGTCAGCCGCGGAGCCGACACGGGCGGCCGCGGAGTCGACCGGGGCGGCCGCGGCGGCCGCCCCCGAGGGCGAAGCCTCCTGCCCCGACGGAGGTGCAGGGGAATCCGGCCTTCTCGCCACAGCCCTTGGCTCCCGTCCCGAGCTCGCCGCGGCCAGGGCGAGGGTCGAGGCGAGGGAGGCGGCCGTCGGCGTTGCGCGCTCGGCCCTCCTGCCCGCGCTCCACCTGACCGCCAGCGCGGCCTACGCCGATCCCAACCCCAAGGCCTTTCCCCAGCGCCCGGGCTTCGAGCTCCTCTGGGACATCGGCCTCGTCGCGAGCCTGGACCTGGGCAGGCTGCCCTTCGCCCGCTCGCAGGTCGAGGAGGCCCGGGCGCAGGCCCGCGAGGCGCGCGGAGCCCTCGCCCAGGCTCAGGACGGCGTCGCCCTCGAGCTCGCCCTCGCCGGCCTCGAGCTCGAGAAGGCGCGCGACCGCCTCGAGTCGTCCTCGGCGGCGGTCGCGCTCGCCGAGGAGAACCGCCGGGTCCAGGAGGAGCGATTCGCCGCGGGGATAGCCCTCGCCTCCGAGCTCGCCGACGCCGAGTCGGCCCTCCTCCTGGCCCGGCTGGACGGGACGCGCTCCCGCGTCGCCTGGGAGCTCGCGAGGGCGGCCCTCCGCGACGCGGCCGGTGGGACGCGATGAGCGACGCCATAGTCGCTGAGGGGCTCACGAAGCGCTTCGGCGGATTCCTCGCCGTCGACGGCGTCAGCTTCGCGGTGCCCTCGGGCTCGGTCTTCGGACTCCTCGGCGCGAACGGCGCGGGCAAGTCCACGACGATCAGGATGCTCTGCGGCCTCCTTTCGCCGAGCGGGGGCAGGGCCAGCGTGGCGGGCCTCGACGTGGCTTCCCGCCCCGAGGAGGTCAAGCGGAGCATCGGCTACATGTCCCAGAAATTCTCCCTCTACGAGGACCTCACGGCCAGGGAGAACGTCGAGTTCTTCGCCGGCCTCTATGGCATCGGCCGGTCCGCGCGGAGGCGCGAATGCGACCGGGTGCTCGAGATGGCCGGACTCGAGGGCCGGGAGGACGAGCTTTCCCGGGAGCTCCCGGGGGGCTTCCGCCAGCGCCTCGCCCTCGGCTGCGCCCTCCTGCACCGGCCCGCCGTCCTCTTCCTCGACGAGCCGACGGCCGGCGTGGACCCGGTGGCGCGCCGGCGGTTCTGGGACGTCATCTACGGGCTCACGGCCTCGGGCTCCACCGTCCTCGTGACCACCCACTATCTCGACGAGGCCGAGTACTGCTCGACCGTCACCCTCATGCGCGACGGCCGCGTCGTGGCCTCGGGCAGTCCCGGCGAGCTCAAGGCCGAGCGCTTCCCCGGCCTCCTCCTCGAGATCGAGCACGAGAGGCCGGCCGACGTCCTGGCCGCCCTCTCGGGCGCGCCGGGCGTCGCGGACGCCTCGCTCTTCGGCTCCCGCGTCCACGCGGGCCTCGCCCCTGGGGCCGGCCCCGAGGCGGCCTTGCGGGCCCTGGAGGCCGCCGGACTTGGCGGCGCGAGGACGGCGTCCGTCCGCCCCTCGCTGGAGGACGTCTTCATCCGCGTCGTCTCCGGGAAGGCGGAGCCGTGAACCGCCGGGTCAAGGCCATCGCCCGCAAGGAGTTCCGCCATATCCTCCGCGATCCAGGGAGCCTCGGGGCCCTGCTCGGCCTCCCGCTCTTCCTCCTCCTCATGTTCGGCTACGCCGTGAGCCTGGACGTGAAGCGCGTCCCCCTCGCGGTCCGCGACCTGGACCGGAGTCCCGAGAGCAGGGCCCTCGCGGCCGCCATCCTCTCCGCCGGGGACTTCGTCCCTGGCGGGACGCCCGACTCGCCGGCCGCCGAGGCGGAGGCCCTCGACTCGGGGAGGGCCGCAGCCGTCCTCGAGATACCCCGCGGCTTCTCCGCCCTCCTCGCGGAGAGGAAGAGCGCTTCCGTCCAGCTCCTCGTGGACGGAAGCGACGGGACGAGGGCGCAGACGGTCCTGGGCTACCTCGAGTCGGCCATCCGCCGCTTCGGCGAGGACCGCCTCGTCCTCGAGGCGGCGAGGCTTCCGTCGGGAGCCTCGCGGGCCCTGGCCGTCGACGCGAGGCCCCGGGTCCTCTTCAACCAGGAGCTCAGGAGCGTGCTCTTCCTGGTGCCCGGCCTCGTCGCCCTCATCCTCATCATCACGGCCGTCGTCTCGGCCTCCCTGTCCGTGGTGCGGGAGAAGGAGACCGGCTCGATGGAGCAGATCCTCGTCTCGCCGGTGGGCTCGTTCGAGTTCATCGTCGGCAAGACTCTGCCCTACGCGGCCGTGGGCGCCGTCTCCGCGGCGACGGTCCTGGCGGTCGCGGCCCTGGTCTTCGGCGTCGCGGTGAAGGGCAGCCTCCTCGCCCTCGCGGCGTCGACGGCCCTTTTCCTCCTCGCCTGCCTGGGCCTGGGCGTCCTCATCTCCACGCTGGCGGAGACCCAGCAGGTGGCCTTCCTCGTCAGCACCATGGCCACCCTCATCCCGACCTTCACGCTCTCCGGCTTCGTGTTCCCCCTGCGCAACATGCCCCTCGCCATCCGCGCCGCGGCGAGGCTCTTCCCGACGACCTACTACATAGAGATCCTCAACGCCATCCTCGTGAAGGGCGCGGGGATCGCCGCCTACTGGCGGCCCGCCGCGGCCCTCGCCGCCTACGCGGCGGCGACGGCCCTGGCGAGCGCGGCCCGCTTCGCGCGGGCGAGGAGATGAGATGGAACGCCTGCGGAGGACCTGGAGCGTCGTGAGGAAGGAGCTCATCCAGCTCCGCCGGGACAGGAAGATGCGCGCGATGATCCTGGTCGCGCCGATCCTGCAGGTCCTCGTGCTCGGCTACGCGGCGGACATGGACGTGCGCGACGTTCCCCTGGCCGTCCTGGACGGGGACCTGAGCCCGCGGAGCCGCGGCCTCGCCGCCGCCCTCGTCGCCTCCACGGCCTTCGAGCTCGTCGCCGCCCCCGCGTCGCAGGCGGAGCTCGAGTCCGCGCTCGAGAGGGGCAAGGCGGAGATCGGCGTCGTCATCCCGCCCTCCTTCGGCCGCGACCTGGACGCGGGGCGCTCGCCCGGCGTCCAGGTCCTCGTGGACGGCACCCGGTCCAACACGGCTTCCGTGGCGATGGCCTACGCCACGGCGACGATAGCCGCCTTCGGGGCGAAGGCCGCGCCGCGGCAGTCGGCCCATCCGGCGTCCCTGCCCCCGGTCGAGGCCAGGTCGCGGGTCTGGTACAATCCCGAGCTGAAGTCGCGGCTCTTCATGGTGCCCGGCATCTTCGCCCTGCTCGCGATGGTCTTCACGATCATCCTGACCTCGCTCGCGGTCGTGAAGGAGAAGGAGATCGGCACCCTCGAACAGCTCATGGTGAGCCCCCTGCGGCGCGGAGAGCTCATCGCGGGGAAGCTCATCCCCTTCCTCCTGGTCAGCGTCGTCATCCTCGGCGTCGCCCTGGCCGCGGTGCGCGTCTTCTTCGGGATATCGCCGAGGGGAAGCCTCCTCCTCCTCGCCCTCCTCTCCGTCGTCTTCGCCGTCTCCACGCTCGGCGTCGGCCTCTTCGTCTCGACCATCGCCAGGACCCAGCACCAGGCCATGATCTTCTCCATCTTCTTCTTCATGTTCCCGATGATGATCCTCTCCGGCTTCGTCTTCCCGATCGCCAACATGCCGGCGCCGGTCAGGGCCGTCACCCGCCTCATGCCGCTGCGCTACTACTTCGTGATCGTGCGCGGCATCTTCCTCAAGGGCTCGGGCATGGCTACGCTCTGGCCCCAGCTCCTGCCCATGGCCGCCATCGGGGCCGCGGTGATCGCGGTCAGCGTCGCGCGTTTCAAGAAGCAGCTGGACTAGGGAAGGGCCGGGAGCGAGGCCTGCCCGGCGGCCGCGCAAGGACGAGCGCGTTTTTCGCCGCGAGGGGGGCTCGGCCGGCCCGGCGGTTTCCGACACGGCGAATCCCGCGGCTCTTTCCGCCCCCGCGTCCAGTCGCTCCGCCATACCTCCGGCTCGGACGCGCGCCGCTTTCGGAGCCGCTGCTTCGTCGTCAGGGCGTTTCGTGCTATGCTGTCCGGCGTCGGAGGAAACCCATGCGCAACAAGTTCGTCCTGGCCGCCCTAGCCCTCTGCCTCGGCTCCGCCGCCTTCGCGGCGCCGGCGACCTACAGCGCCTTTATCGGCGCTAATTTCTTCGGGTACGACTATACCGCCCTGGAGACGGGCGTCGGCGTCGCGATCCCCCTCCAGGAGGGGCTGGCCTTCGAGGCCAAGGCGGCCTACGCGGTGAGGCCCTCGGCGGGCGACGCCTTCATGGCCATCCCCCTCCAGGCGGGCGTGCGCTTCGCCTTCGGGAGTGGCCCCCTGGGCTTCAACTGCGCCCTCGGCATGGAGCC
>ENA-UOWG01004235-UOWG01004235.1-activated-sludge-metagenome-genome-assembly--contig:-NODE-4235-length-10156-cov-6.648946_pt1 | contig 10156 bp, 6 predicted proteins | sample MGYA00238147_ERZ761563 | MGnify/ENA primary metagenome ERZ761563 (study PRJEB28884, sample SAMN05720216) | anaerobic digester metagenome | isolation source: active sludge of municipal... | reverse complement strand
AGGAGCTCGAGGGCGTCCACAACCGGACCGACTTCGACCTGAAGCGCCACCAGGAGTTCTCCGGCAAGGACCTCCAGTACATCGACCAGGACAATGGCAACGAGCGCTACATCCCCTACATCATCGAGACCTCCGCGGGCCTCACCCGCCAGCTCCTCATGATCCTCTGCGACGCCTACGAGGAGCAGAAGGTCGCCGACAAGGGCAACGACGACGATTGGCGCACCGTCATGCGCTTCCACCCGAACCTCGCGCCGGTCACCGTCGCCGTACTCCCCCTCATGAAGAAGGACGGCCTCGCCGAGCTCGCCCAGGAGATCCGCACGGGCCTCAAGGAGGAGTTCGCGACGGACTACGACCAGTCGGGCGCGATCGGCCGCCGCTACCGCCGCCAGGACGAGATCGGCACGCCTTTCTGCGTCACCGTCGACTACCAGACCAAGGAGGACGGCACCGTCACGGTCCGCTTCCGCGACTCCATGGAGCAGGTCCGCATCCACCGGGACGAGCTCGAGTCGACGCTCAAGAAGGCCATCAAGGACTACAAGCGCGTCTAGCCGCCAAGGCCGGACTTTAGGCAAGGCGCCCCGAAAGGGGCGCTTTTTTATTCTCCGGGTCTGCGGAGGGTATATACTCCTCGTATCATCCAACGATATCGAGGCCCTCATGAAAAAGCACACGGCGACTTTCCTTTCCCTCGCCCTCGTCGCGCTTCTGGTCCTGCCCGCCGCGCTCGGCGCGGAGCCCCTCCTGACCGACGCCTTCCTCGGCACCCTCCTGCGCTACTGCCGCGAGGCGGCCGCGACGCTGCCGCCCGAGAAGCGGCTCGAGGCGGCGACCCTGCGCTTCAATACGGGCAGGGAGATGACCGTCCTCGAGGCCGAACAGGTCAAGCGCTTCGCCGACGTCTACTGCGCGGACATGCTCCCGGAGCTCTCGGGCGGCATGGGAGCGGCCGAGATGGGCGGCGCCGTCGCCAATGAGGCCATGGCCGCGGCCAGGGAAGAGATACTCGCCGACCCCGACCTGGACGAGGCGACGAAGGCCTCCCTCCTCGCCGCCGTCGACGCGGAGCTCGGGGCCATGCTGGGCAGGCTAGGGGAGATGGAGACAGCCGATCCCGCCGACCTCGCCCTCTTCCGGAAGTACCGCGCCGACTTCGATGCCGTCCTGAAGCCCTAGCCCGAGCCCCGATCCGCCGGCCAGGACGACTCCCTGCGCGCCGTGACTACCATCGCCGCGCCGTGACTACCATCGCCGCGCCGCGACTACCATCGCCGCGCCGTGAAACCCATCGCCGCGCCGTGAATCCCATCGCCGCGCCTTGAGGCCGAGCCTCCCTTGGCCTATGGTGTAGGTAAGGTTTTCGCGCCATGGCCGCCTCTCCGGGGACCTACGGGGGGCGCAAGGCGTCCGGGCTCGGCGGCTTCGAGGGCGCGCAGGGCTCGGAGTGCGGGGAGGCTACGCCGGTGGGCGGTTTCCAGTGGCTTCGCAGGCTCGACGCCAAGATCTCCCTCCTCGCGGCGGGCAGCGCCTTCGTGGCCGCCCTGGCCCTCGTCCTCCTCGCCGCGGCCTTGAGCTCGGACTACAACGCCCTGGCCCAGCGCGAGGTGGACAGCCTCGTGGACGAGGACCTGGGCCACGTGACGACGAGCGCCTACAACCTGGTGCGCGCGGAGGACGAGGCCGTCCGCCAGGCCGTGGCCTCCAGCCTCAACGTGGCCAGAAGGATGCTGGGGCGCTCGGGCGGGATCTCGGAGTCGAGGGAAAAGGTCTCCTGGTCCGCCATTAACCAGTTTTCGGGGAGCGTGGAGGAGTTCGTCCTCCCCCGCGTCCTCCTGGGCGGACGAGCCTTGCCGACGAGACCGAACCGGGGAGGCCCGTGCCCCTCGTCGACGAGATAGTCTCCCTGGTCGGCGGCTCGGCCACGGTCTTCCAGCGGGCGGGCGAGGATGGCGACATGCTCCGCGTCGCGACGACCGTCCTCGACTCTGAGGGGAAGCGCGCGGTGGGCACCTACATCCCCGCCCGCGAGCCCGACGGGATGCCGAACGCCGTGGTGGCGGCCGCGCTGGCGGGCCGGACCTACCTCGGCCGAGCCTACGTCGTGAACGACTGGTACCTCACGGCCTACGAGCCGATCCAGGACGCCTCGGGACGGACGATCGGCATGCTCTACGTCGGGACGATCCAGAAGAGCGCCGAGGCCAGGATCCGCGAGGCTATCCTGGACCTCCGCCTGGGCAAGACGGGCTACGTCTTCGTCATCACGGGCTCCGGCGAGGACAGGGGGCGCTACGTGATCTCGCAGGGCGGAACGCGCGACGGCGAGTACGTCTGGGACGTGCGGGACTCCGACGGCCGCTACGTCACGCACGAGATCGTGGAGCAGGGCATGGCCCTCGGCCCCGGCGAGAAGACGACCATCCGCTACGAATGGCGCAATCCCGGCGAGGCGGCTCCGCGCTGGAAGGTGGCGCGCCTCGCGTACTACGAGCCCTGGGACTGGGTGATAGGCGCGAGCGTCTACGAGGACGAGCTCGAGGGCTACCGCGCCGTGCTCCAGCGGGGCAGCGCCGGGATGGCCGCCACGATGGCGGTCTCTGGCCTGGCCATGACCCTCGTCGTCGGCCTCGCGGGCATAGCCCTGGCCAGGAGCATCACGGGGCCCGTCCGCAAGGTCACGCGGGCCGCGGAGGTCCTCATGGCGGGAGGCTCGGCCGAGCGCGTCGAGGTCGGCTCGCGGGACGAGCTCGGCACGCTGGCGCGCACCTTCAACCTCATGAGCGAGAGGATAGGCGCGACCCTCGAGGGCCTCCGGGAGAGCGAGAACAAGTACCGCGGCATCTACGAGAACGCGCTGGAGGGCATCTTCCGCACCTCCGTCTCCGGCCGCCTTCTCCGCGCGAACCCCTCGCTGGCCCGCATCCTGGGCTACGATTCCCCCGAGGAGCTCGTCGCGGGCCTGGGCGACGTGAGGAGCCAGCTCTACGTCCGCGGCTCGGACCGGGACGGGTTCCTGGCCGACTTGAAGGCCCGGGGCGCCGCGATCGGCAAGGAAGTCCTCCTCCGGCGCAAGGACGGGAGCGCCATCTGGGTCTCCTTGAGCGCCCGCGCCGTGCCGGACGCCTCCGGCGGCATGGCCTTCATCGACGGCTTCATCGCCGACATCGACGCCCTCAAGAAGGCGGAGGAGGAGCTCAAGCGGGGGCGCGAGCACCTGGAGGACCTGGTCGCCGAGCGGACCGCCGAGCTCGTCGCCGCCAAGGAGACCGCCGAGTCCGCGAGCCGGGCCAAGAGCGAATTCCTCGCGAACATGAGCCACGAGCTCCGGACGCCCCTCAACGGCATCATCGGCTACGCGCAGATCCTCAAGCGGAACGGCGGCCTCTCCGCCTCGCAGGATTTCGCGGTCGGCACGATCGAGCGGAGCGGCGAGCATCTCCTCACCCTGATCAACGACATCCTCGACATTTCGCGGATCGAGGCCAAGCGGATGACCCTCCATCCGACCGCACTGGACTTGGGGGCCTTCCTCTCCGGCGTGGCCGGCATCGCCGCGACGCGGGCGGAGGCCAAGGGCATCGGCTTCGCCTACCTTCCGGGCGAGGGTCTGCCCGCGGCGGTCGAGGCCGACGAGACGCGTCTCCGGCAGGTCCTCCTCAATCTCCTCGGGAACGCGGTGAAGTACACGCAAAGCGGCGAGGTCCGCTTCTCCGTGTCCACCGCCGGGCCGCGGGGAGGGACCGGCTCGGCCGGCCCGGGCGACGCGAGGCCCCCCGGCGACGGCAAGGGCGGAAAGGCCCGCCTCCGCTTCGAGGTGGCCGACACGGGGATCGGCCTCGCCTCCGAGGACCTCGCACGGGTCTTCGAGCCCTTCTTCCGCGCGGGAAGCTCCGCCGCGAGCGCGGAAGGGGCCGGCCTGGGCCTCCCCATCTCGCGGGCCCTGGTGCGCGCGATGGGCGGCGACATCGAGATACGGAGCGAGCCGGGCAGGGGCAGCTCCTTCTGGTTCGAGCTCGAGCTGCCGCTCGGCTCCCGGGCCGAAGGCGCGGCGCCGGACTGGGAGGAGGGCATCTCGGGCTACGCGGGGCCGAGGAGGACCGTCCTCGTCGCCGACGACAGCCCCGACAACCGCTCCGTCCTCCGGGACATGCTCGCTCCGCTCGGCTTCCGCATCCTCGAGGCGGAGGACGGGGCCAAGGCCCTGGAGCTAGCCCTGGCGGAGCGGCCCGACCTCGTCCTCATGGACCTGCGGATGCCGGGGACGGGCGGGATCGAGGCCGCGAGGCGCATCAAGGCGGGGACAGGCCCCGAGCCGGTCCACGTCATCGCCGTGAGCGCGAGCGCCTTCCCCGAGGACCTCCTCATGAGCGCCGGCGCCGGCTGCGAGGCCTTCGTGCGGAAGCCGGTGCGGATCGGCGACCTGCTCAAGGCCATGGGCGGGGCACTCGGCCTCGAGTGGCTGCGCGCGGCGGCGAAGCCCGCCCATGCCGCGCCGCATCATGCGGCGCGCCCGGAGGCCTTCCCCGGAGCGCCCGTCGGCGGGGGAAGCGGAGCTTCGGCCTCCGCGGCGCTTGAGGCCGATGCCGGAGCCGCGGCCGAAGCCCCGCCCGAGGCCGAGGCCGGAGTCCCTCCCGGCTTCTCCCAGGCGGCGCTCCGTGAGCTCCTCGAGCTCGCGCGCATCGGCGACATGCGGGGAGTGGCCGCCTGGGCCGAGGGCATGGCCAAGGATAGGCCCGAGGCGAGGCGCCACGCCGATCGCCTAAGGGCGCTCGCGGCGGAATTCAGGGCCAAGAGCATACTGGCCCTGGCGGAGGAATGGATGGAGGGAAGGACATGATCCCCGCCGCGGGCGGGGCAGGGAAGGGCGTCCCGGCGAGGCAGGCCGTCCTCATCATCGACGACGACGCGAAGAACCTCGCCCTCCTCTCGGAGTACCTGGGCGGCTACGACCTGGCCATCCTCGTCGCCGAGGACGGCAGGAGCGGGGTCGAGCGCGCGCGCTACGCGAGGCCCGACCTCGTCCTCCTCGACGTCGTGCTTCCCGACGGCGATGGCTACGGGATCTGCAGGCGCCTCAAGGCCGATCCCGAGACGGCGGAGACGCCGGTGATCTTCATGACGGCCCTCTCGGAGACCGAGTTCAAGGTCAAGGGCTTCGAGGCCGGCGGGGTGGACTACATCACGAAGCCCTTCAGGCGCGAGGAGGTCCTGGCTCGGGTAGGCGTGCACCTCCGGCTGGCGGAGCTCTCCCGCGGGCTCCGCGAGGCGAACGAGGGCCTGGAGCGCCGCGTGGAGGAGCGCACCGCCGAGCTCGCCGAGGCGAACCTGGACCTGCGCAGGCTCCTGGGGGAGCGGGACGCCCTCCTCAAGGAGGTCCACCACCGGGTGAAGAACAACCTGCAGGTGATCGTGAGCCTCCTCGGCCTCCAGGCGGGGGCCGAGGACGACGCGCGGGCCCTCGCCGCCCTGGAGCGCTTCCGCGCGCGGGTCCTCTCCATGGCCCTGGTCCACGAGAGCCTCTACCGCTCCCAGGATTTCAGGCACGTGGACTTCGGCGCCATCGCCTCCGAGCTGGCGGCGGCCCTGCGCTCCGACCGCGACCATCCCGGCCGGGCGGCCGCCGAGATCGCCGTGGACCTGGGGGAGCTCTCCCTGCCGGTGGACACGGCCCTGCCCCTGGCCCTGGCCCTCGGCGAGTGCGTCTCCAACTCCCTCGAGCACGCCTTCCCCCCCGGCTGGGAGGGGCCGCGGAAGGTGTCGATCGCCGGGGGGCGGGAAGGCCCGCGTTGCGCGATCACGATCGCGGACAGCGGGATAGGACTCCCCGACGGCTTCGACCCGGCGGCGGGGGAAAGCCTCGGGATGCGCATCGCGGCCGCGGCCATGTCGCAGGTCGGCGGCCGCCTGGCCCCGGGCTCGGGCCCCGGCGCGGCCTTGCGGCTCGAGTTCGAGCTTCCCGAGCCCTAGTCCCGAGCCCTAGTCCCGGGCCTTGGCCCCGGCCTCGGGCAGGGCGGCAGGCGCGTCCTTTTTCGCGGCCACGGGCGCGGCCACGGGCGCGGCGGCCGCCGGCTGGACCCCGGGCTCCGCCTCCCGCGCGGCGGCCGCCGGTTGGCGCTGCGGCGCGAGGAAGCGGGCCGCGTGGGCCTCGAACCACTCCCGCATGGCAGGCAGGGTCAGGGCCACGAGGCCGGCCAGGTCCACGGCCACGTCGTGGCCGTACCTCGACAGGACAAAGTCAACGAGGGGACGGTCGATGGACTCGTCCATGACGGCGGCGTAGAGCTCGCTGAAGGAATACTTGGGCGCGTCCTTGTCGTCCTTGAGTATGCCCATGGGGCGGTAGCCGGGATCCATCACGGCCTTGAGGGAGCTCTCCGTGCGCGGCTCCTCCCGGTAGAGGAAGAGGAGGTCGAGGAGGGCGGTGAAGCGGTCCTCCTGGTCCCCGGAGATGATCCTCGGGACGATGTCCTCCAGGTCCCTGCGGCGCAGCCTCAGGACCTTCATGTACTTACCGCCGCCCTCGATGAAGCCCGCGACGAAGTCCGACCAGATCTTGGCCTGCACGATGCTCGGGATGCCGAGGAGGCTGCCGAACGGCGAGAAGGCGGTCGCGAAGGGCCAGGCTATGACGCTCCGGAAGAAGTTGGCCTTGACCACCTTCCTGTCGAAGCCGCGCAGGGTGTTGTGCGCGGCCAGGTAGAGGCCGTTCGAGAAGGAGATGAAGAAGAACTTGGCGGAGTCGAAGAGGGGGCCCTCGGGGGCCCAGGGCCAGGCCAGGTCGAACCTGGCCTTGACGAAGCCGAGGATGGGGACGGAGAAGCCGGTCCAGAAGAGGGAGCGCGCGACGTTGCCGAAGTTGACGCTCTTCCAGTTCCACTCGGCCAGGCGGGTGCCGCGGCTCGCGACCAGGTCGGCGATCGAGTTCCGGAAGCCGGTGATGAAGAGCCAGAGGAAGGCGTAGAAGGGCCCGATGAAGCGGTCGGCGACGAGGAAGCCGACGGCCGCGTAGGCGAGGTTCACGAGGGTGGGATTGAGGTAGCGCCAGGCCCTCGCGGGACCGATCTCCAGCGACTCGTTCTCGGGCTCGTCGCCGATGAGGTTCGCCGAGCCGCCGGAGATCTTGCCCATGCTGAGGATGACCGGGGCGGCCGCCACCATCTCCTGCGTGACGTGCGTCCCCTCCGCCTCGACCATCGCGGAGACGAGGGAGGGGAGGGCGACATGGCGCCGGATGTAGCGCCGGCGGTACTTGCCGCCGATCCTGTCCTGCCTGATGAATCCCATGCCCGGGATCTTGGGGCTCCGGCCCGTGGAGTCGCTGCCGCAGACCGGCACGTAGGCGGGGCTCCCGTCGCGGACGCTCTCCAGGTTCAGGTCGTTGATGTAGCGCGCGAGCTTCAGGATCTCGTCGGGATCGCGCAGGACGGAGTCCTGCATGTTGTAGATCTCGACCTCGTCGATGAGGCCCCGGCTCTTCGAAAGCAGCTTCTTCGCCTTGTCCAGGCCGTACTCCAGGGGGTGGAGGATCTTGAGCCTGCAGCCGGCGCGGGAGAGCGAGGCCTTGATGGCCTCCATGTCGTCGAAGACCGTCTGGTAGTCGCCGATCTTGGGATTCGTGAAATACTGCTTGCGGAGGTTGTCCGGGTTGAGCTCCCGGTACTCGTCGCGGAGCCTCGTGTAGCGCTCGTCGATGATCCTGAAGTCCCAGTCCGAGATCAGCCTCTTCCTGAGGTCGCAGCGGGCCTTCTCCCTCTGCACCTTGAGGAGGAGGATGCGGTTCAGGAGGACGGGCTTGTAGTAGGAGTAGAGGAACTCGCCCAGGTGCATGCGGTTGATGCTCGACAGGGGGATGAAGGCGGAGAGCTTCTTCATCTTGAGCTTGGGCACGGCATAGAGCCTGTCGTCGGGGTAGCCCTCGTTGAGCTCCTTGAGCGAGGTCTTGTTGAAGTTCTTGAGGAGGCTCCGCACCGCCTCGATCCGGTTCTCCTGGTTCTTCTCCAGGCCGTCGAAGAGCTCCTTGAGGCCCTCGGCGTGCTCCTTGAACCAGCGTTCGACGTCCTTCGCGCCCTTGAAGGGCGGCAGGAGGGCCATGAAGTGGAAGCGCTTCCCCTGGGCCATCATGCTGAATTCGAGGCCGATCTTCACGCGGACGCCGACGATCCTGCCGGCCTCCACGGCCTCCTCCATCATGTCGAGGGAGACGGCGGAGCCGTAGGAGATCGTCAGCTCGGAGATGCCCTTGATGAAGGCGTCGATGAGGAGCTGGGTGGCGTTCTTGCGGCCGGAGGTGGCCGTGTCGTGGACGTGCTCGTCCCAGCCCGCGTCCAGGCGCTTGAGCGGCTCGCCCGTCTCCGGCAGCTCGATGATGTTGAGCTCGTCGCAGAGCTTGCGGATGACCTGGTACTGGCCGTGGGAGGAGACGGAGAAGTCCTGGAGGAGCTCCAGCTGGCGCCTCCGGTTGCCGCGGTTCTTGACCGCCTCCTTGATGAGGGCCATCTGCACGCGGGCCGTGTTGAGGGGCAGGTCCAGGGACTTCGTGTGGAAGGAGGCCTCCACCATCATCCGCAGGGAGCGCAGCCTCGCCTTGGACTGCTTCGACTCCAGGTCGCGGATGACCATGAGGTAGGCCTCCGCGATGGAGATGCGGCGCTTCTTGAACCAGCGGGTCACGCCCAGCGGGTGCGAGTGGGTCGTGGGCACGACGGCGTCGGGAATGTCGATCTTCGTGTTGAGCTCGCGCCTGAGCTTGTAGAGCTCCGACGAGAAGCTGAGCGCGTTGACGAGGTTCTGGTAGTACCGCTTCAGGTTGGGCTTCTTCATGGCTCCCTTTTCCCGCGAAAGAGAAGCATAACCCGAGACGGCCGGATCCGCAACATCGCGCCCGGGCGGCGGCGCCTGGAAGCGGGCCGCGCGCGCAGCCGCCCGGGCGGACACTTCCTTCTAGCGGAGCTTTCCCTTGCGGCCTCCCTCCGGCGGGCCTACCCTCGTCCACGATGCAAACGGACATAGAGGCCATCGCCGGGCATTTCGCGGGCGAGGCCATCATAGGCGAGGTCGAGGGGATACTGAAGAGCGGGAAGGAGGCCGTCGTCTACCGCTGCACGGCCCATCCCTCCACGGGCCTGTCCACGGTGGCACTCAAGGTCTACAAGGACATCGAGAGGCGCGGCTTCCGCGACATGTCGGACTACCTGGACGGCAGGGTGGGGCGGACCATCAGGAAGCGGAGGGACATCCTCCACATGTACTCGAGCCCCGACTCGATGCAGGCCTACTGGGTGGACGCCGAGTACGAGGCCCTGGAGCGGCTCCACGCGGCGGGCCTTCCCGTGCCTCGGCCGCTCGGTCGGGGGCCCGCCTCGATCGCCATGGAATTCGTGGGGGGCGAGGAGGCCGCGCCGCGCCTGCGCGACGCCCGCCTGGGCCCCGGGGAGGCCCAGGACGTGAAGGAGGAGCTCGTCGAGTGCGTGCGCCGCATGCTCGAGCTCGACCTCATCCACGGCGACCTCTCGCCCTACAACATCCTCATGCGGGAGGGCAGGCCGGTGATCATCGACTTTCCGCAGGCCATCGACGCCCGCTTCCATTCGAGGCCCCAGGCCATGCTCGAGCGCGACCTGTCGAACGTGCTCTCGCACTTCGAGCGCTACGGCCTCGGCTCCGCGGCCGAAGGCGCGGCCCTGGCCGCGGAGTGGTGGGGACGCTACGAGAGGAACGGCCTCTAGCCCAGGAGCTCCCGCTGCTTCTTGACGAGGCGGAAGGCCTCCTGGAAGGACTTTTCGTCCCGCACCGCGAACTCCACGGGGAAGCCCTCGGGAAACTCCTTGGAGTCGGTGATGGCCCTGCGCGTCGCCTCCTCGAGGTCGAGGGCGAGGAAGTCGTCCCGCTCGTTCTTGGCGATCGAGAAGCCCATGTGGAAGAAGCCCCGGTACATGACGACCCAGTACAGGGGCTTCTTCCTCCACGAGACCTTGAGGGACCAGCCGTAGCGGCGGTTGTAGTACTTCCATTCCTTGACGCAGTCGTCTGCCCAGGCGTCGAGGGTCTCGTAGAACTTATAGGTCTTGGCGAGGGCCTGCTTGATGGCCTCGCCCTTGGGCATCTCCGCCTTGACGACGAAATATCTCTCTTCCACGGCTTTGGTCCTCGG
>ENA-UOWG01004226-UOWG01004226.1-activated-sludge-metagenome-genome-assembly--contig:-NODE-4226-length-10173-cov-5.708243_pt1 | contig 10173 bp, 8 predicted proteins | sample MGYA00238147_ERZ761563 | MGnify/ENA primary metagenome ERZ761563 (study PRJEB28884, sample SAMN05720216) | anaerobic digester metagenome | isolation source: active sludge of municipal... | reverse complement strand
CGGCCGCGGCCTGGTCGTTCAGCACGGCGAGCAAGGCGGACAACACAGTCGGATTGTCGGTCGTCGCGAGTATCTCCGCGGCGTCGGCGTTGCTGATGTCCTTCGGTATCGAGATGGAATCCCGCTCGGCCCAGGCCGCGAGCGAGGTGGTGAAGAGCTGCTGGCAGCCCGTCGCCGCGAGGGCGAGGGCGATGAGGGCGGCAGGGGCGAAGGAGGAAAGGGGACGCCGCATCGAGTGCCTCCTGGTCGTCGGGAGGGCCGCCTTGGGCAGGCCCTCCCTTTGGGATTATCGGCAGCGCGGGCGTCCCGCTACAGGCTAGAAGCGGATCGCCGCGCTGATAGTCGCTCCGGAGCGGGGCAGGTCGCCCGGCCGCCGGCCGAGCTCCTCCGTGAAGACGGCCGCGTCCAGGCTGAGGAAGGCCAGGTCCAGGCCGAAGCCGGCGGAGGGCCAGCCCTTGTTGAGCCCGGCGCGGAGCGAGAAGAAGCTCAGGAGCTCTACCTCGGCGCCGACATGGAGGAGGTTCCAGAAGGACTCGCGGTCGCGGATGACCGAGACGGGATCCTGGACCTCGAAATAGAGGGCGGGCTCCACGAGGCCGGGGACCAGCCGGGGCTTCCAGGCGAGGCCGGCGGTTACCGAAGGCAGGACCAGGACGCTCTGGCTCGAGCAGGAGGCGCGGGGAAAGCTCCCGGCGCCGAGCTCGGCCAGGAGCTCCTCCACCGTCATCTCGGAGACGATGAAGGAAGGCGCGACGTCGCGGATCGAGAGGCCGACCGAGAGGCTTCCGAGCTCGACGCTCGCGCCGAAGTCCATCGCGAGGCCGAAGCCCGACTCGACCGACTCGCCCATGAAGACGGCGCCCACGTCGCCGCCGCTCATGAGCCCGCTCATGATCTCGCCGAAGGCCCAGCCGCCGTCTGCCGATTCCGCGCGGAAGAAGGGCCGCACGTCGCCGCCGAGCGACACGGTGAGGCCGCCGATGCGGATCGGCGCGCCCAGGCCCAGGACGGCGTTGAGCGAGGCTGAGCTCGTCATCACGGCGCCCATCGCGGTCTCGCCCTTGACGGAGGAATCGCCCACGAGGAACATGCCGACGCCCAGGCCCTTGCCCACGTAGCCGGCGCCGAAGGAAAGCCCGCCGCCGAAGCCGTTCTCCGTGATGAGGTCGTTCATCGCGGAGAGGATCTCCGCGTCGTCGGCTCCGCCCGAGGCGAGGCGGGCCGCCTTCTCCAGGTTCGCGCTCGTCGGCTTCACGTAGAGCCAGGAGGAGAAGTCGGCCACCATGAGCTCGGCCTTGGCCGCGGCGAAGCCCGCGGGGTTGCCAGACAGGGCGGAGTAGCCGGAGGAGAGGGCGGTGAAGGCCCCGCCCAGGGCCATGCTCCGCGGGTCCTTGGCGGAGAGCGGAGAGAGGGCTGCTGTCTGGGCTCCCGCGAGAGAAGCGGCCAGGAGAACCAGGGCAAGGACAAAGGTTGTGCGCTTCATGGTGGTCTCCATCCTAGTACCCGAATTTCGAAGGATCCAAACCCGCTTCGGTAAGCAGGATATTAAGCATACTGCCAGACGCGAGATCGGGAGCATTATACGTGCTGTTAATATAGCTAGCAGCATTTGATGAATCCGTTACGGCGGACCACAGAGCATCCTCTATCGTGCCGCTGACGGGGGACACGCCCGCCACGGCCGCGGCAACGACCGCGTTTTGAGCGAGGGTTCCCACACTATAATCACCGGATACGCCACTGCCCTCAATGAGAGTTTCGACACCCGCAGGATTAGTCAAGACTGCATCGGCGCGAAGAAGGGCGGCGATCGCAGTCTTGAATGCCACCATATCGGCACGAAGCTCTGCAGGAACAACCAGTTCGACGAGATCAACTATCTCCTCGGGAGTATCAATAGAAGGAAGGTCGAGACCTCCGACGATTGCAGGAATGACCTCCTTTACAATGGCAGAAGCCCCAGAAGTCTCTATGAGAATGTCCACAGCTAGAGCAGCGGCCTCTTGCCTAGCCACAGGCGCAGCTAAGCTATCATTGTATGTAGTCTGAAGGGTGGCGAGGACTACAGTCTGCACGGTTGAATCATAAGGAAGGGCTTCCATAAAAGTGGAGGAGGTGCCTCCCTCGAAATAGGCAGCTTCAAACAGATCGTCGGAGGACATTTCAGTTAAATCGGAAGGCTTCACCTGCCCCAGTCCCGCCTCCTTGAAGAGGTTCGTGGAGAAGAAGGCGTCGCAGGAAGCGAGGATGAGGAAGCTTCCCACCGCGAGGACGGCGAGCTTGGGCTTCATAGGAACCTCCGAAGCTAGGTTTGACTTTTCGGGATTCGGTATACCTAAGGCTATCACATTTTAGAGATATTTCAAGGAGGGCGGCGGCCCAAATTGCTCATTTTTCCGGTCAGGAATGCAGGAATTCCGCCCTTGCGACGGCGTCGGCGAGCGGAAGGACGCCCTCGCCGCTCCCGGCTTTGAGGCGGCAACGGATGCCCGCGCCCGGCTTCAGGGCGGGAGCCTCGGGCAGGCCCTCGACCCGTAGCTTCAAGTAGTTGGCCGAGGTGGCGTAGCGCGCCGGCCGGCCTTGGGCGCGGCCAAGGCTGGCGCTTTCCGCCGCATCGCCCCCAGCCCCGCCGACGACGACAGCGCCTTCGGCCAAGGCGCCTTCCTCCTCGTCGCGCTCTCCTCCGCTCTCCAGGACGGCGTCCACCTCGGCGCCGAGCCAGCGCTCGACGTAGGCCGCCCTCCCCTTCCGCGCGAGTTCGCCCAAGGCGGCGGCCCGCTCGCCCGCGATGCGCTCGGGCACGCGCCCACTCATGTCCCAGGCCTTCGTGCCGGGCCTCGGGGAGAAGGGGAAGGCGTGGATCCAGGCCAGGTCCGCGGCCTTGGCCAGCTCGAGGGTCTGGGCGAAGTCGGCGTCGGTCTCCCCGGGAAAGCCCACGATGAGGTCGGCGGCCAGGAAGAGGTCGCCCTTGGCCCGCCGCAGGCCCTCGCAGGCGGCCAGGACGGCGTCGCGGCGGTAGGCGCGGCCCATCCGCGCCAGGACGGGATCGGAGCCGGATTGGATGGGCAGGTGGGCGTGGGGCCTGACCCGGGGCTCGGCGAAGGCGGCGAGGAAGGCCTCGTCCACCTTGTCGGGCTCGTAGGAGGAGACGCGGAGGGCTATCCTCTCGGTCCCCGAAAGGAGGAGGCGCAGGAGGCCGGGGAAGCCCAAGGAGCCGTCGCGGTACTGAGAGAGGTTCACGCCCGTGAGGACGGCCTCAGCGGCGCCGGCCTCCTCCAGGGCGCGAAGGCGGGAAAGGACCTCGGTCGCGGGAAGGCTCGTCGAGGGGCCGCGGGCCAGGCAGACCCGGCAATAGGTGCAGCGGTTGTCGCAGCCGTCCTGGATCTTGAGAGAGGGCCTCGAGTGGAAGCTGAAGGACTCGGGGCGGAAGGCGAAGCGGTCGGCCCCGCCCGCGCGGCCACCGCCTTCCTGGCCGCCGGACTCTCCCTCGAGGCCGAGGCGCCATTCCAACACCGCGTCCAGGAGGCGGCCGTGGCCCTGCCAGTATTCGGAGAGATGGGAGGCGAGGCCCAAGAGGGCCGCCTTCTCGTCTCCCGGCACGACGACGGCCCGTTCGCCCAGGGCCTCGATCGCCGCCGGTTCCATCTGCGCGTAGCAGCCCGTCACGAGGACGACCGCCTCGGGATTGAGGGCCAGGGCCTGGCGGACCAGGCGCCGGGCCTTCTGCTCGGCCTTGCTCGTCACGGTGCAGGTGTTGAGGACGTAGAGCTCGGCCTCCGACTCGAAGGCGCCGATCCGGGCGCCGGCGCGGCGGAAGGCGTCGGCCAGGGACTCGGACTCGAGCTGGTTGAGCTTGCAGCCCAGGGTGCGGAAGGCGACGCGGACGTCCATCGGCTAGCCGCGGGAACGGGCCTGGAGACGCTCGGCGCCGAGCCTCGCGTCCTCCTGGCGGGGATCGAGGCGCAGGGCCTCGGCGTAGGCCGCGAGGGCGCCCTGGGTCTCGCCGGCCTTCTCGCGGGCCCAGCCCAGGCGGGCCCACCAGCGGGCGTTGCCCGGGGCGAACTTCAGGGCGGAGGAGAGGGCTATGTCGGCGTGGGCGTAGCGGGCCATGCGGAGGTAGATCTCGCCCATGTAGTAGTAGGCCGTCCCGACGCGGGAGCCCTCGGGCACGGCGGAGACGTAGTCCTGGAAGCGAGAGAGGGCGGCCTCGTTGCGGCCCAGCCGGAAGGCCGACTCGCCCAGGATCTCCGTGACGCGGGGATCCTTCCGGATCGCGTAGGCCTTGAGCGCGTAGTTCTCCGCGTCCGCCCAGCGCTCAAGCGCGAGGAGGCTCCAGCAGAGGACCACGTAGGACTCGACGTCGGCGGGGTCGGCGCGGAGGGCCTCCAGCGAGACGCGGCGGGCGTCCTCGTGACGGCCCTCCTGGAAGAGCTTGAGCGCGTCCCCCTCGGCGGCCGAGGCCGCGGCGGCGGAGCAAAGAAGGAGGGCGAGGAGGAGGGCCGCGCCGCGGGCGGCGGCGACGCCGCGCCGGCCATAGGCGCCGACCGGGCCGCCGCGAGCGCGGCCGAGCCGGCCGCGGGTCCGGCGAGAGTCCCCCGCGGGGGAGCTAGCGCGCATCGAAGTCGGGGGCCGCCATCTTGCAGGCGCCGTTGAAGCGGCAGCCCGTCTCCATCGTGATCTGGGGAGCGGTGACGTCCCCGTCCACCGAGCTCGAGGCGAAGAGCTCGACCCGCTCGCGGGCGGCGATGTCGCCCTTCACGGAGCCCTTCACGGAGACCACGAGGGCCTTGATGTCGGCCTCGACGACCGCCTTCTCGTCGATGTAGAGCTCGCTCTCGGAGCGGATAACCCCGCTCACCCGGCCCTTGATCATGAGGGGCTTCTTGAAGGTCATGGAGCCCGAGAACTCGACGTCGCCCGCGAGGACGGTGTCGAGCTGCTCCTCGTCGACTGCGCTGATTTGGACTTCGGTCATAGCTCCGCATCATAGGGCCCGGGGGCCCCTGTTGGCAAGGGCGGAACCGGCGCGGCCTTGAGCCGCCCGTAGACCGCCGCGAGCTCCTCGGGCCTCAGGGCCTCGGCCCGGATCGAGGGGGAGAAGCCCAGGGCCTCCAGGGCGGCGGCCACCTCGGCCTCGGGCCGGCCCGCGGCCTTCAGGTTGTTCTTGAGGGTCTTGCGCCGGGAGGAGAAGGCCGAGCGCACGAAGGCCGAGAAGCCCAGCCGGTCGGCGGGCGCGATCGGGTCGGGCCGGGGCTCCAGGACCACGAGGGAGCTCTGCACGTTCGGCACGGGCCAGAAGGAGCCGCCGGCCAGGTCGAAGGCGATACGGACGCGGCAGGCCGAGGCGCAGAGCACGGAAAAGGCCGAGTAGTCCTTCGTGCCGGGCTTGGCGGCCATCCTGAGGGCCGCCTCCTTCTGCACCGTGAAGACCATCGGGGGCGGCTCGCCCGAGCCCGCGGCCTCGGGGTAGCGCTCTATGAGGAGGGCGACCATGGCGCTCGCGACGTTGTACGGCAGATTGCCGAAGACGGCGTCGGGCAGGCGCCCCGCGGCGAGTTCCGTCTTCCAGGTGCGGAGGAAGTCGCCCTCCACGAGGCGGAACTTGGGCCGTCCCGCGAAGATGCGGCCGAGGAGCCGCGCGAAGCCCCGGTCGATCTCGAAGGCGGTGACCTCCAGGCCCGAGTCCAGGGCCATGGCCGTCATGGAGCCGATGCCGGGGCCGATCTCCCAGATAGCCGCGCCCCCGCCCTCCGCGGGAGCGGCGCCGGAGCCGGCCGCGGCGGCGGTTGGGGCGGTTGCGGCAGCGGGCTTGCCGGCGGCATCAGTGGGCGCGGACGTAGCCGCGCCGGCCGCGTCCTCGACGGCGGCCTTGCCTGCGGCGGCGACTTTTCCGGCGGCGCCAGCCTTGCCGGCGGCGCCCGCGGCGCTCTTCGGGCTGGCGGAAAGGACCTTGCGAAGCTCCTCGAGGATGCGCGCGCGGGAGGTCGGATTTACGAGGAAGTTCTGGCCGAAGCGCTTCGACATCGCGAGCCCCTCCGCGTCCAGGAGGGCGCGCAGGGAGGCCGGGGAGTCGAACTTGGGCTCGAGGGGCTTCGTCGGGGCGGCGCTCGCCGGGCCGGAGCCCTCGAGGGACGGCCCCGGGACGCTCCCCGGCCGCGAGCCTTCGGAGCCAGATTCGGTGTTCGACATGGGGCAGAGCATACACGAAGCAGGCGCCGAGGACAACGAGAGCGGAAGCCAGGGCCGCGCCCCGCCGGCCGGGAAGGGCGAGCTCGGGCCAGGCGGCGAAACGGGCCATGGTCCCCGAGAGGAGGCCGTGGAGGAGCCGCGAGACGGGGGCGGCGAGGGGAGCGAGGGCCGGACAGAAGCCGCAGAGGAGGGCCGCGGCCAGGCCCCACCACATGAAGGCGGCCACAAGGAGGGCCGAGAGGACGGAGGCGAGGAGGCCGGCGGGATAGAGGGTCCCGAAGGTGAAGGCGAGGAGGGGCGCCGTGGCCGCCTGGGCCGCGAGGCCGGCCGCCAGGGCCTTGGCGAGGAAGGGAGGGAAAACCGGGAGGAGGAGGAACTCGAAGCGGGGCGCGAGGAGGACGAGGCCGGCCAGGGCCAGGTAGGAGAGCTCGAAGGAGAGGCTCCGCGCGGCCGCGGGGTCCAGGGGCAGGGCGACGGCGAAGGCCAGCGCGAGGATGGTCTGTCCCGGCTGGGGCCTGTCCGCGAAAAAAGCCAGGGCCCCGAGGCTGTACATGAGGAGGGAGCGGAGAAGGGAGGGGCTCGCGCCGGCCATGAAGACGAAGGCCAGGGCGAGGAGGAGGGCCGCCAGGCGGGCCTTTCTGGGTCCGAGGAGGGGCTTCGCGAGGAAGGTGGCCAGGGCCGCGAGGATGGCGAGGTGCTGGCCTGAAAGGGCCAGGACATGGGCGCAGCCCGCCCGTTTCCAGTCGACCGCCTCCTCCAGGTCCAAGCCGCCCCGGTCGCCCATGAGGAGGGCGACAAGAAGGCCCGAGGCGGCGCCCTCCCCGCCCGCGAGGCCAAGCGCGGCGCGGAAGCGCCGGCGCAGGCTCGACCTAAGGGCGGCGACGGGGCCTCCGCCCGTCCACGTCTGGAGGCCGCCGGGGTCGGCGAAGAAGGCGGGCGGGCCTTGAGGAGCCGGGCTTGCCGCCGGATCGCTCCTTTCGGCCGGACGCGCGGCGGATCCGCCCGCTACGGCCGGACGCGAGGCGGACAGGCCGGAGGCGGCAGCCGCCGTGGCGCCGCCCGGCCTTCCCCGCGCCGCGATCTTCGCGCCGGCCTCCAGAACCTCGCCGCCCCGGACCAGGAGGCGGCAGGGGCCTGAGGCCTCCACCCAGCCCGCGAGTCCCGGTCCCTCGAGGAGAAGCGCCGTTAGCGAGAGTGGATAGGATCGGAAGCCGCTTTGCGAGAGGGTCGAGTCCGCGGAGAGCCGGCCCTCCACGCCGACGACGGAGAGAGGCCGAGAAGCAGCCCCCGCGGCCGATCCGCCAACGGCCAGCCCTGCGGCGGCGCCGATAGGGGCGCCAAGCGGCGGGTGCGGCGCCGCGGGCGGGCGGGCCGCCGCGGGAGGAAGAGGCGAGGCGGGGAGGAGGGGCGCGACGGCCGCGCCCGCTTCGTCTCGGCGCAGGGCCGCGCCCAAGGCCAGGCCCAGGGCGGCGGCGAGGCAGAGGATGGCGCGGAGCCTGGGAGCCCGGGCGCGGAGGCCGAGGAGGACCGAACCCGCGGCCGCGGCGGCCATGGCGGCGACGAGGACGGCGCCGGGCGTAAGGCGGAGGAAGTAGAAGCCGAAGGCCAGGCCCAGGCCGAGGGCCCAGGGCGGGGAGAAGAGCCGAGGCTCTTCCTCGAGGAAAACAAAAGGCATCGAGCCTCCCCGGGGGGCGGGAAGGCCGTGGTCAGCCTACCACCTGAGGCGCAGGAGCGCTTCCTTCGCGGCCCGCTTCACCTCGTCCGGGTACTTGAGGTAGCCCACGTAGAGGAGGTAGTCGAAGGCCACCTTGTCGCCCAGCTCGCCGAGGGCGCGGATCGTCGCGAGGATGACCTCGTCGTCGTAGGAGCCGCCGAGCTCGGTCTGCGCGTTGATGAGCTGGAGCTGGAGGGCCAGGGCCTGGGCGGCCTCGGAGGAGCCCATCGCGCCCAGGCAGACGATCGTCTCCAGGAGGTCGCCTCGCGGCGCGGCGCCCTTGGCGTAGTCGGCCAGGAGGGCGCGGAAATAGCGGAGGACGAGGGGCGAGGCGCGCTGCCAGCCGAGCTCGCGGATCGTGCGGATGGCGCGGAGGTTGAGCTCGCGGATGGCCTGGTTCTCCACGGGCGCGCCGCCCGTCCAGGCGAGGCCGGCCGCGAGGGCCGCCTCCGCGAGGCCGCCCCGCTCCTCGGGGCCGAAGGCGGGATTCTCGAGCGCGGCCTTGAGGGCCGCCGCCTTCTCCAGGGGGGAGCTCATCGCGAGGACCCTCGCGAGGTAGCCCGCGTAGTCGCCCTTGATGCGGCCCAGGGCCTTGGAGGCCTTCGCGGTCAGGTCGGGGTTGTAGCCCGCCACGTAGGTGGAGAAGAGGACGGGGAAGGAGGCGCCGTCGCCGATGCGCCCCAGGGCGTCCACCGCGGCCTCGAGGGCCGGGTACTCGGGCTGCATGCCGGAGCGGAAGACCACGTTCTGCGAGGCCAGGAACTCCCCGACCGCGGCGACGACCTCCTCGTTGCCCGCGCCCGCCGCCCCCAGGGAGGCGACGGCCAGGGCGCGGAGCTCGACGTCGCCCTCGTAGAGGCGGAAGAGGGCCCAGAGCCTGGCGGCGGAGGGAGCGTAGGCCGCCTCGCCGGCCTTGGCGGCGGCGATGAGGACGAGCTCGCGGAGCTGGGCGTCGGCCGCCCCGAGGAGGGGCTCGCTCTCCACGGCGAAGCGCAGGGCCGTGTCGTAGAGGGGGGCCATCTCCTCCGCGTTGCGCGCGCCCGCCTCCTTGAGGAGCTCGAGCTTCGCCCCCAGGCTGGAGCGCACGAAGTTGCGCTGGTAGGTTAGGAGGACAGAGCCCGCGTCCTGGGCGCGGGCCTCCGGCGGCGCGAAGGCGAGGACAAGGGCGAGCGCGGCGACCACGGCGCGGACTTTCAAGAGAGGACCCCCTTCATGACACGCCCGCGCCGGCTTCCTCCGATTCAACGGAGAGAGGCTCGAGCTCGCCCTCGGCGCGGATCTTGTAGACGTAGGAGCGGATCGCGTTGCGCGTCCGCGGGCTGGGCGGAGAGGCCTCCACGTGGAGGACGGAGCGGTTCTTCTCGGAGTCGTAGTCGACCGAGCGGGCCACGCCCGACATCACGATCTGCCTGCCCTCCAGGCCGAACTGGACCTTCACCTGGAGACCCGCCTTGCCCCGCCCCCCGATGGCGACGGAGAAGCCGTCCTCGGAGATGTCCTCCACTCGGCAGCGCAGGCCGGGGTCGCGCTCTGGCTTCTCGAAGGCCCCCTCGATGCGCTTGAGGAGGTAGAGGTAGGCGGGCAGGCTCGTCCGGCTCCGCACCGACTTCCGCTTCTGCGTTCGCAGGAGGGACTCCGAGTGCGCGACGTGGATGACGGGCACGTTGCGGATGCGCAGGTCGTCGATGGCGTAGCTGTCGAAGACGTAGCCCGCGTCGTCGCGGCGCCAGAAGTAGATGGAGACCTTCTTGCCCTTCCACACGAAGTTCTTGGGCAGCCGCGCGCCCGAGGGATAGGAGAGGACGAGGTAGCGGCCGTTGTTGTCGATGACGGTCGAGCCGTAGACGCCGAGGCCGTGGACGAGGACGCGGAGGCGCTGGCCCTGGGAGAGCTGGCGCGAGGAGCGGATGCCGCTCTTGTAGCGCGGCTGCTCGAACTCGATCCGGCTCCGCAGGGCGTAGACCTTGTCCATGAGGGCGATGCCCTCCCGGCTCCTGTCCCGCCCCAGGTCCCGCTGCCTCGCGAGGAGGACGGCTATCGCGCGGTCCAGGTCGCGCGGGGAGGAGAAGAGGCTGGCTGGATCGGCGATCCGGCAGAGGGACGCCGCCTCGCGGAGGATCCTCGACTCGCCGTAGCCGAAGCCTGAGTCCTTGGCCCTGAGCTGGAATTCCAGCCAGGAATGGCGCTGCCCCCCCCTGACCGCGAGGACCAGGGTGACGATGGAGAGGACGATCACGAGGAGGAAGAGCGTCGTCATCGGCATGCTTCGT
>ENA-UOWG01004219-UOWG01004219.1-activated-sludge-metagenome-genome-assembly--contig:-NODE-4219-length-10183-cov-4.160940_pt1 | contig 10183 bp, 7 predicted proteins | sample MGYA00238147_ERZ761563 | MGnify/ENA primary metagenome ERZ761563 (study PRJEB28884, sample SAMN05720216) | anaerobic digester metagenome | isolation source: active sludge of municipal... | reverse complement strand
GTCGGAGACAGCAGCCATAATCATAAACACCTTGCCCAGCCGGCCGGATCAGCTCTCCGGCCCGGTCTCGGGATATGCAATGGTCCCCTATCAATTTCGGACCTCGGCCATAGATGAGGATGGCGATCCTCTGAATTACACCTTCGATTGGGGCGATGGAACAACAGAGGCTATCGATCTTATCGACTCGGGCCTCAATGCCAGCTTGGATCATACCTGGACCCGCCCCGGAAGCTATCAGATCAAGGCTATGGCAGCTGACCGGATGGGTGGAGACTGGTCCGAGGAGAGGCACATCACCATAGCCTCAAATAGAGAGCCGGATTCGCCCAGAGACCTTTATGGATTGAGGTCCGGCTACACCGGAATTGTCTGCAACTTCTTTACCATGGCCAGGGATCCAGATGGAGATAAAGTGATGCATGTCCTGGACTGGGGAGATGGAACTGCAATAAAAACCGGCCTCGTCCTTTCCGGATCTCTGGAGAATGCATCGCATGTCTGGATGCAGCCCGGCGAATATCCGGTCCGGGTCCTTTCCGTAGATGAGAAGGGAGCGCCGTCCCTCTGGTCCGGGCCTTTTATGGTGGCGATAAATGCCAACTGCCCTCCGGTGCAGCCGGCCGTGCCATCCGGTCCTGCTGCCGGGCAATGTTTGATCTCCCACGGATATGCCACATCGGCGATAGATCCGGATGGGGATGCAGTGAAATATGTCTTCGACTGGGGAGATGGAACCACCTCCTGGACCGGTCTCGATTATTTGAGTTCTGGGGTGGAGAGTTCGGTATCTCACAAATGGATGAAGCCGGGAGTCTATCAGATAAAGGCAGCGGCACTGGACGATAAGGGCTTGATTTCAGATTGGTCTGGAGCACTAATGGTGAAGATGGAATAAAAGGGCTCTATGGCCGAGATCTTATCTGAGATCTATATCTGATCCATCCATTAGATCATTGCTGGCTAAAGAAAAAAAAGGGAAGCGGATTGAAGCGATCCGCCACGATTCCGCCGGGACGGCCATGATCATATCCTTTGACCGGTTTCGATATTCACATTATTCTCCGCCTGGCTGTTATGCAAGCCTAAAGCTCGCTGATCTCCTAGATCTATCCGATCCAGGTTCCATCCCTCCGGGCAGCAAATGCAGCCTGCTGGGCAGACGGTATCGACCTCAGCGGTGGCATTATCGCTTCGTACTATGTTGCATGGGTCCAGTGACCAGACAGTTGCAATATTCAGTATCTTATGGCATAGATCGTCCTCGTCCACCAGATAAGCTCCTTCATACATCCAGACCTCGCCAGGATTGAGAAGACCATCGCTGTTATCATCTCCGGAAAGGCGGAGAAGGTCTGCAATCATATCGTCCTCAAGAGTCAACTGGGACAGATTCACATCTCCCGTGTTGGTCACATAGTAGGTATATGTTACAATATCCCCCGCTTCAACCTCCTCACCTTCTTTATCCGAGATCTTTGTCAAGCTAATTCCGGGATCATAGACGGTTTTCACCTCAACGATATTGCTGGTGGAATTCAGTGCTTCAGAGCAGGGTCCTAAAGCATTTACTGTGGCACTGTTGATGATATTGGAGCAGAGATCGCTCTCCTGCACTGTATAGCTGGCATTATAAGTCCAGGACTCACCCGGTGCCAGCTGGTTCTGGCCAATTGAAAGGGAGAGCAATGGGATCATGATCAAAAAAAATTTCCAGATATTCATGATCTCACTTCCCTATCGGTCCGAGCCGGTCGTCCTCTATCTTCAGATCGCTCAGGTTGACATCACCAGTATTTGTGACCGTATAGGTGTAATTTATGACATCGCCTATCCCCGCCGAAGAGACATCTGCCCATTTATCGATCTTTATGGCGGCAGTGTAGTTTGTGGGAACGCTCCAGGCGGCGTTAACTTGCAGGGTCTTGTTGCAAGGATCGGTGGCATTGGCCAGGGCCTCGTTGATGATGTTCTGGCAGAGATCGCTCTCGGTTACAATGTATCTGGCATAGAAAGTCCTGAATTCTCCTGGCATCAGAGATGGGATCTGCTCAATCAGGCCTAGCTTGTCGTCCGTGACGTTTACCAGATACAGCGTCTCGTTTCCTGTGTTCTCTACCACTATGGTGTAATTTATGGCCTGGTTTACCTGGACGGGACTGCTGGGCGAAGGTCCGAAGTCTGCCGTCTTGTTGATCTTCAGGCTCGATCCGCAACACTCCGAGTTCACAAAGTCCATGCCGCTGATATCGGAGCAGTTCAATGAGACCTGTCCCGGTGCAGAGACAGCGCTCCAGCCGTCTTTGGACTCCTCGCTCAGATTATAGACTCCGGGGGGCAGCCCGCAGAACTGGTAGTATCCGGTCTCATTGGTCAGAGCGCTTATTGCTCCTCCCTGGCTATTGGATAGGATTATAGTCCAGTTCGAAAGGTTGTATTCGCCGCAGGTATTCTTTTTATGGCCGCTGATGCAGAGCAAAGCCTGGTTGGTGAAGTTCTGATCTGTGAGGTTACTTCCACAGGGCACAGTCACATCCAACGATATCGGTCCGGACGAGATGTAGCCATCTTTAGTCTCTTCGGTCAGGGTGTAGCTTCCCGGCATGAGGTTGCAGAACTCATATTTGCCATCTGAACCTGTTAGGTTGCTGGTTGTATAGCTGCTGTTGTTCAGAGTTATCAGCCAGTTTTCTATGCCCGCATTGGTGCAGTCATCAAGCTTGTAGCCGCTGATGCAGAGCAAAGCCTGGTTGGTGAAGTTCTGGTCTGTGAGGTTACTTCCACAGGGCAGATTCACATCCAACGATATCGGTCCGGACGAGATGTAGCCATCTTTAGTCTCTTCGGTCAGGGTGTAGCTTCCCGGCATGAGGTTGCAGAACTCATATTTGCCATCTGAACCTGTTAGGTTGCTGGTTGTATAGCTGCTGTTGTTCAGAGTTATCAGCCAGTTTTCTATGCCCGCATTGGTGCAGTCATCAAGCTTGTAGCCGCTGATGCAGAGCAAAGCCTGGTTGGTGAAGTTCTGGTCTGTGAGGTTACTTCCACAGGGCAGATTCACATCCAACGATATCGGTCCGGACGAGATGTAGCCATCTTTAGTCTCTTCTGTCAGGGTGTAGCGTCCCGGAACGAGGTTGCAGAACTCGTATTTGCCGTCTGAACCGGTGAGATTGCTGGTTGTGTTGTTGTTCAGAGTTATCAGCCAGTTTTCTATGCCCGCATTGGTGCAGTCATCGAGCTTATAGCCGCTGATGCACAGAAGCTTCTGGTTGGTGAAGTTCTGATTGGTGATATTGCTGCAGTTGAGAACGATCTCTGGCGGAGCGATGACCTGCATCCAGCCTTGCTTGAGCTCCTCGTTCAAAGTATAGTTGCCCGGAGCCAGATTGCAGAATTCATATTTGCCGTCTATACCAGTGGTATCATTAGCGCTATAGCCGGTGCTGTTGCTGATGGTGATATTCCAGCTAGAGAGGGGACTGTCTCCGCAATTGTCTTTCTTGTAGCCGCTGATGCAATAGAGCTTCTTGTTGGTGAAATTGAGGTTGGATATGCTCTCTCCAATCAGATGCCTGGAGTAGCAGCCATCGGGATGGGTCTGGGTCCATCCATCCTGAGAGAGCTCGCAGACGGTGTAGGTGTCATTATTCTCCAGGCCGCAGATCCGCCAGAAACCGCTGGCGTCTGTAGTTGCATTCCATAGCCGGGTTGCATTGCTGACGGTGATATTCCAGCCTGATAGGGGCAGGCCGGTGCAGCCGTCTTTCTTGAAGCCCGACAGGCAGCGTGCATCATCATAAGTATAGATGATGCTGGCATTAGACCAGGCTAGAGTTGTGATCAATGAATACCAGGATCCTCCGCCTATCACTCGCGAACTGGCCCTTGTATATGCTAGAAGTGGGAAGGTTCCGGTGCCCACGTAGTCGGTTGTATTGGCTGAATCGTCATAATAAACATATCCCCAGGTGTCATTGGCATCACTGCCATTGAAAGATGAAGTACCAAGAAAATCCCATACACCGTCATATGCAGTGACATTTATGCCGCCAGTCTCAGGTACCCTCAAATACACCTGCAAAGGAATGTGCTGCCCATTGATCATCACCGCATCCATATATGCATCAACGGCAAAATATGCATTTTGAACCGGTTTAGGGGCTCCGTTTTCAGCCGCACCATCAAGAGTGGCATTTAGCGTAGCAGCAAAATATACGGAGATAAGCTTCCCCATTGCCGGATCGAAATAGGGAAATGTAAAATTATCATTCCAGTCGACTAATTCTCCCGGAGGCGTTAAGTTTGCGTAGAGCGATGAGCTATAAGTCACAGTCTTGATCGCAGCCAAGGATGAACTGGTCAGAATAGCCAAGATAAAAATCGATATTAATAAAGATCTCCAATGGCTCATATAGGATCATCTCCCTCCATGCAAACAGAAATTTCTCCCTCTGTACTTGGTGATATCAATGAATTATTTACCATCATTCTCGGCCACCTTCTCCTGATCTTGCCTCACAGACATAACATGAGCGAGCATTTGCCCAAGCTTTTTTTATGCATTCCAGAGTTGACTTTCCTGAGGTCTCCTTCCGGGATAAGGCATCGACAGCGGCAGGGAGATCCTTCTCCCATTTATCCGCCAGATTATCTTAAATATATATCGATAGGCACAGTAAATGATAAGCGATATATTAGATGTCCTCGGATTTAGGTCATAAACCATATCTAATTCACTCTTAACCTCAGGCGTTGAGCTAAATTTAGCCCTAATTTTTAGAATATGTTAGTCTAATATACTATATAAAGATATCCACTTACTTATGTAGAATATATTTTAAGATAGGAGATATATCTCATAGAGGAGCCTTGGATATTCTCATTTTAATGTTATTTATAAAATATATTTAGTTTTTTAAACTAAATGTATTAATATAATTTACTCAATTCAAGTATTAAAATATTTAATGTAAAAGTATATATATTAATAAAGAGAACACATCTCAAAGAGGGGATCAAATATGAAAGGGACTTGGATCGCATCAAAGCCTGCCGACCATGAGATGTGTTCGAAAAAAATACAGCTGCGGTCAGGTGGGAGCAATTTATTATCACATATTGTAATAAATTTTGTAAGTTGGATCTCTATATTGATCAGTCTGACCGTGGTCTTCGGTTCAGTCAGTGCTGAAGTATCAGGGTCGGAGCCGGTATCTGAGGGGGACTTGATAACATACTACTATAACGTGAGCAATATCGGCAATGTCAACCTCACTGATGTCACGGTCATCGACGACAGAGTGACTCCTATCTATGTATCGGGAGATCTTAACAACGACAGCTGGCTGAATCTCAGCGAGATCTGGCTTTACAAGGCCGTGTATAAGGTCACCAAGTCCGATCTCAATGCAGATATCATCAATATCGCCAATGTGACGGCCAAAGACCCTTGTGGAAAGCCGGTTGAGGGTGGAGATATAGAATTGGTAAAGACCGCCGTAAGGGACGGCGATCCGATTCAGTACGGTCAGTTCTGCGAGGCGCATAAGATCTCAGGGACGGGATTAGTAGATATCGATACTGCCGTAAAAGACAAAAAGATCGCCCTGGAGTATTCCAATGTCATGAATGGAGAGGGAGATATAGAGCTTGAACAGGAGCAAGCTTACTCCGAGATTGCAGACAAACTGAAGAGAAATATCGATTCAGTTAACGGAGGCAATGAGAGCACATTAAACCTCTATGAGAGCACCAAGATGCTCTATTCCGGCGAGATACCACTGCAGGGAGAGAAGCGTCTTCACTCCAAGGCCCTCTATGGCGGAATGGGATCTGAGCTTCGTGAGGCGTTTTCCGTGCGGGAGATGGAGGCAGATGAGGTCTCTTTCTTTGTGCAGACCATGCCTTATGAGCCTTACAACGGATGGAAAGATTTCCAAAAAGGTCTGGAAGAAGTGGGCAGAGACACCCAAAAAATGGATGCATTGATGAGGACCAGAGAGAACATCAACAATTCCGCCTATTTGATGGGTTTGGAAAACAGCAATGTCTTTAATGGCACCTGGGGAACTGAGGCCATATGGCATAAAATATTATATAAAGACATCAATGCAAGAGAGATGTTCACCGGAGATTTTGAGGTAAAAAAGCAGATCAAATTCCATGAGTATCCGTCAGAAGACAGAAAAGAGAAGGGATGTGCAGGAATTGACTGCTGAAACCAGGTGGAGCGTCGGCGAATTGATGCATATGATGTGGGCATTTAGCCCGGCTCAATTCATACCGGCATTGTTCAATTGGGCAGAATGGACGCCTGCCTGGATTCAAGATCCTGGGGGACTTCGCCTGAGATCCCGATCCGAGTATGGATCATCTTCAGCCAAACTGCCGGCGAATTTGAGGTAATTGCAGGCGGGGCTTCCCAGGGGAATTATGCTGCCATGAACCTCTCCCGCCTCAATCTCCAACCGGGCCAGAGAGGGAGCTGACATTCTGGGGAGGCTGGTGCTCCCCGGACAGATGAGAAGGCTCCTGCCCTTTTCTATTATAGGGCGGTGGATATGGCCGAATACCAGAACCTGCACCTGCATCTCCCGGGCCATCATCTCTGCTCCCACCAGGTCCGAGCCGTGCGAGGCCATATGGACCAGGCCGATTCTGATCCCCTCTACATCCAGCACTGCTCTCTCCGGCAGAAGCCTCTTGAGTTCAATAGAGTCTGAGTTGCCATGGACCGCCTCCATTCGGCCTAAATCGGATAGGGCGGAGTAGGCGCTGGCGGAGACAAAGTCGCCGGCATGCAGGATCATATCTGCCTCTTTCAGCAGCCCGGCCAGGGGAAGGGGAATCGTGCCCCCTTCGAGATGGGTATCTGATAGAGCTATTATTCTCATTTTCGCATCAGAAGAGTGTATTCAAGATTATAAGCTATTAGAATTCCGGTCCAGGAATGCCGGTCGGAGGACGGGGCCATGCAGCAGCCTTGCGGCGGCGGCCAATGGCAGAAATGCTCGCGATAATTTGATAACATCCTGAATCCCAGAGAGAATCTCAGGTCAATGTTCAGCTTGGAAGGATGAGAGGATGATACAGGTCTGGAGAGGGATATGATCGCCAGAAGAGCAGAAGATTTGTCTGCTTTCATGGTCATGGAGGTTCTGGAGAGGGCGCGGGAGATGGAGCGGCAGGGGGAGAATATCATCCATCTTGAGGTGGGCGAGCCGGATTTCGATGTTCCTTCCGCGGTGAAGAAGGCCACCTACCGGGCCCTGGAAGAGGGGGCGACACATTATACCCACAGCCTGGGGGACATGGAGCTGAGAGAGGCGATCTCTGATCATTATCTGGATGCCTACGGCGTGGTGGTCAGGCCGGAGCAGGTAGTGGTGACATCCGGGACCTCTCCGGCCATGATGCTGGCATTTGCTGTACTTCTGGAGAGGGGGGAGGAGGTGATAGTCTCCGATCCGGCTTATGCCTGCTATCCCAATTTTATCAAATTCCTGGGTGGAGTGCCGGCCAGGGTGCCGGTTTATGAGCAGAACGGATTCCAGTACCGCGTTTCGGCCATAGAAGAGAGAATCAATCAAAAGACCAGGGCCATACTGATCAATTCGCCCTCCAATCCCACCGGATGCCTGATCTCTCCGGCTGATATGAAGGCCATAGCCGGCCTCTCTCCCTACATTATATCCGACGAGATCTATCACGGCCTGGTTTATGAGGGACAGGAGCACTCCATCCTGGAGTTCACAGACAGGGCCTTTGTCTTGAACGGCTTTTCCAAGCTCTATGCCATGACCGGCTACCGCCTGGGATATCTCATCGCTCCACCCCAGTTCATCCGGCCCATTCAGAAGATGCAGCAGAACTTTTTCATCTGCGCCGGCTCATTAGCCCAGAGGGCTGGGATTGCCGCCCTTAAGGAGAGCGATGCCGAGGTGGAGGAGATGAAGCGCATATACAATCGCAGGCGAAAGTTTATGATCAAACGCCTACGGGAATTGGGCTTCTCCATAGCCGTAGAGCCGACGGGGGCGTTCTATGTATTCGCCAATGCCAGAAGCCTCTCCAGTGACTCCTACCGCCTGGCCTTCGATATACTGGAAAAGGCTCATGTGGGGGTGACGCCTGGAGTGGACTTCGGGAAAAACGGGGAAGGCTATCTTCGTTTCTCTTATGCCAATTCCATGGAGAATATAGCGGAGGGACTGAACCGGCTGGAGCAATATCTAAAGGAGGCAAGCTGGCCATAGTCCGGCAGTGATTCACTGCTCGGCGCAGTCCTTTGTCAGGATATCCAGCAGCTTCCTGGCATTCTCCCTGAACTCTTCCAGGCTGCCGTCATTTACCAGCTTGAGGCTGGCCGCCTCCATGGCCTGGCACATTCCCCATCCCATCTCCCGGCACTCCCTCTGCTCCAGCGCCGCCGCAGCCTGGCCATCCGGCCCGCCGCAGCAGGATATTATCTTCTCATCCTGATCCGGCTCGTCGGCTCCGCACAGGCCGCTTCCTGGATCGTCCGGCCTGCCCCGCGCCTGAATCCACCTCAGGCGCTCTTCCGCCGGAGCGCAGACTTCCACCAGATGAAACTGCTCCGCATTGGAGGCGAAATAGTCAGCCTCCTCTCGAGAGCGCAAGCCGTCCACCACCACTGTCTCCTCTCCGCTGGCCCTGGCCTCCTGCAATATTCGCCTGGCCACGGCTTCGGGGCCCTCCGCATCTCGCAAGGCGCAACCGATTCGACCCAAATTCACGTCTGAGGCCTCCAGGCCCTGCTTGGCTGCCTCCTGACGGATGACATCTCCCATGACCAGCACCGTCAGGCCCTGCTGCCTTGCTACCCGGGAGGCCTCTCCCTTGCCCGAACCGGGCAGCCCTACCAAGCCGATGATCTTCATCTGCAATCCACCTCTATGGGCAGTTTCAGTTCATTCGGTTATCTAGCTTTTCCATACCACCTTAGGCAGAGCATGAACCCGGATCTCAACCTCGCCCTGGCTGGCAGCGCGGCAGGCTTCTGCCATATGCTGCATCTCCTCAATGGATACCGGGGAAAACGGGCTCTCATCCTCACCGGGATGGCCCTGCTGAAGAATCAGGCCATCCAGGCGGCTGAGAGGATATAACTCCTTTAATCGGCACAGTGCCCCGGCGATCTTCTCCGCCTGGGCAGTGGAGGGATCCTGGGGAAATACAGTGGTCCTGGCCTCAAATACACTTCCCGATTTAAAGCAGATCTGCAGGCTCTTTCTCACTGCAGAGGCGCTGTGGCCTCTTCCCGTGGCTGACTCATAATCCGGCTCCTCCAGGGCGGCTTTGATATCCAGAAAGACCCTATCCACCAGCCCCTCCTGGAGAAGCATCTCCAGGTGGCTGGGGAATATGCCTGAGGTCTCGATGCCTGTGGCCAGGTCCAGGCTTTTTGCCAGACGGAAGAGATGGCGGCAAGCCTGCGGCTGGAGCAGAGGCTCTCCGCCGGAGAGAACCAGGGCGTCCACAAAAGGCTTGCTGATAGCCCTCTGTGCTGCTTCATCCAGTTTGATCTGCATGGGGGTGTGGCAGGAGGCGGAGGGGTAATCCATCTCTTCCGAAAACAGGGCAGAACGGCTCGGCCCAGGCAGGCCTTTGGCCTCAGAGACGATGCGGGAGTTGATATAATGAAGTGGGACATATCTCTCTCCGCTCTGGAGCCGGCGGTTCTGGCAGTGGGGGCAGCGCAAAGGGCAGCCCTGCAGGAAGACCACCATGGCCGCCCTCCCCGGCCAGTCCACGGTGGAGAGGGGCACTATTCCTCCCAGGTTGACCCGCATTCATCCTTCCCGGGATAGATCCAGCTCTACCGGTCGGCCTGCAATGCTGGCCAGGCGCTCTTGAAGCTCTTTTTCATCTGCAACTGCCTTGTCCTGCCCGGCAGCCAGATCTTTTGTCTTGCTCTCAAGGCCGACTTCCAGGATTTTCAGGCTCTTTTTAGACTGGGAGATCTCTTCCCGGATTCGCAGGTCTTCCCGGCTGCATTCCCCTATTGCTTCTCTTGTCCTCTGTATCTCCTCTTCCAGAGAGGCCCAGTTGGACCTGGCCCTCTCCAGAGACCTGTTCTTGATCAGAATCTCGATATGCTCCAGCGTCTTCTCCTTCTTTCTGTCCTTGAGGCCCAGGCGTGAGAGATGGCTTTGCAGCT
>ENA-UOWG01004218-UOWG01004218.1-activated-sludge-metagenome-genome-assembly--contig:-NODE-4218-length-10184-cov-4.447033_pt1 | contig 10184 bp, 10 predicted proteins | sample MGYA00238147_ERZ761563 | MGnify/ENA primary metagenome ERZ761563 (study PRJEB28884, sample SAMN05720216) | anaerobic digester metagenome | isolation source: active sludge of municipal... | reverse complement strand
GAAATCATCGCCAAACTCGGGCAACCGGAAAAAGTCGTCCTCGAATTGGGAGAGACCCGCGAACGCCGCAAAGACGGCCGTGGGAACGGCAAAATCATCGCACTCATGCCTTTTCTCTGTGTGGCCGTGTTCATGGGGCTTGGACTCAGTCCCCTCCATCTGTGGCATCCCGGATGGATGGTGTTCCTGTTGATCCCGGTGACCGGGATTCTTGTCGGAATGCGAAAAAAACATAACCCACACGTCCTAACAGCGCTTTCTCCCTTCTTTGCGGTGGTTGCATTCCTGGTTTTGGGTTTTGGGTGGTCGCTATGGCATCCCGGTTGGATGGTCTTTTTAATGGTTCCCGTCATCGCCATCCTTGTTTCTGCCAGACAACGAACCTTTCTTCAAACTTTGACGGCACTTTCTCCGTTTATTGCCGTCATCGCCTTCATTTTTCTGGGCACGAAAGGTTGGTGGAACCCCGGTTGGCTTGTCTTTCTCATCATCCCGATGTTGGGGGTCTTGAATCACAAAGATTCATGGATCAAAATCGGTTTTGAGATTTGCTTTGCGGTCGCCATCGGGATTTACCTCTTCGCCGGATATAGATACGGCTTGTGGAATATCGGGGCTTTCGCCTTTGCGTTACCTATTCTCTTTGGATTACTGGTCGGGGAAATTCGGATTCAAATCGGCGGTCGGAGAAGTCTCCCTGTTCTGATCACCGTCATAATGGCCATCGCCGTTTATCTGGGGGTCGGCTTGCTTTGGGGCGAAACGTTTGCTTGGCTGTGGGTGATTTTCCTTGCCGTCCCCGTCGTCGCCATCGTGACCAACGCCAAGAAAAAGGATATTTTCGTCGCTGTTTCTCCGTTTTTGGCGACGACGATCTTTTTCCTCCTCGGTTATTTTGCGAATGCTTGGGCGTGGAGCTGGCTGGTATTTCTCTTCATTCCGGTCATCGCCATTCTCAAAGATAAATGATGAAATGACGTTTTTACAGCAATCCATTTGAATGAACCGCCAATCCGGAAGGAAAACCACGCTTCCGGATTTTTTTATGGATCGAAGAATGAAAACCCCGGATTTCCCTTACATCGGTCGATACTTTTTGACCTTTTTTATTTCTTGCGCGTGGTGTATAATAGGGATATCAAGTGATAATCTCACCTTGGGAGGAAAAAGATGGCGGTCTTTCACGGATCCAAAGTCAAAATTTTTGCGTTGAGTTCCAACATCCCGCTTGCCAAGGAAATTGCCGACTACATCGGCATTCCTTTGAGCGATTGCGAAGTCACCCGGTTTGCGGACGGTGAAATCAACATGAACATCGGAGAGACGGTCCGCGGGCACAAAGTGTTCGTCGTGCAGTCGACCAGCGCCCCCGTTAACGAAAATCTGATGGAGTTGCTGATCATGATCGATGCCCTGAAACGGGCATCCGCCAGAGAAATCAACATTGTCATGCCTTATTACGGTTATTCTCGACAGGACCGCAAAGCCAAAGCGCGCCAACCGATTTCCGCCAAGTTGATTGCCGACCTTCTCCAAGTGGCCGGAGCGACGCGGGTCATTTGCGTGGATCTTCATGCCCCGCAGATTCAAGGATTCTATAACATTCCCATCGATAACTTCCGTGCTCTTCCGATTATTGCCGATTACCTCAAGAAAAAGAATCTTAAAGATTTGTGCGTCGTTTCTCCCGATCACGGAGGCGTTGCCCGCGCCAGAGCCTTGGCGGACGTTCTCAATGCACCCATCGCCATCATCGATAAAATGCGTCCGGAACCCAATGTCGCCGAGGTTATGAACATCATCGGTTCCGTCAACCGGAAGAACTGCGTCATCATCGATGATATGATCGATACGGCGGGGTCCATTTCCGCGGCCAGCCTCGCGATGAAAGAAGCCGGAGCCAAAGACATCATCGCCTGCTGCACCCACCCGCTGCTTTCCGGACAAGCCGTGGAACGGATCATGAATTCCCCGGTTTCGGAGATGATTTGTACCAATACAGTCCAATTGTCCGAAGAAAAGAAATTTCCAAAATTGGTTCAACTCTCATTGGCCAAACTCATCGGGCAAGGCATCATCAATATCATCGACGACCAAGGGGTCTCCAGCCTCTTCGGATGAGTCTTTTCTCGAAAAGATGTTTCCTTAGGAGACATCTTTTTTCAAACCACGTTCAGAAAGAAGGGATTACTGTGTTTGATTTACTCAAGTACAACCGCGAAGCTTGGGAAAAGGAAGTTCGCGAAGGTAACAAATGGACGCTTCCGGTCTCCGAACAGGAAATCGCCGAAGCCCGAAACGGGAATCTCCGGATATTCCTCACCCCGACCAAACCCGTTCCCGCTTCATGGCTTGAGGATCTTCGGGGAAAAGATATCCTCTGCTTGGCTTCGGGCGGAGGGCAACAAGGCCCCTTGTTGGCGGCTTTTGGGGCGAATGTCACCGTTTTTGACAATTGTCCCGCTCAATTGGAAAAGGATGCTTTTGTCGCCCAACGGGAAAACTTGACGATCCGCCTGCAACAAGGAGACATGCGGGATCTTTCCTGTTTTGCGGACGAAACGTTTGACTTCATCGTCCATCCCGTTTCCAACTGCTTCGTCGACGAAGTCCGACCCGTTTGGAAGGAAGCCTTTCGCGTCTTGAAGCCCGGCGGAGTCATGATCAGCGGGTTCGACAATCCCATACTTTATATCTTTGATTTGGACCTTTGGGATCGGACCAAATCCATCGAGGTCCGCTACAAAATTCCTTATTCGGATTTGAAACAGTTGCCCGAGGAACAACTGGCGCAGCGGATCGCCGCTCACGAAGCGGTTGAATTCGGCCATAGCCTGGCAGACCAAATCGGCGGGCAAACCGATGCGGGCTTTCATCTTATCGGGTTTTATGAAGACAACTCCGGATGGGGAGATTTATTGGATCCGTACATTGACACTTTTATCGCCACCCGAGCGAAAAAACCGGGGTGCGGAGGGCATCACCGCTAATTTTCGCAACCTCTTTACATCCTCGGGAATTATGTTATAATAGAGACAATTCGATGAACGGACCAGTAGGACGACCTTACGGTTTCAGAGAGCGAGCGGTTGGTGAGAGCCCGCATCCGGAATCGTCCGAAGAACACCGGGAGAGGCGGAAGAACCAAGTAGAACCGCCCGCGACTCTGCGTTATCGAGACTGAGGGCCGGCATGTCCGGAACAAAGGTGGTACCACGGTTGACAAAATCGTCCTTTTTAGGGCGATTTTTTTGTTTTCAAGGAAGGTGATCCGATGACGATTATGGATGAATTGCGCGCCAAGCGCCAATCCCATGGGGAAGCCGCCCCATCCTACTTTCACAAAACCAAAGAAGGGCAATATCAAGCCAAAGATGTCTTTTGGGAAATTGCCACACCCGCGATTCGGGATATTTTGAAACGTCATGATCGGGCGGATGAAGCCGAAATCGAGGAGCTCCTGCAAAGCGAAATCCACGAAGCCAGGACTTGCGCCCTTGCCCTCCTGACGCGACGCTATCGGAGCGGGGATAGAGAAGCAAAACAACGGATTTTTCAGTACTATCTGTCCCGTCTCGACCGTGTGAACGGCTGGGATCTGGTCGACATCTCGTGCCCGGATATCGTGGGGGGATGGATCCTGGAAACCGGTCAAGAAGCGATTTTGGACGAATTGGCCCAATCTCCCGATTTATGGAGACGCCGAGTAGCGATCGTGTCCACCCTTAAACTGATTCAAAACGGCATTTTCGATACGACTTACCGAATCGTGGAAAAACTGTCGGACGATAAGGAGGATTTGATTCATAAAGCGTGCGGATGGATGTTGCGGGAAACCGGCAAACGAGACCGCACGCGGTTGAACCGGTTCCTCCGCGACCAGTATGCATTTCTTCCGCGGACGACACTCCGTTATGCAATCGAGCGGCATGAGCCCGCTCAACGCCAAGAAATATTAAAAGGAATCTTTAGGGAGGATTAAAGATGGAAACCACCATTAAAAGCTTGTATCAGCAATACCCTGCGATGGACGGAAAAACCGTTCAGATCAGTGGTTGGGTCCGCAACAATCGCGGACAAAAAGAATTCGGATTCATCGATTTGAACGACGGTTCTTTTTTCGAGACGATCCAAATCGTTTATGAAGAAGCCAAACTCCTCAATTTCAAAGAAGTGCAGAAGTTTCGGGTCGGATCGGCCGTCGCCCTCGAGGGAACACTCGTCATCACCCCGGGAATGAAACAACCTTTTGAAATCAAAGCGTCTTCGATTGAATTGGTCGGTGACAGTCCCGAGGATTATCCGATTCAGCCGAAACGACACTCCCGCGAATTTCTTCGTGAGAACGCCCACCTTCGGATGCGGACCAATTTGTTTTCCGCTGTTTTTCGGGTCCGCTCCGTGGTCTCTTTCGCCATTCACAGTTTCTTCCAAGAGAAGAACTTCGTCTACGTTCATACGCCGATCATCACCGGATCCGACGCCGAAGGGGCGGGAGAAATGTTCCAAGTCACGACTCTTGACCTTCCCGCTCTCTTGAAGAGTGGAGCCAAGGAAATCGACTATTCCAAAGACTTCTTCGGAAAAATGACCAACCTGACCGTTTCCGGTCAACTTCAGGTGGAAACCTATGCGATGGCGTTCCGCAACGTATATACCTTCGGACCGACGTTCCGGGCGGAAAATTCCAACACTCAACGACACGCCTCCGAATTTTGGATGATCGAACCGGAGATCGCTTTCGCCGACCTTAAAGACGACATGGAGTTGGCGGAATCAATGGTCAAATATGTCGTGAAATACGTTTTGGACCATTGCCCCAACGAAATCAACTTCTTCAACGAATTCGTCGAAAAAGGGTTGAAGGTCAAATTGGAAAAAGTGGTTTCTTCAAAGTTTCACGCCGTGACACACCATGATGCCATCGCCATTCTCCAAGCCAGCAAAGAGCCGTTTGAGAACAAACCGGAATTCGGCGAAGATCTTGCGACCGAACACGAGAAATATTTGACTCGTCATTTTGACGGACCCGTTTTCGTCATCGACTGGCCCAAAGAAATCAAAGCCTTCTATATGCGGGTCAACCCCGATGGGAAGACCGTGGCCGCGATGGACCTGTTGGTTCCCGGATCGGGAGAACTGATTGGGGGTTCGCAACGCGAAGAACGTTATGACGTCCTCGTTCGCCGGATGGAAGAACTGAAGATTGACACGGCCCCCTATTGGTGGTATCTGGATTTACGCAAGTACGGCGGTTGTAAGCACGCCGGATTCGGACTCGGTTTGGAACGCATGATCATGTATGTCACAGGCGTCGACAACATCCGAGACGTCTTGTCGTTTCCGCGCACGCCGAAGAACTGCGAATTTTAATTTTTGACGAGCAGAACATCATCCGCTCGTTTTTTTTACAGCCATTTGAGCGCCAAAGGGGGCGATTTCGTGAAAAAGGCCGTTTTTGTTCTGTTGGTGGGTTTCGGGACCGTCTTTTTTGGTTTTGCCTTCAGAAACAGGGGTGTTTCCTGGATGGACCAAGCTCTATGGGAAACGAAAAACCCGTTTCGGATCGTCCTTTGCGTGACCGAAGATCTACGTACCTCCATGGCGGTTAACTTCGAACTGAAAGAAGATGTTCCCGGGTTCGTCGAATACCGACTGTCCGGAGAAACCCTCTTTTCTCGCAGTGAGACCCGTGAAAAAACGGTTCGTGTCGGGACTACGCAAGTTTACTTTCGGGAATGTGACCTTCTTGACCTTCTTCCGGGGACGATCTATGAATATCGCGTGGGCGGAGGGGATCAAGTAAGTGAAATATACCGTTTCAAAACAATGGATCCGGACCCTTCTGCCGTATCATTCCTGGTTTTGTCCGATCCTCAAGGATCCGATCGACTCGATTACGAAACCTTCGCCAACAACGTTTTACGCGTTATTAATGATTCCGGTAAAAGCCCAGACTTGGCGATTATTACCGGAGACGTCGTTAATAGAGACGAAAGCCGGACCCAGTGGAATTGGTTTATCCAATCCCTCTCGGTGATTGCTTTAGAAATCCCGATTGCCATTTCCATCGGGAATCATGAAACCGGGTCTTTCACCGACCCCCAGATCCGATCCATTGAATTTTCCGGATATTTTCATTTTCCGCTCAATGGACCGGTCTATCAAACTTTTGACACCGTGGAGGGGGATCAACGCCTTTTTGATTTTGACTTGGGAAAGACGTTTAGTTTCGATGCCGGGCCTGCCCATTTTGTGGCGATCGATTCCGAATTTTTGAACAACCCCTTGGACGAAGATAATTTTGGAATATTTTCTCAATGGTTGGAAACCGACCTTGCTCCTCATTCGGATGATTGGGTTGTCGCCTTTCTTCATCGCGGGCCTTATTCGCTGCATTACGATTCTCAAAACGTGAAAGATCTTGTGGTGCCCCTATTAGAAAAATACGGAACCGACTTGGTCCTTTCCGGACACGATCACCGCTATTCTCGTGCCGTTTATTTCCAAGATCGGATGGTTGATCTATCGGCTCTCGGTAGCGGAGGGCTGAATGACTATAGTTTTGGAGAAGGAACGACTTATCTTGTCGGCAATTCCGCCGGGGTCAAGTTCTACGACCACCGGGACGATAACGATACCCAAGTTGCCTTTCGATATGACGAAAAAAACCCCGTGATTCCATGGGTGGAAATCACCGGATCGTCGATTCAAGTAACCTCTTATATGGTAGATCGAAGCGATTGGGTCACGTTTTATCCGGACCGTGTCTCCGTGATCGATACTTTCGTGATTCGACCGTAAAAAAAAACGATCGGTTCCCTTCCTGGGCACCGATCGTTATCGTAATGGTTATTTCTTTTCGGTTTTGACGGCTTCGAGCAATCCGGAAGCCAAGCCGACGATTCCCTGAAGTTCCGAAGGAATGATGATCTTCGTGGCGTTTCCGTTGGCGACCCGCTCCATCGAACGATAAGCTTCGAGAGTCAGATAAGCATGATCGGCGCCGGCTTCTTTGATGAGCTGGATGCCGCGGGCAGTGGCAGTTTGAATGGCAAGGATGGCAGAGGCTTGGCCTTCCGCTTCGCGGATCTGGGTTTCTTTCTTCGCTTCCGCGCGGAGAATGGCAGCTTGTTTTTCGCCTTCCGCTTCGAGAATGGCAGAAGCTTTACGGCCTTCGGAGATCAAAATCGCTTCGCGGCGTTCGCGTTCGGCACGCATTTGTTTTTCCATCGCTTCGCGAATTTCTTTGGGCGGGACGATGTTTTTGACTTCGACCCGGTTGATCTTGATACCCCACGGGTCGGTGGCTTCATCAAGGATCTTGCGCATTTTTTCGTTGATTAAGTCGCGGCTGGTCAGGGTTTCATCCAGTTCCAGATCACCGATGATGTTACGCAAGGTGGTCGCCGTCAAGTGTTCAATCAACAAGCCGGGATTTTCCGCGCCGTAAACATACTGTTTGGAGTCCGTAATCTGCAGGAAGACGACGGTGTCGATCTGCATGGTCACGTTATCTTTGGTGATAACGGCTTGCGGGGCAAAATCAAGAACTTGTTCTTTCAGAGAGATGGTTTCATCCGGGGATCCGTTGGGCCGATACGTCCTTTTGATCCGGTCCACGAAAGGAACCAACCAGTGGAATCCGGAGTTCCAAGTGGTGTAGTATTTTCCCAAACGCTCAACGATGTATTGGTTGGCTTGAGAAACGATGCGGACTCTGGATCCGAGGTAAATGATAATGATGACCAGTAAAACGAGGAACATGACTAATCCGAAAGTCTGAGCGGGTTCCAATAAAGTGTAGAACATTTTTTTCCTCCTAATTATTTTTTTTTTTTATCAATGGAAAACGGCGGGACGAGACAGGTCTTTGGGCGTCATTTTGCCCAAATCGACCCGATTGATGTGAATTCCCCAAGGATTCACGTTTGCTTGCAGGAATTCCCGAAGCCGATAGTGAATCGCGGAGGAATCGGTCAGAATCTCTCCCCATTCATACTGTACGAATAACCCATGAATCGCCTGAGCCATGAGCCGTTCGACGAGAATGGGAGGGGCGGATGCCCCGTAAACATATAACCGAGGGTCGGAGATTTGCAGATTTACCTTGGCACTCAAAGCCACGGACACGCGGTCTTTGGTGAACACCTCGGGCCAAGCATAAGTCTTGATGATTTGATGCGTTGGAATCATGTGGACCGTTTTGCCTTGAAAATCAATGGTTTTCCGCAATCGATCGACAAACGGCAACCGGTAATGAATCCCCGGGCCGCAAGTCCGAAGGTAAGTCCCAAGACGTTCGATGACGCAGCTTTTGTTTTTGGGAATGATCATGAAGCGGGTCAAAAGATAGACGATCAGCGCTCCGAAGAGGCCAAGAATCAGCAAATCCAACGGATTGTCTTGAATGGCCGAGAAGATGACCGACATGCTGATCCCTCCTACCATGAATCCTAATAGCCATACCCGGTTTTGACGACTGACATTTTCAGCAAGCGGTCCCGCAGCGTGGTTTTCTTGGGGGTCATCGAAATCATGATCAAATCGATCATCAACGTCAAAAGCAACACAGCGACGCCGATATAGGGACTGATCATAACCGTCAAGACAACAAACAGGAACTTAAACACGATGTCATGGAAAAAGACCGAAAGCGGGTTGACCGAAGGACCGTCGAGCTTAACTTGGAAGATCTTCCGGCCCAACGTTTTCCCGGTGAGTACAACCGTGTAAATCGACAGAATGACGATAAATCCAATCACGAAATAAAGGATGCACGTCCAAAAATAGAGGGAAATCGGGACGTTGTAAGGTTCGATGTCGATGGAATATTGGGTATCCAACACGGCCTTGTCCGCAACATAGGTGTCGTATGCAAGGTTCTTTAGTGTTTCGTCTCCGTTAGCCAGTTCGACGGAAGCGTTGTATTGGTCGGACAAGATTCCCAACTCGGCATAGTACGCATCGGAGATTTCTTCGTAGGCGCCGTAGAGCTCATCGAAGTGATCGACTTGGTTTTGTAAAATGGTTCGTCCAAGAACCAAAAAAGACAGATAAACAACGGCGACGACGAGTAAAGCATCAATCAATGTAGATAAAGCTCTTTTGAAAAATCCTGCATTCATTCTGGTTTCTTTACCACGAGTTTCACGCCTTCAATGGCCAAAACTTCAACTTTCTCGCCGACTTGGATTTCTTCTTGAGCGATGGCGGTCCAAATTTTGCCATCGATTTTGACTTCTCCGTGTTCGTCCGGAGCAATTTTCTCAGTGCAGATGGCGATTTTTCCGATCAAACGGTCGACGTTCGTTTTGATGTCGTTTTTCTTCAAATAGCGCCAGAAAAGCGGGCGAAGGCTCAGCAGCAACGCTGCCGAAACAACGATGAAAACGCCGATCTGGATATAAATGTTGCCCCCAAACAGCAGAACGATCAAAGCGGCAAGGGCGCCGCCCGCGAACCAGATGCTGGTCAGATCCATCGTGGCGGCTTCAATGGCACCCGTCAACAGGATGATGCCCACCCAGATCAGCACGGCGATGACTTCCGGAGCCATTAATGTGACGATCATGTTCACACCTCTCTCCTTTTGAGATCGATGATCAAAGCCTTGTCTTTTTCGTTCCAAACGGCTTTGAACTTGTAAGACTGGTTGTTCTCAAACGACAAATTCAGTAATTCCCCGACTTCCTGCATAAACAGCTTGTTGCAGATGCGGGAATAACTGGACTTGACGGTGATGTTGTGCCATTGATCTTCGGGAATGAAACCGCTCAGGGTATCTTCCTTCGACAATGGTTTGATCGCGATCTGTCGGTTTTCGGGATCCAACCCCACCAAAACCACGTAAGCCGATTCAAAATAGGCGGTTGCGGATTTGTTCAGGGTGATGTTCGAACCGTACAGTGTCGCCAGTTCATCAAGGGGTTTTTTCGACGCCCAGATGAAATTCGCCATAGGTTCAACCTCCATTATATTCCTGTTTTGTTCTATTTACTATTATATCAAAAACTTTTTCGATTATCAACAATTATTTTAAATTATTTTCAAATATTTCGAATTACCGAAGCATTTACATTTGCTTGGTTTTCGAGTATAATAAGAACGACCTGGGGTGAGAAAATGGAAACAATCAATTCGCAGGAATGGGCGGAACGCAGCCTGATCAAAAAGTTCAAGGG
>ENA-UOWG01004217-UOWG01004217.1-activated-sludge-metagenome-genome-assembly--contig:-NODE-4217-length-10185-cov-4.055380_pt1 | contig 10185 bp, 8 predicted proteins | sample MGYA00238147_ERZ761563 | MGnify/ENA primary metagenome ERZ761563 (study PRJEB28884, sample SAMN05720216) | anaerobic digester metagenome | isolation source: active sludge of municipal... | reverse complement strand
GCCTATTGTGATAAATCGTCCCAAAATTCAATCGCCCTGCGCACATGAGGAATCACAATAGTGCCTCCCACTAAAGTTCCTATCCCCAGTATTTCGATGAATTCTTCTTCGGTAACTCCGTTATCGCGGCATTTTCCGATATGGTATTTAACACAATCGTCGCAACGCAACACAAGCGACGACACAAGACCCATCATCTCCTTGGTTTTAACATCAAGGGCGCCCGGCAGGTATGCATTGGTGTCCACATTAAAAATGCGCTTCAGCACTTTGCTGTCGGCCGCCAGGATGCGGTCGTTCATCCTTTGCCGGTATTCATTGAATTCGTCGGCTTTCTTCCCCATACATTGAAAGGATTAATTCAAACGTAAAATCACTGGGTAATAATCAGATAATACCCTCTTTAAGGATATCGTGCAGATGAATAACACCTGCATAGCTGCCATTGTTCACAACAAGCAACTGCGTGATATTGTTAGCCCGCATTATATCAAGGGCATCGGAAACCATAGCACTGTGGCCAATGGTTTTCGGGTTCACCGACATCACATCCTTTGCTGTGAGCCCGGCAAACGAATCATGGGTGTGAAGCATACGCCTGAGGTCGCCATCGGTGATGATGCCGATGAGCTGACCGTTGTCAATTACTGCTGCAACGCCAAGCCGCTTCGACGAAATTTCGAGGATAACGGTGCGAATATCGTCCTCAGGTTTTACTTCAGGTTTTTCGTTGTGCACATAAACATCCGAAACGCGGAGGTAAAGCTTTTTACCCAGGGCGCCACCGGGATGGTATCGGGCAAAATCGCCGGCAGTAAATCCCCTGCATTCGAGCAGTGCCGTTGCCAGCGCATCGCCCATAACAAGCTGTGCGGTAGTGCTGCTGGTTGGCGCAAGGTTATTAGGACAGGCTTCACGCTCAACAGTAGTATCAATAATGTAATCAGCTTCCCTGGCAAGGTACGAGTTGCGATTGCCTACCATGGCAATGAGCACATTGCCCATGAGTTTGAGGAACGGAGCTAATACCTTAATCTCCGGCGTGTTGCCGCTCTTTGAAAGGCACAGGATTATATCATCTTTGCCAATCATACCCAGGTCGCCGTGAATGGCGTCGGCAGCATGCATGAAAATGGCCTGTGTGCCTGTTGAATTAAGTGTTGAAACAAGTTTGGCAGCAATATTCGCACTTTTGCCAATTCCCGTAACTATCACCCGCCCTTTTGAAAGGAAAATGATTTCCACACATTTCACAAAATCATCGTCCACAAGGTTCGAGAGGTGTTCAATGGCTTGTGTTTCCTCCCGAATGGTGTTAAGGGCGATCTGCCTGATCTCTTCTGCTGTTTTCACTTTCGCGGTGATAGATTTTGAAGGTCAAAGGTAACAATAAAATACTCCCGGTGTTACATTAGTAAAGTCTTCAGCACTGTACGAACTACGTTGGCAAAGGATTCCGGACAGGTTTATGGCGACTTTTATTGCTGATTTTCAGACATAAATGAAATTGTTTGGACAATTCATTATACTTTTGCACGCTTTTTCGAAAAAGAAAACAGGTTCTTAAAAAATATTGCGAACAAGATATATTGATTATCAATCAATTATAAAATATATGGCCTGTTTTTTGAAAAATTGGCTGAAAAAGAAATGTTTTTGGGTGACGAAAAAGCAACATAATATATTATCTTTAGCTTAAGAAAGCATGGCATTTTGAAAAGCGTATTTGTTTAAATATCGCCCAACCAATATGTTAGCTTATCAGCATTACAGACTGGTTTTTTCCGGGATGTAAATCGATTAAATAAAGATAATTGGGTTGAACAACCAATCCGGCAGGAATACTTATATAATGAGCCGCAAGAAATTTAAGCAGTAATATGCGGCAATTACAGTGCTGACCGGAAACTGAAATGGGCAAGCAATTGCTAACTTAACTGACATGAGAGTAAAAAAAATCACTGAAGACTACACCGACTATCCTCTCCACGATCTGCTCAAGAAAATTTTCGGATTCGAGAGTTTTAAAGGAAACCAGGAAAACATTATCCGCAATGTACTCGCAGGCAACGACACCTTCGTCATCATGCCTACTGGCGGCGGAAAATCAATGTGTTACCAGTTGCCGGCCATAATAATGCCCGGTACTGCCATCATTATTTCGCCTCTAATTTCACTTATGAAAAACCAGGTTGATGCCATCAGGCAATTTGGCACCGACCGCGGCATAGCGCATTTCCTGAATTCATCCTTATCTAAAAACGAAATTACCGAAGTAAAAGAAGACCTTATTAAAGGCAATACAAAACTTCTTTATGTAGCGCCCGAGTCGCTCACAAAAGATGAAAATGTTGCTTTCTTTAAAGATATTAACATCTCATTTTACGCCATTGACGAGGCACATTGCATTTCGGAATGGGGACACGATTTCAGGCCCGAATACCGCCGCCTGAGGCCTATTATCGAGAGCATCGGTCAGGATGTTCCGGTGATGGCTCTCACCGCTACTGCAACGCCAAAAGTACAGCAGGACATTCTGAAAAACTTAGGCATGCAGGAAGCATCGCTCTATAAATCAAGCTTTAACCGTCCGAACCTTTACTACGAAGTACGTCAGAAAAACGAAGACGTAAACAAGGAGGTTATCAAGTTCATAAAAATGAACCAGGGCAAGTCGGGAATCATTTATTGTCTGAGCCGCCGCCAGGTGGAGGAACTTTCGGAAACACTGCAGGTAAACGGAATAAAAGCCCTGCCATATCATGCCGGACTCGATTCACAAACCCGCGTTACCAACCAGGATAAGTTCCTGATGGAAGAAGTGGACGTAATTGTTGCCACCATTGCTTTTGGAATGGGAATTGACAAACCCGATGTTCGTTTTGTGATTCATTACGACATGCCTAAAAGCCTCGAAGGTTATTACCAGGAAACAGGGCGCTCGGGGCGCGACGACGGTGAAGGCAACTGCCTGGCATTTTACAGTTACGACGACATCGAAAAACTTGAAAAATTCAGTAAAAACAAAGGCGTTGCCGAGCAGGAAATTGCCAACCAACTGCTCATGGAAGTAGTTTCGTATGCCGAATCGTCAATGTGCAGGCGTAAACAACTGCTACATTATTTCGGCGAAATTTACTATGAGGAAAACTGCGGCAACTGTGACAACTGCCTTCACCCGAAAACCAAGATTGACGGCCGTGAACAGGTTGAAATAGCCCTTGAAACCATTCTGGCAACCAAGCAGCAGACCAAAGCCAAGCATATTGTCAATATCCTGATCGGAAAAGTTACCGCCCAAATTAAGCAGTACAAGCACAACGAATTGGAATTTTTTGGCAAAGGCATGGAAAGCAGCGAGCGTTTCTGGGATGGTGTTATCCGCCAGATGCTGATCGAAAGGCTTGTTACAAAAGACATTGAGAATTACGGAATTTTAAAAATCACTCCTGAAGGGCAGAAGTTTCTTAAAAAGCCTTACTCAATCCTTGTTGCTCAGGATGCCGACCCTGAAGAAGCAGAAGACGACGAACTTTTGGCCGCCGGCGGTGCCCGCACCAGCACCACCGATAAAACCCTGTTTTCGCTGCTCAAGGACCTCCGCAAGGAAATTGCCCGCAAAGAAAACCTGCCGCCATTTGTCATCTTCCAGGACCCCTCGCTCGAAGATATGGCAATACAGTACCCCATCAACATGGACGAACTGCAGCGAATTACCGGTGTGGGTGCAGGGAAAGCACAAAAATACGGCAAGCCGTTTCTCGAACTTATCGCCACTTATGTCGAAGAAAACGAAATTATCAGGCCAATGGATATGGTGGTGAAGTCGGTGGTGAACAAATCAGGCCTCAAGGTTTATATCATACAGAATATTGACCGTAAAATATCGCTCGAAGACATTGCCGTTGCCAAAAACCTTACTTCAGACGAACTTCTTTCGGAGATTGAAAGTATTGTGGCATCCGGCACAAAAATTGACCTGAATTACTACCTGAACGAGAATATAGATCCATACCACCAGGAAGAAATTCTGGAGTACTTCCACGACGCCGAAACCGATTCTATACATGATGCTCTTATTGAACTGGGCGAAAACGAATTTTCGGAAGAAGAAATAAGGCTTGTACGCATCAAGTTTATGTCGGAAGTGGGTAATTAGGCAGCTTAATTTTATTACTTTCGCAACCTGATCGGCAACAGATCAGGTTGTTGCATTTTACTCCCTTAATTAAAACATCATGACCGAGAATTCCATTTCTGAAAACGCTATCAACATTCCCGAAAACCCTGTTGAACCTGTTGAACAAAATATCCAGCCCGAAACCGAATCAAAAACCGAACTCCATCCGCGTAAGACTGATAAAACACAATTACTGCTCGCCCTGAATATACTGCTATTCCTTGCCCTTGCTATACTCTATGTTCTCTTTTTCAGCAGGAAAGATCACAACCAGGGTGCTGATATTTCAAAAACTCTTGAAAAAGCCGGCAGCGGAACCATGAAGGTGGCTTTTGTAAATAACGACAGCATTCTTACTCATTATGACCTTGTTACAAAACTTTCGGATGAGCTAGCCGGAAAAACCAAACGGCTCGAAGGCGAAATTGCCGCCAAACAGAAAGCTTTTGAAAAAGATGCCGGTTATTTTCAGCAGCAGGTTGAGAAAAAAGCCCTTTCGGATCAAAGTGCCCAGGAAATTTATGCTCAGTTGCAGCAAAACCAGCAAAGCATACTTGAACTCCGTGACCGTTATGCTGCCGAACTGCAGCAAAACCAAATAGATATGAATATTGTTGTACTTGATTCGGTAATGAATTTCCTGAAACGCTATAACGATAAATACAAATTCGACTACATATTAGGCTTTACCAAAGGCGGCAACATTCTGTATGCCAACGATACCCTCGACATCACCAACAGCGTGATTAAGGAACTCAACGAACAGTACAGCAAGCAAAATCCTGCTAAATAACGATCGCAATTATTGTGCCCACAACACATTTCAGGCTATTTTGGTTATTGATACCGGCATTGCTGCTGATCCAGGCTTGCGATAACGGAGGATTATTTTCCCCGCGGCCCAAGGGTGTACTTTCTAAAAAACAGATGACTGGCATTTTAATTGACATCCATTTGCAAGAGGCGATAATGCGTACAGGCAACAACCGTCCGGCAAACCCGGCCGACCTGAAAAAATATACCCGTGCCGAATACCTGAAACTATTTGCCAACCACGATGTTACACCGGAGCAATTTGATCAGAGCCTTGACTATTACTTGCTCCACGTTGACGATCTGGATGAAATTTATACCAATGTAATAAACCGGATTGAGGAGATGGAGGCCGAAACGAGGGGCAGCCACGAAAAACCGCCTGCAAAACAATCCAAACCTGAAACGAAAGAGCAAGGTGGAAATACGCTGAAAAAGCCTTCGGAAAAATAGGTTGTCGCTTCGTGATTTTACAGTTTTGTTGCTTCGGCAGTATATTCCTCAATGTCGCCGCCGGCTGTAATGGAATAGGTCCACTTCATCTTTTCGGTGCCCTCGAGTTTTCCTGAGCCCTTAACTGTCCATCCGTTCGAAAGTGTTTGTTCGGTTACAACAATCTGGCTGGTGGTAGCGATGCCAACCGATTGGACATCAAAGGTGCCGGGATTGCAAAAGTTTTCAAGGATTACCTGGCTGCTGTTATCAGGGTCTTTGGAGATGTTAACCGTATAGCTCAGGGATTGTGTGCTTTTTGCCGAATTTTCGATAAACTGCCAGGTACCGGTCATGTTATCGCGGGGATCGTCAGTACCTTCAGGGTCCTCTATTATTTCGCATCCTGCAGCGAACATCGTCACAAATGCGATAACTAAAAGTGAAAATGGAGCCTTGGTTTTCATCGGATATTACTTCTTGATGTTTTTCTAACTTAATTTCTGGAAGGTAGTTAAGCTCTGTATCAGCTTCATTTCTATTTGTTTCCGCCTGATATTACCAAAGCTGTTGTTCCAATTATCATGCCATGCTTTTTCAGGAAGAGTTGATAAAATCCAGGTTCAATTCCTTTGAGCGAAAGGCGCGAAACTTCAACCTGGAAAGCTGAAATCTGCCATTGTCTTACGGCAACACCTAGCATATTTATCAACAGTGCCGACAGATTACTTTTTTCCTTTGTCTCAACATTGACATACTCAGTTGCCGGGTTCGGGAATACTTTTATCGTTGAGATGCTGCTGCCTGTTTCCTTGTTAAGTCCTGTATTACAAGGCATTGCGATTCCTCCGTGCGAGGCAACCACACTGTCGAGATGAGCTACCGAAGGCGGCCAGATGTATTGTTCGCAAATAGCGCCTCCGGGTTCAATTAGTATAACAGTTGGATACGAAAGTACCTGGTAATCGGCTACAACATGATTTCCGTTGCCCTCCAGGCCGCTGACCGAAGGGTAGTAAGCGCCGTAGGTTTCGCCAAACTGGAGTACCTGTTCATTGGTTGCACCCCAGTTTATTCCAAGAAAAACCACATTGCCGCCGTTGCAGCCAAAATGTTCGTATGCAGCGTTTATCTCCGGAGCAGATGTTACACAAGGCCCGCAGGTGATTGTGAAGAAATCAACAGCTACCAGTTTCCCCTGTTCAAGATACTCGTTCAGCTTATGAGTTACACCATGGACATCTTTTACAGTAAAATTCACAGCGGTGTCAAGGGCGGTCTGGGCCTTTACCATCGCCGGGAGCAGCATCAGGAGTATAATTATCTTTTTGCCTGCCAAGGTCATGTAATTATTTGTCAATCAGTGATTATGTTCTGCCTTCAGCAGGCAAGGTACTATTTATCGTCTGAAAGTTCGTTCACAATGGCGTCGGCGAGGCGGCTGGCGCCAATCCTGAAAAGGCTTTTTTTCAGCCATTCATCACCAAGTTTATCCGAAACAAGAGCATAGTAAACAAGAGCCTGTTCAGGTGTGGAAATCCCTCCTGCAGGTTTAATACCGATTTTTACCCCGGTATTTTCAAAATGTTCTTTTATTGCGTCAAGCATCACCGCCATGGCTTCGGGTGTGGCTGCAGGCTGCATTTTCCCGGTACTTGTTTTAATAAAATCGGCGCCGCCCTCAATCGCCAGTTGTGATGCCAGCCTGATGTTCCCGGGAGTTACAAGTTCGCCTGTTTCAAGGATCACTTTGAGGTGCGCGTTGCCGCAGGCCATTTTCATTGCAGCAACTTCATCCACAATGGTATTATAGTCACCGGCCAGGAAAGTCCCGCGCGAAATCACCATGTCAATTTCATCAGCACCGTGGGCAACGGCATAATCTGCTTCAGCAACTTTCAGATGCACTGGCAGTTGCCCTGATGGAAAGGCGCCGGCTACCGAAGCGGTGAAAATTCCACTACCTGAAAGCTTCGCTGAAACAAGCGCTGCAAATGGCGGGTAAACGCAAACTGCAGCAGGCGAAGGAAATCCATTGGCCGAAAAGCTGAGAGCTTTATTGCACAAAGCATTTACTTTTTCAGGATTATCAGTCCCATCGAGTGTTGTAAGGTCGAGCAAACCCAGTAAGCGGCTAAGTGCTTCTTTTCGTGGTTGGCCTGCCGAAAAAGGCTTTGTAATTTCCTCCAGGTATTTTTCCATTTCTTGCTCAAATTGTAGATGTGAACGGCAAAGATTGCCTATGCAAATGTATCTATTTCAGTAACATTTGCCCAAAATCGCTTCAAGTTTATCCTGTATGCTCCCGCTCTGAATTTAAGTTGCCGGCAGTGAGAATTTTCCCCTTTAAAATCATCGGATTTACAGAGATACAATTTTTTATGCCTTTCCTATTACCAATCTGGCAACAAGCTATTAATAGATAAGAAATTATAGGTATTCGCCAGGTCAATATCCGGCAAAACCGCAACATAGATTAAACTGCAGGGACTATGACATCACTTGTACGCTCAACAATGCTATGCATTTGCAGCATCGGCTCTTGTGCCGAAAAAGCGGCTAAAAGGCTTCTTCAAAATTTTGGACATTCAATTTGTGGTTTCAAAGCGGCACCGAAGTTTTTCTCCATCATTCTTCTGTTGGTCATATTTCCGTTTGCAGCAGTATTTGCCGAGGGTACTAAACAACTCGAACCTGCAGTAGGTCCCGGCACGCAGTATTGCAAACTCTATTTCGACAACGACTTAACACAATTTCGTGTTCCTTTTGCCCAGTTAGGGTGTTCAGCCGATTATCGCCTTTATTTCTACATTGACAACCCTGCAGTTGAAACAGTGTATTTCGGTTTCGGATCGGCAACAAATTACGGAAATTCGGTACTCAACGATCTTCAGTTTCAGATTAAAGACCCTTCAAATAATGTGGTAGCCGGTTTCAGTATGGCAGCTTTGCCTACTGCAGGTGCCGGTTTTATTTCAACAATGGCACAGGCACAGGCCGGCCCCAATATTATGGGTTCGGTACCGGCAGGTTATACTCCGCTTTCGTTTACTCCGACTGTTGCCGGCAATTACTATATTGAATTTTCGAGAAATAATGCTCCCATTGATATTGACGGCCGGGCATTAACTTATTTCGACCTCACCGTAGCTAACGGTACCACGCCTATTGACGGGCGCTTATGGAGCAAAGCCTGGCAGCTGAGCTCTTCAACTACATCGGCAGCAGCTGGTGGAAAAAGTTATGCCTCATTTTATTCGTTTACTACCGACAGCATTGTTACCCGCTTTAACTGCAATGGTTTTGCAGGAGGCGTTTTCACGGTTTACTGCAACCAGTATGGCACAGCCAATACCGGTACATGGATTATTGACCGCAGGTCAATTATGGGAAACGGCACCGTTATTCCACAGTACAAATTGTTTTTAAACGATCCGGATACCAATGTTTATATTTCAGGAGCACTTGGAAGGATATGCGATGTAACAACCCAACCACACTGCAGTGATGGCTCGGTAGATATATTGGTGAAAGTCACAAGGCGCGGCACACTCACTGTGAACATTGATGTGCTGCCCTCAGGTGCGGGTCCCGAAGATATTACCATACAACAGGCAGTAATTGGCGACGACAGTTGTAATGTATGGGATACCATTCACTGGAACGGCATAAACGGCCTTGGCGCTGTTGTGCAAAACGGTGCAGTTTACAGTATGGACATGACTTACCTTAACGGGCTTACTAATCTGCCATTGTACGATGTTGAAGATAATCGTTTTGGAATAAAAGTTGACCTGATAAGACCTTCTTTGTCAGGGCCATCCATTCTACCCATCTATTGGGACGATGTAAATTTAGGCGGCTCAACAAACCTAACCGGCTGCCTGTATCCTACAGGAGGCACAGTAACCGGTTGTCATCCATGGCGATACACTGGTTCACAGGATACGCTCACACATAATTCATGGTGGTATTATCTTACCAATGGCCCTGCCGGACTTACCGTTGCAGTTCACCGCACGCCTCCGGCTGCACCCGTGCCAAGCGGCCCTTCGCAGGTGTGCCAGGGACAAACTAGCGTAACCTATTCAATTCCGGCCCAGCTTTCGACTGATCTTTACATCTGGTATCTGCCTGACGGAACTGTTGACACTACTGCTGTTCCTTCCATAACGTTTGACATTGATTCAACTGCTGTTTCGGGAACGCTTGCCGTTGTGCTTTACAATGCCAATTGTGGTAACGGACCGGCATCAGCACCTCTTAATATTACAGTAACTCAAACGCCCAACCCGTCGCCGCTCATTATCAGGCCATGTCCGTTCAAAACCGGCGATCTTACAACCGTGCAACCGGCCCCGGTAGCTGGTACAACATACGTGTGGTACACTTCGGCAACCAATCCCACACCGGCAACGCTGGTTTCAAATCCGACGGCTGCACCTTCGGGAACATACTACCTCTTTGCTGTAAATAATATAAGCGGGTGCAATAGTCCGGCTTCACCGGCAGTACAGATTATTTGTGATACCTGCGCTCCGATTGCAAATAATGATGCTGCTCTCACTTCAAATACAACTCCTGCAAGCATTAATGTACTGGCAAATGATATTGCCACTGACTTTGCGATCAATCCGGCATCGGTCGATCTCGATCCGGCAACACCGGGATTTCAGCAAACCTACAGCTTACCAGGCATCGGCGTTTTCGTGGCAGATGCTACCGGCCAGGTGACCTTCACCCCGAATGTTGCATTTATT
>ENA-UOWG01004213-UOWG01004213.1-activated-sludge-metagenome-genome-assembly--contig:-NODE-4213-length-10189-cov-31.463687_pt1 | contig 10189 bp, 7 predicted proteins | sample MGYA00238147_ERZ761563 | MGnify/ENA primary metagenome ERZ761563 (study PRJEB28884, sample SAMN05720216) | anaerobic digester metagenome | isolation source: active sludge of municipal... | reverse complement strand
ATTCCGCCATGAAAATCTTCGGCATCGCCGGCTATTCCGGCTCCGGCAAGACGACGCTGCTGGAAAAGCTGATCCCGCAATTCACCGCGCGCGGGCTCAGGGTTTCGGTCATCAAGCACGCCCACCACGGCTTCGACATCGACCGGCCGGGCAAGGATTCGCACCGCCACCGCGAAGCCGGGGCGACCGAGGTCATGCTCTCGTGCAACGACCGCTGGGCCCTGATGCACGAGCGGCGCAGCGAAGCCGAACTGACGCTCGACGAATTGCTGGCCCGCCTGTCGCCCTGCGACCTGGTGCTGATCGAGGGCTTCAAGCAGGAACCGGTGCCGAAACTGGAAGTCTATCGGCCGGAGAACGGCAAACCGCCATTGTTCCCCGAACGCAGCGACATCGTCGCCGTCGCCAGCGATGCCGATATTGCCACCGACTTGCCGCGGCTGCCGCTGAACGACGTCGGGGCCATCGCCACCTTTGTCTTGAACCATCTCCAATTTCAGGAACGCACATGCTGAGTTTCGAACAAGCCATGGAAAAACTGCTGGCCGCCGCACAGCCGGTCGAAGAAGTGCGCTCGCTGCCGCTGACCGCCGCCGCCGGCCGTATTTTGGCCCATTCGCAGCAGTCGACCGTAGCCGTGCCGCCGCTCGCCAATTCGGCGATGGACGGCTATGCCGTACGCACCGCCGACGTCACCGCCGCCGGCGTCTGCCTGCCGGTCAGCCAGCGCATCCCGGCCGGGACGGTGGGCACGACCCTGCAGCCGGGCACCGTGACCCGCATCTTTACCGGCGCCCCGATCCCGGCCGGTGCCGATGCCGTGGTGATGCAGGAACGCTGCGAGCATGGTGCCGACGGCGTCGTCATTAACCACGTGCCGCGCCCGGGCGAAAACGTTCGCCCGGCCGGCGAAGATATCGAGCTCGGCACCGATATCCTGAAGGCCGGCATCAAGTTGCGCCCGCAGGATGTCGCGCTGGCCGCCGCCGCCGGGCTGGCGGAACTACCGGTGCGTCGCCGCCTGCGCGTCGGCGTCTTCTTCACCGGTGACGAACTGGTACAACCGGGCGAGCCCTTGCCACCCGGCGCCATCTACAACTCCAACCGCTACGCCCTGCGCGCCCTGCTCGAAGGCATGGGCTGCGAAGTGCGCGATCTCGGCACCGTGCCGGACCAGCTCGACGCGACCCGCACGGCGCTGCGTCAGGCTGCCGCCGACAATGACCTGATCATCACCTGCGGCGGCGTCTCGGTCGGCGAGGAAGATCATGTACGGCCGGCGGTCGAGGCGGAGGGCCAGCTCGACATGTGGCAGGTGGCGACAAAACCCGGCAAGCCGCTGACTTTCGGCGAGGTCCGGCGCCCCGATGGCAAGGCATGGTTCATCGGCCTGCCGGGCAATCCGGTGTCGGCCATCGTCACTTTCATGATGACCGTCCGTCCCTTCGTGCTGCGCCTGCAAGGGGTGGAAAAGGTGATGCCGCAAGTGTTGATGCTGCCGGCGGAATTCGACTGGCCGCGTCCTGATGTGCGGCGCGAGTTCCTGCGCGCCCGGCTGAACGAGGCCGGCGGTGTCGAGCTGTTCCCCAACCAGGGCGCCGGCGTGCAGACCTCGCTGGTCTGGAGCAACGGCATCGTCGACAATCCGCCCGGCCAGCCGGTCAGGCGCGGCGATCCGGTGCGCTTCATTCCCTTTTTGGAACTCCTGTCATGAGCGTCAAGGTGCTCTATTTCGCCGGGCTGCGCGAGGCGCTCGGCATGGCCAGTGAAACGCTGGAACTGCCCGAAGGCATTGCCACGATGGGTGGCCTGCGCGATTGCTTGATCAGCGCCGGGCGGGAAAAGCTGGCGACGGCGAAAAACCTGCGCTGTGCGGTGAATCAACAGATGGTCGGGCCGGATGCAGCTGTCATGGATGGCGACGAAGTGGCCTTCTTTCCGCCGGTGACGGGAGGTTGACCGTGACAGTGCGCGTCCAGGAAGCAGATTTCGATGTCGGCGCCGAGTTGACCGCGCTCCGTGCCGGCGACCCCCGCATCGGCGCGCTCGCCAGCTTCGTCGGCCTGGTGCGCGACATCAACGACGGCGCCGGGGTTTCGGAAATGACGCTGGAGCACTATCCCGGCATGACCGAAAAGGCGCTGGAAGCCATCGTTGTCGAGGCGCAAGCACGCTGGGACATCTACGGCGCCCTGGTCATTCACCGTGTCGGGCCGCTCAGGCCCTGCGACCAGATCGTCATGGTCGCCGTGACCAGCGCCCACCGTGGCGAAGCCTTCGCCGCCTGCGAATTCATCATGGACTACCTGAAGACCCGCGCGCCGTTCTGGAAGCGCGAGGTGACGGCAGAGGGCGCGCGCTGGGTCGATGCCCGCGACAGCGACGATTCCGCCGCCACCCGCTGGCAGAAATAGTCAGCGAAAAGTCCGCTGGGCGAGGATGATCAGCGCCATCGGCAGCGTACACAGGGCCAGCAGGAAAAAAACGTCGCCACTGGCCAGCGTCAGCGGGCTGACCAGCCCGGCGCTGGCGCCGGAAAGCCCATGCAGGGCCTGCGCCCAGTCCGGGTGGAAGCCTTCCGGCAACACCGCCAGCCGGCGCGCGTAGAAAAACTGGAGTGCCACGGTCGACAGCGCAATACTCGACGAAATGCCCAACTGGCGGACGATGTTCTTGACCTGGTAGCCATGCGAGAAAACCTTGGGCGGCAACTCGACGAAGGTGCCGAAGGCGACCGGCCCGATGAAACACGGAATGGCGATGCCGCAGATCAGTGCCGGCAACAGCAGCAGGTGCCAGTCGCTCAATCGACCGGCCTGGCTGAAGCTCAGGCAGGCGATGGCGTACAGGGCCAGCCCGGTCAGCATGAAGAGGCGCGGCCGTGGCCGCCGGCGGGCCGCGGCCGCATGCAGCAGGGCGGCGGCAATGCTGCCGGACAGGCTGAACGACAGGATCAGGGCGGTGGTCGACAGCGGGAGGCCGAGGCCTTCCTTGAACAGGATCGGCAGCAGGAAACCGCTGGTGCCGGCCATGAAGTAGCCGAAGAAATACAGGGCGATGCCCAGCAGGTAGCGCCACTGGAACAGGCCGCGGTAGTCGATCAGCGGCCTGTCCTTTTTCCATTGCCGCCAGGCGAAAACGCTGAGCGCGATGATCGAGGCGATGCCCACGCCAAGCACCAGCGAGCGCGAGGAAGCGGCTTCGGAAGGGATTTCCTGGATCGCGTATTGCAGCCCGAAAATCCCCGCCACCAGCCACAGCAGCCAGCCCCAGTGTTCCTCGCTGCGTTCGCCGACCGGCACCGTCTCGCGGGAAAGATGTGGGCCGGCGATCCAGGCAACCGCGATGGCCAGCGGCACCGCACACCAGAACAGCGCGGGCCAGCCCCAGACCCCGAGCAGCCCGGCGGCGGCGAGCGGGGCGATGGCCGACGCGCCGAGCAGGCTGCCTATAAAGCAAAGCAGGCCGTGAAAACGCGCTTCCGGCGGCAGGCGGTTGATTTCCATGCGCCCGGCGGTAAAGAAGGTGGCGCCGCCCGCGCCTTGCAGGATGCGGCCGAGGGTGAACTGGCCGACGCCGCCGGCCGTGGCGCAGAGGATGCCGCCGAGGGCGAAGACGACCAGCGAGGCGAGGATGAAATCGCGATAGCCCAGGCGCTCGACCATCCACTGGTGCTTGTAGAGCATGAAGATCGCGGCCACCCCGTAGAGCGTGTAGGACAGCGCGAATTCTCCAGGGGTCAGGGCGAGGCCGGCCATGATCTGGCTCGCCGCGAACATCACCAGCCCGGTCTCGAAAAACTCGACGCAGGTGATGGCGGCGATGCTGGCGAGCAGGCGCGAGGCGGGCGGCTGGATGGCGGGGGCAGAGTGCATCGGGCAGGGCAATGGGAAAGGATGTACGGTTCCAAGGATGCCAGATTACGGTTCGCTGCGCGTAATTTGCCCATTTGGCGCATGCGAGCGGCAGTTGAAATTTGTCCCGGCGTCCTCATCTACCGGGTATCGAAAAAATTCCCCAAGGGAGACAGCCATGCGAATCGACAAGTTCACCACCAAGTTCCAGCAGGCGCTGGCCGATGCCCAGAGCCTGGCCATCGGCAACGACCAGCAGTTCATCGAGCCGCAGCACCTGTTGCTGGCGCTGATCAACCAGGACGATGGCGGCACGACCTCATTGCTGGCGCGCGCCGGCGTCAATGTCCCGGGCCTCAAGCGCGATCTCGAACAGGCCTTGACCCGCCTGCCCAAGGTCGAAGGCCACGGTGGCGACGTCTCCATCGGCCGCGACCTCGGCAACCTGCTTAACCTGACCGACAAGGAAGCCCAGAAGCGCGGCGACCAGTTCATCGCCAGCGAAATGTTCCTGCTGGCGCTCGGTGAGGACAAGGGCGAAGCCGGCCGTCTCGCCAAGCAGCACGGGCTGAGCCGCAAGGCGCTGGAGGCCGCGATCATGGCCGTGCGCGGCGGGCAGGGCGTCGATTCGCAGGAAGCCGAAGGCCAGCGCGAGACGCTGAAGAAATACTGTATCGACCTCACCGAGCGCGCTGCGCAGGGCAAGCTCGACCCGGTGATCGGCCGCGACGACGAAATCCGCCGCGCCATCCAGATTCTGCAGCGCCGCACCAAGAACAACCCGGTGCTGATCGGCGAGCCGGGCGTCGGCAAGACCGCCATCGTCGAGGGTCTCGCCCAGCGCATCATCAACGGCGAGGTGCCGGAAACCCTGAAAGGCAAGAAGGTACTGGTGCTCGACATGGCCGGGCTGCTCGCCGGCGCCAAGTATCGCGGCGAATTCGAGGAACGCCTGAAGTCGGTGCTCAAGGAAATCGCCCAGGACGAAGGCCAGATCATCCTCTTCATCGACGAACTGCATACCATGGTCGGCGCCGGCAAGGCCGAGGGCGCCATCGATGCCGGCAACATGCTCAAGCCGGCGTTGGCACGTGGCGAACTGCACTGTATCGGCGCCACGACGCTCGATGAATACCGCAAGTACATCGAGAAGGACGCCGCGCTTGAGCGCCGTTTTCAGAAGGTGCTGGTCGAAGAACCGAGCGTCGAATCGACCATCGCCATCCTGCGCGGGCTGCAGGAAAAATACGAACTGCACCATGGCGTCGACATCACCGACCCGGCTATCGTCGCTGCTGCCGAACTCTCGCACCGCTACATCACCGACCGCTTCCTGCCGGACAAGGCGATCGACCTGATCGACGAGGCGGCGGCCAAGATCAAGATGGAAATCGACTCCAAGCCGGAATCGATGGACAAGCTCGATCGCCGCATCATCCAGCTCAAGATCGAGCGCGAGGCGGTGAAGAAGGAGAAGGACGAAGCGTCGATCAAGCGTTTCGGCCTGATCGAGGAAGAAATCGCCAAGTTGTCCAAGGAGTATTCCGATCTGGAGGAAATCTGGAAGGCCGAGAAGGCGCACGTCCAGGGTTCCGTCCACATCAAGGAAGAAATCGACAAGATCAAGGCGCAGATGGCGGAACTGCAGCGCAAGGGGCAGTACGACAAGCTCGCCGAACTGCAATACGGCAAGCTGCCGCAGCTCGAAGCGCAGTTGAAGGCGGCGGATGCGGTCGACCCCGAAAAACAGGGCAAAAACAAGCTGCTGCGCACGCAGGTCGGCGCCGAGGAAATCGCCGAGGTGGTCAGCCGCGCGACCGGCATCCCGGTCAGCAAGATGATGCAGGGCGAGCGCGAGAAGCTGCTGAAGATGGAAGAGCGGCTGCACAAGCGCGTCGTCGGGCAGGACGAAGCGGTACGCCTGGTCGGCGACGCGATTCGTCGTTCGCGTGCCGGTCTGTCCGACCCCAACCGGCCGTATGGCTCCTTCCTCTTCCTCGGCCCGACTGGCGTTGGCAAGACCGAGCTGTGCAAGGCGCTGGCCGAATTCATGTTCGACAGCGAGGAACACCTGATCCGTATCGACATGAGCGAGTTCATGGAGAAGCACTCGGTCGCCCGCCTGATCGGCGCGCCGCCGGGCTACGTCGGCTACGAGGAGGGCGGCTACCTGACCGAAGCCGTGCGCCGCAAGCCGTACAGCGTGATCCTGCTCGACGAAGTCGAGAAGGCCCATCCGGACGTCTTCAACGTGCTGCTGCAGGTGCTCGACGACGGCCGGATGACCGATGGCCAGGGGCGCACGGTCGACTTCAAGAACACGGTCATCGTCATGACTTCCAACCTCGGCAGCCAGATGATCCAGCAGATGGCCGGCGACGACTACGGCGTGATCAAGATGGCGGTGATGGCCGAGGTGAAAACCTACTTCCGGCCGGAATTCATCAACCGGATCGACGAAGTCGTGGTCTTCCACGCGCTCGACGAGAAGCACATCGCCGGCATCGCCAAGATCCAGCTCGGTTACCTGGAAAAACGTCTGGCCCAGCTCGAAATGGGGCTGGTCGTCGAAGACAGCGCGTTGTCCGAACTGGCCCAGGCCGGTTTCGACCCGGTGTTCGGCGCCCGGCCGCTCAAGCGGGCGATCCAGCAGCAACTGGAAAACCCGTTGGCCAAGAGTATCCTCGAAGGCAAGTTCGGGCCGAAGGACACGATCCGCGTCGCTTGCGAAAACGGCATCATGCGCTTCGCCAAGGGCTGAACCAGCGGACGAAATGAAAACGGCGAGGCTGGCTGCCTCGCCGTTTTTTTGGAAAAGCCGGTTTTCAGATTCAGGCCGCTTTTCCCGGTTGACCGTAGGAGGCTGCTTGCAGAACCTCTGCGGCCTGATGATGCTTCCATTCGTGATGGCGGGTTGCTGATCCTGGGCCTGCCGCTCAGCAGAGTCAGCCATCCGGCGGCAATTCGGCCAATGCCGCCGTCGGAGAATGTGCCTTCTCGAACATCAATAAAGCGTGTAGGCCATTTAACAGATTGAAGGCCATATCTGCTTCAACTGTTCGAAAAAATGCTGCGAGCGAGTCTCGATCTTGTCCTCGTCCCACGTATCTACATCGGGGCCGTGGAAGTACTGCATCAGGTTCAGCTTGCCGTACTTGAGCAACTCAGGCCGCTTCGCTGCCCATGCCGAGTTGGAGAGGGCAGGATTAAGGCTTCCTGTCACCAGCGTTAGGTTTCCTATAGTGTTGAGCAACCGGTCTCGGCGTTGGCTCGCCTTCTGCTCTTTGACGGGATCAGCGCGGTCTGTCTCACTGAGCGGCCAATATGTCTGCCATGTTTGAGGCATTACATGCTCAATTGTCAGTCCCGCAGGCAACGCGAACACTGGGCTGAGGGCGGACTGCGCCTGCAATTCAAGCGCCTCAAGGATGGCACGAACGCGATATTGAGCCAGTCGTCCATACAGGGGCAGTTCCTTGATGGCAGTTTCGAACTTACTGTCGTCCGGGAAGAAGCTACTATCCGCCGTGCTCTTCAATAGGTAGTTGGCGACAAAGGCAACAGACACCTTGCCTTCCTTGTCGATGGCCCGGAGCAGATCGAGGAAGAAACGGTTGTAATTCTTGGTGGTCAATCCACAGATCATGCGCCGGAACAGGTAAGACTCAACCATCGCAATGATCTTATCGAACTCGTCTTCGCGTCCAGGCACCATCTCGGCATGGAGGTAAAGCAGCAGGGGAAAAACTGTAGTGGTGTCTATCGCCACGAGTCTATCCAGAAAGACTGCCAACCGCTGATGCTTTCCGGCATCGTAAAAGGTCTTGAAAACATCGGCGTAACGAGCGAGTTGGGCAATGTGTTCAGCCGATGTCTTTGGAATAACTAGCAGCGAACCGGTGATTTCATCAGTAGAGTCAGCGAATGCCTTGAAGGCATTAAACAGGTGGGACGACTTCACTTCGTCCATGGTCATCATGGCGAGGTAGTAATTGATGAAAACGTCGACACGGGGTCGGGTAATCCGGCCTTGCTTGACCAGATCGCGCCACCACTGAGTTTCGAACTGCTGCCAGTGGTCGGAGTAAAGTTTCTCAACGTTTTCTTTGTCCGCTGCTGCACGGCGGAACAGGTAGTTCTTGATCAGGTCAGCAGGCAGCAGGTCTTCGCCACGCGCATTGAGTGTTTCGAAGATCACCTGCGTCTCGTCATCCTTGTCGAGGTCAATCACCACCACCTGAAGACAATCTTTGACGACCTGCCACAGGGAGTCGTAGCGGTCATCGAGCGTTTTCGTGCTCAGTACATTCTGGTCATGGTCGTCATCGAGCTTGCCAGTGAGCCAATGACGCAACTGTGCATAAAAGAACTTATAGGCGTCGACTATGTTGTTCGATCCATCGGCAATGCTGGGACGCTGCTTGATTGCCTTATCGAGACCGGCAGGCGATCCCGCCTCATGCACGGCACGAAACGCAGCCCGGTTGCTGTTGGTCGGCCATACTTTGAAGACCTCATCATCGAAGTCGATCATGCTGCGGCGGTTCTCAACCAGCGACGTGAAGCGTTCGATGTATTTCCCCCTTTCGTCGGCTGCTGCATGATCCCGTGCGGCAATCAGGAAAAGTTGCAACGTAGTGAAGCGTTGCTGCCCGTCGATGACTTGACGGCTTTCTATCGAGCCAGTCGGGTTGGCCAGTTGTTCCAATACGACTGCGCCGAGAAAGTGCGGATGTGCTTTGCCAATGCGCAGGTGCTTGTCCAGCAGCGCCTGAATGTCTTCCCATAAAGGCTCCCAGTTGGCCTCCTGTGTCCAGACATAGGGGCGCTGAAACAGTGGCACCTGATAAGTGATGGTCTGATCGAAGATACGTTCGAGCTTGCGGGTATTGGCTTCCATAAATTCTCGTAATAGGTAAGCTGCTTTCAGAGCAGTATCAATCAAAGTAATGGCGAATCAATCTTGGCGGTTATGTTCCCATTTCGCGTCATCGTGACCGCTGGTGTGATGCTGCATGGATAGGAGTGCATGCTACCTCAATCGGTCACGCTATCCGTGAAACGGGGGATATGCATTGGCTAAATCGGATGTCGCGATGACGCGAAATACTCAGAGTACGGGACTCGCCAATGTTAGTCATGAGGCCGTCTCAGAGAGCCATCAGTTCATTGACGGGCCGAGGAACCGGAATCAACCCGTCTGGCAGATAACCGAGTTCTGCGGACGTTCAAGTGGCCGGTCCTCTGGAGCCTCTTATGGTAGGTTGTGGCCGACAGCAGGAGTTCGTCATGGTACCTGTAAGCAGTCGATGGCAAAATGCAGAAAAATGGCTGTCGCTGAGGGTTCAATGAAAAGAACGCTATTCCTTGTTCGTCATGCCAAGTCGAGTTGGGATGACACTGCCCTGCCTGACAAGGAGCGGTCATTGGCAGACCGAGGAAAGCGTGACGCGCCAATAATGGGAAAACGCTTGGCGAAGCGCCAAGTGAGACCTGACTTGATTTTGTCCAGCCCCGCGCGTCGCGCATTTTCGACGGCGGAAATCATCGCCAAAGAGCTCAATTACAGGGCTAAGGATATCGTTGTCGATGACCGGCTGTATGCCACCGATGCCGAGACACTACTAGGCGTTATTGGTGAGCTCAGTGACAAGCTGAAGTGCGTGATGCTCTTTGGCCACAACCCTGAGTTCACCGAATTGGCGCAACGCTTGTCCAACGAGTCCGTTCTTATGACAACGTGTGTGGTCGCACAGCTTACGTTCGAGTCGACGTCATGGTCGTCCATCGGTTCGACGAAGCCAGTGGAAGTCCTCCTCGACTACCCGAAGAACACGTATTCGTGATGATGCCCAGATGGGGTACGGTGGGTCGGATTACATGGCTGATGCCTTGGGGGAAGCACTATTGAAACTGCCGACGCCCCAGATTGAAGCTCGTGTTCCGCAGATCGACGATTTCTAGCCGTGGCATTCAACGACCTCGACAGGAAGCGCAGTGAAAAGGCCATGGATGTGCAAGCTGTTGCCGGCGCCAGCACCCCGGAGCCTCGAACTGCTAAGAAGCCCGGTTTTCCCACTGGGAAACCCCGATAATGGCGGCCAATTCGTTTTGAACGCTATTTTGGGATTCCCGCATGGAAATTAAGGTCAATTTTCTCGACAAGCTTCGTCTTGAGGCCAAGTTCGACGACTTCACGGTCATCGCCGACCAGCCTATCCGCTACAAGGGCGATGGCTCGGCGCCGGGGCCGTTCGATTACTTTCTGGCTTCATCGGCCTTGTGCGCGGCTTACTTCGTGAAGCTGTACTGCGACACGCGCAACATTCCGACCG
>ENA-UOWG01004210-UOWG01004210.1-activated-sludge-metagenome-genome-assembly--contig:-NODE-4210-length-10193-cov-4.982837_pt1 | contig 10193 bp, 9 predicted proteins | sample MGYA00238147_ERZ761563 | MGnify/ENA primary metagenome ERZ761563 (study PRJEB28884, sample SAMN05720216) | anaerobic digester metagenome | isolation source: active sludge of municipal... | reverse complement strand
CGATGAACTGGATGTCGTCGATCAGCAGGATGTCGATGTCGCGGTAGCTGCGCTTGAACGCCACCTTGCGGTCATCGCGCAGCGAGTTGATGAAGTCGTTGGTGAATTCCTCGGTGCTGACGTACTTGACCCGCATCTCGGGGAAGAGCCGCTGGGCGTAGTTGCCGGCGGCGTGCAGCAGGTGGGTCTTGCCGAGACCGGATTCACCCCAGATGAACAACGGGTTGTAGGCCCGAGCCGGTGCCTCGGCAATGGCCAGCGCGGCGGCGTGCGCGAACCGGTTGGACGCGCCGATGACGAAGGTGTCGAAGGTGTAGCGACGGTTGAGGCTGTTGGCCTCCGAAGCGTCGGAGCCGATCTGGCTGCGATCCGGCGCGAAATGATTCGGCCAGTTGTCATGCGCGTTGTCGACTTCGTCGTCGTCGCGGACCTCCTCCTCGAGGTCCTCGGAGGCGGGGGAGGCCGCGGGATCCTCGTCGTCGGCGTCCGGCGGGGCGATTCGCACACCGAGTTCCACGGGCTGTCCGAGCCGGCGGCTGAGTGCGTCGACGATGTGGCTGCGCAGGTGCCGTTCGATTTCGTTCTGCACGAATCCGCTCGGCACCGAAAGCAGCGCGAAGCCCTCGACGAAGTTCAACGGTCGGACGAGCTTGAGCCAGGCGCGCTGTTGCGGGGTCAGGACCGGGGCGGTGCCGTCGTCGCCGTTGAGTTCGGCGACCACGTCGGTCCACAGGACGGCGAATGAGATGGCGGGATCATCGGTCATACGTGATCCCCCTAGGTCAAAGTGGTTTCGGCCGGTCCGATCGCGGTCCGAGACGAACATTCGTCCACAAGGTTATCCACAGGTGTGGACAGTTGTGCCACCGGTATCGGAGGAGCCGGGCGATTTCGTGCGACACACGCTGTGACCTGCGGTGACACGGATATCGGCCGGTGGGCTGGCATCGTCATGGAGTTGTGTGGACGCTTCGTTGAAAAGCGATCTGGCAGAAGCTAACAGGTTTGTCTCGGGCTGCCAACCGATCGGTAACAATTGCCGGTGTTCCCCGAGGTCGTCGCGGCGTGGTTTGACCGGGCGAACAGGCCTAAGTACCCTCGAACAGTCGCCCGCCCATGGGCGATACGGCTGCGACCCGAGACTTCTCGGGGACCGCGCCGGTTAGCGAGCGGGACGCGCGAAGCTTGGAAAGCGGCGGCCTGGTTGCTCAGCGGTGATGTGCCGCTGGGGGACTGGTCGCCAGAATGTTGACGAGGAGACACAGCCGTGGCCAAGGGCAAGCGGACCTTCCAGCCGAACAACCGGCGTCGTGCGCGGGTGCACGGATTCCGGCTGCGGATGCGCACTCGTGCCGGACGCGCCATCGTGTCCGCTCGGCGCGGCAAGGGCCGTCGCTCGCTGACCGCCTGATCGCAGCCGGGCAGGCGGGGACTGTGCTCCCAGCTCAGCACCGGATGACGCGGTCCACCGAGTTTGGCCACACCGTCAAGAACGGTGTTCGGGCCGGGCAACCCGATGTGGTGCTGCATCTGTATCGCGGTGCGGTTTCTTCCGACGCGAACGACGCGCCGGGTCCACGCGTGGGGCTCGTCGTCGGCAAGTCCGTCGGGAATGCGGTCGTTCGACACCGGGTGTCGCGCCGGCTCCGCCATGTGATGGCCGGGTTGCTGACCGAACTTGAGCCCGACGATCGACTGGTGATCCGGGCACTCCCGGGCAGTCGGGACAGCTCATCTGCGGATCTGGAACGCCAGCTTCGCGTCGGACTTCGCCGCCGGATTCGGACATGACGAATCGGCAGGACGAGGATGCGGCGCCGGCCCGACCGGGCCTGGCGGTGTGCGTGCTGGTCTATCTGATCGAACTGTATCGGCACATGATCTCTCCGATGCGGCTGCCGACCTGTCGGTTCACCCCGACCTGTAGCAGCTACGCGGTGGAGGCGTTGGTTGCGCACGGATTGTTTCGCGGCACCTGGTTGACGGCGATCCGTCTGGCCAAGTGCGGTCCATGGCATCGCGGCGGATGGGATCCGATCCCTGAGCCCGCGGTTGCGGTCCCAGAGAGTCGTCGGGGTCTCGACGACAGGAACGAGTTCCATGTCTAATTTCAACTGGTTCAGCCTGGACTACGTGTATTACCCGGTGTCGGGGATCATGTGGCTCTGGTACAAGTTGTTCGGCTTCCTGCTCGGGCCGACGAACTTCTTCGCCTGGGCATTGTCGGTGATGTTCCTGGTGTTCACCCTGCGCGCGCTGCTCTACAAGCCGTTCGTCAAGCAGATCCGGACGACCCGGCAGATGCAGGAGCTGCAACCGCAGATCAAGGCGCTGCAGAAGAAGTACGGCAAGGACCGCCAGAAGATGGCGCAGGAGATGCAGAAGCTCCAGCGCGAACACAACTTCAACCCGCTGCTGGGCTGTCTGCCGATGCTGGCGCAGGTGCCGGTGTTCATCGGTCTGTTCCACGTGCTGCGGTCCTTCAACCGGACTGTCGGTGGTTTTGGTCTGACCAAGTTGACCGTCGAGGACAACGCCAACACGGCGAACTACTTCTTCTCCGCCGAGGATGTCCGCAACTTCCTCAGCGCGAATCTGTTCGGCGCACCGCTGGGCGGCACGATGATCCAGACCTCCGGCTTGGAGGCCTTCGAGGTCTTCAGCCGCGGCGCGGTGATCGCCGTCGGTGTGCCGATCATGATCGCCGCGGGCATCGCGACCTACTTCAACAGCCGAGCGTCGGTGGAGCGCCAGAGCCCGGAGGCGGCGGCGAACCCGCAGACCGCGATGATGAACAAGCTCGCGCTGTACGTGTTCCCGCTCGGCGTCGTCGTCGGCGGGCCGTTCCTGCCGCTGGCCATCATTCTGTACTGGTTCTCCAACAACATCTGGACGTTCGGCCAGCAGCACTACGTCTTCGGCAAGATCGAGCACGAAGAGGCCGAGGCGCTGGAGCGGAAGAAGGCCGCCACCAAGGCCAACGCGCCGCGGCCGGGGCAGAAGCCGATCACTGTGCCGGCGAAGATGGATCCGCTCGCGGAGTTCCGCAAGGCGGTCAGTCAGTACGACAGCGGCCAGAAGAAGCAGGGGCTGGATACTGCGGAGCGGGTCATCACCTATCTGGACAAGAACCGCCTGCGCACCGCCGGCGGCGATCAGCGTCCCGGCGGGTTGGCCGCGGAGGTCGCCGACTGGCTCTGTGAGCGGCCGGAACTGGCCGACACCGGCCGCGTCGAGGTCAATCAGCGCCGGCTCTACGCCTCCGAGCGCGCCACCCCGATGATCAAGGAAGTCCTCGACCAGGACCCGGGCCGGGAAGATCTGGCCGGCTTCGTCGAGATGCGCGCGGTGGAGATCGACGCCGCCTACCGACTGGGGGAGTGGGAAAAGGTCTCCCAGCGGGTCACCGACGACGAGGCCCTGTTGGCGCTGTGGGATCGGAACTACGCCGATCTCGATCAGGATCTGCGGTTCCGGATCCACCTGCAGGCCGCGGCCGCGCTGCACCGGATGGGCCGCAACGATGCGGCGGCCGCGCAGGCCCGCCGCGCGCTGGAGGTCTGGGACGCCGTCGGCGGCTGGCCGGATGAGGACGCCCCGGGCGGCATTGTGCTGCCCGGTGGATACCGGCCGGGCGGTGCGCTGGTACATGCCCGGTTGCTGATGATCGCGGCGGCCGGCCGGGGCAAGGGCCGGATGCGTGACCGCGCCGCCAGCCGTCAGCGGGCCGAGGAGGCCGGCCGCGGGGTGTCGAAGCTGCGTGAGCTGGCCGCCGAGGCGGCCCGCGAACTCGGTGAGGACAGCGAGGCCGCCAAGACGCTGCGCCGGCTGTACGAGGCCGCGCTGCAGCAGGTCGCCAACCTGTACCTCGGCGACAGCACCGAGGAGGTGTCCGCGCAGGTTCGCGACGCCGGGATCCGGGCGTCCGCCGAGGCGTCGACGAACCTGTTCGCCGAGGACGACGTCCCGGCGCTGGAGGCCGCGCCGGAGCCGGTCGCTGCGATCGAGGCTGCCGCCGCGACCGAACCGAGCAGTGCCGGAAAGGGCACCGCGGGCAAAGGTGCTGCGGGTAAGGGTGCTGCGAACGCCCGCGGCCCGCAGGGCCAGCGGGGTGGAAAACGGGCCGGAGGCCGCCGCGGCGGGCCCGCCAAGGGCACCAAGAAGAGGGGCTGACCACAGATGTATCGGAAGATGAGGAGCTGATCGTGATGGATACCGAGCAGAGCGAACTCGAGATCGAGGAATCCGCGGCGGAAGACGCCGGGATGGAAGACGGCGGGGTGGACGACGCCGCGGAGACGGCCGAGGATTCCGGGAGCGATCCCGAGGATCGTCTGGTCGCCGAGGGTGAGATCGCCGGGGACTACCTGGAGGAGCTGCTGGACCTGCTGGACTTCGACGGCGACATCGATCTGGACGTCGAGGGCAGCCGCGCCGTCGTCAGCATCGACGGCGGCGAGGACTTGGGCAAGCTGGTGGGCCGCAAGGGTGAGGTGCTCGACGCCCTGCAGGAGCTCACCCGGCTGGCGGTGCATCAGAAGACCGGTGAGCGCAGTCGGCTGATGCTCGACATCGCCGGGTGGCGCCGTCGTCGGCGTGAGGAGCTGGCGGTGCTGGGCGATAAGCTGGCGCGTCGGGTGCTGGAAACCGGCGAGCGTGAGCGGCTCGCTCCGATGACGCCGTTCGAGCGGAAGATCGTTCACGACGCGGTCGCCGTCGTTGACGGGGTGCACAGCGAGAGCGAGGGCGTTGAGCCGGCACGACGGGTCGTCATCCTCGTCGACTGACGCAGAATTACATAGCTGTAGTTCGCCGCCGCGGACCGGAGAAAGCAGGAGATGTTTCACGTGAAACACGACGCACCGGACGCGGCGGCGACGCTATTTGGGGGCCGGTTGGAGCTGGCCGAGCGCTATGTCGAGCTGCTGGGGACCGCCGGTGTGGAACGCGGGCTGATCGGCCCGCGGGAGGCGGACCGGCTCTGGGAACGCCATGTGCTCAACAGCGCCGTCGTGGCAGAGTTGATCGCCGAGGACGAGCGGGTCGCCGACATCGGCAGCGGCGCCGGTCTGCCCGGAATCCCGCTGGCGATCGCGCGCCCGGATCTGCGGGTGGTGCTGATCGAACCGTTGGCCCGGCGAACCTCCTTCCTGGAGGAGGTTGTTGCCGAACTCGGCCTGAGCGCCGAGGTCGTCCGCGGCCGGGCCCCGGAGGCGGGTGCCGGTCTGGAGCCTTTCGATTCGGTGACGTCGCGCGCGGTGGCGGCGCTGGATAAACTCTGTGCGTGGTCGCTGCCACTGCTGCGGGTGGGCGGCCGGATGCTGGCCATGAAGGGGGAGCGGGCCGGCCTGGAGCTGGAAGAGCAGCGGGCGGCGATGACCGCGCTCGGCGCGGTCGATCTGGCAGTGCATCAATGTGGTGGGGAACTTCTTGATCCGCCGGCAACCGTGGTGGTTGCGCGGCGTTCCGGCCGGAGTCCGGTTGGTAAACGGCAGTCCCGAGGGACGGCGAGGAGACAACGATGAGCGCACCGGGCGGAGGCCGCGCGGGCAAGCGCGGGGACCGTGTTTCACGTGAAACATGGACAGGGGAATCGGAGTTCGACACCCCGATCGCCGCGGCGGCGCAGCGGGCCACCCAGGTTCTGCACAAGAACCGGCGGCTGCCGCGGCCCCCGCATCTGCGGGTGTTCACCGTGGCGAATCAAAAGGGTGGGGTCGGTAAGACCACGACCACGGTGAACCTCGCCGCCGCGTTGGCGCTGCAGGGACTCAAGACGCTGGTGATCGACCTCGATCCGCAGGGCAACGCCAGCACCGCGCTGGGCATCGATCGTCGCCAGCCGGGCACCCCGTCGTCGTATGAGGTGCTGATCGGCGAGCTGGCGCTGCACGAGGCGATCCTCCCCAGCCCGCACAATCCGAGGCTGTTCTGCGTACCGGCGACCATCGACCTGGCCGGCGCGGAGATCGAGCTCGTCAGCATGGTGGCGCGGGAGAATCGGCTGCGCGGCGCGCTGGCCGCGCTGGAGGGCACCGACTTCGACTACGTGTTCATCGACTGCCCGCCCTCGCTGGGCCTGCTCACGATCAACGCGCTCGTCGCGGCCCGCGAAGTGCTGATCCCGATCCAGTGCGAGTACTACGCGCTGGAGGGGGTGTCGCAGCTGATGAACAACATCAATCTGGTGAAGGCGCACCTGAACCCGCAACTCGAGGTCACCACCGTGGTGCTGACCATGTACGACGGCCGGACCAAGCTCGCCGACCAGGTGGCCGACGAGGTCCGCCGTTACTTCGGCGACAAGGTGCTGCGCACCGTCATCCCGCGCAGCGTGAAGGTGTCTGAGGCGCCGGGCTATAGCATGACGATCATCGACTACGACCCCGGATCTCGGGGCGCGATGAGCTATCTCGACGCCAGCCGCGAACTCGCGGAACGGGCCGTGTCCGAGGGGAAGGGACGACCATGAGCAGTCCGTCACGCCGCAAGGGTGGCCTGGGCCGAGGCCTGGCCTCGCTGATTCCGACCGGGCCGGCCGATCCGGGGGATGCCGCGACCACCGGGCCCCGGTTGGGCGCGGCCGCCGCCGACGTGGTGATTGGCGGGCCGGCGGCCGAGGCCGCGCGCGCCGCGCAGACCGTCCCGGCCGAGGAGCTGGTCGGGGCGGTGTACCGCGAGCTCGGACCGGCGGAGATTCGGCCGAACCCGCGCCAGCCCCGCCAGGTCTTCGACGACGAGGCGCTCGCCGAGCTGGTGCACTCGATTCGCGAGTTCGGGCTGATGCAGCCCATCGTGGTCCGGGAGATTCCGGAGGCCGAGCGCCCGGCGCCGATCGACGGCGCCGACCCAGTGCGCTACGAGATCGTGATGGGGGAGCGGCGGTGGCGGGCCTCGCAGGTCGCCGAGCTGACCACCATCCCCGCCATCGTGCGGGAAACCGCCGATGACAACATGCTGCGCGACGCCCTGCTGGAGAACATTCACCGGGTACAGCTCAATCCGCTGGAAGAGGCGGCGGCCTACCAGCAGCTGCTGGACGAGTTCGGGGTCACCCACGAGGAACTCGCCACCCGAATCGGACGGTCCCGGCCGCTGATCACCAACATGATCCGGTTGCTTCGGCTGCCCATCCCGGTGCAGCGCCGGGTGGCCGCGGGTGTGCTGTCCGCGGGCCACGCCCGCGCGCTGCTCGCCCTGGAGGCCGGCCCAGAGGCGCAGGAGGAACTGGCCGCGCGGATCGTCGCCGAGGGGCTCTCGGTGCGGGCGACCGAGGAGGCGGTGACCGTGGCGAATCAGTCCGGTCCGGCCGCGCCGACGCCCAAGCGCCGCAACCCGATTCACATGCCCGGCCTGCAGGACGTCGCCGAGCGGCTGTCGGGTGCGTTCGACACCCGGGTGACGGTCAGCCTGGGCAAGCGCAAGGGCAAGATCGTCGTCGAGTTCGGCTCGGTCGACGACCTCCAGCGGATCGTCGAGTTGATGGATCAAGCCGGCCAATGACCGGATGCGGGGGGCGATTTCGGCATTTTTACGCCGTGCGAACCCCGATCCGGTCACCCGGGGCGGTTACGTCACTGTGACGGCCCCTGAATCGGGACACATCTCACCGATTCGGGGCGCCGTTCCGCTGGCAGGACCCCGGTGCGCTCTCCTATCCTGGAGGAGTTGTCGTGCGCGGGCGCGGTCGCGCCGTCGCCCGAGAACGTGATGGAAAGGCCCGGATTCCAAGTGTCGGCTCGCATTGTGCCCCTGGCACTCGAGGCGTTCGAGCGACTCCCCAAGCATGCCCGGCGGTGCGTGTTCTGGGAGGTCGATCCGGACACCCTCGGCGCCGAGGATCGGTTGAGCGATCCGGAGTTCGAGAAGGAAGCCTGGCTCTCGATGGTGATGCTGGAGTGGGGATCCTGCGGCCAGGTCGCCGTGCCCGCCGCCGGGCAACCGGGCCGGATCGAGTCACCGGCCTGCAGTGGGTTCGCGCTCTACTCCCCGCCGCACGCGGTACCCCGCGCGCAGCGTTTTTCGACCGGACCGGTGAGCGCCGACGCGGTGCTGCTGACTTCGTTCGGCGTGGAACCCGGTCAGCGTGACGGACTGGCCGAGGATCTGGTGTCGGCCGTGGTGACCGGGCTGATGCGGCGCGGCGTACGCGCACTGGAGGCGTTTGGGCGCACCGCCGCCGCAACGGAACTCGGCGTCGCCGGGCTGTCCGGCGAGTCGGCCGACGCGGTGAAGTCGTTGGGGGACTGCCGATTCGACCGGTGCATGATCGAGGCTGAGTTCCTGCAAGACGTCGGGTTCGAGGTGGTTTCCCCGCACCAGTACTTCCCCCGGCTGCGGTTGGAGCTCGACAAGGGGCTGGGCTGGAAGGCCGAGGTCGAGGCCGCGCTCGAAATGTTGCTGGAGCGTGACCGTCTCGAGACGGTCGGCGCGGGATTGGTGGAAGGCGTTGGCGCGCGGGAAGACTCGCAGGTCAGCTGACTCGCACGTCAGCTCAACTGCGAAACGGCCTTCAGGATCCGCTGATCCGGCCGGCCTGGTCCACCGACATCTCGTGGGCCAGCAGTTCGGCAAAGGTGAAGGTTCCGGTGGGCCGGTCGTTTTTGCCGAGCAGGTACAACCGCTTGACCGCCGCCAGGATGCCCTCCGCGATCGCGTCGCGGGTCTGCGGGGTGACCAGCAGCGACCGGTCCCGGGGATTGGTGATGTAGCCGATGTCGACCTGGACGGTGGGCATTCGGGTCAGCCGGAGCAGATCCCAGGTCCGGCCGTGACTGCGGCAATCGCGTAAACCGGTACGCGCCACCACTTCCCGCTGGATGAAGTCGGCGAGATTCTGCCCGATCGTGGACACCGAGCCTCGCGAGTTGCCGAAGTAAAACGACGCCACACCGTTGGGCGCCGGGCTGGCCTGGGTCTCGCAGCGCAGGCTGATCATCAGGTCCGCGCCGATGTCGTTGGCGAAGGCGGCGCGCTGCGGATCGGCCGGACAGCGGTTGCTCGGGCGGGACAGGAAGGTGTCCATCCCGATCGCCGTCATCCGGCCCTCCAGCCGGCTGGCCAGATCCCACAGCAGGTCCGCCTCGCTGATCGGACCGGCCGGGCCTTGGGAGATGAGGCCGTGATCGCTACCGCCGCGGCCCGGATCGATGATGATCCGCTTGCCGGAGAGCTGCGGGCCGGAGCGCCGGACCATCTCCTCGGAGTGAATGCCGTGCAGCGAGCCGCCGGACACCCGCGACGCCAGGAAATACAGCGAGCGCAGGGTTTCTGGACCGCAGACGCCGTCCGGTGACAGGCCGTACTCGCGCTGATACGACATCAGCGAATTGTGGGTCTGCAGACCGAAATAGCCGTCCAGCACGCCGGAATAGAAACCGAGATCCTGCAGTCGGCTCTGCAGGGTGCCGACGTCGTCGCCGTACATCGGGCTGCCGAACTGATGCGCCAGGATCCGGGCTCCGAGACGGTAGGAGGCTTCCTTCAGCGCGCGGAAGGTGGCCGGGCCGACGATCCCGTCGACGAGCAGACCGCGGCGCTGCTGGAAATCACGGACCGCGTGGTCAAGCTCGGCGTCGAAGATGTCCAGCGCGAGGTGCTGACCGGTGACCGGCTGCACCTCGGGGTTGTTCATCAGGCCCAGGCCGATGAGCGCCTCACGGATCCGCAGTACGGCCACCCCGCGGGTACCCACCCGCACCAGCTGTTCGGCATCTCCGCGAGGCTGGTCTGGCATCTCACGCCCTTCGGTCACGTACGGTCAGCGGCCGGCGTTGCCTCCCGTGCGGGAGGCTGGCTGGGCACAATTGTCGCACTCCGCGCCGGAATTAAGGAAACCGCGGCGCCCCGGGGTGTGTTCACCACGGGGCGCCGAGCGCCTCACAATTCGTCGGCGAGTTCGCGCAGCAGCGCGGCCTTGCCCTTGGCGCCGACGATGCGCCGCACCGGCTTGCCGTCACGAAACAGCAGCAGGGTGGGGATCGACACCACCTGGAAGGCCTCCGCGGTGCTCGGATTGGCGTCCACGTCGAGCTTGGCGACGGTCAGTTCACCGGCCTTCTCGGCGGCGAGCTCCTCGAGCACCGGGGCGATCATCTTGCACGGCCCGCACCACTCGGCCCAGAAGTCGACCAGCACGGGCTCGGCGGCGCTGTTGACCTCTTCGGCGAAGGTCGCCTCGCTCAGCTGACTGA
>ENA-UOWG01004204-UOWG01004204.1-activated-sludge-metagenome-genome-assembly--contig:-NODE-4204-length-10206-cov-4.905330_pt1 | contig 10206 bp, 8 predicted proteins | sample MGYA00238147_ERZ761563 | MGnify/ENA primary metagenome ERZ761563 (study PRJEB28884, sample SAMN05720216) | anaerobic digester metagenome | isolation source: active sludge of municipal... | reverse complement strand
CTGCCATATATTGACTGGATCATGTACGCCGTGGGTGCCATTTTCGTGTTGTGGCTATCATGGAAGGGATTCCAGATGTACAGGAACAGAAAGAAGTCTTCTACTCTGTAAGTTCGCCGGCAAGGAGCCGGAGTCCTATCTCGGAGATTTTTGCCTGGTAAAGGGCTGTCAGCCTTCTGTTTATGGCGTTAAGATAGTTATTCTGGTACTCCCTGAATTCCAGCCCTGACAGCGAACCAAGACGGTACCGTTCCATGGCAATCTCAAGTGAGGCACGTGCCACTTCGGCACTCTGAGTTTCAAAGTTGGTTACAATGATATTGTTCCGGTAGGTATTGTATAGCAGGTCAAGTTCTCCGAGTATCTCATTTTCAATGTCAAGGTATGCCAGCCTGCTGCTTTCGGCCTCAATCTTCGCATTTGCCATCCTGCGGTTGACCTCGAGCCCGGAAAAGATGTTCCATGCCAGGTTGAATCCCCAGTTCAGCCCGTTTGTCTGGTTGTATGAGGAAGCCTGCCAGGGGAACTCGTTGCGGGTAAGGTTGTACCCTGTGCTGAAATTGACTGTGGGATAGCGGTCGGCGCGTACAGATTCAATATCGTATTGCGACAGTCTCTCCCCCTGGCGCGCAAGGATCAGCTGATTGTTGAAGCTGAGTGTACGTTCGCGAAGCGAATCGATATCGATCTCAGGAGCCAGTATGATTGTGTCGTTGATATTGAAGTTTATCTCATGTCCTGCGTTGAGCAGGTTGGTCATCCGGATATAGGCGCTTATGACAGTCTCCTGCTGGGAGAGAACAGCTGAGCTGTCTGCATTCAGGTCTATTCTTGCCTGCTGAAGGTCGAGCCCCGAGATGACTCCCAGGAGATATTTTTCCTCGGCGTTCTCATATCTTGCCCTGGACAGACCCAGTGATGTGAGGGCTGACTGCATCCTCTTCTGCTGCACGATAATATTGTAGTATTCCGAGCAGACCCGCATTATGAGATTCTCAACATTGATCTTCACTCTCTGGCTGCTCATGGCCAGAAGCTCCTTCTGCCTGCTGTAATCGGTGAACATGCCAAAGCCGTCAAAAAGCCTCCAGTTAAGCGCCAGTCCTGCCGTGAAAAGGTTGGTTCTGGACTTTTCTTCACCGGCTGATGATGACTCAGTATTGTTTGTGGTCTGTGATTGCCTTCCTGTTCCTGTCAGGGTGGGGAGGAAGGGACTGAGGGAGACGTTGTTGTCTGCGACAGCTTCGTCGTTTCTGCTGATCTTGAGAGAGTAGTTGTTTTCCAGTGCCACCGAAATGGCCTGATCGAGGCTCATTGACCTCTGTGCTCCGGCTGCAAGAGGCAGCAGGAGGATTAATATCATTATGTTAAGCCTGAGTCTGCTCATGTGTAGGGTTTTCTGCTTTTTTCTTGCCTGCCAGGTAGCTGTAAACGGAAGGGACCACGAACAGGGTAAGGAATGTTGCAAAGAACATCCCGCCCACAACGGTAACGCCCATTGTAACGCGGCTTTCCGAGCCTGCGCCGGTGGCAAGTGCCAGGGGCAGGATGCCAAGTATTGTAGTAAGACTTGTCATGAGTATAGGGCGGAATCGTGCAACCGATGCCTCGCGTACTGCATTCATCACGTTCAGCCCAGCCTGCTGCCTCTGGTTTGCAAATTCTACAATCAGAATCCCGTTCTTGGCGACCATCCCGATCAGCATGATCAGCCCTATCTGGCTGAATATGTTTAGCGTCTGACCAAAAATCACCATAGTAAACAGGGCGCCGATGAGGGCAAGGGGCACGGTCACCAGTATAATTATCGGGTCACGGAAGCTTTCGAACTGGGCTGATAGCACCAGGTAGATCAGCACAAGTGCCAGCACGAAGGCAAAAAGAAGGCTGGACGTGCTTTCAACGAAGTCCTTTGAGTCACCTGACAGGGTGGTGCTGAAATTCTCATCAAGGACCTTGTCCGCTATCCTGTCCATTTCTTCGATGCCTTCGCCGAGAGTGTACCTGCCTGCCAGTCCGGCCGAAACGGTTGCCGACACGAACCTGTTATAACGGTACAACTGCGGCGGCAGACTGTTCTCCCTTATCTCCACGATGTTGTCAAGCTGAATAAGCTGTCCCTTGTCGCTTCTTACATAGGTGCTTGTTAGGTCGAAGGGGTCATTGCGTTTTGACTTGTCAAACTGGCTGAATATCTGGTATTGTTTCCCGTCAAGGATGTAATAGCCGATCCGCTGCTCGCTCATTGTCAGCTGAAGCGTCTGGGCGATGCTCTGCACGTTGACACCCATCATTGATGCTTTCTCCCTGTTAATCAATACAGTAAGCTCGGGTTTTGTAAATTTGAGGTTCACGTCAGAGGCTGAAAAATAGGGGCTCTCGGAAGTCATGGCAAGAAAATCCGGGATAACTCTTTTAAGGTCATTAAGGTTCTTGGCCTGGATGACATACTGCACAGGCAATCCGCCACGGCGTGCACCGAATGTCTGTTGCTGTGACACTATTGTTTGTGCGCCGGTATATTGTCTCAGCACAGGTGAAAGGGCAGCCGCAATTTCCTGTTGTGAACGTTCGCGGTCTTCCTGGTCAACAAGCCTGACCCTCATGTTGGCAGAATTGACACTTCCCATGCCAACCATCATCATTATATTGTCACTTTCCGGTACCTGTTCCTTTACGACCGGGGCAATCTGATCCATGTATGCGCTCATGTATTCATATGAAGCACCTTCAGTGGCCCTGGCGCTGATGTTCACGTATCCGCGGTCCTCAAGGGGCGCCATTTCTGAGGGAAGAAGTGTCCACATCCAGGCAATGAGCCCTCCTGCCACTACAATTATAATAAAAGCCCAGTACCTCACCTTCAGGAATGAGGTGATGGCTTTTCTGTAGATATTTATCATTCCTGAGAAGAAGGGTTCAGTGGCGCGATAAAATCGTCCCTCCATCGCATTATGCCTGAGTACCCGTGACGAGATCATGGGCGTAAGCGAGAGGGCCAGGAATGCCGAGATGATCACGGCTCCGACTATCACGAGGCTGAACTCCCTGAAGAGCCTGCCGGTGACTCCCTGGAGGAAAACTATCGGGAAGAAGACCGAAACCAGGGCAATAGTTGTTGCAATGATTGCGAAATATATTTCCTTCGATCCTTTCAGCGCCGCATCCATTGGGGTCATACCGTGTTCTACCTTGGTGTATATGTTTTCCACAACCACAATGGCGTCATCAACAACCAGTCCGATTGAAAGAACTATTGCGAAAAGGGTCAGGATATTGATAGTGAAACCGGCAATGTACATAACGAAGAAGGCGCCTATCAGGGCCACCGGGATGGCAACTACCGGGATGAGTGTTGTTCTCCAGTTCCGGAGGAAGAGGAAGATTACAAGCACCACAAGGAGGAAGGCGACGAAGATAGTATTCTTGACTTCCTTGATTGATTCCCTGATATAGAGTGTGTTGTCAAAAAGCACCTCCATGCTGATATCTTCGGGCAGGTCTTTTTCCAGCTGCTTGAGCAGTATCTGGGCGTTGTCAACAATATCGATATAGTTGGCTCCCGGCTGGGGTACCAGCACCACGTTTACCGAGGGTTTGCCATTGCTCAGCAGGTGTGAGCGGATGTTCTCAGCATCAATCTCTGCAGTACCGATGTCACTGAATTTAACTACCCTGTCGCCATTCTTTGTAATGATCAGGTCATTGAATTCATCTACGGTTCTCAGTCTTCCAAGGGTCCTGATTGTAAGCTCCGTGTTGTCACCCTCGATCCTGCCTGAAGGAAGTTCCACATTCTCTCTTGTTACTGCATTGCGTACATCCAGCGGGGTCAGCCCGTACGCTGCCAGCCTGGCAGGATCCATCTTCATCCTGATGGCAAGTTTCTTTGATCCCCATACGCTCACCGCACTCACGCCGGAGATTGTCTGCAGTCTCTCCCTGAAGTTGAGCTCGGCATACTGGCTGACATCAATTATGCTCCTTGTATCACTCCTGAGAGTCACCGCGAATATTGGCTGGGCATCAGCGTCTGCCTTTTGCACTACCGGAGGGTCAACATCCTGAGGTAAACGGCGCATGGCACCGGAGACCTTGTCACGGACGTCGTTCACTGCCGTTTCCATGTCTACCTCGAGTTTGAACTCGACTGTTATGCGCGACGATCCGTCACTGCTGGAGCTCGATATGGAGCGTATCCCCTGGACACTGTTGATTGCAGACTCGAGGGGTTCGGTGATCTGTGTCTCGATGACGTCTGAGTTGGCCCCCGGAAAGGAGGTGGAGACGGTTACAATTGCCGGGTCGACGCTGGGGTAGTCTCTGACACCCAGGAAAGTATAGCCGATGCCACCCATTATAAGGATGACGAGTGCCATCACTGTGGCAAGTACCGGCCTCTGTATGCTTAATGAGGAAAGACTCATTTGGGTCTGGTGTTTTTATAAAATTGCATGTTCACCGGCTCATTCTGTAATATTTACCCTGACAGACATGTTCTGCCTGAGCTGCATCAGGCCGGTGGTAAGTACCGTATCGCCTGCTGACAGCCCCGAAAGAACCTCAATTATCGAAGCGGTTCTTGTCCCGGTAACCACCGGGATCAGGTCAGCCCTGCCGTTGCGCACCACCCAGAGCTTCTTTTCATTCATTTCAGGTACTATTGCCTCGGTAGGTACCTGGAGGGCATTAGTCTTCTCATCAGTGATCAGGGTAAGAGAAGCATACATCCCGGGCACGAGTTTTCCGGCACGGTTGTCGAACCGCGCCCTCAGTCCTATGTTTCGGGTAGGCACATCAATACGGTAGTCGACAGCATATACAGTTGCAAAAAATTCATCAGGATACCCCTCGGTCTCAAAAGAGATTTTTTTGCCCATAAGGTCCTCAGAGACATATTTTTCCGATATGGCGAATTCGAGCTTCAGGAATGACTGGTCAACGAGATGGGCAATCTTGACCTGGGGTGTCACATATGTGCCTTCACTGACATACCGGAATCCGATAATCCCGTCAAATGGGGCACGAACCTCAGTTTCGGCAATCCTGACCTTCAGCAGGTTTATATCTGCCAGGATTACGTTGTAGTCTGTCTGGAGCTGGTCAAATGCTTCGCGGCTTACAGCATCCTTGGAAAGAAGCACTCTCTGGCGCTCCAGCTTTTCCGAGAGCATCTTTTCCTGGATCTCGGAGCGGCGCAGCTGAGCCTGCAGGTCATCATCATAGATTTTCACTAGGAGGTCTCCCTTCCTGACCTTGCTTCCTTCCCGGAAGTACACGGCAGTCACTTTCCCTGACACTTTGCTGACTATATCAACCTCCTCGTTTGCCAGCAATGAACCTGCTGACCTGATCCCGTTGGTAAGATATGATGGCCTGGCTATTGTGCCTGTAACGGGCAGCTGTCCCTGGCCGCCCTGGCGCTGACCCTGCTGTCCGCCCTGTCCCTGTGCCTGTCCCTGCTGTCCGCCCTGACCTTGTACCTGTCCCTGTTGTCCGCCCGGGCGCTGTCCCTGCTGATTGCCGGTACCCATCCCCGGAGCCTGCGCCTGGACAACTGCTGCGCTATCGTTCTTCTTCAGATCACGGTTACCCCAGAGACCAATCCGGGGGCCAGCAAACCATAGCAGCAATACTAAAGGTATGCTGGTCCACAGAGCTATTTTGGTTCCTTTTTTCATTAATGTTATTGTATATTCAGTTTCCTTGCCCGCAAAATAAGGGGGTTTCTCCAAACCATTATGTTAAAGTATATTAAAACAAACAGCGGGTTACATAATCAGTATGCTGTTTCCCTGGGGAGGTACCTCAGTATTTTATCATTATCTCCCTGACCACCCTCTCCATGTTGTCGGTTATTTTCCTCGACGGTACTGTAAAACCGTTGGCAAATGTGGTAAAGGCAATCCTTCTTCCGCTGTTGGTCGTGAAGTAACCGGCAAACGACTTTGCACTCGTGATTGTGCCGGTTTTGGCCACAACTCTCCCTTTAAACATCTCATCACGGAAATAGTTCTTCATTGTTCCTGAGACCGCACCCATCGGGAGTGATGAAATAAAGTCATCAGCAACGGCGCTGTTATTCATGTGTACAAGCAACCTGACGGTCATCAGGGCGCTGATGTTATTATTGGATGACAGGCCTGACCCGTCGAGGATCACCGCTTCATATGGTTCACATCCTATTGAATCGAGGAATTGTCTGATTACAGCAGATCCGGCGCTGAAAGTGCCTTCGCCGAGTATTTCATATCCCAGATGTTTGCGTAGGGCTTCTGCATACATGTTGACACTTTCATGGTTGGTGATCTTCACTATCTCGGCGAGGGGTGGTGAGAATGTCACGGCCACGCTGATACAATTTTTGCCTTCAACAGAGACGCGTTCAGTTCCTGGTTTGTCATCCACATCTATGCCGGCTTCCCGCATTGCGGTATCAAGCTTTCTGACCAGCGCCATGGGCGGATCAGGGATCGAAGCCCTGAGCGTGAAACTGCTGTCAGCCGGTACGCTTCCTGTTACCCATGCCATTGAGGAATAGGGGGCATTATATACATATCCCCGGTCTGTGCTGCCTGCAGAGAGAAGATAGCTGGTGAGGCTTACATCCCTGCCGTAATCCTCCACGGAATCAATCAGGGCCGGCTCGCCCTCAGCCCTGCCTGTTATGTATATTTTGTATTCGTTGTTATTTATATTGATATCATAGACCCCTGCACCATAGTACTGTCCCAGGTCACCCCACGCCCATCCTGACGGAGCGGGGTTGAAATCATATATTGATTCTGCAGCTGCCACGTGTCCCCTTACGCGCTTCACTCCGGCAGTTTTAAGTGCACTGACCCACCCGGCGGTCAGGTTGCCGTAATGTTCCGCAAAATACTCCGATCCGAGTGCAGGGTCACCTCCTCCGATTATCACCACATCACCGTCGAGAATCCCCTTTTTGCTGTTAAGTTCCCCTACAAGGCATAGGATTGTGGAGTAACGGTAGCATGGCCCGAGAAGGGAGAGGGCCACGGAGGTGGGATAAAGCTTCATGACTGAGGCGGAAGCAAGATTGCGGTCAGCATCATAGCTGTATATTATCTCACCCGTCACGGCATCGGCGAAGCAGAAGGAATAAGATGTCCCTGTTAGTGTTGTGTCGGCAAGGATTGAGTCCATTACCTGTTCCTGTGCACGGAGGTGCAGTGTTGATGCCAGGGCAATGATGAGGAGTGTCAGTAATCTGGTTCTCATTTCGGTTTGTTTTGTTCAAGAGTTGAAAGCAGGCCGCAGGCTGCGTTTATGTCCTGACCACGGCTTGCACGGATTGTTGTTATGATGCCCTTTGCATTGAGGCTGTCACGGAAAGCCTCCATCCCGTACTGGTCAGGGCTGGTGAATTCCGAGCCGGGAATATCATGGAAACGTATCAGGTTGATGCGGCAGCGGATCCCGTTGAGTATCCTGGCCAGCTCCTTAACATGTGCCGGAGTGTCATTAAGTCCCTTGAATACAATATATTCAAATGATACTCTTCTCTGTTTTCCGAAGTCGAAACCCCTGATAGTGTCAAGAACTTCTTTTACCGGGTGGGCTTTCTGTGCCGGCATCAATGACTGCCTTTCGCTGTCAAAGGGTGAGTGAAGGCTTACAGCAAGGTGGCACCTGCTCTTGCTGAGAAACGCCTCTATTTTTCCCGTAATGCCAATCGTGCTGACGGTTATCCTGGAAGGGCTCCATCCGTAGCCCCAGTCAGAGGTCAGTATCTCAAGGCTTCGGAGCACTTCCTCCAGGTTGTCAAGGGGTTCACCCATCCCCATGAATACAATATTTGTAAGGGAAGCATGTTCCGGCAAACTGCGAAATTGGTTAAGTATTTCGTTTACTGTCAGATTGCCCTGGAAACCCTGCCGTGCCGTCATGCAGAAACGGCAACCCATCCGGCAGCCCGACTGCACAGAGAGGCAGATTGTAGCCCGGTCGCGATCAGGAATATAGGCGGTCTCGATGAACCGGCCTTCGCTTACGCGGAAGAGATATTTCTTTGTGCCGTCACTGGCAGATGACTCTGATACCGGCGGATTAAGACCCGTCTCATAATCTTTCTCCAGTATACCGCGCGCTGCCAGGGAGAGGTCAGTCATCCCGTTGATTGCAGGCGCTCCCCTGCGATAGAGCCATCCCGCTATCTGCTTCGCCGCATACGGCGGCAGAGAGGCATCTCTGGCAACCTCTGACAGCTCATTGAGAGTCAGTCCGAATAGTTTCTTTTTTTCCATCAGAAACGGTAGCCTGCCCGGTCAAGGTCACGTATGCTCCTGAAGGGCTTCGGTGGTTTCAGCTCGGCGTTCAGAAAATTGTAAATGTCAAGCCTTATCTTCCTCGCCTCACGGTAGTCCATCCTGTCAAAAGAGTGTCCGCCGGGCATGTTTTCAAAGATTTTGTAGCTGAAATTCTGTTTGCCGGCAGCCTTGAGCGATTTTATCAGATGTTCCACTTCGAGGACATTTACATCCTCATCATTCGTGTTGGTATGGATTAGAAGCGGGGTGTTGCGGTAACGATCGACCTGCCAGGCAGGTGAACGCCTCCGGTATTCTGCCACGTTTTCGTCGGCTGTCTTGCCTATGTGGTAGGATGCCGAGTACAGATCACGGTATTCATCGTCCTTGTATCCCATCCGGGCGACCACGTCACTGACAGGCACGCCGGCAAAGCATGCCTTGTATGCCTCAGGGTGGTCAAAGATGCAGAAGAGACCTATCAGGCCCCCGTGACTCCAGCCAATGATACCGACTCTCTCCTTGTCGATAAATTCATAATTCTCGAGCATGTACCTGCGGCTGGCATCAACATCCTCAACCTCCAGTCCGCCATAGTCTATTCTGCGATACATCGCGGCGCCGTACCCTGTGGAGCCCCTGTATTCGGCAGCGACGACTACATACCCTTGCGATACCATCTCACGGATCATGTGCGTATGGTAGGTGGTGAAGTTTGCATGCACTCCTCCATGGGGAAGGACGAGAAGCGGGTATCTGGAGGAAGGATTTAAGTCGCGCGGAATGAAGACATAGCTCCAGAACTTGAGAGGATTGCCGGCTCCCTGTCCGGTCGGGTTGCTTTCCTTTGCCGGTGGCGGCCCGGTTATGTAAATCTTGTCAATGAACGCAACGTCACCCACACGGTCATACCAAAGCAGGTCATCGATGTTTTTTTCTATCACATCAAGCCGGTGATCCAGGGCATCGAAATTTCTGTTCACCTCATTGATTGCATTCATCAGCTCTGTGTTTCCGGGCTGTGCCTGAAGGATTCCACCCAGGCAGAGAAGTGTAACCGGAACCAGAATGGGCTTAAGAATGAGCCTTTTCATATCATTTGGTTTATTTGATTTCCTTTTCTCCGCTGAACACGAAAGTGGCAGGTCCGGTCAGGAAGATGTCCCTGGCCCTTTCTCCGGTAAGATTGAATCTCACTGACACAATCCCTCCCCTTGCCTGTACCTCTGTTGGCGTTGTGACAATTTTTCCGGTGTAAACTGCCGCAATGGCAGATGCAGTTATCCCTGTGCCGCAGGCGAGGGTTTCATCTTCCACTCCCCGTTCGTAGGTGCGGACCCTAAGCCTTCCGTCCTTAATGCTTACGAGGTTGACATTCACCCCATCTGGGGCATAGGCGGGTGACCAGCGCAGCGCTCTGCCGAAGGAGACCATGTCAGCTGAGGAGTTGTCATCGGTAAATACCACCAGGTGAGGCACACCGGTATTGATAAGGATTCCGTCCGGAGTCTGTCTGATACCGTTTACATCACATATGGATATCTCTGTCAATCCGTCACCTGCGGGTCTGGCTGTGTGAGGTCCGTCACCTGCCATGAAAGTGATGTCCCTGAAGCCGGTGATATGTCTCATTACGAAATGGGACGAGCACCTGGCTCCGTTTCCGCACATTGCCCCCGGCGATCCGTCAGCATTGAAATAGAGCATTCTGAAATCATACCCCTCGCATTCTTCGATAAGCATCAGGCCGTCTGCTCCGATTCCGAAATGTCTGTCACATAATAGCCTGATAATCAATGCGTCATCATGAGCAATAATGGAAGGGCTGTTTTTTACAATTATGAAGTCATTGCCTGCTCCCTCATATTTGTTAAAGACCATTTTCATTCCGTTAAATTGAAGTTAATTATCTTGTTAAGAATCGGTAAGTCTGTTA